>Ga0335072_10015470_pt1 | contig 10830 bp, 10 predicted proteins | sample Lox_Sample_21_FD_206725 | JGI IMG/M metagenome (GOLD analysis project Ga0335072, IMG submission 206725) | Soil microbial communities from Loxahatchee National Wildlife Refuge, Florida, United States - Lox_Sample_2.1 | ecosystem: Environmental > Terrestrial > Soil > Wetlands | place: USA... | reverse complement strand
ATGTTCACGACCGTGCATATCAGCGGCGGACGTGGTTGGGTCTTTCATGGCCTTCACGTCGAGAGCATCGTCGGCCAAGGCGCGGCGGGCGCGCTTGTCTCGATCGGTGGCCAGTCGAGCGACATGACCATCGAGAACTCCAACATCGGCGTCTGGGGCACCAGCCTACCAGGAACACCGGGGATGATCCCCGCTGGCGCCACGCCGGTGGCGACCGGTATGCCCCCATGGACGCAAGCTCAGTGGGTCGCGAACATGCGCGTGGGCGTCCTGGTTGTAGGGGCCTCGGACGCCACCACGCATCAGCCGACCGGCGCGGTGAAATGCATCTCGATCAGCGACGACAACATCCGCTGGACGGATCACGGCCTCGGCTTTCAGGGCGCCACGCAGTCGATCGCCCAAAACAATACCATCAGCCACTTCTCGGGCGATGCGATGGACATCTATTCGTCCAGCTATATCACCGCCTGGGGCAACATTGAGAGCGACCGCTTCGACACCGGCAACGGAGACCATCCTGACTTCATCCAGCTGGCGGGGGCCAACATCCCCGGCACGTTCCCTGGCGTTGTCATCTACCACAACTGGATGAAGGAGGTGACCGACCCGGTGCTCGGCACGGTGGTTGGCGGGGTCCAGACGCCTCCTTACGCCAGTGTGCAAGGTATCGACGCCACCAACAACGCGTGGCAGTATCTGATCGTGGACGGCAATGTCGTCAACACTGAAGCGTGCTTGGTGCTGAACTTCGGCTCAGCCCTGCAGTCGAAGATCCTCAACAACACAGCGGTATGGTCGGGCGGCCCCAAGTCGTCCTGCTACCCGTGGCTCACGGTCGGGGCGGCGGGTGTGACGGGCTCGAACAACCTGGTCGAGAACAACGTCATCACCGGCTCGGTGTGGCGTCAGAGCTGCACCAACGGCGACGTGTGGAAGAACAATCGCGCCTACCGGATAGTAGCTTCTGGCGCAGTCCAGTCCATCACTCCGTCCGGTGTCTGCATCTCAAACGGCAACGGTACCCTAACTCACGTGGACTTCGTGGGCGCGGGCAACTATGATGGCGTGGTCGTCGACGCAAGCACGCCAATGGCGTATGTCTTCACCGACTACGCCCCCACGTCCCCCCTTAGCCCGGTGAACCTCTCCCCGACTCCGTACGGTCCCCTCTACGGGACCGGAGCAGTTATCGGTGGTGGCCCGAACAGCGCTTGGCCGCAAAGCCCTACCCCGGCGAACATCGGCGCTCTCTAAAAAGGAGGCGGGGCGCGAGGGTCTGCGTGGGCCTCGCGAACTACGTCGTCGGTAGGGCATCGCCACACAGACAGGTGACGGCTACAGCGGTTCGGCGTCGCGTGTGATGTGTTGAACTATTGGGGGAAGCAATGAGGATCCGAAAGCTGATTCAGGCAGTGAAGCCTATCGCGCCCGCAATGAAACGGCGGCTATGGTGCAGACTCCGGACCTTCACGACGCGGTTCCTGAAAGCGCTATCCGCCCAAAGCCGAAATCAAACTGACACACTACGCGCAACCGCCTCGGCTCTTCCGCCCCTCCCTCTGCCCGCCGAACAAGGATAGGCTGGGACGCGGCCGGCGGTAGCTGACCGCTCACCCCGTGGCGCCGGCAGAAGGACGCTGCATGACCCGACGCGCCCGCGACATCGTGCTCGACATCCTGCGCGACGAGAGCGTCACGCACGTGTTCGGCAATCCGGGCTCGACCGAGATGCCGCTCATGGACGCGCTCGTCGACGCGCCGGACATCGCTTATGTGCTCGGCCTTCAGGAGGCGACCGCGGTCGGCATGGCCGACGGATGGGCGCTCGCGTGCGGTCGCGCCGGCTTCGTCAACCTGCATGCGATGGGGGGCCTGGGCAACGCGATGGGGGTATTAGTCGCCTCCAAGGCGAGCGAGACGCCGCTCGTCGTCACCGCCGGCCAGCAGGACACGCGCCACCTCATGACCGAGCCGTGGCTCTCCGGCGATCTGGTCGCGCTCGCCGCCCCGGTCACCAAATGGGCCAAGGAAGTGCGCCGCGGCGACGATGTCGGGCCGGCGCTGAGGCGCGCCTTCGGCCTCGCCCGCACGCCGCCCATGGGCCCCGTGTTCCTGTCGCTGCCGATGGACATTCTCGACCAGGAAGTGAGCGGTCCGACGCCGCCCGCGTCCTCGCGGCCGCGGCTTGGGGCCTCTCCCGACGCGGGGCGCCTGGCCGCCAGGCTTGCCGGCCTCGACCCGGACCGGGTCATCGTCCTGCTCGGCGACGACCTGCCCGCCGCGGCGAGCGATGGCCTGGTCGCCTTCGCCGAGACCGGCGGCTTTCCGGTGTGGGGGACGCAGCTCACTTCGCGCACCGCCTTTCCGTCCCATCATCCCTCATGGGCCGGGGTGCTGAAGCCCGATTTCGCCGAGATGCGGGCGCGCCTCAAGTCGGCGCAGGCGATCGTGCTTGTCGGCGGACGCGCGTTCATCGCCTATCCTTATCGCGAAGCGGAGCCGGCGCCCGAAGGCGTGCCGGTGTTCCATGTCTCCGACAATCCGGAGGCGTTCGGTCGCGAGCACGCCGCCGACATGGCGCTTCTCGGCGACATCGGCGAGACGCTCGCCAAGGCCGCGGAAGCGCTCGCGGTGATCGTCGACAGCGGCAAGGCGGCGGCGCGGCTTGCCCAGCGCGCCGCCGCGAGGCGGACGGAACGGGAAGCCGCGCGAGCGGCGATTCTCCGGGAAGGCGCGGAGGCGCCCCTCACCCCGGACGCCGCCGTGCTTGCGGCGCTCGACGCGCTGCCCAAGGATGCGGTGATCGCCAACGATTCCGCCGCCACCTTCGGCCGTGTCCAGGATCTCATGACCATCGAGCCCGGCCGCTATTTCTTCGCCCGCGGCGGCGTGCTCGGCTGCTCCATGCCGGCGGCGGTCGGCGCCGCGCTCGCGACGAAAGGCTGGGTCGCGTCCTTCGTCGGCGACGGCGGGGCGATGTATTCGCCGCAGGCCTTATGGAGCGCCGCGCGTTACCGCGCGCGCACGATCTTCGTGGTGTTCAACAATCGCCGCTATGGCGTGTTGCAGAACGTGGCCAGGTCGCTCGGCTACGCGAACGCCAAGGCCGGCCGGTTCGTGGGCATGGACGTCGCCGATCCGGCGATCGACTTTCTCGCGCTCAGCGTCTCGATGGGCGTGCCGGCGGAGCGGGCGCAAGATCGCGACGCGATCGGCGCGGCGATTGCGCGCGCTTTGGGACGCGACGGCCCGTCGCTGATCGAGATCCCGATCCGCTGAGGTCCGAGGGCGCGCGCGCTGTCTACGCCCGCATGAGCGCCGCCTCGACCGCCGGCGAGCGCTTGAGCGTCTGCAGCACGACGCAATAGCGCTCGGTCAGCTTCAAGAGCGTGTCGAGCTGATCCTGGGCTGCGTCGGTGTCGAGCTCGAACTTGAGCCGGATGTCCTTGAATCCGACCGGCGCCTGCTTGTCGACGCCGAGCGTGCCGCGAAAGTCGAGATCGCCTTCCGCCTTGACCTCGCCCGAGCGCAGCGCGATCCCCATCGAGGTCGCGACCGCTTTCAGGGTGACGCCGGCGCAGGCGACCAGCGCCTCGAGCAGCATGTCGCCCGAGCAAAGCTCCGCGCCGCTCCCCCCGGTCGCCGGATGCAGCCCGGCGACGGCGAGCGCTTTTCCGGTCTCGACCTTGCAGGCGATAGCGGCGGAATCGAGCGCTCCGCTGGCCTTGAGGGTGACGAGCCCGGCCTTCGGGTCGGCGCGGTAGCGATCCTTGATGGGCGCCTGGATGGCGCGCAATTCGTCGGCGTTCACGGCAAGGTTCTCCTTTGCGAGCTGTGATCGAGGCAGCCTCTCCTCACCCGCTTCGCGTGGGAGGAGAACCCGCCCGTCCGCCGCCCTTCTCAGCCGCCCGCCGACCAATCGAACCGGAGCGGCGCTTCGCGGAAGGCGAAGCGGTCGAGATGGCTCGCGACCACGCCTTTCAGGCGCTCGACCTCTTCACCTTTCTCGCCTTCGATCGTAACGAACAGCGACTCGGCGCTCGGGTCGAAAGTCGCGACCGCGGCCGGAAACTTGACCACGCCCTTCTGGTCGGACAGGTCGACCTCGAGCCTGTGACTCCAATGTTTACAAAGCTGCTGCATATATTTGGCGGCGTTGGCGGTGGGAACGCTGGTCTTGGCGATCGGCATGCTTGACTCTGGGCCTTTACTTGGGGTTCGCGCCAAGCGGCGCGAGGCTCATCGCCGCGTTGGCGCGTCGGGCGGCTGGGGGGTCTAACCCGAACCGCCGTTCGACTCAACGACGGCTCCCAAGAACGTGAACGCGCGCCGGTCCGCTTGTCGCGGGCCCCGGCCCAAGCTAACGCTTTGCGCGCATGACCCGCGTCGGCTTCTTCTCCGGCTCGTTCGATCCGATGACCAACGGGCATTTGGACGTGATCGAGCATGCCTCGGCGCTGTGCGACCGGCTGGTGGTCGGCGTCGGCTCCAATCCCAACAAGGCGGCGCTGTTTACGGTCGAGGAGCGGCTGAAACTCATCCGCGAGGCGGCGGCGCCGACCATGGCGAAAGCGCGATGCAAACTCGAGGTCGTCGAATTCACCGGGCTCGCCATCGAGGCGGCGCGCGAAGCGGGCGCGACGATGATCGTGCGGGGCCTGCGCGACTCGACCGATTTCAACTATGAGATGCAGATGGCGGGCATGAACGGCGCGATGGCGCCCGAACTGCGCACCGTCTTTCTGCCGGCCTCCTCGCCGGTGAGGCCGATCACGGCGACGCTCGTGCGCCAGATCGCGTCGATGGGCGGCGACGCCTCCCCCTTCGTTCCGGCCAATGTGGCCAGGGCGCTGAAGACCAAGTTCGAGAGATAGAGCGATGGACGATTCGCTAAGAGAGCTCGCGCTGGACCCGACACGAACGCGCGCCGACCGGGCGCTCATCCGCTACGGCGGGAAATTCTCCGATTTCATCGCCGCTTCCGCCAAGGGCTCGTTCATCTACGACGCGCGCGGCCGGCGCGTGCTCGACTTCACCTCGGGGCAGATGAGCGCGATCCTCGGCCACTCGCATCCGGCAATCGTCGAAACCGTGCAACGCTCGATCGCGACGCTCGACCATCTGTTCAGCGGCATGCTGTCCGAGCCGGTGGTCGCGCTGGCGGAAGCCTTGAAAGAGATCACGCCGCCCGGCCTCGACCGCGTCCTCCTGCTCAGCACCGGGGCCGAATCGAACGAGGCCGCGCTAAAGATGGCGCGGCTTGCGACCGGCGGCTACGAGGTCGTCGGCTTCGCTCAGTCCTGGCACGGCATGACGGGCGGCGCGGCCGCGGCGACCTATGCGGCAGGCCGGCGCGGCTATGGGCCGCTCAGCGTCGGCGGCCTCGCGATCATGGCGCCGAACCTCTATCGGCCATCGTTCGGAACGCCCTCGGCTTACGACTGGCGGGCCGAGCTCGACTACGGCTTCGACCTCGTCGACCGGCAGTCGACGGGCGCGCTCGCCGCCTTCATCGCCGAGCCGATCTTGAGCTCGGGTGGCATCCTCGACCTGCCGCCCGGCTATCTCGCCGAGCTTAAGAAGCATTGTGAGAAGCGCGGCATGATGCTGATCATCGACGAGGCGCAAACCGGTCTCGGTCGCACCGGCGCGATGTTCGCCTTTTCGCGCGACGAAATCGTTCCGGACGTCCTCACTTTGTCCAAGACCTTGGGCGCCGGCCTGCCGCTGGCTGCGGTTCTCACTTCGGTGGAAATCGAGCAGCGCTGCCATGAGCGGGGCTTCCTGTTCTACACCACCCATGTGTCCGACCCCCTGCCCGCTTCGGTCGGCGTGGCGGTGCTCGAGGTCATTGTTCGCGACAAGTTGGAGAAGCGCGCCGTGGAGGCGGGCGCCCGCTTAAGGAAGGGGCTCGAGGCGTTGCGCGACGAATTCGATTGCATCGGCGACGTGCGGGGGCGCGGCCTCCTGCTCGGCGTCGAGATCGTCAAGGACAAGACGTCGAAGAAACCCGACACGGCGCTTGGCGCGCGCATCACCGATCACGCGATGGATCTCGGCCTTTCCATGAACATCGTGAACCTGCCCGGCATGGGCGGGGTGTTCCGCATCGCCCCGCCGCTGACCGTCAGCGACGACGAGATCGATCTCGGCGTGACGATCCTGCGCGACGCAGTGCGCGGCGCGCTCGAGGGGTAATGGACAAAATCAACCGCCGCGTCGATGAGCATCGACATAGGCGCGCAATACGGCGTTCATGCGCGTCAGGTGGCCTCTGCCCTGCCCCTTGAACCAGTCGACGATGTCGCTGTCGAGCCGCAGATGCACCGAAGTCTTGCCGCGCGGCAAGACGATGCGAGCCCGTTTCCAGAATTCCTGCCCTAGCGATTCCGCTTCGGGCGCATCGGCGCGCGTTTGGTCCTCGCCGCGCGCTTGGCTTTGATCTCGCTAAGTGAATATCTTGCGATAGTAGACTTCCCGCTCATGCTTGCTCGCTTTCTGCGCGGTGATAATCCGGACGACCCCCTCGCCGCGCCACGTGTAGACCACGCGGTAAATATCCGCGTCGACGCGGCCAAGGGCTATGAACCGCAACTTGCCATAGTCCTCGCGGTCATCGATCCTTTCGATAATCTCGCCCGCGAATATCTCGGCGGCGGTGAGAAACGAAACGCCGTGCGGCCGCGGCCTCCGCGGCGCGCGTATCGCCGACACGGCGATGGCGCTCGGCCTTTCCCATAAACATCGTGAACCTGCCCGGCATAGGGCGGCGTGTTCCGCATCGCCCCGCCGCTGACCGCCCGCGACGACGAAATCGATCTGGGCGTCACGATCCTGCGCGACGCGGTGCGGGGGGCGTTGGAGAGGTAGCGGACAAATGCAACGCTCGATGCCTTGACGAGATGTCGCGAAGCGGCGGTGAGCGCTTGGGGCTGCTCACCGTACAACCCTCGTTCGGGGATGCGCTACGACGCCGCCGAGCGGCTCAGCCCCTCGATGACCGAAAGGATCATAATTAAAGCTCCCAACCCAAACATTACAGTCCGCGAATTGCCCTTGAGCTGAATATTCGCGCTTGTTGATCCGACTTTCAGTTGATGCGTTGTCGCCTCATCAGGCAATTTTGGGATGAAAACACCAATCAAAGCCAAAACGAGCCCGATCGTAAAATGGCCAAGCGGCATAAACACAACAAACGCGACGATGGCGGTTACAAATCCGTAATCGGCCACAATGGCGGGCAACGCCGCCACGCCGAACTTTAGGGCCAGCGCAATCGCTTCGCCCATGTTTACCCTCCCATGCGGCGTCGCTCCGGTGGCGCCATAATCAGACTCAACTTAATCCATTTTCCGCTGGGTGTTCAAGGAGTGTGTCGTCAGAAGGCTGGCAGCCATTACTCGCTGGAACCACCGCATCCTCACCAATGTCCCCTACCCCTCGCCCCGCTCCTGCCGCAGCTTCTCCCAATATTCGAGCCGCTTCTTGATCTCGCGCTCGAAGCCGCGCTCGGCCGGCTCGTAGAGCGTGTGGCGGCCGACCGACTCGGGCCAGTAGTTCTGGCCCGAGAACGCGTCGGGCGCGTCGTGATCGTATTGATAGCCGGCGCCGTAGCCCTCGCGCTTCATGAGCCGCGTCGGCGCGTTGAGGATGGTCTTCGGCGGCGCCGGCGAGCCATGCTCTTTCGCGAGCGCCTGCGCGGCGTCGAACGCCCTGTAGACCGCGTTCGACTTCGGCGCGGTTGCGACATAGACGACCGCCTCGGCGATCGCCAATTCCCCCTCGGGCGACCCGAGAAAATCGTAGGCGTCCTTGGCTGCGTTGGTGATAATCAGCGCCTGCGGATCGGCAAGGCCGATGTCCTCGGAGGCCATGCGCACGACGCGGCGAGCAATGAACAGAGGGTCCTCGCCGGCTTCCAGCATGCGCGCGAGATAATAGAGCGCGGCGTCCGGGTCGGAGCCGCGCACGCATTTGTGAAGAGCGGAGATCAGATTGTAATGGCCGTCCTGCGCCTTGTCGTAGATCGGCGCGCGCCGCTGCACGACCTCCACGAGGCGCCCCTTGCCCAGCGTCTCGCCCTCGGGCGCGGCGCGCCAGACTTCCTCGGCCAGGGTCAGGACCGCGCGGCCGTCGCCGTCGGCCATGGCGATGAGCGCCTCGCGCGCTCCGGCGTCGAGCGGCAGGGGCTTCATGAGCTGCCGCTCGGCGCGCTTAAGCAGCGCTTCGAGCGCCTGGGCCGAAAGCGGACGAAAGACGAGGACGCGCGCGCGGGAGAGCAGCGAGGCGTTGAGCTCGAACGAGGGATTCTCGGTCGTGGCGCCGATGAGCGTGATCGAGCCGTCCTCCATCACCGGCAAAAACGAATCCTGCTGGGCGCGGTTGAAGCGGTGGATCTCGTCGACGAACAAGAGCGTGCCCTGCCCTTGCGCGCGGCGCGCGCGGGCGGCGTCGAAGATCTTTTTGAGTTCAGCGACGCCGGTATGGATGGCCGAGACCTGCACGAACGCGTCGTTGCGGGCTTGGCCGATGAGCCGCGCGACCGTGGTCTTGCCGCTGCCTGGCGGGCCCCAGAAGATCATCGAGCCCGGCGCAGGCGCGGCGCTGAGGCGCGTCAGCGCGCCGTCCGGCCCGGTCAGATGCTCCTGGCCTGAGACCTCGGCGAGCGTCGTCGGCCGCAGCCGCTCGGCCAGCGGCGCCGGCGGAGGCTCAGGCTTAGGCGCCAGGCCGTCGAGAAGGCTCATGGCGCGCTTTCTCCCGCGCGGGCGGCCCGCTGTCCAGCCGGTCGCGCCGCCGCTTGCTCATGACTCGCGGGCGGCTCATTGTCGGCGTCCCTTCAAAGCCAGGAGCCGGCTCATGAGTTCCTTCGATCTCTCCTACGCCCCATCGGAAACGCTCGGCTTTATTCCGGAGAGGCTCGAGCGGCTCACAGCCGTGATGGCTCGCCAAATCGATGAGAAGAAGGCGCCCGGCGCCTCCATGCTGATCGCCCGCCACGGCAAGATCGCCTATCGGGAATCGGTCGGCGCGCTGCGCCCCGGCGGTCCGCCGATGACCGATGATGCGATCTTCCGTATTTATTCCATGACCAAGCCGATCGTTTCGGTCGCGGCGATGATGCTGGTCGAGGAGGGGCGGCTCCTCATCACCGATCCGGTGTCGAAATACATCCCCGCTTTCGCCGGCGTGAAGGTGGGCGTCGTCAACGGCGACAAGCTCGATCTCGCGCCGCTCAAGCGGCCGATCACGGTGCAGGACCTGATGCGCCACACGTCAGGGCTCACTTATGGCTTTACCGGGGCGTCTCCGGTCCAGATGCTCATCAAGGCGGCGAACGTCTTGAACTCGAACGCCTCCTTGGCCGAAAACATCGATGCGGCGGCGACGCTGCCGCTCATGCATCAGCCGGGCGAGGTGTGGGAGTATAGCGTGTCGACCGACGTGCTCGGCCGCGTTGTCGAGATCGTCGAAGGCGCTTCGCTCGGCGAGGCGTTGCGTGAGCGCCTGTTCGGGCCGCTCGGCATGGTCGACACCGCCTTCTTCACGCCTGAGTCGAAGCTCGACCGGCGCGCCGATCCGTTCTCGTTCGACTTCATGACCGCTGGCGGCGTCGACTCGTGCAATTGGACGGCGCCGCCGAAATTCGAGTCGGGCGGCGGCGGCCTCTTATCCACGCTCGCTGATTACGCCCGCTTCACCGCGATGCTCGCGGGCGGCGGCGCGATCGGGGCCACGCGCATCCTTGGGCCTCAGACGCTCGCCTTCATGGCCAGCGACCATCTCGGGCCGGGAGTAAGGAAGGATCACTTTCTGCTGTGGCCCGGTCACGGCTTCGGCCTCGGCTTCGCGGTGCGCACCGACCCGGGAAAGGCGCCGACGGCGGGCAGCGTCGGCGAGTTCTTCTGGGGCGGCATGATGGGCACGGCGTTCTGGGTCAGCCCGCGCGATTCGCTGTTTGCGATCATCATGGTTCAGACTCCCGAGAACCGCGCCTATTTCCGCGAGTTGTTCCGCAACCTGGTGACCGCCGCGATCGCTTGACTTCAGACAGCGCCCCTCACCACACGCCGGTGTTCGGCATCGACGCCCATGGCTCCGCCGGCGCTTTCGATTCGCCCTTCTGGATGAGCTCGATCGAGATCGAATCGGGCGTGCGGATGAAGGCCATGTGGCCGTCGCGCGGCGGGCGGTTGATCGTCACGCCCCCCGCCTTGAGCTTGGCGCAGGTCGCGTAGATGTCGTCGACAGCGTAAGCGAGATGGCCGAAATTGCGCCCGCCTTTGTATTCCTCCGGGTCCCAGTTGTAGGTGAGTTCGACTGTCGGCTTGCGGCTCGCCTTCGCCTGCTCGACGTCGTCGGAGGCCGCGAGAAAGACCAGCGTGTAGCGACCCTTCTCGTTGTCGATGCGCCGCGTCTCCTGAAAGCCCATGAGCTCGAAAAAGGCGATTGTCGCCTTGAGGTCGGTGACGCGGATCATCGTGTGCAGGTATTCCATGGGGTTCGCCTCTCGCGGGTTTGCTTCGTTTCCGGCTTGAGAGCATAACGCTTCCGGCTTCAAGGGGAAGCCCCGGGCATGGGACGGTTCTCTCTGGGCACGAAGCCGCGCCGACCGGCCGAGGCCAGCTCTGCGCTGAAGCAGCGCGCCGCGGCGGCGTCGGTCGTCGCGAGCGCGATCCTCGCCGCGGTCAAGCTCGCGGCGGGCATGGCGTCCGGCTCGCTCGCGCTTCTTTCGGAAGGCGCGCATAACGCGCTCGACATCGGCGCGAGCGGGCTCACCTTTTTCGCCGTGCGTGAGGCCGACAAGCCCGCCGACGCCGAACATCCGTT
>Ga0335072_10015468_pt1 | contig 10831 bp, 11 predicted proteins | sample Lox_Sample_21_FD_206725 | JGI IMG/M metagenome (GOLD analysis project Ga0335072, IMG submission 206725) | Soil microbial communities from Loxahatchee National Wildlife Refuge, Florida, United States - Lox_Sample_2.1 | ecosystem: Environmental > Terrestrial > Soil > Wetlands | place: USA... | reverse complement strand
CGAGTGTCTGCTGGTACGCGCCGAACGGCGCTGGTCTTCGTCCAAGGTGATCTCCGCGCTGGCTGATGTCATGGTGATGAAGGGAATACCGGAACACCTTCGATCGGATAATGGCCCGGAGTTCATGGCCAGGGATCTGCGCCAATGGCTGGCAAGAACCGGGACCAAGACGTTATACATCGAACCCGGATCTCCATGGGAGAACGGCTACTGCGAAAGCTTCAACTCCCGGCTCAGAGATGAGTTCCTGAACGGAGAAATCTTCTACTCGATAAAAGAACTGCGCGTGCTGGCCGAGCGCTGGCGCACTCACTACAACACCATCAGGCCGCACTCTTCGCTGGGTTACAAACCGCCAGCACCGCAGGCCTGGCTAATAAACAACGAGGGGCATGGAGAAGTGGAAACCGCTTCACGCTTCCCACTTCTCCACACCCCCGACGGCGGCTACTTGAACTCAGAAATAGCTGCGCTACACTAACTCATCCGCCGGCACAAAAGATCGGGCACTCCAGTCTGAGGCGCGGGTTTGCTGAAGATATGCTGGGCTTTTTATGACGGGCAGTAATTATTGTGGTACCGTCGCGTGGTACGGATTTTAAGTTCCGTTTCAAGCTGTTGATTTTAAAGGAAGTCTGGCTCCTCAGGTAGGACTCGAACCTACAACCCTTCGGTTAACAGCCGAATGCTCGGGTTGGTTACTGTTTGGAACGCCGCGAGCTGCAGTCTCTGCACACAAATTCTGGGGCGATTTGGATTGAAATATCCCCTAATGCCCGGAGAGCTCACAAAGATGGAGGAGCTTCCAATGTCTAACACTGGTCTGCCCGAAGACTTTTGTCTCTAATTTCGTACGCGAGCAATCTTAAATTCTGGAGACGATTGGACATTGCCGCGGTGCTCACTTGGAACCGCTTGGCCAGAAGATCAATCGCCTCGCTATCGTCCAGATCCAAATCCCGCGCCCGGATCTCCTGCTGAACCAGGCCAAGCGGCATCAAAAGCGCGGCACCGAGCTGGTTGGCTTCGATCTCTTCGTAGTCGACTCCTCCGGAAGAATATCCGTCACGTCGAAAGGTCACGTGCCGATCGATGAAAAGCTGCGACTTACGGTTCTTTTTCACGTGAAGGAGATAGTGGGCGATTTCGTGCGAAATCGTGAACCGCTGCCGGACGCGGGCATGGGCCGAGTTGTACCCGATTGCTCCGTGGTCTCCTTCGACGACAAGCATTCCTGAAACTTTGTCTCCAAGAGCGGCAGCCTCCAGGGTCAGGTTCAGGCGCTCAGCCACCAAATGAATCGGAACCGGCACCCGATAGCCCTCCGTATCGCGAAGCGTCTTTTCAGCTCTTTCTTCGAGATTGTGTCTTGCCATGCGCCTTCCTCTCGCCCCTCGGCGTATTGACGTTCCCTCTGAGCTTTTTAGTCACAAAGCTTGTCAAGACTTTAATGGTAGCCGGATCGCCGTTAGCCACTTCCTCGATCTGCTTCATCATTTCTTTATCGAGCACGGTCTGGCTCTGCGGCGCAAGCAGTTCTTCCGGCGTGGGAATCAGTAAAGTCAATTTGGTTTCCAGCAGTTCGGCAATCTGCCAGAGGACGTGCAGCGGAGTGCGCTGCCGGCCAGCCTCGATATTGACCATCGATGTACGGCTGATCCCGAGACGCTGGGCCAAGGAATCCTGGCTCAGATGCTGGTTCTCTCTCGTTTGACGGATCTTCCGTCCCACTTCACGATAAATCTCGTCGAAGTCCGTCATTAGAACGGAAAGTACAGTTTCAGGCCGGGGAGGTCAACGGCCTCGATGTACGTTTGTATAGCAAACGTGTTTATATAGCGCTATATTGACACAGGATCATGATTGGAGCAGTATAGTACCCATTCGGAGCGCCTGCAGCCATCCGGTCCTGATCGTCGTACCCGGCCGAGTGATCTGGCCGGTGGCCCTTTCAGGCAGGTGGCAAGAATCGATGCGCAAGAACGAAAAAAAAAGCTGTGGCATGTGTCCGATTTCGGTGTTTTCCACAGCCTTTATAAGTAGAGGGCTAAATTCCGGGCGCTTGCCGTTCGTGAATTCTCGGTGAGTTGGCCCAGATTGGTCCCCACAAGAGACCTTTCCACGTGCCTTTCGTTAGTGAAAGGGTCTCTATCTTCTGCGGATCTGTAAGGACCATTTCTTCCTGGTGGTGAACTGATGGCTGGTACTCCCCCACTCCGAAAACTCGAATATGTTCTCGCTGTTGCGCGGGAGCGGCACTTCGCGAAGGCGGCGGAACGACTGCACGTTGACCCGTCGAATCTTAGCCGGCAGGTGAGAGAAGTCGAGGACGAACTTGGAATTGAGATTTTCGTCCGCGCCAATCACTATGTAGCCATTGCCGAGGAAGCAGTCGAGTTCATCATGGACCTCGAACAAATGCTGGCCAGGTTTGTTACTGAATTCGAGAAATCGAAAAGATTGGCACGCCTGAGAGCCCGGCGTAAGGCATCCTCGTTCGTGATCGGCTATTCACCTTTTGTACCCTCGACGATTCCACAGGAAATCCGCGCCATTCACAGCGCAAGGTTCCGCTCCGTGTACCTCGAACTACGCCGGGCTTCCTCTCAGGAGTTGACGGACTCTCTGATCGCGGACGCATGCCAAGCGTGCGTGATGATCCGGCCGGCTGGCCAACATTATCTCAAGGGGATACCGTTGCGTTCAGAGCATCTCTTCGCGGTATGGCCTCGCGCCTATCAGGCGAATCTCAGCGGTGCAATCGGACTCATCGAATTGAGAGCACACCCGCTGATCCTGCCATGCTCCGATCACACAGACCCCGTTCTTGAGGAGTGGTTCTTTGCCCAGTGCGCGGCTGTGGGCCTCAAGCCGAAGATCGCGGCCGAAGCGAGTTCTCCGTCCGAAGCATTCAATCTTGTTCAGGATGGTGTCGGCATTGCTATTGTGCCTCGCGGAGTCTGCGGCGACGCTCCCGGAGATCTCCAATGTTCTCCAATCAGCGGCCTCGAACCGCTTCTGCTGGTCATTACTTACCATTGGGGAGTCCCCTACCGCGTGCAGAAGATAATCGCAGACCTCGCGCGTGCACTTGGGGGTGCGGATCTGGCCATCGCAGGTTGATTTTTTTTTCCACAAGGGCGAATTCCGAAGCGCATCGCTGCACTCCTCATCGTTCCGAGGCACGCCGTATTGATGAGTTTTACGCATGAAGCCGTGCAAACAAAGCCTTGGACAAAGAATCGAGTTCGCGCCAATCTCTGGGGCATGACCTGCTCGACTGAGGTCAATGCAAAGGAGGTACATCGCTTGAAGATTTCGCCCGCATGGCGGAAACACCTTCGGGGATTACAAGACTCGAAAGCGATCTTCCTGCTTCTTCTGCTCGTGCCGGCCGCCGCGTACGCGCAAGCAGCGGGCGGCTCACCCTTCGACACTGGCTTTACAGCTCTGCAGACCCTGTTCACCGGAACGATCGCGAAAGTGGCAAGCCTGATTGCGATCGTGATCGGTGGGTACGGCTTTGCGCATGGTGAGCCTGGAGCCAAGAAAGCGCTCGCGGGCGTGGCTGCAGGAACGGGCATCGCCGTGCTTGCAGTCAACGTCCTTTCCTGGCTCTGGGGTGTTTAGCCAGAGCTGTGTATCCCATCCACCCGCGCTCGTGATGAGGCGATCATGGCAGACATAAAAAACAATCGCAAGCGGACCAATCGAGTATTCAAGAGCCTGCACAAGCCTCTCACTTACCTGGGCGTCGAACGCACACTTTTCTACCTGATCTCGGTGAGTGCGGTCGGCGCCTTCAACCTCTTCAATTCCATCCTGGCCGGGATCGCTGTTTTCGTTGGTGGCTTTGCTTTCGGGCACTGGGTCACCAACAGCGACCCGGCATTTCTTCGCATCCTGGCGAAGGCGGAACGATACAAGACCCGCTACGACGCGGCGAAACAGCAGCTTCCGAGGGTCGAGGTGCGTTGATGCTGAACATCGCCCGAGTTCTCAAACCTTGGAAAGAAGCTGCATCGCTGAATGCGCAGATTAACCTCTACGGCTTCTGGGATGCGACGACGTTTCTGACCAAGAGCGGAGACGTCGGAATGGTACTTCGTGTTGGCGGCGTAGATTACGAGTCTTTGGACAGCAGTGAGCAAGAATACGCGGTCAAGCGTCTCGAAGCAGCGCTGAAGGCTTTCGGCCCCGGATTCCATGTTTATCAGTATCTCCTCAAGCACAACCGCCCAGAGATTCCGTTCGCAAGTTATGACGATCCGGTTGTAACCACTGCTGTGGAGCAGCGGAGGCAATTCTTTGAGGCGAAGCGCAATCAGCTGTACTCGGTCGAGATCTTTTATTGCGTTCTGCTCGAAGGTATGCGATCGAAGACCGGCATCGCTGCCGGAGTGGCAAGGCTCATCACGGATCCAGCGGGAGGCCTCTCGGAGCTTCACTCGCAGTTCTCAAACCAGAGCATGAAGGTGCTGCTGCGTTCGCAGATCCAAAGAGATTGTGCTTTGCTTCACCAGCGGGTGCGGGCCTTTGTCCGCCAACTCGCCGACTTTGTTCCGATGGAGATTCTCGATCAAACCGCGCAGCTCGGGTTCTTTCGCAGATTGCTGAACTTTGATGACTGGCGAATCGCCGGGCGACCGAAGTCAACGCAGTACCTCGATTACCAGGTAGCGAATTCCGATATTGAGGCGGAGCGCGACCACCTCCGCGTTGGCGATCATTACGTTCGCGTGCTGACGATGAAGGAGGCCATAGCTGAGACACGCCCACTGGTCCTGGACGCGCTGCTAAAGAGCTCCGCGAACTTTCATGTCGTCACGGAGTGGGCGCCCCCTTCGATGTCCAAAGCGCGCAAGGAAGTTACGAAACGCCGGCGGCACTTCAACATCTCGAAGACGGGCTTCATCTCCCAGCTGGGAAACGATGTCACGAAGACCAATCCTCGTGATGTGCTTGTCGATGAATCAAAACAGGCCGACATCGAGAATCTTGGAGATTGTCTGCGCGCATTGGGTGACGGGCAATCACTTGGGGATTTCTCGCTAACAATTGTTCTGTACGATTGCGACAAGTCGATCGTCGATCGCCTGGTGGGCGAGTTCTCAGGCATCTTCACGAATTTCGACGGGAATCTCTTCACCGAGACCTACAACCAGCTGAATGCCTACTTTGCGACGGTGCCGGGGAATTATGCTCAGAACCTCCGCCGGCTTTATCTGCTGAACAGCAATTACGCTGACCTCTCGTTTCTGTTCACCATTCTGCCGGGTGAGAAAACCAATCCGCATCTCGGCGCAGAGTATCTCGCGGCCCTAGAAACCGACAACTCCACGCCCTATTTCCTCAACCTTCACAATGGCGAGGTCGCTCACACGCTCATCCTGGGCGCCACCGGTTCTGGCAAGTCGTATCTCGCTTCGTTCATTCTCCAGAATGCACAGAAATATTCCCCGCTGACCTACATCTTCGATATCGGCGGCAGCTTCGAATCGCTGACGCATATCTTTGGCGGCACCTATCTCAACGTCGGGCAGGAGTCACGTGACTTCACCATCAATCCTTTTTCCCTCGACCCGACAAAGGAAAATCTGCAATTCCTCTTTGGCCTATTCCGCGTGTTGATCGAGGGGAGCTCGCAACGTTACCGCCTGGACTTCAAAGAGGAACGCAGGCTCTGGGAAGCCATCGAGCGCGTGTACATGCTGGAGCCCGAGCAGCGCACAGTTTCGAACCTCACCAGCATTATCGGTGAGTTGAAAGACCGTCTACATAGGTGGACGAAGGCCGGCCAGTACGGCTTCGTCTTTGACAACGTCGAGGACACACTCTCCTTCAGCCGATTCGAGACCTTCAATTTTCAGGGCTGGGGCGATGCAGCAGACGTCCTGGAGCCGTTGTTGTTCTATGTTCTGCACCGGGCCAGCAACGAAATCACCGATCCGAGCAAGCTGGGCATCTTCAAAGTCTTTCTGATGGATGAAGCGTGGCTCTTCATCCGCAATGAGACCATCCGACAGTACATCGTGCAAGCACAGAAGACCTGGCGCAAGCACAACGCTGCGATGATTCTGGCCACCCAGTCGATCAAAGAGCTCCAGGAATCAGGGATGCTGGAGATCGTTGCCGAAAGCTGCCCGACGAAGATCTTCCTGGCGAACCCGGACATGGACCGCGAGGTTTACAGGGAAGCCTTTCATCTGAACGACACCGAATTGGAACTGATCGCCGGCCTCATTCCCCCTGGCCAAATGCTCATCCGCAAAGCCCAGTCCTCAAAGAAGGTTCATCTCAACGTGGACTCGGTATCGCACTGGATGGCGACCAACAACGCCCGCGGCAACCTCAAAAAGCGCGAGTATTTCGCGCGCTTCGGGATCGCCGATGGGCTGCGCCGGCTCGCTCAGGATTATCCGTTCCAGCCACGGACACTGGCTGGAACAGTGAAATAGGAGGAAGCATGCATCGTTTACCGCTTGTTGTCACTCTCGCTATCTCGAGTTCCGCTGCTTTCGGGCAATCTGTATCCGCCCGTACCGTTCAGTACCACTCGCAAGACATCGTGCCGATCCATGCGAAGCTCAAATACACGACTCTGATTGAATTGCCGCCAACGGAGAAAATCATGGAAGCGGCCACTGGAGACAAGGAGTTCTGGATCGTCGATGTGGTCAGCAATTTCTGCTTTGTCCATCCGGCGAAGGAGGGAATCAGTTCCAACCTCAACCTGATCACTGACAAAGGGAACATCTATTCCTTCACGCTTCAGGATGTCTCAAATGCATCTGATCCACCGGATCTCAAAGTCCTGATTCAGCCCGCGGATCGTTCCTCGATCGTTGCATCCGCAGGCCCGTCCCAATTCATCCCTGCTGCCCAACTGGAGCAGTCAAAGCAGGAGCTGGCAGCCCTCGAGTCCCATGTTCAACAGGCGGTCGACGAATACAAGAGCGCGTATCCGCTGCAGCTGAAGTTTGATTATTCGTTCAAAACCAACCAGCCGCCGTTCGACATTCAGTCGATCTATCACGACGACAAGTTTACCTATATCAAGACCACCGCTCCGGAGAAGTTCAGCGTCTATGAGATGAGGGATGGCAAACCCAATCTGGTGAACTACGACCTTCGGGAAGGAACCTACATCATTCCCAAGGTCATGGATTCCGGCTACGTCGAGCTTGGCAAAAAGCGCATGGATTTCTCGCGCAAGGGGTAATGTCATGCAGAGTCCAAGCACCACGCCGCCGCCCAACACCGAATTGCAGGATTTCCCGGAGCTGCGCCGCAATGCGCGCGAGCCGAAGGGCGTGCTTCAAAAGAACCTGAAAATTCTGCTCTATCTCGGTGCCGCGCTCCTGGTCATCCTGGCGGCCGTCTTCAGCGCTGTCGGGAGAAAAGGCGCAAACGGCAAAGCGGCACCGGCCAAGGATGCACCGCCACAGCCCATGGTCCAAGACAACACCGACAACAATGTTCAGGACCTGAAGAACCAGCTTGCCGCCGAAAGGCTGAAAGAGCAGCAGCAAGCGGCTAACGCGAATAACGTTGATCCGGCCCTCGCAATGGCAACTCCCGCACAACGGGCCGCAGCCGCCGCTTACGGGCCTAACGGCCAAACAATGCCGTGTGTCACCGGCCAACCGTGTCTGCAGACTTCCTATGGTCAGCAGGTTTCGGCACAACCTCAACTGACTCCGGTGCAGGAGCAGGCCCAACAGCTGGCAGCAAAGGAACGTGAGCTCGTGTATAACGCCCGCTTCGCGTCGAATCTCGCCTATGTGCATCAGGACAATCCTCCGGCTCAGCCGCGAGATGCAGAGGGCCCGCCGGCCGGTGGGGCCGGCGGGCCCGCAAGTCAAAAACCCGTTACTTCGTCTTCAGCCGCACCGAGCAGCCTGGTTGCACCGCGGGCTGCAGGCGAGCGGCAATCACAGGCAACCGATTTACCGTCGGCCAAACACAATCCCGAGGTGAATATCGATTCTGCTGTAGGGCAGCCGTACGTGATCTATGAGGGCCTGACGATGGATACCGTCCTCATGAACCGGCTTGATGGTGATGCCGTGGGTCCGGTGAAGGTTCTAGTCTCAAATCCGGTGTACTCACACGATCGTCAACACGTTCTTATTCCTGACGGTACGGTCGTGCTCGGCGAAGCTCGAAAGATCGGTTCTGCCGGATTCGGCCAGCAGCGCCGTCTGGCCGTTGTCTTTCATCGCATGATCATGCCTGATGGTTACTCGGTAGATCTCGATCAGTTTCATGGTCTCGATCAGATCGGAGAAGAAGGCCTGAAAGATAAGGTCAGCAACCATTACCTCGAAATCTTTGGCACATCTATTGCTCTTGGAGTGATCGCCGGCGCCGCGCAGATCACACAAGGCGGCGGTGTTTACGGCGGCTCTGGATCGCAGGTCTTCACTAATGGCGCAGCATCATCTGTTTCTCAATCCGCGACCACCATCATGGACCGCTTCATGCAAATCCCTCCAAACATCACGATCAGAGAGGGACATCGCGTAAAGGTCTACTTCACGCAGGACATGCTTTTGCCTGCGTATGAAAACCACACTATTCCTCAAACCTACTAGGAGCTGATATGCGACGAATTACCATCGCCGTTGCTTTATGCACCACCGTCTTCTGGCTGAGTGGGTGCAAAAAGAAGATCTCGTGCGACCCTGCGGATTCAGACGCAGTCTGCAAGGGATTTCAAGAATGTCTCCGCTCGGATACATCCACCGAGGTCTGCCGCGAGGCGGAAAAGGACGCGAACAATATGGACAAAGGCGCCTCGCACCAGCCACCCACTCACTGATCCCCAAAGGAGATGCCCCATGAAACGCACCATCCTCACCGCAATCACTTCTCTTGTTATTGCTGGCGTCGCTCATGCGCAGTTCGGCTCCGGCATTGTCTACGATCCCACTCAATCGGCTCATGCGATAACCCAAATCAAAAATGAAGAGACGTCGATCCAAAATGAGGCCGAGCAGATTGAAGAAGGCCAGAAGATATTTACTAACACCACAAAGATTGCCGCAACGGCTATCCAGACCTACAACACCATCCAACAGCAATACAACCTCTATCGTCAGATGATGCTTGCACCGCACATGCTTTATTTGCGGTTTCTGTCGCCAACGACTGACCTAAGGATGCTGCAACAGATCTCAGGCACCTATGGTAACTCTGCGGGATGGCTCAGCGCAGCTAACACCGGGAGCGGTGCGGCGGCCTCATACCAACAAGTAAGTGTGCCGCATACGACCAATATGATCCCTGGCTACAGCACTATCAGTATCGCAGGCCAGCAACAGATCGCCGCGCAAGGAGCAACCGTGGACGTCGGCGATTCAGTCATGAGTAATAACCTCGCAGTGCTCGGCACGATTCGGGCAAACCAGACAGCGCGCCAGACGGATATTGCCACCTTGGAAACCGCCACGCAGAACAGCGATCCTAGCCAGCAAACTGTCATGGCCGAACTTCAGCGCATCAACCAGGCGCTGCTTTTGCAATTACGCACCATGCAGGATGCAAATCAAATCAATGCCAATCTGGCCCTGCAACAGATCATCGCTCAGAAACAGCTGCAGGACGCATTGAAAACGGGGTTCCAGGACGCGGCAAGTTTTACTAGCACCTATCAGACACATGTCATGCCGGCCTACAACGGCGGGGCACAAGCGTTGACTTATTGATCGTCAATTTTCGGGCGTGAGGTGGAATATGGGAGTGCTGAATTGGATTACTCAGGGATGCGACGATTTGACGCGCGCCGCCTCTCCTACGATTGATGCGTTGGGCCTTCACATCTGCATCGCGCTCGCCACCATCATGTTGGTCTGGTTTGGCGTCCAGGAATCGCTTGCGTCTGCACATGGAGGCCCCGGGTTCAATGTTGGGAAATTCGTTAGTTTCTTCGTGTCGATTACGTTTGCTTATACTTTGGTTAGATTCTACGACAGCAGCATTCCTGGCATCGGCCAGTCGTTTCGAGGTTTTATCAACGGTGGGGCACAGTATCTCGTCTCGATCATTGGAAACGACAGCATTACAAGTATTCAGAACACGCTTAGCCAGGCCCAGTCAACCGAAGGGCCGGGCATGATGAAAGCGGTAACGAATCCGTATTACGCTATCGTTTATTTCTGCATTCAGGCTCTCATTGCCACGTTCTCCGCCGTAGTCAGTGCAATTGTCGCTTACGGCGCGATTGCCAGCGCAGCTGTCGGCCTGCTGGGGCCTGTCTTTATTCCATTTCTTGTCTTCGACAAGTTGGAGTTCTTGTTTTGGGGCTGGCTGAAGGCGTTCATCGGATTCTGCTTCTATAAAGTCCTAGCAGCCGCGGTGTTGAGTATCTTGGCACATCTGCTGGCACAGTATTACACCGAGGTGGTGAATTTCTCCGATCCAGGAACCATGGTGCAGGAGCTTCCGCTACTGATCCTGTTGGTCCTGGTCAACATCTACATCCTATTCAAAATCCCCGCAATGACTATGAGTATTTTCTCGGGCTCGACAGGTGGACATGGCGGCGGTCTGGGATTAATTACCGCCACGATCCTAAGGGCTATCTAAGGAAGAGGTCCTCGCATTATGATTTCCGACCCAACTCGCTCACCCGATATCACCCGCGCTGCCGAACGGTATCTGGAACAGTACGGCGACCCAATCGTGATGAATACCTACCTGAAGGTGACGATCCTGGTCTTGGCCGTGATCTCCATCGTGCTCGCTGGTCTCGTCTATAGAAGCCAGCGTGCCCTGGCAGACATGCACCCGATGATCGTCCGGATCAACGATGTCGGGCGCGCGGAGG
>Ga0335072_10015467_pt1 | contig 10831 bp, 5 predicted proteins | sample Lox_Sample_21_FD_206725 | JGI IMG/M metagenome (GOLD analysis project Ga0335072, IMG submission 206725) | Soil microbial communities from Loxahatchee National Wildlife Refuge, Florida, United States - Lox_Sample_2.1 | ecosystem: Environmental > Terrestrial > Soil > Wetlands | place: USA: Florida... | reverse complement strand
AGGACTACTAACGAAAGAATCCATACTAAATCAACAATCTCTAATTCAAAGTATTATTTGGAGTATCCGCAACGGAAAGGTAACCGACAACAAAGATAGAAAGGTCTTCCACAAGAAGAAAGAGAAATTGACAAACAACCGCTCGCTACCAAATTGCAACACCAGCCTGTAGAATCAACAGACTCATACAATAGCTGGTCCAGTTGGCCTGAAACCAATCTTGCCCGAGTTCATACCCTTTACTATTTCCAGTACTTGTGACAATGGCAAATCGTGTAGAGACTTTATCTTTTCCGGAACGTCAAGCATCAGGCCAAGGGTAATAGGGAGGTGTTGCGTCCAGAAGTGTGTTGGAAGTCTTTTATTCAATTTGCGAAGGCCTCTTTCTTCGGCAATTATATCTACTCAATTAGTCACACATTGGATCAAGGACCTCCTGTATTTTTGTCTTACCAAGAGCGCAAGCTGAGCGCGTGCTGCCCTCTGTTTCTCGTCCGACTTCGACTTTGGCAGTTAGTTTAGACACTTGAGGTAGTTTACTATTTTGTGTGTCGGCATTGGCAGTCATGATACTCGCATTGTACGGATCATTAATGACACGCGACTCGAATCGACGAACGTCGCATCGGTTTTTTGGAAATTAGTAGGGAGGTACGTGGAAACAAGCCTTCCAGCTCAGCGCTCCACATGCCACAAAGCGTTTTCGATGGTTCGGCCTGAGGATAATAAACTTGACAGATGTCGGTAGTATCATGTCGATTGGCATAGAAGATGTACGTCTGCACACCATACATATGATACATGGAATCCAACTAGTGCTCAATCAGCATTGCAAGTAGATGTCCAATTACTCTCTTTCTGATGTCCTTCCAAGCCTTGGTATGACCTTTTTCGACGTCTTCGGGTTCGGTACAGATGACAGCGTTTGCTTGGACAACGGACCTGTCAGCCCATGTCTCTTTCTCTTCCTTTGAGAGGGAAAGCCATTCTGTGCTGATGATTTTTACCTTTTCTGACCAGGTCAAACTAGCGCTACCAGTCCTTGTAGGGAAATAAGCGTGGTCAATGAATGTAAGAACGAAAAGTATGTATATCGAAGAATGAATTGAATGCTGAATCTACGAGATATCACCATCTATCTAGTGCTGGGGTTAGGTTCCACCACAACCTCCCCCCGACGAAGACATCTACACAATATCTACGTAGAGAGATTAATATATAACATGCCAAAGATAAAAGATATAACAGTAGTAAGAATCACAAGACTCAATAGCAATACAGCAATCACTTCCTTTTCCGTGCGCTTCTTCGTAATACTCCATCCCGTCTATCGGCTTTCAACTCATCACCATCCGGACGAGAACTCCTCCAGTCAGCAACGATCCTCGGAGCATTTTCCAGATAATCAGCGGGCTCCCAAGTCCTCTCTGCATAACCTTTCCACTTCACCAAGTACTGGATCCCATTTTTGTACCTTCTCTCACCTTCTATAGCTTCCACTTCCCATTCAGGTTCGACATCATCACCCGTAATTACCGGCAAAGGACGAATATCAGCCGTGTCCTTTCCATTGTATCTCTTGAGATGGACTACCGAGACGACGTCGTGGATTTGACTTCCTGCTGGGAGATCGAGGCGATAGGAATTGGGAGAGAGTCTTTCAACAACTCGCAGTGGAGTACCCGATGGACCAATCTTGCTTTGGTGTTCCTTGGGAGGCTTATAGCCAGGTCCAAATCGTTTATACTTCAGTACGACTAGATCGCCAACATCGAAGGTCTTTCCTGATCGATACTTATCAGCGTATCGTTTTTGCTTCCTCTGAGCGAGGGCAATACTGTCTCGAGCTTCTTCTCGTCTGTTTCGCAGGTCATCGGCAAGCTCTTCAGCAGATTCACTGGTTGATAATTGTGTAGGAGAATAGGCGTCAGGAATTGAACGAGGAACAACAGCAAACCGTAGTTCGTTAGGAGAGAATCCAGTAGAAGTATGCGTCATCGAATTGTACTCATGTTCGACAATAGGGATGTATTTGGTCCATTTAGAGTACTTGGTGGTATCACCAGCGATAAAACAACGAAGAGCGGTTTCAACGATGTTGTTGGTTTTTTCGGATTGTCCATCTGCCGCAGGATGATACGCTGCTGTAAGGCCCAATTTGATGCCGAGTAAGTCCATGAGCATTTGTCAAAAGCGTGAGGTAAACCGGGCGTCGCGATCAGATATTAGTTTAACCGGCAATCCAAATATCGGATAACAGTAATCGAGGAACAATCTAGCGGTATCTTCGGCGGACGTCTCAGTGGTACAGGGAATGAGCCGAATAGCCTTTGTGAGTTTGTCCGTAACAGTGAGGAGCGCATTGTACTTGCCTTCGGAGAGTGGTAATCCGGTGATGAAGTCCAGCGACAAGGTATGGTTCGGTTCCGTGGTTTCAATCGGGAAGAGTTTGCCCATTAGCTGCTCGTTTGTAGGTTTCGAAGTCTGACATACCGAACAATTGTTGACGTATTGGCGCACTCGAGTAGACAACCGACGAATATAGTATCGATTCGAAATGGATAGATAGGTCTTGCGAATTCCGGGGTGCCCGATGTCATCATGATTTTGCCGGAGGACATCTTCAACCATCGATTCGGGGATGCATAGACGAAGTTCTCCTTTACGACGTTCCGTAAAGAAAAGAGTTTTCCCAATGAGCGTAAAGGTGCCGTCGGTGATGGTGGTAGGTAGGTTCTTCTGGGTATCCACAAATTCATCCCACTTCTTCTCCTCACTTGCCAATCCATCCAACTGCTCATCCATCTGGTCATCCGTCCTCCCACTATCTAACACAGGTTCAACAACTCCATCTCTATGGACTTCCTCCGTAGCTTCATCCAGCGCTTCATCCAACGCAATCTCTACAGGCATATCATCGGGTAATTCCAATCCATCAATTTCTTCATCATTCTCATCTTCCGCCATATTCGCATAAGCAGGCTCAGCTTCTTTCCGATATCTAATCGTCTCCTTCCCATCCACATCCACTTCCTTCGGAGATCTATCTACATTTGTCCTATATGCGGGTGAATCCTTTGATTCCGATGATTTTGATAATGAGTGGCCCGATGACGTGGCCTTTTGAGTCGCAGTGGGACTTATTGCCGTCCCAGAAGGGTCTCCAGATTTTTGACCGAATTGGCGACTCGTTGGGGTACTCGCGACAGGTTGACTTTGTGACAGAGGAACAGTAGGAGTGGCGTCATTGCGCGCGAGGGGAGATGAAGAATCGGTAGACGCAGGTCCCTCCTGGATGGCTTTATCAACAGCCATAGAATCTATATACTCTTCCGCAACGGCTTTATCCACAGCCTGTCCATCTTTAATCTTCTCTTTATCCTTCCTCTCGATCTTATCCATGCTCTTATCCTTTTCAACAGTAATATCCTTATCCATCTCTTGGGCTTTATCCGCAGCCTTCTCAGATTTGAATTTTTTGTTATTCCTTTGTATCATCCTCTGCCTTGCAGCCTCCCCCTCTTCTTGAATCTTCTCCAACTCCTTAATAATCCTTCGGTCGAATGGATCCTTTTGATAATCCTTTGATAGATTCTCCTCCCACTCGTCGGATATTTTGACTAAGGTGATGTAGGCTGGATTTCGAGAGAGTGGGTCCACGTTGGAATGCATCTTTCCGGGTCTGTGAATGATAGTGTTATATGCTCGCTTACTGTAACAATCAAAAACAGTATTTGAGACTCGACGCCGGTACCGAGTGGTCTCCGATGCCGATTGTTGTCTTCGACGTCGATGCCGGTTGAACTCCGACGTCGGAAGTACATTTGACGTCGGAAGAGCACCGACCAGTCGGAACGACCATTGCGGTTAGCGTACATATCCACAAGTATATAAAGGGGTTTTCACCCCAACTTAGGAATCAAGTTTTGTTAAGTCCTGTCTACACCTAGAACCTCGAACCTTGAACCCAGAACATAGGAAACGAGCTAGCCTGGCTTCTTACAGATAGTGACGCGATCTCGCAACGGGTTGAGAATCAAGCTCCATCTGAATAACCTAGCGTTGACTCCTGGTTTCACACTCCAAATCCATTTTAATGCGGAATGATCGGTGACCAACTTCAATTGAGATCCGTCAACGTAATGACTCAGTTTATCCAAGGCCCATACGATGGCGAGACACTCGAGCTCCGTGCTGGCATAGTGGTACTCGGAAGCATTCAAGCGTCGGGAGATATAGCATATCGGATGTTCCTTATTATCGAGTGGAGATATTTGTTGTAAGATGGCGGCAATACCTTTCCGGCAGGCATCGCAGTAGAGAACGAATTCCTTTGAGAAGTCAGGATGGATAAGAGTGGGTGCGTCGGCTAAAGCGTTCTTGAGTTGCTGGAAGGCCCTTCGACATTCTGGTGTATCAAGAAAGCGCCATCGAGACCTAATTTTGGCTTTCGCTTTGGGAGATAAATTGGAGAGGCTCGGGTCTTTCAAAGAACCTTTTAGACCGTCATATAGCGGGGCGGCAATGATGGCGAATGAGTCGATGAAACTACGATAATAATTGAACATACCGAGAATGACCATTGCCTGCTTAACCGTATCGGGATATTGGATCGTGAGAATTGCTTGAACCTTTTCCTCCAAAGTAGATAATCCTAATCGAGATATGCGATGGCCAAGTAGCTTGATATCTTGGTACCTGAAGTGACATTTGGTTTCCGCAAGTGTCATTCCAGCCTTCTCGAGAGCTTCTAGAACTGCTGCAATGTGACCAATGTGCTCTTCCAGGGTCTTCGAGTAGACAATAATGTCATCAATATAGGCGAGTGCGAAATCCCATCTCATTGAACCGAGAATAATGTCGATGGCTCTTTGAAAATGAGCCGGAGCTGTCTTGAGACCAAAGGGAACTCTGTTGAACTCGAAGAGACCGAAATCTGTTGTAAAAGCAGTAAACTTCCTAGACCGGAGAGTGAGACCGAATTGATGATATCCGCGATTCGCATCCAGGATAGTAAAGAATATCGCACCAAGCAAAGCGGCAAAGATCATATCTTGTTTCGGGAGAGCATATCGATCCGCAGCAATCTTTGAATTGACTTCTCGAAGGTCGACGCAGAAGCGAGGTTTGCCGTGCTGAATGACTACAATAACTGGTGAGGCAACCGCGGAGTTCGACGGCCGAATAACATCCAATTTAGACAGGGTATCAATAGAGTCCTTGATATGCCTTTGCTTGTCGGGAGAAGTGCGATATGGCTGTTGTGAGCGAATGGCATCAAAGTCACCGTCAATGTCCATGTCGAATTTGGGGTCAACACGTCCTAACCTACCTTCCGGACCCGCAAAGACTTTAATATGTTTCCGTAGCATCTTCAAAATAGCCCTTCTCTGGCTCCTATTCAACAACGGGTTAATATCCCATGCCAAATCCGTTTCACACCATCCGATGTCGTCCCCTTTTCTGTCCCCAGCCTTCTCATCCAATGGTCCTTCCTTCCGAAACTCATGATCCAACCCGAAGGGGTCCACTTTGTCGATGGTCACCAACACATCGGAAGGGATGGTAGGGCCCGAAGGTTGACCAAAAGGTTCCGTACTATTACTCGAATTGCTTGGAGAAATGACCGGGCGGTCGGAAGGTTTCTCGGGTTTCGGCGGAACATCTGAGATTGATACAGTCGCTTCCGGTGAGATCCCAGAGAACCATTCAAGATCCGAATTGTTATTGAAACTAATCGATAATGCATTTACATCAAAGGAATCGATGGTAGGAGATGTAGTCGACACTGTACTGTTCATTGGTGGAGGAACAGGAATAATGTCGATTGTCGACGCCGAAGAGGTAGAAGGGGAAGAAGAGGTACCAGTAAACCTTCCGCAGAGATTCTCCACTAGTTCCGGAGCAATTGATGAGATGGAAAAGCTAGCCTCTAAGGGGGTATTTGACGAAGTGCTCGGGTTGCTGGAGATGCTGAAATGGCTATAAGGAGTATTGGGTGCAACTGAATCAAATTGTCCAACGACATCTCCTTTTTTATATCGAGATGGGCGCTTCCCGGGGTTGAAGAAGAGGATATGGTCCGTCTCTTTACTCATAACCGCGTAAGGGCAAATAGGATAGGATCCTTCGGCTTTATCCGGAAACCGTTTGGCCGACAACAACAAGTCATTCGAATGTGATGGACGTTCGAAATAGACAGGGATCCAACGTTGTTCTCGTGGACGGATTGTGAAGTCGCTGGCACAGTAGACTTGGTTGTCACTCAACTTTGAGGCGAATTTGCTGGGACCATCGAGGATGGGAATCCTGACAGGAGGCTTCGACTGAGGGAAGAGGAGATATCCTTCCTGTTCGTTGATGTTGACTCCATATGGGTGCAAGGCGTCCCGTCCGATAAGATAATTGGCGCCGAGTGAATTGATAACTTGAAACTCACACCAGATGAGAAGTACTTTGGCGTGCTTTTGATCACCACTTAACGCCGCGGCATTTGGAAGCCAGACTGGTAAGACGACAAACCCTTTAGTGGAAGTCTCTGTTTCGCCAATTCCTCGAAACCGGGGGTTGAGCGGGTTGGTGCGGATTTCATAGCCGTCAGGGATAAGAGAGCTCTGAATGAATGAGGGGCCTCCAGTGTCTGCGACACCCGTGATCAACTCGACGTCGCCATGAGGTTCTGTCCCAACCCAGGCGCGGATAGGGCAAGGCTTAACTGATAGGTATGAGATTCCAGTGCCTACCGCAAGGGCCGGAGGAAGCGATTCAATGTGGTATTTTTCGGCCTTTGGAATCTTGACTGCGTTGCTGGTTGGTTCCGTAGAAGTGTTATTGGAATAGACAGGAGTGACATGATATGTTCCGTGAGCCGGGTCCGAAGAAGAAGATGAAGAGCTATCTGAGTATTCCAAGGTTTCTGAGCCATCTGAACCTGAATCTTCAACTGCCAAATCATCCATCTTCATGAGCATCAAATGATATGACTCTGGTTTCTGCGAGCAGTCGTAGTCGTAATGCCACTGATTGCAGAATCGACATTTCCTGGTCATGATTCTGCCTCTATCATCTGAACGCCACTCGCTCTTTGGAAGGTTAGCAGGGGTCGGATAGTCCTTCTCCAATTTCTCTAACTCCTTCCTCGACAACCTAGGTTTCTTGTCACTGCCTCCCTCCTTTTTAAAAGAATCAGATTTCTTACCATCCTTTTTATTATCCTTCCTGTAGTTTCTGGAGTTCCTCGCATTAGAACGAGGTGGGGAACGGTTAGAATTGGGGAAGTCAGATTGGTTAGACTTATCCTGTCTTTCTTTCCAGCGACGCTCACGTCTCTCACGACTACGGGCTTTGCCCATGAGCGGAGGGTTTCTCCTTGTAGCTTTCCTATAAGATCCATCTTTGTCGGCTAGCATCCGACGAACTTCATTCAATGAAGAATGGCTAAAGTCAGAGTAATGGAGATGGATCTGGAAATCCTCCGGAAGACCCAACCAAAGTGCATCAATTATCTTGTCCTCGTCCATATAATAGTCCGTGGATTTGAGCAAATTGATCTTGTCGTAATAATAGTCGATCACTGATTCATCCTTTGATGGATCATAATGCCTGCGGTCAGCTTTCTGTTTAGCCTCTGCTGTGTTAATGACGAACTCCTTCCTGAGAGCTCTAATCCATCCGTCGACTGATGACATCTGTTCCGAATCCATTGTATTCGATGCAAACCAAGCTTTGGCTCTTCCTTTCGTGAACACAGATGGGAGAGCAGCAATGACTGAATTCTCACCGTGCATTTTAGCCAATCGCTTAAGATGGTCACAAAATTGCTTTGTGGCTCCTTCTTCAGGCTCAAAGGTAGGGAGTTGGTTAGCAGGGATAGTCCTAGGATGATCCTTAATAATCCTACCTCTGGAACGACTCCTCCTCTTGCTTCTAGAGCGGCTCCTGGAGCGACTAGAGCGGGTGTGGGAACCTGAACGACGTCTAGAACGCCTAGAGTTGTTTCTCCTCCTAGAACGACCTCGACTTCTGCTCCTGCTTCTACTGCGCGATCTATGCCTCCTTTTCCTTCTAGAATCATCGTCTCTCCGAGAAGAATCCGAATCATCAGATGGATCAGGCGATGGACCTCTGCGGCCTCTATTCCCTCGTCATGGCCTGTAATCATCGTCCTTTTGAGAGCCGCGGTGACGAATGCCTTCATGGTGTCCAGAGGGAACACTATGTCGGTCTCTCTCTTGGAACTCGGCAGATCCGGAACTTGCTTGACGAAGCGGCGTCTGATGAAAACGCCATCTCGGTACCCTTTCTGTGGTTAGTTCCCATCTTTCGTCTAGGTTAGTAGGTTTCGGTGGGGCATTCATCAAGGCATGGACAGCTCCCTCAACCAACTCTCCCAATTCGGCATACAGAAAACCGTCCCTTCCAGCATAAACTCCAACAGTCTGAGCCCTGGCCTCCATCTCGTCGCCAACTGAAACCTGGCAGTGATCCCTCACGTTCCTTCTCTTGACTCCTCTCCTCACTAACTCCCTCCTTATCTCTTTCCAATCCATCAGAGGCATGCGCAGGATAGGCAAAAGTGGTTTGAGAGGGCGGATTCATGGTGACAGTGCCAGGTAAGAAGGTGATTTGAGGCTTTATAGCAGTCTTGGTCATTACGGATGGTGACGATGTGTCAGGAGGTGCAGATAAGTTCGGCGGAGCGGCCTCAAAAGATTTGTCAGTTGATTGATCGCTCGCTGCGGGAATAATCGCCGTCCGAAACACAGAAGGAGCATGAATAAATCGTTGACGCGCCATTTCATCATCAACTTCTTTCTTCACTGCAAGAACAAGACCATTTTTCATTTCCTCCACCTTCGATGATAATGCTCGCAAATCCGAAGCTTGGTGTCCGATGGAAGATTTTTGTGCAGCAATGGTCGAATTCTGCCTACCGATTTCGGAACGTTGCACCGATAGCTCTTTCCCTTGCCTCTCGATCTCGGAATGATGGGTTGAAACGGTACCGTCGAGCGCTGCGAGCTTCTTCTCATGGTCAGCGAGTAACAAGATATTTTCGTCGGTGTAGCGTTGATAATCCGGGAATTCGGACATGGCTTTCTTGGTTGCTTTGGTGGTAGTCTCAAGCGCAGCCACATCCTTATGGAGAGTGAGAAAGTCGACATTCAATACGTTGACATCATCATGGAGAGATTTTTGCTGCTCTGACAACTGGGTCTGCGAAACTTGCAAATCCGCGACTTTGTGAGAGATTCCAGCTTGGAGAGCTCGGATAACGTTCGACTCTTGGGACAAAAGATTGGTTGTCGATTTGACTCAGGTCTTCGACAGCAGGTTCATAAACAGCAGTGTTTTTGGCCAATTGGTCGGAGACTAGGTTGATAAGATGAGAAACGTTGTCCTTGAGCCAATCCAACATATCATCGACGGACTTCTGGGACCGAGACCTCGCATGCGAAACTTCAGGCTGTTTTTGTCGACGAGCCAACGCAAGCTCTTCTGGAGAATTGGAAGGGCTTTGGTGTGATTCAATTGACAAAGGAGACTCGGACAATGCAACATCTGGTGATCCTACATCGGAAAGGGATCCATCCAACTCAGGATTGGGACCAGAGAACTTGTCTTGGTCGGAATGGGACGTCTGAGAGGTAGGGGCTTCAGATGGACGCTCTACTTGAGGTGGATCGTGACTTGGTGGTTTAGATGTCGATGGATCGAGAGGAGCGGGCGAATTCAGGAAAGTGCCAGGCAAGGAAGAGGTAGGGATGGGTTCGACAGCGGAAGGCGCTTGGGTAATAGGTACTGGAGTAGAAGATGCTGTCATAGAAGGTACCGTCTTCGGCTTTAAACTTTCCGGTTTAGCTTTAGCTTTCTTCTTTTTCCAAAGGTCATCAGGAGATGAGAGAGGACTAACAGAAGGGGCCGCTCCCTTTGCCCGGGATGAAGAACGACTTGGCTCCTTTGGTTCTTTCGTAGATGGCTTCTTAGAGGGCATGATGAGTAACCTCCCCCCGAACGAAAGAAAAAAATGAAAAGAACGTTCGAAAAAGGAACAAAGAAAACGTATCGAGGTACACCAGGGACCAAATGACACTAAGAGAGATATATATCTCGAAAGTTCACAAAGAACGAAAAAAAAGAATCGAAATTGAGTCAAAGAATAAACTCAATCTCCACCAGCTGTAGGGAAATAAGCGTGGTCAATGAATGTAAGAACGAAAAGTATGTATATCGAAGAATGAATTGAATGCTGAATCTACGAGATATCACCATCTATCTAGTGCTGGGGTTAGGTTCCACCACAGTCCTGGAGTCTTCACTCGAGTCGTCACCTACTGAAGTCAGTAACTCTTCGGAAATAGGATTGTCGAACCGAACGGAGATTCTCTACTATTCTCTTTCATTTCCTTCATCCGATGAGCTTGGTACGTATTCCATCCATTGGGAGCCCGCATATATTCTAATCCAAAACATTTCGTGGCATTAGGACCAAATCCCTCAGCCAGTGCTATCCCAAGCTGACGGCGAGAGTCGTCGATAGTGATACCGAGAAGACCAAGGGATGCCACCCCCTCATTGTATCCATCAATAAACTCGCCAATCAGACTCTGAAGGAGTTGCTGACAAGGGTTATCGTCAGCAAATGGATTCCGGGTTGCAAAGCGTCCTTGTTGGTCACGGGGCATTTTTGCTAGAAAAGTGGACGGTGATAAGATACTTCGTAAAGAGACGAAAGGTGCAAGTGCAATTGTTGCCTTTTTATGTTTTTGGAAGAAAGAATGAAGCAGAAGGAAGCAAAAGACTGGCAGGAGTTTGAATGTAAGCGATAAGT
>Ga0335072_10015466_pt1 | contig 10831 bp, 13 predicted proteins | sample Lox_Sample_21_FD_206725 | JGI IMG/M metagenome (GOLD analysis project Ga0335072, IMG submission 206725) | Soil microbial communities from Loxahatchee National Wildlife Refuge, Florida, United States - Lox_Sample_2.1 | ecosystem: Environmental > Terrestrial > Soil > Wetlands | place: USA... | reverse complement strand
GGTCCTTGATCAGTACCTCCCATGAGTCTGCCGTTCGACGGATGCTGGTGCGGATCATCCTTTTTCTTCCTTCCACAAGTGCGACCGTCGTTCCACGACGCCCAAACACGTAAGCTCCCGCGTAGACAGGATTTGTCAGCATGTGGTGCAGTGTGTGATAGACCGGCGTCTTCCAGAAGATCGGTTGTTTACCCGACCCTTGTTGCAGGGCCGGCAAGAGGATTGCGGGAGATTTTGAGATCATAAGTGGTGCGCCCTAGAAATCCCCAAAGCCTGATCCTGGTCGAACCGCAGTGGATGCAACACGGGGGCTGTTCCACTTCCACGTGCACATGGCTGTTTACGCGCTTGCTACCTTTCACCGAGGATGTTTCTTGGCGCTGGTGGTGGGGTTTGCCGGAACGCACGTGAACTCTCTCCCGCTGGTAGTCCCATTGGGCGGCGGCATGGATCTGCTCAAATTCCGGGAGCGCAAAGTCGATTTTCCCGAATTGTTTCGGATATTCGCGCTTCAGTGTCGTGGCGTCAACAAAGTCTGTGGCCCCGGCGGGCAGGGATCGCGAAAGCGCTGAGAGAGCCCCTGCGACGGTTTGCGCGGCGGCGCAGTCCTCGGAATTGTAGATGAGCAACTTCTCTTTTAGATGAGGCGCCTGGGAGGCTTCCCACTGGCGCCGCCAGTACAGCGCGGCCAGCCCCGAGGCTTCCGGCTCTGACCAGCGAAAGCCGAGATGCCGCGCAATCCCCTTCAGGCCGTTGGAATACGTGGGGAAGTAGACCCGGCCATAGAGGAGAGAGACCAAGTTGACAGCGGACCCGATCAGCGAATCGAGCCAGTTCGACTCCGCAGTGTCGGGATAACGCGTCTTCATTTCCCGGAAGAACTTGGTTTCATAACTCCCATAGTGGACCAAGCGAGGCGCCCCGATCGACTTCAGCGCGCCGACGCATTCTGCCCACATCTTTTGTTCGTCCTTGGGGCTATCGGCCCAATAAGAGCGATGTACGATCTTTCCCGATTCTTCGAACCGAATGCCAATACAGTAGTAGAAGCCACGGTCCGGGTCGCCCTCGACATCGATATACACACAAGTGTCCGCATCGTCCCACGCGACCTTGCCAAGTACATGCACCTGATTTTTCCGGAGAGCCAACGCTTGCAGCGCAAAATCGTGCTTGGGCTGGCTCGTACGCTTTCTATGCCGGAAAGTATGGGAGAGCTGCGTGATTGTAAATATACCCTTGTCGTGATACCGCTCCCGCTCTTTAGCACTCATCTTGGAAAGGATGCTCAGGTCGTCAGCTTCCTTCGCGGAGGAGGTGCAGCGAGAAGCGAATTGGCACTCGCTGCAATGTCTGTTCAGTATGGCACGGGGAGGTTCCGATGATGACAGGATCGCAGTGCCGGCCTCCAAGATCGACCCGACTTTCAAATAGAGCGGTGCCAGCGCGACACGGCTACTCCGCAGTTGTTGGCCGGAAATCAGTTCGCCAACGGATGGAGTAATTCCTGTGGCTTGAGAGAATGCAAAGGCGTCAAATGCCAACAACAGTTTGTCAGTATTCGATAGTTTCTCGCCCGAGCAAAAGCGGAACGGAACACAGTTGGTTCCATCCACGTCTTTATCGGTCTTTAGGCGGACACCATGGACTTTTGCCTGAATGGATGAAGTTTCAAAACTGCACTCGAGAGCAATTGAATAACGGCGCTGCCGCAAAGTTTCCACGGATGGTGTCCCCCTGTAGAGCTGGTCTGGGGGCACTGTCGCACGCAGTCTCGCGGAAATGTCACGATGGCAAGCTTGCTGATAACCCTTCACCAGTTCCGTGATCGCACGAACCTCAGCAGGAACTCCATGATGGATCGAGTAGGCTTTCGTAGGGCACTGTAGCAGAGCCTCGAAGGTTTCGGAGGTGAGCTTCATGCTTCATTGTCAACGAGTCGTCCGGAATCAGACGAATTTTGAAGTCGTTTACTCAGACGCCGGTCGAACGATCTCGCGTATGGACGCCCAGCCGGTCGGACTCTTGGGATAGCGAACATAGACGACCATCGAGCGGCCAGTAATCACGAAGGGAGCCTGCCCATGAAGCGGTGTTCCTTCGATGGTGAATAGCGATTGTTCGATCGCGGTGTCTCTCTCGATCAAAAGGCTCTCAAGCTGATCTTTCACAAATTCGATGCGGAATTCCTTAAAGACTGAGCTGAGATCTGCCGCCACCGCGTCGCTCCCGACAAGAACCTTATCGAACGAGAGAGCCTTCCTCACCTGGGGATGGTGGTATTTCATCACAGATGCTACGTCGCCCATCGCAAAGCCGGCTCGAATGGCTGCAAAAGTCTTCTCCAGCGCCATTCGGTCGTTGTCCGTCGAGGCTTGAGCATTGCCGGCAACGGTTGCAATCGTGAAGGTGGCTGCGGCCATGCTTTGGAAAAAGGTCCTTCGGGATGCCAGTTGTTCCATTTGCGTCCTCCAGAAAGCAATTGAAGCCTCTCCTTCACGGTCGGTTTCAATTGGTTCGCAATGCAATCGTTGGATCGATCTTCGAAGCCCTTCGGGTGGGAAGATATCCTGCCAGAAACGCCACCGCGACAAGCAGAACGTCTATACCGAGGAGCAACGATCTCCATTTAGAGCGTGACTACAACTCTTCCTGGATGCTGAGGGTGCTCGGCAAGTTCATGGGCCCGAACGATCTCCGATAGAGGGATCCGCTCGCCTATCGGAAAGCCCGACCATCCTGCCTCAAGTGCAGCGTTTATATCACGTGCTGCGGCTGCCTTTACTTCCGCCGTCAAGTCATCACTGCCCAGGAAAAAGAGCCGGATATTCTTGAATACCATCTGCCAGAAAGGGATCGTCGGCATAGCAGCATTCGTGGCATAAGTCGCGAGGGATCCCCCCATTTTCAGGAGTTCAACGTCACGCTCGATATTCGCCCCAAATGCGACTTCAACAATATGGTCGATCCCCTCGGGAGCGATGTCTCGAACGTGCGCCAGCAGTTCCGCGTCGTTGAGAAGGACCTCATGCGCTCCTGCCTGTCTCGCCGTCTGTTCCTCCGCAGGCGTCCGGATGGTGCCGATTACATGAGCTCCAGAGTGGCGCGCGAGCTGGACGGCACACAATCCCACCGATCCTGCGGCTCCTTGCACAAGTATCGTGCGTCCGCTGACAGGCCCGGCCACGTGCACGGCGCGATGACCAGTGATGCCGGGAATGCCAAGGCATGCTCCTTGTTCCATCGGCACGTTCGCGGGTAGAGCAACGGTTTGCGCTGCCGGGACAACTGTAAATTCTGCTGCAGTGCCGAACGGGCGATAGGATTGGGCGCCATAGCACCACACGGATTTCCCTAACCATTCCGAAGAAACACCGTCACCAATCTGATCCACTTGCCCAGCGCCATCGCTGTGCGGAATGACGCGAGGATACGTCATACCATACCCAAAGTCGTCCTGGCGTTTCCTAATGTCGCCGGGATTGATTCCCGAAGCGGAGATGCGTATGCGCAGTTCCCCTGGCCCCGGAACCGGGTCGGGCATTTCGCCGACAGTGAGAACTTCACGCGCGGGTCCCTGTTTTTCGTACCAGGCTGCTCTCATGAGGTTCCTCCATTCACGATTGTCGTAACAGCTCATGGTAATTCAATATTTATATGCTTATTTTCACGCCGTTCCCCTCGCCGACTCTGTAAGTTGACTGCCTTCCAGGTGCGAGATGTGAAGTTGGCTCGGGCGTGAACTGGCGCGAACAGCGCGGCCATCGATGAGGCAAGTAACCCTGCACTTTTCCTCCAAGTCCGCTTGCCCCCCTTCCATTCTTCTCTGGAAACCCAGATCTTGCTGCCCGCTAAGTGAATCAGTCCCCCGTATGATCGGTATGGAGATGTGTCAGCACCACGTGGCGCACTTCTCTGGCGGCAATCCCGAGAACTCGAAGCTGGGGACCAATCTCTTCGCCGGGATGGACGGAAAAGCGTACTGAACGCCGGTAGAACGGGTGCCATGAGGGGGCTCCGCGCGTGCTCGTCGATCGATCCTTTCCACTGGAGGACGCGCGTGCGGCTCTTGCTCACAGCGCTTCCGGACGAGCCCGCGGGAAAATTCTGCTTCGTCCCGCCCTCTGATGAATCCACTATGCAGGAAAGCGCATCCCTAACGCGAGGCACATCATGGAATCACCGGATGTTGTGGACTTGAAGCAGACGACCGTATTGATCACAGGCGGAACACAGGGGATCGGCCTAGGTTTGGCACAGCGCTTTCTGGCCGCGGGGAGTTCGGTCGTTATTACCGGCAGGAATGCTGAGAGAATCGAGGAGCTCACACGGTCGTCGCCAGGTCTGCGTGGTTTGGTGAGCGATATCGGCAGCTCAGAAGACCGCGAATCGCTTGCGACACGAATCGAAGCCGAGTTTCCGTCCCTGAATGTAGTAATCAACAACGCGGGCATTCAGAGGCGCATTGCCTTGGCCGCCGATTCCGCCCCGTGGCCAGAACGACAGAAGGAGATCGACATTCTTCTATCGGGCCCCATCCATCTGAACTCTCTGTTGGTGCCGGTCATGTTGAAGCAGGCAAGGCCTGGTGTGATTATCAACGTAACCTCGGGCGGCGCATTCATCCCTCAGGTATTCGCACCAATCTACAGTGCCTGCAAGGCGGCGATGCACAGTTATTCGGTTACACTGCGGCATGCGCTTCAAGGAACGCCTCTAAGGGTTGTCGAACTGATTCCCCCCGCAATCCGGACAGCGCTCGCCGGTCCGGGAGCCAGCCACGGCGCACCGCTTGACGAATTCTGTGATACAGTCTTCACGGAACTTTTCGGTGATTCGGAAACTGTTGGGTTCGGTCCAACAAGCAGCGCCGAGTTCAATCAACTCATCGACGCACCGAAAAAACTATTCGCGGCAAGCGCAGCGCGCTTTCCCACGCAAACCTACGGAAACCTCTGCGGAGACCAACGATGACGTTCAGGTAGATTAACGAAAAGAAACGCCAAATACAGAGGTCGCGGGTTCGTTCAGGGTTCGATAATGTACCGCGAAAATGGCTCAAGGAGCGTGATTGGCCCGTCGTTAGCGCGTGGTTTGTTAGGGTTAAGGCTTTCGACCTCTACAGCGTAACGGCAGAGGTCGTGGGTTCGTTAAGATTTCAAAACCGGTGCAACAGAGCGGGCCGACGGCGCGATCCACTTCGAGTGCCCAAGTGCAGACCACCTTAGCCCAAATATCAGTTGCGGAACATTTATTGGACCGCTATCGGACCGGCGGCCCGAGACCCCTCTTCGGATACTGCGAGGCCGAAGATACTATAGCGGATCGCGCGGTCTCGGCTGCAGTACTCAACCTTCTCAAAACGTGGTACCTCGATGACCGCATTGACCTGTTACCGGGAATTGAGGGGCCCCGCTGTCTATGATCTCTGAGCCTCGGCACTGGCTCAGCTAGATCAGCAGACTATTCGGTCCAATCCCCTACGGCCTTTTCCCCGTTCGGGCGCGGGAAATCGTCGAGGGTAACTTCTTTCCCACCCCTGCGAATGATGTAGTGCTGGTTGCCCTGGTCTTCCTGATTCATCTTTGTGGCGCGTGCATGGTCGTCAATTCCTCTGTACTTGACAGTGACTGTTTTCCAAAGCGGGTTAATCTCGACAAAGGTAAACATGCCCGGTGGGATCGTGGACGGACTCAGCACCTTGTAGGAGTATGCAGCACCGGGACGAGGATGAAAGTTCTCGAATCCCCCTTGCCAACACTGAACCTGAAAGGCAACGCCCAGGCCACGGTTGACAACCTTCCAGTCTTTTCCGGCGGGGCCTTCGCACGCCTCGAAAACGAGCAAGGGTGCCGTGCTTAATTCAAGTTGATCGGCGAGCAGCCGGTTTTGCCTCTCCGCAGTTTGTGTCAGTGCGCGGGCCGCGTCCGACTGAACTTTGATCGCTTTCCACGTCACGACGAGCACGCCGATGGTAACGGCGGTGAGAACGGCTGCGAGTATGCCCGCAATGCTCTGCAACGCCCCGGAGTTCGCATTCAACCACTGCCAAAAGTTCATCGGTTAATCTTCCTCACTTATCGTTCGGAATCAAACTGGCACGAACATCTTCATTCGCATTCCCTGCGGTCACGCGCTGTCGTGTAAACACCCCCGCCGTGTTTCCCATTTAACGTCTCATCGCAGCATCTTGGTCAACAGTTCATCCAGACGTCCGTACAGCAGGATCTCTGGTTCTTGATCCTCATCGACAGCGGTCAACATTTCGTGGAGATCTTGAAGGTCGAAAATCATAATGAGCTTCCCTGCTTCACGCAGCGCACCACTGGCCGCTCTATGCGCACTTTCATCCGCTCCGTTCCGGGCGATGAGAAAACAGACCGAGCGAAGAGCGGTAGTGAAGAGATACTTCTCGGTCGAATAAATCTCGTCTTGCCCAATCTTGTCTTCATAGTTTTTGAATTCAAACAGTATGTAGCGGCTTCGGAAATCGTGAGCCAGCGCTATCCAGAAATCATGTGTGGGGCGCAGTCGGACCAGAAGATCGCGGCGGTGCATTCCACCTTCACTCGGGCTCTGTCGATGTGAAGATCCGAATTGCTCCGAAAACAGATAATCGATCACCTCAGTGCAGACGAGCTCGAACTGTCTCCAGCCAGGTGACCCCTGCGGTATAGCATCCAATTCGGCAATATAATCCTTACTTTTTTGCTCTTTTTCGCGTCTTGCGCGACCTCGCCAGACGAAACGACTGATTCGACCGAGGCGGGTTGTAAGGTGCCAAGATCGCCGACACCAACATCGGACAAGAACTGTTTTAATTCACCGTAAAGAGTTGTATGCGACGCTTCCTCGAGCAATCTTGGAAGATCCCAGACGATGGTGATTCCAAGGGTGTGCGTTAACTGTTTTGCACTTGGAGACAGTGTGCTAGTGGTCACCAGCAATAACTCTATGCTTTCATAACCATCCTTATACCAATCGACTTGCTCCTTCAGTCGCGCGATCGAACTACTCCAAATGGACGGGCGCCCAAAACTTGAAATGCTGAGATTAAATTCTGCAATGACCAATGCCGTCGTTTCGCGGTTGATTCCGACATAATCGGGAGCATTAGGGTCGCGATAGCTTACGACGCCCGTTTCATCATCGACCCCGCGCTCTTTCAGAATCGCGATGCATAGCGTCTCGAACTTTTTCGCGAATCTTGCAATGGAGTTGGCTGCCATCGCCTGAGAATAACATCGCCCCCGCGTGTTTCGCGGCTACGGGCGCCGATGCGTCGAGGGATCGGTGCCAAGGAGCCCGCACAGCGTGGCATAGTGCTGCCCGTCCGCGATGAAGTAATGGAAGCCCTTTTGCCCTTTGCCTTTCGATTCGTCAAACCAGAGATAAAGATCGATGGCGAACTTTTCTTTCCTTATTCTGCCTTCAGAATATGCCTTATAGATCGGTTCTTGGCCCCCGCCTTCGATATAAGCGTTTCCCGTCATTACCGCTACCAGATCCCGGTTGTCGCTCTGCTTGTCGGAGTTCACGAAGACGAGGATGTTGGGATATTGGCGATGTGGGTTGACAGCGGTGAATTGCTTGTATGCTTTGTGAATGTGCCCCACGAGTCGATTGAAGATGGGGTCATGGCGGGGGCCGCCAACCAGTTCCCCAGACTTCGCGGTCTTCAATTTCTCATCAAGCCAATCGTCGTGCTGTACATGCTTGGCTTCGCAATAGGCGACCAACTCGCCCGATCTGAAAATGCGGAAGTCTGGTGTCTTTCCCTGGCCGATCTCGGCGGCGGAAAACCGCTCGGCTTTGAGGCCATGCCTCTTCCAATAGGCTTCGGCGAACTGTTCCCCCAGGTTGACCATTCTCGCCATTTCCGATTTCCGCGCAGCGAATGACTGGCAGCCGGCTTACGATGCCCCAGTGAACTCTCGCAAAAGACTGTCGATTTCTACAGAGCGGCTTTGGACAAATCTCACGCGATCAAAGACTTCAAGGTAACCGTGTGGTGATCCCCTCTTGACCGATGGATTGTGACTGGTCGCTGAGATCCGCGAAGTGTCCACTTAATTTCGTAGCTGTTGAAAAACTCGTCGACGCCTGATGGCAATGGGCGAAACCCTAAGGGAGTCGGAGCGCTGCTCTCTTTGCAGCTTTGAGATTCTGTTGTTGCTGCCCGAGGGTCCCGATGCAAGGTATCGGACCAGGCGTTTGAGGTTCTGGGCGGCAGCAGCCATGAGGAACTGTTCGCGAACGTGCTTGAGTCGGCGCAGCCGAACACGACGCAGACCTATTTGGTTCTTCAGTTCGCCGAACAGTGCTTCGACCTTTCTTCGACTACGTTGATGTTGGAAGAACGCTGCTTCCCGCGTTCGCTCTCGGGCTCGCTGCCGCACGGCTTCTTCGACATGGATCACGATCTGCTTGTATCGACCGGAAGTGCATTCGTTCTTCACGGGGCATTCGCGGCATTTCGCCGGGGTCGATCTGTAGATGTAGCTCTTATTCACCGCGGGCTTAATTCCGATGTACTTTAATTCCTCACCTTCAGGACACTCGAAGCTGTTCGACTCGGGCCGATATATGAATCGGTGCAAGCTGAAGAGCTTGTTGCCGGATGTAGAAGCAAAGTGCTGCCTCAGTGGAATATAGGAAGTGATTCCCCGGCTTTCAAGCCACGCCAGGAAATCAGCTTTTCCGTAACCAGTATCGGCGCCAAGAGTTTGGGGAGTGAGACCGAACTTGGTGACGCAGTCAGCGATCATCTTACGAGCTGAGGAGATCTCCCCACTCGGTCGCGCGTCTGTCGGTTCGACACCCACGATTACGCAGCTCGCGTTGTCCATCAGATAGTTGTCGAAGTAGCCGAGCGTCGGAGCTCTGTCCCCTTTGCTGAAGTACGCCGCATCTGGATCAGTCGTTGATACCTTCTCCTGTTCGTGAGGCTCTGGTTGGACGGGATTCTCGTTGCCGACGTCCTCCAGATACTGCCGTACAGTTCGATTGACCTCTGCGACTTCGCTGAGATTTTCGCGAGGAATGCGGCTCGAATTGCTCGCGTCAGCTTGTATAAAGCTTCCGTCAACCGATAGATGATCACCTTTGACGAGACCGCATGCAATGCATCGGGATACGATCTCCTGAAAAAGCTGTTCGAAGATGTTTGATTCCTGAAGTCGCCCGTGGCGGTTCTTGGAGAACGTCGAATGGTTCGGCACTTCCTGATCGAAAGTGAGCCCGGTAAACCAGCGCCAGGCAAGATGCATTCGAAGCTCTTCGATCAGCTTGCGTTCGCTCGTTACTCCGTACAGGTGCCCGATCAACAGAATTCGAAGCAGACGCTCGGGATCGATCGACGGTCGCCCAGTGTCGCTATAGAAGGCTTTTAACCTATCTCGCACAAAATCGAAGTTGACATACCGATCAATGAGGCGGAGCAAATGATGCTCAGGTACGTGATCTTCAATTCGAAAGTAGTAGAAGAGCGACTCCGAACGGCACTGCTGACCCATCATGCGAGCGGCCTCCAAAGCAGAACGACAAGATCATCATGCGTGGCGTGCGAGTGCAATTCAAGTAGAAAATGCAGAGACGGTGCGGAGTTTTTCAACAGTTACATTTCTACGTGGACACTTACGGGATGTGTGGATCAGGCAGCTTGGGATGTGTGAGTCTGGACGGTGGTCATGTTCCAGGGCAGCAGATCGGCGATCCGGTTGACTGGGTGCTCGGCGATGCGTTCAAGCACGGTTCGGAGGTAGTGCTCCGGGTCGAGGCCGTTGAGCTTGGCCGAGCTGATAAGCGAATAGATCGCCGCAGCGCGCTCTCCTCCCGCGTCAGAAGGCAGTTCATAATGCCGGAGTTCTGGCGCGCGAAATCACTGTCACGTACCCATTTCATCCGCTGGCCAAACAGAGCTTCGTCGTTCTCAGTGAACACGAGCACTATGGAACGATACACCTACTTGTTCGCAGTGCGGATGGGAAAACACATCTATTTCCAAGCTGGATGGCCTCTCCGGAGGCCGGTGCGATAAAGATCGCGACAATCCCGCGTATCTCCATTGGCCGGCTTTGCGAATTGCGGAGATTTCTGGACCAAATCATGATTGGCTTGTCCTCAGAGGATCAACTTCCTGCCGGAGGACACAAGCATGGAGAAATGGAGAGCTCGCCAGAGGAATCTGTTCGAGAGTCGGCTACCAGTAGCCGAAATGCCGGAAGCGCAACGACAGAAGGCCCTGCTGTTGCTAGGATCGCTGTTGACCGAAGCCCTCGCAACACAAAACGAATGCGAGGTCTCCCAAAACCTACGGGAGGGCGGCGATGACGAAAATTACTGCTGAACATCTGAGCCGCGGTGCCATTGTGTATGTTCGTCAATCCACTTTTTACCAAGTGGTGAACAATCTGGAAAGCGGCCGACGACAGTATGGCCTGGTTGAGAGGGCGCGGCAGCTCGGCTGGAGCGATGTTCAGGTGATCGACGAGGACCTGGGCAGGTCCGGCAGCGGTACAACCCGAGTGGGCTTTGAGAAACTGCTCACCGCCATATGCGAGCGAAACGTTGGGGTGGTGCTTTCATTGGAAGCATCTCGCCTTGCCCGGAATGGCCGCGATTGGCACACGCTTCTGGAATTCTGCGGGCTCGTCGGTACGCTCATCGTCGATGAGGATGGAATCTACGATCCGCGTCTGCCAAACGATAGGTTGCTTCTGGGAATGAAGGGCACCATGAGCGAGATGGAAGTTTCTGTCTTTCGGCAGCGATCAATCGAGGCAATAAAGCAGAAGGCGCGCCGCGGTGAGCATTTTTCGACGGTAGCTGT
>Ga0335072_10015465_pt1 | contig 10831 bp, 8 predicted proteins | sample Lox_Sample_21_FD_206725 | JGI IMG/M metagenome (GOLD analysis project Ga0335072, IMG submission 206725) | Soil microbial communities from Loxahatchee National Wildlife Refuge, Florida, United States - Lox_Sample_2.1 | ecosystem: Environmental > Terrestrial > Soil > Wetlands | place: USA: Florida... | reverse complement strand
TCGTGTATGAAGCGTGGCACATCGTCGAGTTCCGCCAGCACTCCGACGCCCCGCGGATCCAGGACGGCGTGCTCTTGCTGACCTGCGCGACACTGTTTTATTTGAACGCGCACCTTGTTGGCCACCGATGGCGGCAGCTTTTCAATGGGATCGATGACACCCTGATCCAGTTGCAAAGTTATCTGGGCAGCATCACCGCATTTCTCGGTATCTGGTGCGTGCTCACGCGTGACTGGACTGCCGTCGGCTGGGCATTCCTGATGTTGGCTGCGGCTGTGGGAACCAGGCATTTGCAGCAGAAGCCTCTGACTATACAGAGCGGGGCGTTGGCCATCGCAGTCTCGATCTGCGCGCTCGTCGTCAACTTTCATCTCGATGCGTCTTATCCTCATCACCTGACGGCACGCCTTGTCACCGTCCCCATCCTGGCGGTCCTGTTCTATTTCTCGGCGTGGGCCTTCTCAGGCAAGGACCACTTGCGCATCCTTCCCTACACCTTGTCGCTCTGGCTGGGCACCTCCTTGTTCGTGGTTCTCGCGGCCCTCGAAGTCGCTCCCGCCTGGATCGCACCCGTGTGGATGGGCATGGCAATTGTCCTCAGCCTGACGGCCCGGAGATTCAGCATACGGAATCTCGCGTTCCAGGAACATCTGCTGGCAGCAGGCGTGGTGGTGCAACTGCTCTCAGTGAACGTGGACGCGCAGGCGGCGCTCGACCGGTATTTGCCCATGATTGGTTGTGCCGCCGCCTTCTACGCGCTCTCCCGCTGGTCAACTCTGGGCGACGAATCGTATCGAAGGCCCGCGGCCTGGGCGCACACGTGGGCTGCGACAGCCGTGCTCGCCGCGCTGGCGTGGCATGAATCTCCGCAACCGTGGCTGGCGGCCATCTGGGCAGCGTTTGCGCTGGCACTGGTCGTGGTGGACCGCGTTTTTGACGTGGAGGAACTTCCCTACCAAGCGCATGTGCTTGCATTTCTTGCGGTCGCGCGCACCATGATGGTCAACCTCTTCACTCTGGAGAAGTGGCACGGAGTCGACGTGCGGTTGATCACAGTCTGCATCGTGGTTGCATCGCTTTATGCCATTGCGCGCTGGGTGCGCATGCCCGAATCTGTGCGCGATGCATGTCACTTGTACACCTGGACCGCTTCAGCCCTTGCCGCCTGGATGATGTGGAGCGAATTGCAACCTATCTCGGTCGCCGTCGGCTGGGCAATCTTCGGCCTGCTTCTCTTCGAGATCGGCGCGTGGAAACAACAGAAGCACTTACGCCTTCAGGCCTACGTCTCACTGGCCGCGGCATTCGCGCGAATCTTCTTTGTCAACCTCACTGCGCAAGCCTTGCCGGGCGAAGCCCTCAGTCCGCGTATTTATACGGTCGCGCCGATTGCGCTCATTTTCTTCTACGTGTGGGCGCGTTTGCAGGCCGAGAAATCGAAACCCGAAATTGGATCGTGGTCGGTGAGCGACCTGATCGCTTACTTTGGGACGGGCTGTGTGGCTGCACTGCTCTACTATCAAGTCCCGCCGGAATGGATCGTGGTCGCCTGGGCTTGCCTGGTGCTTGCGCTGCTGATCGCAGAACTCGCACTTGACAAGATCGTTTTCGTGCAGCAGGCAATCCTGCTGACGGCCGGAATCGTGGCCCGCGGCCTCGCGCACAACATCTTCGGTGGAAGCTACTTTGTCGAATCTGGTTGGCGCGGCAATGTTGGCGTTTTGTCCCTCGCGTCGGCGTTGCTGTTCGGGGCGCTCCCGCTCGCGTTCAAGATACGCTCGCGCTATGCCGAGCGGGCAATGGATTCATGGCTGAATCGCATGCTTGCTGTGAAGCGCCCGGAGCAGATTTTCTTCTTCGCGCCTATCCTGCTGATCACGCTAATGATCTTTGTCAAGATGAATCCGGGTATGGTGACCCTGTCGTGGGGTATCGAAGGCGTGCTGGTGATTCTGCTGGGGCTGCTGGTGAACCAGAGGAGCTATCGCATTACCGGCCTCTTATTGCTGATGCTCTGCGTGGCAAAAATCGTATTCCGCGATGCATGGAGGCTTAACGACCGCGACCGATACATCACGTTCATCGTGCTCGGTGCGGCTCTGACGCTGGTTTCCACACTCTATGGCAAATACCGCGAGACAGTGAGGCGCCTGCTATGAAGCGCATCGTGCCCCTCGTCCTGATTCTTGCGGTTGCGGGCGCGGCTCTCTTTTTTGCGCAGCACGGCAAGCGCCAGGACATGGTGAGCCCTGATGCGCTGGTGAATGCGGCGGCGGATGTGCAGCGCGACCTGACCCGCGCGCCGATGCACTTCACGCGGATACCAGACGCCGAGGAGACGCGCATCGGCGACGAACTCGCACAGCAGTATGTGTCGGCTGCTCCGTTGCAGAATGCGGAAGCCCGCGCCATGGAGAACTACGTCAACGAAGTGGGCAACAGCGTTGCCGCTCATGCGAAGCGAAAGCTGAACTTCAGGTTCCACCTTGTGCCCGATGCCGATCTGATCAATGCCTTCGCGCTTCCGGGCGGGCACGTATTTGTCGGCCAGGGCCTTCTGGACCAGATGCGGAGCGAGGACGAGCTCGCGTTTGTGCTAGGACATGAGATCGAGCACATCGATCATTACCATGCCGTCGAGCGTATCCAGGTGGAAGCACAGTTGAAGCACCTGAACCTCGATATCGTGGCGGCCGTGGCGCAGATTCCGATGTCTCTTTGGCAGGTGGGTTACTCCAAAGATGAAGAATTTGAGGCAGACCGTGAGGGGCTGCGGATCGCCGCGGCGGCCGGATATTCCGCGGAGGGCGCGGTGAACCTTCTGAATCGGTGGGCAAAGCTCCATCGTGAATACGTGATCCGCGCCGAGACGCCGACAGACGAGCTGAGCCAGCTTGCCGTGGAAGGATTGGAAGGCTATTTCCGCACGCACCCGCTGCCTTCAGAACGGCTTGCGCAGGCGAACCGAGTCATTGCCGAAGATCATTTGCCGGTGGACAAGCCCCTCAAGCCGTTTCACGTCGAATACGAGATCACGAGGGAGGATGAATGACGACGAGCCCTGAATGGCGCGAACTGTCTCCTCTCAATTCCAGGTTGCGCCGTTGTCCTTCGACGTCCACGAGACTCCGTCGGATGCCTCGACCGTGACGTTGCCCGGAGCCTCGAACCGGATATGTACAATCGCGTGATCGGCGCCGTCTTTCTCAGGTAAGACGACCTGCGTCCAGGTTGCGCCCTCATCGGCGGAGCGATAGAGGCGCCCGTGGTCGCCGCCGATCCAGATCTGGTCGCCAGAGACGGAGATGACGCGCATCCTTGACGTTTCCTGCTGGAGAACCGCCTGCCACGGCCCGTTCCCAAAAGACCGCTCTGCCTGGCCCGCAGCATTGATTCGCCAGTGCGGCCGTACAACTCCGGCAACTGCTACTTTCGCCATTGCGCGTTGCGGCTCCGCCTGAACGAACGCCGCGGAGGAACCATGCATCTCTCCCGCCACCGGCGCCTGGCTTGCTTGACTTTGGCCTGCTACCTCATCGGACCGCAAGGTCTGCTGTGCGTTGTTGCCCTGCTGGATCTCATTTCCAGCCATTTCTTTGCCAGCGGCTTGTTGCTGGCTGCGGCCATCAGATTGTGCGGCAGGCACATTTTGCAACGCATCGTTGTTCTGGACCTGCTGTGAAGGGGCCCCCAGGCTCGCTGGTTGCCGGCTCTGCGGTGTTGCCATCGACGCCGCGGGAGCAGGGGCTGCCAGGCGGTCAGCTTTCTTCGCCCCGCGATCGAGCTCATCTCGGCGTGCATCGGTCTTTTCCCGCGCCGGAGGCGCCGCTGGCAATTGTGGTGTTGCAAGCGGCGGCGTCCGCGGGATCGTGTCCTTTGCTATGGTCCGTTCCTCGTGACGCGCGGCATGTTGCTGATACAGAAGGATCGACAAGCTGACAAACAGAAGAGCAGTCGCAGTGCCCGCCCACGGCAGCCACATGCGAACAGGGCGCGCCGGACGGAGCCGGACCGCTGCGGGTCCGGAGGCGGTCGCGGGCGCTGACGCTTGAGCCGCGCCAAGGATCTCACGGCACGCGGCGCAGGCCGCAAGATGCGCAAGCACCTCCTGCTTCTCGCGCAGCAGCAGCGTGCCCTCAGCACAAGCCGTCAACAGATCTGCATCGGGATGCGCGCCGGGTGTCGTGGCTCGCGCCAGTTCCTTCAACAGCGGATTGGATTGAGGCTGCTTCACTTCTGGATCATTGCCCTCTGTTAGAACGTTCCAGTTGATCCTTCTTGCCTTAGATTTGCCGAGACATCCACATTGAGGTCCCGTACATCGAGCTGCTCCATGAGTTCATCGCAGCGTCGCGGGTGCATTCCAGCGGCCCGCATTTGTTTTCGAATCCGCTTGCGAAGAGCGCCGGTGAGCTTGTCGAGCTTTCTGCTGATCGTAGACTCGTGGACTCCGAGCTGGCGGGCGATGTCCGCCAGCCTGCGCTGGTCAAGATAGTAGGCGGCGAGCAGAAAGCGCTCCTCGGCGCTGAGCTCCGCAAGTGTTTGCGCTACCGCAGCGGACAGCACATCATTCGACTCCGGCTGCGGCTCCGCGGCTGGAGCGGCAAAAGCTACGCCTGCCTCCATCTGCTCATCGAGACTCACGTCGCGGGCTTTGGTACGAAAGCGATTCACGTGCTGCTGCGCAAGCACGGTGCGCAGCCAGCCTTCCAGCGACCCGCGCCCCATGTAGTAGTCGAGTTTCGAAACGCACTTCCCTTCCCGGTTCGGCATGCCGTAGAGCTCCGCATAGAGCGCATCGGCAAGCTCGCGGCCGGTGGCTTCATCGCGAGCGATTCGATAGGCGGCCTCGTAGAGCGGCGCTCGATACCGATTGAGAAACGCACTCCACGCCGCCTCGCTTCCGGCGGTGCAGGCGCGCGCAAGCACCAGTTCCTCGATGTGCAACGCCGAAACCAAAGCGAGTTGCTCAGCAGCAATCGATGCCGTTCCATAACGGGCAATGACGGCAGCCACAATCTCCTGAAAGCGCTGAGGGGTGATTCCGTAGTTCGCGGCTCCCGACTCGTCGTAGCGGTTCGCAATGGCCTCGCGCAGGGCGCTCCCCATCATGCGATCTTCGATCGAAACTGAGGCACCGGGGAGCATTGGAAGCGATGGTAGCAAAAATCTCTGCAAGAGACCCACATTGCGGCGTTCTGATGAGGTCCGGGAACGCTTTCCGGGCAGGGGAGGCTTGCATGACGAACAACTCCTGGTTCCACGCGGCGGCGTGGCGCAACAGGCTGGCAATGGCGGCCGGGGCCGTGTGCGTTCTGGCGTTCAGTACGCGGGCAATCGCGAGTGGACCCGCTGCGACCGACTCGTTCAAAGTCCTGGCGCCGATTGTTCGCGGCAATCTGGCCATCTTTCCTGTTGTCGCCAACCGCACCTTTGACACTGCGGGGTTTATGACTCTCGATGGAGGCGTTCATTCAGGACAGGTGATTGTGACCGAAGCGGGGGACGAGCGCGGGCTGGTGCGTCCCGGCCAGGCAATACCGCCCAGGCAGGGTGCTGAAGTCAACCGCCTGCTGCTCTACAACAATTCGTCGCATCCATTACTTCTGCTCGCGGGTGAAATCGTTACGGGTGGGAAGCAGGATCGCGTCATCGGCTCCGACCGCATTGTTCCTGCCAACACTGGACCGATCGACCTGGGCGTGTTTTGCGTGGAACCGGGACGCTGGGTGGGCGCCTCCTCAAAGTTTGGATCGATGGGCGTGCAGATGGCGCAGCCCAGTGTGCGGATACCTGCGATGGCCGAGCGAAATCAGTTGCAGGTTTGGGCCAGCGTGAGAAAGTCAAACGCGGAGATTGCAGGCAATCTATCCGCGCCGGAAGCCGCGGCGGTGGCCGGCACCACCTCTTACGCAAAGGTGTTTCAGAGTGCGCCAGTCGAAAAGAAAGTCGCCGGATATGGCGGCGACGAGGCAGAACAAGGTATTCTGCACCAACTCCGCGCAAGAAACGCAACGGGAGTGGTGGTGGCGGTGAATGGAGAGATCGTGTGGGCCGACGTGTTTGCCAGCACCGACCTGCTGGCCACGTATTGGCCGAAGCTCCTGCGCAGTTACGTGGCTGAAGCCATGACATCGGGCAAGAACGGAGGAACGGCCGATTTGCACCAAGCCGACCTTTACATTCAGCGCCTGACCGGAGGTCGGGAGATAGTCGAGACCGAGCCGGGTATCTATCGCCGTACTGAGATCAGCGGCGACGATTATCGCGTTTTCGAGCTGACTTCGCTGCTGCCGAGCACCGGATTTACGGTACACATCGCGAAGATGCGCGAGCAGTCGCTCAAGCCGATGGAATAACCAGCGAAGCCTTGCCTCTGAGGCCACCGCGGCGCTCCATAAGGGTTATAACTCCGCTTTCGGTAGTGGCGTTGTGCGGACGGGCACGGCAAGGGACGACGCCGTATTGCGCACCTCTATACCTTTCGTATACTCTTTGATTTCAGCCAAACCAGATCTTGGCAGATAGGGGCTCCGCTCAAAAACCAGCGCATCTTCTCCAAGGGCGCGGGCCATTACGTAACGAACAGGCGCCATGAACCTCCCCAGCGCTTCAGCGATTGAACAATGGCCCTGGCCGGTGCGTGCAGCGTTAGGTTGCGCCGCGGCGATCGTTGCGGTTGCCTTGACCTATGCCATCGAGCCTTTGCGGGCATTTCCGCTTCTGCTGGCTTTTCCCACGGTTATCTTGAGTGCCTGGTTTCTTGGAATGATGGGTGGTCTGTGCTGCGCCATGACCGACGTCATCCTGGCGGATCAGTACCTTACCAAGACACAACTTCGATTCTCGATCGGCAATGCACGCGAATTCGCGCGAATGATCATGTTCCTGATCGTTTCGCTTGTGCTGGGGTGGGCAATCCGGCGTCTATCGCATCAGCGCGCCCTGCTCAGCCTGATGGAACTGCGAGAGCGATTGAATCGGGCCAACATCGAGAAACGGCTCGCCGAGGAACGTGCGCGCGCCATGGAAGAACTGCGGGATCGCGATGAGATGCTTCAGCTTGCACTGCGCGCAAACGGGATGGGCTTATGGGTTTGGGATCTGCAGAACAATGTGGTGCACCGTTCCGACGAGATGCTGCGTATGGTTGGCCGCAGACCGGGAACGATTTCGAATGCGCCCGAAGAGTGGCTCAAGTTCATTCACCCCGATGACGTGCAGGGCGTAATGGACGCGATGCACAAGACGCGCGATACCGGGATGGATTATCACAAGCAATACCGCGTGATCTGGCCCGACGGATCAGTCCATTGGATTGAATCGCAAGGCAAATGTCAGCGGGACAGCGAAGGAAACATCGCGCGACTCGTAGGCGTCATGGCCGATGCCACGCAACGTAAACGAGCGGAAGAGGCAATGTTGCGCGCAGAGAAACTTGCCGTCGCCGGGCGGTTGGCGGCCTCAGTCGCGCACGAAATCAACAATCCGCTGGAGGCGGTCGCCAATCTCCTTTACCTGATCACGATGACGAACACAGTGCCGGAGTGCCAGGATCGCGCAGGCCAGGCCCTTGACGAGGTGATGCGCGTTTCAATGATCGCGCGCCAGACCCTGAAGTTCCATCGCCAGGAGGGAATGCCGAAATCGATTCTGCTGTCAGAGCTCGTAGAGGGCGTGATCGCAATGTTTCGCCCGAAACTCATGGCGGCCCGGATCGAAGCGCATGTGAGGATCGTGAAGGAAACCAGAATTGCCTGCATGCCGAGCGAGACACAACAGATTTTCGCCAACCTTGTTTCGAATGCGATTGAGGCGATGCCGCGCGGCGGAAAGCTGCTGATCCGCCTGCGAAAATCGAAGAACTGGCGCGACCGAAGCACACCAGGGATGCGCGTTACATTCTTCGACTCCGGCATCGGCATGGACCGGGCCACGTTGAAGCGAATTGATGAGCCGTTCTTCACTACCAAGCCCGACACCGGTACAGGGCTCGGCATGTGGGTGGTTGCGCAACTCGTGGAACGTCACCATGGTTTGGTATCAGGGTGGAGTTCGCAGCGCGATGGCCGAAGCGGAACGGCCTTTTCAGTCTTCCTGCCCATCGGAGAAGAACCGGAGCTCGCGGAACTCGTGGATGGACATGCGCAGACTGCCGACCGGAACAGCTCGCCTCAGGCGCAGCAATGAAAACCTGCTCATGCGCGGAAGCGGCCCACCCTCCCACAAGGAGCGGACCGCCTCGTTGCATTCCCGGCATTCACGAATTCCTGGCGGCCGGAAGCTTGATGCAAATCGCCGTGTAGATGGCCACATCCTCTGAGCGGACCTTCCCTGGCTATAGGGTGCGCTTGAATAGCGGCGTTGCAATCAGCAGGGTCCCGATTCCGAACGTAAATAGAAACAGCAAATCGTATTGAATGGAAACCCATCCGCCGTCTTTCAGCAGAACGGACTGGAAGCCATGGATCGCGTACGTGAACGGATCCACCACCGCGATCGCATGCAGCCACTTGGGAAACGCGGCGATGGGATAGATGGCTCCCGACGGGAAAAACAGGAGTGTATTGAGAACACCGAACATCGCGCGTGGAACCAGAGGATCGTCGATCCGGACCATCATCAGAAACATCATTCCGTTGAACGCAATCGATGTGCCGAGAATGAGAAAGAAGAGCTGCAGCAAAGCGGCCGGGTGGAAGATGACTCCGAGGCCGGCCATAAGCGACCCGATCACGGTGAGCGATATGCCGGACAAAACAGCTTTGATTGCGCCTGCGATGTTCAATCCCATCACAAGTTCAAGCTTCGTGATGGGGGTTACCAGGTAGCCCTCATGGACGCCACGAGCCTTATCGTCGATGTAGAGCATGCCCCCGCCGATCATGACGGAGATGTACATTGCCAGCGCCACGGACCCGGCGAGCAGAAATTTCATGTACTCGATGTAGGGATAGAGCTCGACCGTTTCGAGCGCGATATTGTTCGCGATGCGCGGTTGAATCACCGGCTGGTTCAGCGCATCGACGAGCGATTGCATCTCCGATTCGAGCGACGAACTCATGAACTGGTCGGAGTTGTCGACCACAAGACCGATCTGCGGCTTGTCCTGCGCGTAAACACGGCGCGAAAACTGAGCCGGAATGATCACGGCAGCATCTACCTTGCCGTTGCGGACATCTTCGCGTGCCTCGCGCTGGTCGTCATAATCCACGGTGGTGAAGGTCTTGATGTTGGCGGCGACGGCATCGAACGCCTCGCGCACTTTGACAGCCTGGGGCCCGTGATCATAGTCGACAACGGCGACTCGCGCATTGCGGATTTTGCCGCCAAATGCATTGCCGAGGATGAGCAACTGCACCAGCGGCAGCATCATCGACATGATCATAAGGACGGGCGAGCGGAAAAATTTGCGCATCTCCCGCTCGACAATTGCGAGCATTCTGTTCATTGCTAGGCTCCTGGCCGCGGCGGCATCATGAAGACCGATTTGACCTGTTCGTCGCGGAGTTGACGGCCGGTGTAATGGACGAAGACATCATCAAGCGAGGTGTTCTGTACGCTGAGCGCCGCGAGCGTTTCTCCGAGCTTCGCAGCCATCTCGACAAGCTGCGTGGTGGTTTGCGAGCCATTGGAAGTGAGGATGCGATACACCCCCGCCGACTGCGACTGCACCTCGGTGACATCGGGTAGTTTTTCGAGTCGCGGCTTCCATTCATCCGACTCGCGCACAAACTGCACTTCGACGACATTGGAGCCCGGAACGCTTTGCTTGAGTTCGACCGGGCTTCCTAAAGCGACCAGGCTGCCATGGTCGACGATCGCGATGCGATCGCAGAGCCGGTCGGCCTCTTCCATGTAATGCGTGGTCAGCAGCATGGTGAGGTTGCGGGTCTTCTTCAGGTTGTTCAGCATCTCCCACACCGCGATGCGCGAAACCGGGTCGAGACCCGTGGTGGGCTCATCGAGAAAGAAGATGCGCGGATCATGCACCAGGCCGCGCGCAATCTCGAGCCTGCGCCGCATGCCGCCTGACAGCGTCTTGGTTTGCGCAGTGCGCCATTTTGTGAGATCAACCGCCTCCAGAACCTCGGCGATGTTCTTCTCGCGCCTCGCGCGCGGCACGCTGTAAAGCTTGGCGTAGATCAGCAGGTTCTCTTCGACGGTCAGATCCTGGTCGCTGGTAAGCGCCTGCGGAATGACGCCGATCAAGCGCCGCACCGCATCGGGGTCGTGCGTTACGTCATAGCCTGCAACCACGGCTTTGCCGGCTGTAACCGGAATCAGCGTGGTCATCATCCGGATGAGCGTGCTCTTTCCGGCTCCATTCGGGCCCAGCAATCCGAAGATCTCGCCGTCGGCCACCTCAAACGAGATTCCTTTGACCGCTTCGAACTCTCCGTAACGCTTGACAATGTTTTGCACGGCGATCGCGGCAGCGCCATGGGCTTTGCCGTAGCCGTTGATGGCAGCAGGATGATTCCCTTCCTGCCGCGATATGAATTCATTGCGCTGCTCACTCATCAGCCACCAGCTCGCGTTTCATTGTGTATGCTCAGTCCGCGCCCACGCCGCGTTCTTCCTGGTTTTCGCCTATTGCTTCACCAGCTTGTTCTTGGGGATGTACACGTAGGCCGTCATGCCCGGAACAAACTGCTCTTTCGGGTTGGGGATCAGCAGCTTGAGCTGCACAGTTTTGATGTCGCGCTTGCGTCCGCCATTGATGTCGCGCTGGGTGGCGAAATCCGCTTCGGCTGCCTTGGCGATCACCTTCCCAGTCACCGTGTCGCCGCTGGGCATGGCCACGCGCAGCGAATCTCCAAGCCGCACA
>Ga0335072_10015464_pt1 | contig 10832 bp, 7 predicted proteins | sample Lox_Sample_21_FD_206725 | JGI IMG/M metagenome (GOLD analysis project Ga0335072, IMG submission 206725) | Soil microbial communities from Loxahatchee National Wildlife Refuge, Florida, United States - Lox_Sample_2.1 | ecosystem: Environmental > Terrestrial > Soil > Wetlands | place: USA: Florida... | reverse complement strand
AAGCCGCTCAGGATAGCATTGAGCGCACCCCGCCCCCGGTCATTTTTGTGTAATATTAAGTCCTTATCTTTCTTCTGATACTTTTTGACAACTGGTACGGTGGTATCCTTGTCGAAATCGTAGACAACTACCAGTTTATGTGGTGTCTTTATCTTCTCCCGAACCGCTTTATATAGTGCCGGAAAATTTTCCGCTTCATTGTAAACCGGTGTAATTACGTATAGCAGCGGTCTGTTGCTTTTCTTAGATGTTGCCATGTTCGACTTGCTCTTTGATCCACGGGATCACTTCGTCGAGCATGTCATCAAGCGAAGTGGTCGCTTCGTAGCCCAGTACTTTCGTAGCCTTGCTAGTGTCAGGGACTCGTTTTTGCACATCGTGTTCAAACGGTTTGTCGGAAATGTATTTGAATGGCTTATCACCGTTCAGCTTCTTCCAGATCTTTTCGGCGAGTTCAAGTACCGTCGTTGACTGGGGAGTAGAGATGTTGAAGTCGTCATTCAACGCCTCTTCCTTTTCGATACATAGGCGGATACCGCGTGCCAAATCACCACCGTAGGTATAGTGGCGAACTTGGTTACCCTCACCTAGGATATGTAGTGGGTCTTGACCTTTAACGATCTTCTGGACCAAGTCCGGCACTACATGACTCATGGCCAATTTCACATTGCCTGAATAAATCTCTTTGTCGTTCTTAGCACGCTTCTCGCCAATACCTACGCAGTTGAATGGTCGGATAATAGTGTAAGGTAGCTCGTATTGTTCCCATCCGCCACGTGCGAAATACTCGCATGCGAGCTTCTGAAACCCATACGTCGAGATAGGTGGGGGTGAAGTTTGCACGGCAGTCTCTGGCGTCGGGAATTGCTCGGTCGACTCAAATACCATGCTTGAGCTCATAACGACAATCTTCTTCAGTTTCTTGTTCTTGTGTGCCCAGATAGCGGCATCGAATGCGGTAGCAGTGATTCGTTCGTTCTCAGCTAATAGATCATAGGCAAATTCATGGAAGTAGCTAATACCCCCAATCATGGCGGCACCGGACACAATAACATCTACATCTTCAGCGGCCTTTTTCATAAGGTCGATATCTTTGGCATTACCCTCAATAAAGGTATAGTTCGGGTGTTTATCGTAGCTTTTTTCGACCTTGCCGTACTTGGAATAGTTATCTATGCCAATGACCTCATGACCGTTGTTGAGCAATTCCTCGACGGTGTATCCAGCAATAAACCCGGCAGCACCGGTCCAAAGAATCTTCATTATACTAGGCCTCCTTTGCCATAAAAGTTCCACATATCCACCACTACTTTACCATTCCAAGTCTCGTCTTTGTAGTCACTGTGCGGAGCCGCCAAGACTACAATGTCGGCTTTCTGTTTTACTTCATCGAGCGAGACAAATCGTGGATCTTGAACGTAAGGGTCGTGACACAGCACAGTGTCTGCCTCAACTTCAAGCTGCTTTTTAAGCTTATATGACAAACTCTCGCGCGGGTCGTCATTATTACCCTTGAATGCCATACCAAGGATCGCGACTGTTTTGTTTGGTAAATCGTACTTATGCTTCATAGAGTCGACTATAAAACCTGGTAGTCCTTCGTTCACAAGCATTGCCGAATGACCGAGGAAAAAGTTATTACCACTAAAGGCCGACAGCTGCATAGTATCCTTGAATAGGCATGGACCAGCGGCTAATCCGGCCTTAGCAAACGTCTTGAGCCGAGGATAATCCTCCGTCATTGCGTTGTAAATGTTGTAGAAATCATAGCCGCTTGTATTGGCGATTGTATAAAACTGGTTTGATATAGCAAAGTTAATGTAGCGCCAGGTGTTGGTCATCAATTTTGCAAGCTCTGCTTCGACCGGCTTAACAACGATCACTTTTTTAGTAAGCACTTTAAACAGTTTTGTCGCCCGCTTAGTCGCTTCAGGAGTGCAGCCGGCAACAATTTGCGGTAGCTCGTATAGCTCAGTTAGAGCATGTCCCTCAAGGATACGCTCTGGGCAGAAGGCTACGAGTGTTTTTATATTACGTTTCTGTAGATAGGCATACACCTTCTCTGTTACACCCGGGAAAAGTGTACTTCGCATAACAAGCAATTGCTCATCGTCAAGATAATTCTCAATTTCTTTTACGGCTCGAATGATATCACCGACTTTCGGATTCAGATGCTCGTCAACCGGTGTTCCGATAACCATAACGACGGTTTTGGAGTCGGCGACGACTTTCGAGTCATTGGTCGCATATAGTTTCTTTGCCTTGATGACCCGACCGAGTACCTCTTCAGCACCATTTTCCTTGAACGGTACGACACCTTTATTGACCTTTGCTATAACCGGCTCGTTAATGTCATATAAGACGACATTCTGCCCTTTATCGGCAAGCGCCATGCCAAGCGGCAGTCCGACATGCCCACACCCACCGACGATACAAACATCATAGTTTTTCGCCACTGTTGTTACCCTCTTTTAATATATCTTGTTGTTTAATTTTACCAGAATATATAGCTTTTTACTAATAACCACCCCAGTGGATACTCTTCAGGTATTGTATCCTTGGTTTTACAATCGAACTATCAGGATATGTAGTGAGTACACAGGTATCGCTCGGATCGGGTGCCTTAGTACAGACATGTATAGCCACTAGCTTGCTGTGTTGCTCACGAGCCGCGTGCAAACCCCAGCCGACATTTATCAGTACGAGTCCATATAAACCAACCACTATAGCGATTAAGCCCATCTTGTTATACTTCCCCAACCAGCTACAGATACTGCTGCGGGCGAGCCAACCGAGCAGAATCAGGCTTATAAGCAAGAGCGATGAGATGGTTGTATAGCGACTTGACAAGGCCTCACTAACTCCGAAGTCGAGTCGTGCTATCCCCGTAATTAAGGCGCTCCCTAACGTATATGATCCGAGTATCAACCACGGTAAGCCCTGGCGGAATAGTTCGCGTTTCCTGGATAGCAAGTACACGGCAAGCGCCAAGAAGGTGGCGGCCAGTACAAAGCCTAGTAGCGATGCGGGCTTTGACAAAAAACTCACTGGCCTACCCAGATACATAAGGACATAGCGGGACCAAGTCAGAGGATGAGCCTCAGCCAATCGTCTAGAAACCACGTCCGTGCCAACGCTAGCATAGTGGACATAGTAGAGTGCTGTTGTGATCGAGCCAACCGTCAATACGGAAAAGGTCTGCCATATCGAGACCCGTATATACCATAAGGTAAGCACTATGAGCGGCCATATGAGGGTACCGTTGCCCAGTGAGTACTGAGCCATAACGCCGCCGCACAGTATGATGGGTAAATATTGGATGGTTGTTGCACCTCGTAGTAACTTCGCTACTCCGTAGATCACCAGCACAACACCCAGTACATTTAAAAACCATTCGAGCTGCCAGCCCCATAGCCAGTTCTCTACCTGGACTGGCGAGAACCATATCAGTGCAATAAGTAAAAGCAAATAAAAGGTCATCCTGTGTTTACCGCTACCAAATGTCATGAGAATAGTGTCCCGTAGGATCCAGAATGATGCAGTGGCCACTAATAAGCTCAGGACACATTCTGTCTGTATATTCCAGTGAGTAAGATAGGCGAGACCAACCAGAATCAAGGTTGGTAGTACTATCCGATGTTCGTTATGCTGCTGCCAAAAGTCGTGCCAGTAAAAGTGTCCAGCGTGCAGATGTTGGAATATTGGTACTAACTCCCACTCGTCCCAGAATGGCACGTTCTGACCGAATCCCAAGATAAGCAACAGTACGCCGAATGCCGGAAGGAATAGTAGGACGCTATTGAAGCGTCCGTTATAGAATAGGCGCGTAGCTACGAGTCTCTGGCGTTTACACCAAGTCCGCTTTTCACCAACCTGACGTTCCATACTTGCTGGCGATTATATAGTAGGCTCGCAATAAAGATAAGGGCTTATTCCCAATCGGCAGAAGCGATTCGGATAGTAGCAGATTTAACGATCCTTTCAACTTTTTCTCGTTGCTCGTTGGGCAACCCGTACTCAAAGGTAATCACTGCTATAGCTCCTGCAAATACTACGTAGGCAAGATTTATGTGTTGTGGTTCGAAGTTAAAGCGTATTGTATGCATTCCAGCCGGGACCGCTACTGTCTGCATCAGTCCCTTATAACTACCGATCTTAACGGGTTTATTATCTATGGTTGCCGACCAGCCAGGGAAGAACTGTTCAAGCCGCAGTAACGTTGACGACTTTGAGCAGTCAGCGGTGACTTCAGCCCAGCCGATCGCCTGAGTAGTACACGCGCCACTTAGCGTACTAATAAAAGGCCTGGGGTTCGGTAGTTTATATATCTCTGATATTTCATCATGAAATACAAGTGTCAGGCCAGCCGCCTGAATCTGTGATGTACTAAAAAGCTTTGGAAAGGTTATGACGTATGCCACGCCAATCGCCTCGTAATTCTTGATGTTCTGTAGAAAGGCTTCCGGTGGCTGTATCTTCTTACCGTCTGCCGAATTAGTACCGGTAAAGTTAATGGGATTTACATTACTATCTAAGTGCGTCGTTATGTAATTACTATAAGAACTTGGCTGTGGAACATCGTTGATATTCGCCGACGCTACCCTGTAGTAACTACCGTAATTCGGCTGGATAGGACCTAGGCTAAACATACGCTCGTCACCCAAATTTGTCTTAAGATACTGAACCGGCTTGAAGTCCATGGTGGCGTGACGTGGCGCTGACAGCATCGGTATTGTATACATTGCACTAACGTCCAGTAGCAGTATCGCCAAGACGGCGTAGCGGGCAATTTTTTTGCCAGATAGTAGCAAGCCTAGCCCAACAAGGACAACAACGCTCAACCCCCATAGTATTGATCCGTAGTAGAAGTGCCTAATATAGGGTGCGTGAGCGTTCGCTAACACGTGATACTCATGTCGACTGATCGCAACAACTCCTAGCACTGCCAGAACACTTAATAAGGTTGCGTAGATAATTATTCGACGTGTTCGTCTGTCGTCTGCGTGTTTTTCCCATATAGCTGTTATAGCCATCGCCACTAGAATGATGGCCGCGAATTCATAGGTTGGTGGAAAATAACGGCTAAATGCTGCTGAGGAGAGGATTGGTATATGTCCTGCAATCTCATTAAATCCAAGAAGACCGTACGAGGCGAGAACACAGAAAACTATCCAAGAAAGCAGAAATAGGCGATCTAGTCTTCGAAACGCGCGGACAGTTATGCCTATAATTGCCATGGGCAGCAATGATATGGATAAAAACCCACCAACGACTGCCCACCATTTGTAGAGTGTAAGCGAGACGTCGTATCCCCAGTTAGCGAAAATCGGGCCATATATATATGGCAAGATTAATCCAGCCAGTCCTATGGTTGGCAGTACTAAATGAGCGGTATTTCCGGCATGAAGACCGACATTGGCATGTGGCAGATATTCTACAAACGCTAACAATACTGGAGCGGCTAGAGCAACACCGGCCACTCCCGCTCCGATTAATTTACTAAGATAACGTACGTAGTTCTGGCGTGGCAGGCTGGTCATTCGCACTAATGCCCATAAGCCAGCGAACATAATGTCAATAAAACCCGTCTCAGGAAAACCAGCATACAGCGTACATGAAACAGCGGCAGCCAATATCAACCAGCCACGCCGTTTACCACTCCTGTTATGCTCCACTATTAGCTCTATACCAAGTAGCAACCATGGCAAGAAAGCTATTGGGTTAAAGATAGTGTGAGCTATCCAAGCGAAGGTCCCGTTGATTGAAAAAGCCGCCGCCCCAACCACTGCTGCCACTTCGTTACACTTTAGCTTCTTGAGAAAATAATACGCACCAATACCAGCAATTACCTCCAGGCAGAGGTGAAAGTAAAACAAGCCGTTTGAGAAAACCAATAGAAACTCTAGTGGAAAAAGAGCACCAGATTGCAGTCCACCTACGAGTGGCGTCCCGATGCCTTCATAGTAGTTCCACCAGGGCATATGTCCATGAGCCAAATCTACCGCAGCCCGATGGCCAAGTGCTTGGGCATAGAAACCATCACTTGGGTCGATCGTATACTGCCCCAGAAACGGACCAGGCTGCTCGCTATTGATGAGGCCCGTGCGCAAATAAGCGGGATTGGCGATGTAGTAGTTCGTTATATACAAACCATTCGCTACCAGGATAAAGAGGATTATAAGCAGTGGTGGGAAAAGCCTATGGCGAACTAGTGCACGAAATCGGTCTTTGAACGTATTCATTGGTTGTTACCTTATTACTCCTACTAACAGTAGGATACCACGTAGGTTGTTTCAGGGAATACGGGGTAGGTGCTAGAATAGCTTCGATGGCAACTGTACGAAAGACGCTTAAGAGGGTAGCGGGAAAGGCTCCCTTAGCGAGGCAGCTCCTTACCGAACGGACTGATCTGCGACAGGCCGTCGAAATATTGACCATTGAAAAGCAGCAGCTTATTGCTCGACTCGCCGAGAAGCGTAGTCTTATATCCTACGCCTTTTTACAGGGAAACGGTATCGAGATTGGTGCCCTGCATATGCCACTACCCCTTCCTCCAGATGCCACCGTGCAGTACGTTGATTACCTATCGGTTGAGGGTTTACGCAAACACTACCCAGAACTGCGTGATCTACCATTAGTAGATGTAGCTATTGTCGATAACGGTGAACGCCTTACAAAAGTTAAGAACGGATCGCTAGACTTCATTGTTGCCAACCATTTTCTAGAACACTGCCAAGACCCCATAGGTACTTTAGTTACTTTCTACAAGAAGCTTCGATCACAGGGCGTTATATACATGTGCATACCGAATAAGGTGTATACCTTCGATATGGACCGACCGGTGACTACATATGAACACCTATTGCAGGAACACAAGCAATATCCGTCTAAACAACTATACCTTGAACATTGTAGAGAAATCGCAAAACATACTGAACAGCTGAAGACGGAGGCGGAGATTGAAAAATGCATCCAATGCCTCGTGGACACTAAATACAGTATCCACTATCACGTATGGAATCAGGCTGCATTGGGTGACTTCTTCTATCGACTTGCGACCGATTTTTCTCTTAATCTAAACCTTGATGCTATGATCAAAAACCAACACGAGATTATTTGTGTACTTAGAAAATACCCTGCCAGTGAAGAGAAGAGCAAGATCGCGGCTATCAGAAAAACCTACTTCAGTGATCTACCTCCTATATGGGAGCGTCTCGGCGTAGACGCATCGAGTGTGTAAATGTCTTCCGGGACATATAGTTTGGGTGTATCATTGGCGCTTCTTTACGTAAAGCCTTCTGCACATGTTAATCAGTTAGCTCTTATGTTAGAAGGTCTGCTATTATTACCTTTAAGGTAATCGTTGCAGGGTATGAGGTGATGCGCTGATGATAAATCTACTTATTTACACGTTCTCTTTCGTAACGATAGGGCTCTGGCTAGGATTACGCGTTCTAAAGTATAAGCTCTTTCCCAAAGAATTCTTGTACATTTGCAGCTTGGCAGCTAGTCTACTAATCCTTTACTTCCTCTTTTATGTTTATCTTGTCAGCCCGACATGGGGACACAATCTTAGTGTCGCCTTTATGGCCTATTCGCCACTGGCGCTACTGTCTATCATCTTCTCCATTAAGAAGTCACGGAGGTTGTTGAGCCTCGTTCTTACCTTTTTTCTGCCACCCTTGCTTATCACCGCCGCAATATTTTGCGTAAACACGGCATTACTTTACAGTTGTCGTTATCCAGTAGCTAGTTTCGACGATCGCCGACCTGCCAACAATACCTTCTGTTCAATCAAAGACTTCCCATTAGACAATGGGTTACCTGAAATGTTTGGTGTCGACATACTGCAACACCAACCTGATCCCATGGTACTCGACTGGTCGATCGCCAATAGACCCCCTTTGCAAATTGCCGCCACATTACCAATAGAAGATCTAGACAGCAACGCGACTCCAAGTAGAATTTCAACCTACTATAACCTCTTTTCAATCTTCTTACAGCTCCTTTGGGTCGGTGCTGCTTGGGCGTTATTCCAAAGGCTTAAAATTCGTCGTCGTTATCAGATAGTATTATTTATTGGTTTCTGTGCGACAGGATTCTTTTATCTCAACTCTGTTTTTGTCTGGCCTAAACTACTAGCCGGTGCCCTGGTATTGGCTGGCATGACACCATTTATTGGCGCCAAACTAAACAAGAATCTATTTCGTTACTTACCCGTTGCAGCTACACTCATTAGTCTCGGTCTGATGTCGCATGGTGGTGTTGTATTCACTGTCATACCTTTCGTCTGCTTTATGTTATATAAACTATGGCAGAACAAAGAGCGTGATTATAGGCAAGTCGGTATCGCTGCCGTGATTGCTCTTGCTATTTTAATACCGTGGCAGGTGTACACAGCCTCAATACCTAACGCTAGTTATCTAATTAAGTACCAATTTGCCAACGTTACTGACGCCTCACAGGCTGCGAAGCATGGAACAGTAAAGACTATACTCAATGCATACGAGAGCATTACCTTTGGCCAATGGGTGAGTTATAAACTTCAAAACGTCAGGACCCTATTCGACGGTACAGGTGATCAAGGCTTTATGTATATCTGCCCCATAGATCATGTGGTTGCCTCTCGTGACGATTGTGTGAAGCAACGTGATCTTACCTTCTTCAGTACTCTCTTCTCCCTGGAAAGTTTTGCGGTCGGGTTCTTGTTCTTAATCTACCAAGCTTTCCGTCGACGGCTTGACAGCTTCGACAAAGAGTCACTACTATTAATCGCCGTGTCATTGGTACTCTGGGTACTGTTATTGTTTGCCCCGGGCAGTACGGTCGTCCACCAGGGCTCATACGCTAACAATATATTATTATTCATACTTGTCGGACGCGCCATATTAAGATCAGCACCGAGATTTCTTATATTCGTGGTGGTAGCGCAGTTTATAATTTTTTACGCGGCCTGGATACATCCATTTCCCTACTTCTCCTACTTGAAGTAGGTTAGTAACTTATCTGATATAATATTTTTGTACCCGCAAGATAAAGATGGTAAAAAAACGATCAAATCATACTGTTTTCAAGCCCCTCGTAATTACTCTCGCTATTTTAGTGATAGGGGGATTAGGTTTTTGGGGTTACAGATTGATCTCCGGCCCTAAGAAGCCACAGACTAGGGCGGTGGTGACTGTTGGCAAGCCCGTCACACCGCCACCCAAGAGCTCACCCAGCCCATCAACGCCCTCAACAAACGGCCAACCAAGTGAAACAAATCAAACTAAGCCTAACTCGAATCCAAGTGGTGCAACTGATAATGGCGGGACAGACATCCCGAACACCCCTTCTAGTCAGTGGACGACTTCTGCGACGGGTTATATAACTGTTAAATCGCCTGTCGCAAATAGTACTATCCAGGACGGCGTCACACTAGCTGGTTCTGCGAAGGTGAGCCAAGTAAGCTGGCGGCTCATTGATAACGATGTTGGCGTCATAGCACAAGGACAGTTATCAGTCGTGAGTGGCAACTTCTCTGGTACGCTTCACTTTAAGTCCCAAGGTACAGGTGGCCGTTTAGACGTCTATAGTACAAATAGCCAGGGTGTCGAGTATAATGAGGTACAGATTAACGTAAGCTTTTAACAAATGAAGAAGTTCGTCCTCCTGTCATCGCTTGTACTCGTCCTTTCGCCGCTTTTCACTTTATCAGGTTTTTTATCAAAAACAGCGTCTGCCAATTCAGGGTATAACCCCTCAGCTTTGATTAGCGATAATTTATTCACCAACTACAATTCAATGAGTGCGGCTAATATTCAGACCTTCCTGGTTAACGAAGGTAGTGGCCTTCAAAGTGTAACCGATACCGAGAATTGTAGCCCGAGCGACTCAGATTATTCATATGTTTCTCAATACTACAATTGTGGCTCTACCGCTTCGGCAGCACAAATAATATACAGCGCTGCTCACGCGTATCAGATCAACCCACAAGTATTACTTGCTACTATGGAAAAAGAGCAGAGTCTGGTCACAACACCAAACCCCACAGCATCACAGATTAACTGTGCCATGGGCTATGTGTCATGTGGACTTTCAGGCTTCTTTAACCAGGTCGATGGTGCGGCATGGCAGCTTCGGGCAAATTTTGAACGTGCCTCAGGTGATACATACTGGGGTCTCAGCCCTGCGACATACCCATGCACTGGCACCACGTCTCTATATTCAACTAGCCTCGTTCCGGGGAACACAGTAACTTTTGCTGACCCGGGTGGCACTCCCGAGACAGTAACACTTGACGATGCTTCGACGGCAGTACTGTACTGCTACACGCCCTATGTTGGTCCCTATAACGTGACAGGGTATTCGGGTACCTACAATTTTGTACTATATTTTGAAGAATGGTTTGGGCCAACAACATCAACCGCAGACACATACGTTCTATCGTTTATTAACCTTACCTACTACGCAGGACAGACACAGGATCTTGGTTACCCATCCATGGGCAACTATGCTTACTCAACACGTAATAATACTACAGGTTATCCCTCCGTAATACCTGACGGTACGGTCCAGGTTCTGTATGCCCCCAATGGCGATCTATCGTTCATACGTCTCAATCATTCTTCTGGACAGACTCAGCTCGTTACCTACAGTGCCGCGAGTGGTTTCTCACAGATGGACGGCTACTACATTACGGGGTACCCGGACGTTGCGACCGATGGGTCAGTCTATGCACAATACGAGCCTAACGGTGATCTTGCATTTATACGTTTGAATTACTATTCCGGTCAAGTTCAGGTAGTCACATATAGTGCTAGCAGCGGCTATCGGAACATGGACGGCTACTA
>Ga0335072_10015463_pt1 | contig 10832 bp, 8 predicted proteins | sample Lox_Sample_21_FD_206725 | JGI IMG/M metagenome (GOLD analysis project Ga0335072, IMG submission 206725) | Soil microbial communities from Loxahatchee National Wildlife Refuge, Florida, United States - Lox_Sample_2.1 | ecosystem: Environmental > Terrestrial > Soil > Wetlands | place: USA: Florida... | reverse complement strand
AGCCGAGTTCAAGGCTTGAAGGCTGCTCCCGCACAAGCGGTTGACGGTCGTTCCGGCGACGGTCGTCGGCAAGCCGGCGAGCAGCACCGCCATGCGCGCGACGTTGCGGCAGTCTTCACCGGCCTGGTTTGCCGCGCCCCAATAGACGTCTTCGATCAGCGACGGATCGATCGGATTACGCGCCAGCAAGCCTTTGATCGCGGTCGCGGAGAGATCGTCCGGCCGCACCAGCGAGAGAGCGCCGCCGTATTTGCCGATCGGAGTGCGAACGGCATCTACGACGACGCACTCGATCATTGTGTGAAGGGGGCCGGCGGGCTCGGGTCGTTCAACGCTTTCGCAACCGCGGCGTAGGCATCGAGACGTCCGCAACCTTCGTTCGCGTCGTGGATGTCGTCCGCGGTTTCGCACAGCAATGTCTTCATTGCGGTCGGATTCGCGTACGTCGAGCCACTGACGGAAAGCACCAGCGCAGCCACGCCTGAGACGTGCGGCGTTGCCTGCGAGGTTCCTTCGATCAGCATCCGGCAATCGACCGGCGCGGTCGTCGCCGTGGAGTTCGGATAGTCGTCGGTGCACTCGCCCTCGAACGTTTCGTCGGTCGAGTTCGCCATGAACGGCGTCGACGTCCAGATGTTCTCGATCCAGTGCAGATCGTCGTCGTCCGTGCAGGCTTGCGGATTCGGGCAATACGCATCGCCGCCGGGCGCAACGATACCCCACGAGCTGGAGCTGTTCAAACTCGCGCCCGATCCGTTGCTGTAAGCCGCAACGTATTCTTGCGGGGTCGCAGCCGTGCCGGCCGGCGAAGCATTTCCGCCGGTCGCGCTCGATCCGTTCGGCGTTCCGTCATCGAGACCGGTGGCGCCGACGGCGATCACACCGGTGTCGCAAGCGGGCGCTTCAGGAGCCTGTTTGCTGGTCGTGCTCGTGCTGCTGTTACCGGAGGCCGCTACGACGATGACGTTGTGCGCGATCGCGTTTGCGACGGCCGCGCCTTCGGTCGGATCGTCGTCGACGCCGGCCGTCGAGCAGCCGTCGCCGCCGAGACTGAGCGAGATGACGCTCGCGCCATTGTTGACCGCGTCACCGATCGCGGAAGCGATGTCGACCGTATCCGCCCCGCAGACGGGATCGCTGCTGTCCGGATTGTCGCAATCGTCGTCCGGCGTCGGGAACACGCGATATGCCATGATCCCGATGTTGCCGCCGGCGCCCGCGAAACCGAGATCGGTCGGATGCGAACCGGACGGATTCGTAACGGCACCGGCGATGCCCGTTACGTTCGTACCATGGCCTTGCGGATCGGTCGAGAAGTTGCTCGTCGATTGCGCGGTCCCGGCCGCATTCGTGATGAAGCACTTTTGATACACGATGTTCCCGGCGAGATCGGGATGCAGCGTGTCTTGGCCGGTGTCGATCACGGCCAGCTTGACGCTATGCGAGCCGAGCGCATTCGCGAACGGTCCACCCGGCGCGGTTTCGCCGGCTTGCGAATAACCGAACGCGTACTCCAAGCGAATCGCGTGCATGTCCCATTGCCCCGGAACCGCGGCCGCTTCGTAGAACGGCGGCGTGTTCCCGCCACTGAATCCTGGGAAGTAATTGTTGTTGACGAGATAAGCGTTCGCGGTCATCCCGTAACGGCGCGCACTTGCAGCCGTGACGCTCTCGACGCCGGCTTGGGCGCGCAGCGAGGTCATCGCCGTCAGCGCCTGCGACGGCGCGACGCTCAGGATGTGAATGGTCTTGCCCAAGAGCGGATAATCGAAGGTCGTCGCAAGCGTCGCGCCTGCACTCTGCTCGTTGCGCGCAAACGAAGAAGCCGAGCGCTGCAAGGAGCTGCGGTTGTAGACGACCGCGATGCGGCTGATCGAAGCCGTCGCGATCTTCGGCGCGCGCGAGAGCCCGTGATGCGCGGCATCGGCCCCGGAGACGGAACGGTGTGCGACCGAGCTTGTTCCGTCGCTGCTCGGACACGTATAGTCTGAGACGCTGCCGGACGGTGTCGGGGTTGGAGCATTGCTCGGCTGGGAGGCGCCGCCGCCTCCGCACGCCGGAAGCAACAACGCCATGCTGACCGACAAAGCCAGCTTAGCGCGCATCATAGACGTCATCCGTACCCTTTCTTTCCTTATGAAGCACCACGCCTCGCCTGTGAGGGACCGGTTGCCAACATAGCACGCAAAATCTCAGTTCATCCTGAAAGCTGTGTTAAGCCATTCCCATATCCCGGAGAAGCGCCGTAACAACCGAGCCGTAGGCGGCTGAGCATGCCTGTCGAACGTAGCGCTAACCAATCGGGATTAGGGGGAACCAAACGGTTGAGGCTGCGGGAGCTGATCCGATGGAATTCTCTCGCAACGCAGGTGTTGGCCGTTGCGATGACTTCGTTGCTGGCGTTCACCGCGGTTCTGCTGCTGGTCGTCGACAATACCGTCCGCGACTCCGTCGAAAAAGAGATCCAAAGCCAGGTTGAAGTCGCCCAGCGGACTGCATTTACGCTGCTCGGCGTACACGGCGGCACTCCGGTCGTCATCGGCAAAACACTGCAATTCGGCGGCTGGATCGCCAACAACGACATCGAGCTGGTCAACAACGTCAAGAAGATCACGGGTTGTGACGCGACCATCTATCAGATGGAAGGCAACAAACCGATCGCGATCTCGACGACCCTTCAGATGGACGGAAAGTCGATCATCGGCTCGGAGCTCACCGGCCTCGCGCGCAACGCGATCGACGTTCAGCGGCCGTATCGCGGCTACGTTCCGTTTAATGGACAGACCTATATCGCCGCCTACGAGCCGATCATCGACGACGCGGGCCACATGGTCGGCGTGCTCTACACGGCCAAGCCCGCGACGGCCCTCTCCTATGCGGCTCAGCTGACCTTCTTCCGCGTCGCAGCAATCTCGCTCGGCGCGCTGATCGTGATCTTGGCGCTGATCTTCTGGTTCTTGCGCTACATTCGGCGCGATGCGTTCCAGCTGGCGACGACGGCGCGCGCGCTCGCAAGCGGGATCCTCGACGATACCGCCGACATCAACTCGAGAAACGAGCTGGGCGAGATCGCCGACGCCTTCGATGAGATGATCGCCTACCAGCGCGAGATGGCCGGAACCGCCGAAGCGATCGCTGCCGGCGATCTCGGGACGACGATCGAACCGCATGCGCCGGGCGATCGCCTCGGAAACGCGCTGGCGCGCATGAATCAGAATCTTGCGCTGGTCGTCGGCCAGATACAGCGCACCTCCGATTCGCTCGCAGCCAGCTCGACGCAGCTCGGCTCGACCTCCGAGCGCTCGAGCAAAATGGTCGCGGAAGCAACGATTGCAATGGCCGGCTTGGCGAAAGGCTACGACGCGCTCAGCGAAGCGGCGACGACCCTCGACACGATGGTCCGTCAGTTTTCGATTGGCGTCGATGCAATCGCCCGCGGCGCCGTCGATCAAGCCACGCAGGTCAGTTCCGCTTCAACCGATGCGTCGCGCATGTTCGAAGACGTCGAACGCCTCGCGCACATCTCGATGACGCTCGCAGCGGCCGGCGTGCAAACGAAGACCGCGGCCGCCAGCGGCGAGCGCGCCGTTGCCGATACGGTCGAAGAAATGTATCAGATCGCCGAGGCCGTTCGGGCCGCCACCGACAAGATCCACGAGCTCGAGACGCTCAGCGCGCAGATCGGCTCGATCGTCGAAGCCGTCGGCGAGATCGCCGAACAGACGAACCTGCTGGCCCTCAATGCCGCAATCGAAGCGGCGCGCGCCGGCGAACACGGCCGCGGCTTTGCCGTCGTCGCCGACGAGGTGCGAAAGCTCGCCGAGCGCTCAGCTTCCGAGAACAAGCAGATCGGGCAGCTGGTTCGCGAGGTGCAAGCGCGGACGCGCGACGCCGTCAACGCGGTCGGCGCGGGGGCTGAAAAAGTCTCGAGCGGCACGGAGAAGGCGGTCGTCGGCGGCGCCGCGTTGCGCGAGATCTTGCAAAGCGTCGAGCAGACCGTTCAGCAAGTCTCGGAGATCGCGGAAGCAACCGGCGTGATGGCGCGCAGCGCCAAAAGCCTCACCGAGTCGATTCGCTCTATCAGCGACGTCGTCGAGGAGAACTCGGCCGGCACCAAACAGATGGCGGCGCAGACGACCGAGATCACGGCGTCGATCGGCTCGATCGCCGCGACCAGCGCACAGCACCGGATGGAGGCGGAACGCGTCGCGCGGATCAGCTTCGACGTCCGCGCGCAGGTCGAGCAAGTTCAGGAACAGGCGCTCGAACTCGACGAGACCGCGCGCGCGCTCCGTAAGCTGACGACGCAGTTCACGACCGACGGGAACGGTCAGCGTCAGCTGGCGGCGGCGGATCTCCCCGCGCTCTCGACCAACGCGCCGAGGGCGCCGGCGAGCTGATCCGCGGCTTCGAACATCGGCATGTGCCCGCAGCCCGCAAAGGTCGCGAGGCGTGCGCTCGGAATGCGCGGCACGAGGCTGACGGCTTCGCTCAAACCCATGATCGCGTCTTGATCGCCGATCGCAAATAAGAACGGAACGTCGATGTCGTCGACGAGATCGCGTGCGTCGACACGCTGCGCCGCGCCGCGCAAATGCGCAGCCGCACCGTGCGGATCGGTACGCGCGCACAACAGGCGTGTTTCCTCGATTAATTGCGGCTTTTCGGCATATACTTCAGGCGCGTAGAAGCGCGGCAGAAAGGCGTCGACCACCGGCATGATACCTTCGCGCTCGGCGAGATCGGCAAGTCTGTAGCGTTCGCGTTCGCCCTCTTCCGAATCGTTGACGAAGCGGCTGCCGACGAGCGCGAGCGCGTCGACGCGCTCGCGAAACATCCGATAGAATGCGAGCGCCACGTAACCCCCGAGCGAGTGACCGACGAGCGTCGCCGAGTTGATGCGCTTGGCATCCAGCAGCGCCGCGACGTCGGCGGCGAGCGCTTCCATCAGATACGGTCCGGGCGTCACCGACGAGCGGCCGAGTCCGCGCAGATCCGGACGGATGACACGCGCGCGCGGCGTGAGCGCGGGCACAATTCCGTCCCAAATCGAGTGATCGAGCATGAAGCCGTGGATGAGGACGACGGCGCGTCCGCTGCCGTCATCCGCGTACGAAAGTGTGCCGCCGTCGATTGGAATCGTCTGCATGTTCTGCCGTTTTGCGTCGTCGCCGACATCGCGCCTTCCTGCGTTTTCGCGTACGACATTTGCAACAGCCGCCGAATTTGTGCTATAACGTAGGCAATCACACCGGCGTTACGCCGGGTCGCTCACCCTTTGGGTGTAGCAGAAAGGACCCTATGGCCACCAAGAGACGGAAAAAGAAAGCAGCTAAGTCTGCAGCTCCCAAGCGCCGCAAGAAGGCAGCGAAGAAGTCTGCAACCCGCAAGAAGGCTCGCAAGGCTCGCGCAAAAAAGAGCACGCGCCGCAAGGCTTCTCGCCGTAAGAAGGCTGCTAAGTAAACAACCTTCTCTACTAACAGCAAAGGCGAGTCGCAAATCTGCGACTCGCTCTTTTTTTGAAGTGAATATGCTCTTACGAGACCCCTCGGGGACGAACCGCCGCTAACATGTACACCGACGACCTTCCTGACGCTGCAATCGCGCAAAAAATCAAGGCAGCTGCGCGCGGACGAGCCATTACGGAAAACGGTAAAGCTGCCGGAGTAGCCTTCACCGGCGACGGCAAGCTGGTGCCGGAAGCATGGATGGTGCGCTTCGATATCGCGGAGGGGCAAGACGGCCGCAAGCTGCTGGCCGACGCGTTCGTCGCGACCGGCGCGACGCTGATCTGGTACTTCGGGGGCGACGCCACGACGCGCCAAGCCGTCAACGATCTCGGCATGGAATCGACGCCGCACACGGCCGTGTTCGTGCGCCGCGCGGAGCCGTCCGGAGCGAGCGGCGTGCTGAACTTACGCGCCGCCTCGGAGATGGATGCGCGGACGCGCCAGCTCGTCTCGCGGCACGTCGAGCACTACGATGCGCCGCGGTTCGCCGCCGCGCTCGCCGGCGGCGAGATCGTCGGCTACGCGATTCTGCAAGAGCTGACACCGACGTGGAGCGAGGTCAGCGCGTTCGTCTTTCCGGCCGGACGCCGGCACGGCTACGGCGCCGAGATCTTGGCGCGCTCCGCGGATGCGGCCGAGCACACCGGCCGGATGGTTTGCGCCGCCGTTCCGTTTGCCGACACCGCGGCACGCTCCGTGCTCGAGCGCGCGGGCTTCCGGCTCGCCGACTACTACTTCACGGCAAAACCGAAACCGAAGAATCAGCCCTGATTTAAGCGCGACTCCGCCAAATCGAGATCGTACTCGATCGCGCGATAGACATCGTCCGGAATCTGGCCGCCGCGCCGCATGGCTTGAATCGCGCTGCGCTCGGCTTGCAGCGCCGCACCTTGCAGCCGGTGATCGACCGCGTTTTCGGTGTTGACCTCACCGTCGGGTCCCAGCTCGAGATGTCCGCGCAGATGCTGGATGCGATGCTGATACTCACCGACGATGCGCCCTTCGACTTCCCATTCCGTCTCGGTGTCGAAGGTCGGCTCCAGCTCGCGCAAGCGCGACATACCGGCTTCGAGCGCCTTGATGCGGATCTCGATTTCTTTCTTCTCCATGCGTCCGTCGTCGCTGACCTTCAAGACGCGAATGACGAGCGGCAAGGTCGAGCCCATGACGACGAGCGTCGCGAAGATGACGCAGAACGTCACGAAGATGATAGCGTCGCGGTCGACGACCGCAAGCGGAATCGCGAGCGCGGCCGCGAGCGAGACGATGCCGCGCATCCCTGCCCACGAGAGAATCATCGGCCACGTCCAGGGCGGCGAGGGATCGACGGTGCGAAGGCGCTTGCTGATCAGACGCGGCACGTAGGTCGCCGGATAAATCCAAATGAAGCGCAGCACGATCACGGCGATGCTGATCACGACGCCGTAAATCATCAGCCGCTCGAACGATTCGTGCCCGAGCGTCCGGACGATGCGGTGCAGCTGCAATCCGAGCAGCAAGAAAACGAAGGCGTTGAGGAGGTACGTCAGCATCTCCCACACGCTGTAGCCGACGATCCGCGCGTCCGGCGACATGCGCCCCGAGCGCCGGCTCATGTAGATGGCGCCCGCAACGGCGGCCAGGACGCCGCTCACGCCCAGCGCCTCGGCCGGCAGATAGCAGGCGTACGGCGCAAACAGATTGATGACGTTCTCGAGGACTTCGTCGTCGAGGGCCCTCCAGCGGATGAATTGGTGCGCCCACGACAGCACGACGGCGACCATGAGTCCGATCGCGATGCCGCCGATCGAGAAGAGAAAGAATTGCGGCACGACGTGGCCGGCGATGAAAACGCCGGTGACCGCGGCGCCGACTGCGAACCGGTAAACGATCAGGGCGCTGGCGTCGTTGACGAGGCTTTCGCCGCTGATGATCGTCATGATGCGCGGCGGCAGCGAGACCGACTCTGCGATGACTTCGGCGGCGATCGCATCGGTCGGCGCGACGATCGCGCCGAGCACGTACGCGGCGGGCCACGAGATGCCGGCGATCAGCGCATGCGCGATCGCTGCGACCATGACCGTCGTGAAAACGACGAGGCCGATCGCAGCGAGGCCGATCGGCCGCAAATTCCGTTTGAACTCCGCCCAATCGGTCGTCCAGCCGCCGCTGAACAGAAAAATCGGCAAGACGATGAGGAAGATGACGTCGGGTTGCAGCTCGATCGGTGGCAGGTCGGGGACGAATCCGAGCAACGCGCCGGCGACGACGAAGACGATCGGATACGCGACGTTGATGCGCTTCGAGAAGATCGCAAGCGCCGCCGTCGCGATCAGAAAGCCGAAGATCGGCCAGCCGTTCTCCACTAAGCTCGCCGCAAGATCGGGTGCGCGAGCCAGACCCATACGCCGCAGACCAGCGCGAAGGCGCCGCTGTACACGAAGGCAAGGCTCAAGCCGATCTGCGACCCGAGAAAGCCGAGAACGAGCGTCCCGGCCGGGACCAGGCCGAGAATCGTCATCGAGTAGACGGAGACCGCGCGGCCCCGCATCTGATCGGGCGAGAGCGTCTGGACGAGCACGTTGCACGAGCCCACGAACGACATCATCCCGAAGCCCAACACCGCTTGCTCGAACAGCGCGACGTCGAACCGATGCGTGTAGCCGAGCGCGATGATCCCGAGCGCGGAAACCGTGCCGGCGAAAAACCACCAGCCGCCGCGGCGTTCGCTTTGGTAGAGGGCGGTGGTCACCGCGCCGACGATCGTGCCGACACCGCCGGCGGCCAGCAGCCAGCCGTAGCCCGATGCGTCGACGTGGACGACGTGCGCCGCAAATGCCGCCAGCAGCGACGTGAACGGCCGCACCGTGAAGGACGTGACGATCAGCATTCCGATGACCCAGCGCAGCACCGGATGGGATACGATGAATGCGAGCCCTTCGGCGATCTGGCGGAACACCGGTTCGCGCGACGTGCTGGAGGGCGGCGCGGGCGCCATCAAGATGACCGCGACCACGACGGCGAACGTCAGAAAAGCGTTCACGAAAAACGAGACGTGCACGCCGACCGCGCCGATCAAGATACCGGCGATCGCGGGACCGACGGTCATCGGTGCGTTGAAGGCGATCGAATTCAATCCGATCGCATTCGAGATCAGATTGCGCGGAACGAGGATCGGAATCCAGCTCTGGCGTGCGGGCGAATCGAAGGTTTGCGCCGTGGCTTGCAGCGCGGCGATCAGATACACGACGTAGAGCACCCACGGGCCGCGGTGCAGCGACGTGAAGGCCAGGCCGAGCGCCAGAATCGTCTGGCCGGTGTTCGTAAACATCAGCGTGCGGCGGCGCGGAAAATGATCGGCGATGAAGCCCGCGATCGGCGAAAACACGAACACGGGGACCGAGCGCGCGGCGCCGACCAGGCCGAGATTGAAGGCGCTCTGCGCCGCGTCGTGCGCGAGAACGACGCCGACCAGATACGTCAGCGACGTGAACTGCATCCAGAAGCCGACGTTGGCGATCAGCAGCCCGATCCACAAAAGGCGAAAATCACGATACGCGAACGCACTCCACAACCGGAGCTTGCGTTCGGGTATGCGCGGCTCGTCGATGTGCGCTACGAGCGACGTTTTCATTCGTGCAGCCGGCGAGCTGCGTCGGCGATGATGTAGACGGCGCCGTCGACGCCGACGCGTTCGACGTCGAGCGTCATCGAATAATAATCCGCGCGACCCCACTCGAGATCGTAATGCACTTTGGCCCAGCGTTTGCGTGCGGCGTCGACGCGCGCGACCTCTTTGCGCGCTTCTTCGATTCCGGTCTTGAGCGACTCGGCGACGCGCCTGATTCGATACTCGAGCGGCGCGTGTAAGAAAACGCTCAGCAGATTGGGACGGCCGCGCAGGATGACGTTTGCGATGCCGCCGACGATCACGACGTCGGGCTGCTGCGCGGCCTCGAGGACCGCAGCTTCGATCTCCTTGCGGACCTCGCTCTCGAAGCTCGGCGCGACGGTCGCGACGCCTTCGGCGCTTCCCAGATTGTGCAGAATGCGTTCTGCGATCGACGGTGCCCGGTGCTCGACGGCAACGACGTCTTCGTGCGTGGTGCCCAGGCGTAAGGCGGCGATCTTCGGCAAGTCGTCGCCGACGACGGGATACCCCAGCAAATCGCCGGCACGATGCGCAACCGTCAGCCCGGACGCGCCATATTCCCGCGAGATTGTTACGATCATCGGACGAGGTGTGGGTTCTCGGCAGATTGGGAAAAGCCGCTAACAGTGGAACCGCGCCGCAGCCCTGCCTCAATCATCTTGGCGCTGATCCCGGCTATCGCGCTGACCATCGGCGTGCCGTTTGCGAATCAGGTGGAGCCGCGTATCTTCGGGCTTCCCTTTTTGCTGGACTACATCGTCCTGTGGATTCTGCTGACGCCGGCGTTCATGTTCTGCGTTTATCGCCTCGAGCACCGGCAATGAGCAGTATCGCGCTGGGCGTCATCGCCCTGATTCTGCTCTTCACGATTGGGTTCGGGTGGTTCGCAGTCCGCAACGTCCGAATGGATCCGACGCAATATATCGTCGGTGGCCGCTCGTTCGGTCCGCTTTTGCTCTGGCTGCTCATGGCGGGCGAGATCTACACGAGCTTCACGTTTTTGGGCGCCGCAGGCTGGGCGTACACCAAAGGCGCGCCCGCATTCTACATCCTGTGTTACGGCACCGTCGCATACATCATCTCGTACTTCATGCTGCCGCCGATTTGGCGCATCGCGAACGCGAACGGTTTGTTGACCGGTCCCGACTTCTTCAGCTTCGTCTACAAGAGCAAATGGCTCGGCGCCCTGGTCGCGGTCGTCGGCTTCGTCTTCCTGGTTCCATACGTAACGCTGCAGCTCACGGGCCTCGAGATACTGCTGCGCATCGCGGGTTACGGCGCGCTGAACTCGGTCCTTGCAGTCGGCATCGCATTCGCCTTGATCGTTCTCTTCGTGTTCTTCATGGGTCTGCGCGGAACGGCGTGGGCGTCGATCGTCAAAGACACCCTTGTGCTGCTCGGCGTGATCTTCGCCGGCATCTTCTTGCCGATTCACTTCTTCGGCTCGCCGGCCGGCGTCATCACTCACGTACTGGCGCAGACGCCGACGTGGATGACGCTCCAGGGGACGACGACCCCGAGCGGCACGGTGTGGTTCGTGTCGACCGTCGCCTTGACGGCGCTCGGATTCTTCATGTTCCCGCAGTCGATGGCGGCGACGTATTCGGCGAAGAGTCCGGACACGATCCGCCGCAACGCGATCTTCTTGCCGTTCTACCAGCTGATGTTGCTGCTGGTGTACTTCGCGGGTT
>Ga0335072_10015461_pt1 | contig 10833 bp, 8 predicted proteins | sample Lox_Sample_21_FD_206725 | JGI IMG/M metagenome (GOLD analysis project Ga0335072, IMG submission 206725) | Soil microbial communities from Loxahatchee National Wildlife Refuge, Florida, United States - Lox_Sample_2.1 | ecosystem: Environmental > Terrestrial > Soil > Wetlands | place: USA: Florida... | reverse complement strand
AGTGGCTTCGGTGCAGGCAGCTTCGGAGTCGGAATCGGCTTCACTTTCACCTTCGGCTGCGGGGGCGGTGTCGTGGGAAAGATCAGTTCCGTCTGTTCAAACTGATGTTGCTCGATCACATGCTTGGCCATCATTCCTACGTAGAGGGCAATGGCCAGAATGGTGAGGTTGATCGCCGTGCTCGTAATAAACGATGCCGACCTGCCCTCCGGCTCGGGGAGCAAGCCAAAGTTCGTGCGTCCTGGATAATAATTTACCGGCATGGTTTTGATTCCTCGGTGCTCTTTGAAACTGCGGATTTTCGCCGCAATGGGGAATAAATGGCTCTGGCTGGATTCACAAGGAAAAACGCGACGAATTGTATACCCGGTGGGGTTCCCGGGAACACCAGACTCGCAAGGAACTCTACGAATTGCCGGTCACGCTGTTGTTCATGAGTCGGGACTTTCGGCACGCATGGAATTGCTGATGGTTGGATGCGTCTGGGCGCCACCGCAGCACAGGCTTTTTTCCTCCGTCGGCTAACCGCCCTGTTTGTCTCGTCCGGTCTGAGGTCCTCGCCTCCGCCGAACCGGCACGGAAGGATCCTTTGGCCACGGGAATCCCACATTAGAGGACACGCGTCCCGTTGGAAAGTCGCGCAGCTTTCTTCGACGGGTTTCTTTTTCCCGGTGGCGGGAACCATGGGCATTGAGCCGCTCCACATTCAATTTCAAGGCTTGAAACAACGATTCGATTCTTCCTCTCTCATCGAGAAAGAAAAGGGAAAAAGTGCCCATCGATTCCGCCAGTGCGCTAAAGCGTGACCTGTCATTTCGCGCAAACGGGCATCATTGGGGCAAGCAAGACCATGCCGCCTTTTGGCGGTCTATATGCGGAAAGCAACCGGCCATTCCAACCCTTGCTTGCTGTAATAGACTTAACGTAACCCAAAGTGTTCCGGGAAGGACAACTTTTTTGTGAGGATATTAGTTACCGGCGGTGCGGGATATATCGGTGGCACAGTTGCCGCACTGCTCGCTTCCCAGGGACACAACTTGATTGTATTCGATAATTTGGGCCATGCAAAGCGCGAGATGGTCCCTGCAGGCGTTGCCTTTGTCAAGGGAGATCTCGCCGATCGCGCCGTCATTGAAGAGATTTTCATCCAAGCGAAAACAAGGAACAATCCAATTGACGCAGTTCTGCACTTCGCCGCTCTCATAGAAGCCGGCGAATCGATGGTTCACCCCGAATTTTTTTTCCGCAACAATACCGCCTCGACGCTCACCTTGCTCGAAGCCATGCTTGCCCACGGGCCCCGCCGCCTCGTCTTCTCCTCCACCGCCGCCGTTTACGGGGAACCAGACTCAACACCCATTTCAGAAGAGGCGCCTCTTCGCCCGACCAATGCTTACGGGGAATCGAAACTCCTCTCCGAGCACATAATGGACTGGTTCAATCGAATCCATGGCCTGCGTTACGCGTCGCTCCGCTATTTCAATGTTGCGGGGGCATCCGAGGGCCCCGGCGGAGTGACCCGAGGAGAAGCGCACGATCCTGAAACCCACCTCATCCCCCTGGTCCTTGACGTGGCACTGGGCCGGCGTGCGTCTATCCGAATCTACGGCAATGACTATCCCACGCCAGATGGAACCTGCGTACGCGATTTCATCCACGTCTCCGACCTTGCCGATGCCCATGTCCTTGCGCTCGGCGCCCTGGAAACGCGCGACAAGCTCGTTTTCAACCTCGGTATAGGCCACGGCTTCAGCGTGCTTGAGGTGGTGGAATCCGCCCGCCGTATCACCGGTCATCCCATCCCGGTCGAAGTGCATCCCCGTCGCACAGGAGACCCATCCGTCCTCGTCGCCGGTTCCCAAAAGGCGATCCGCGAACTCGGCTGGAACCCCCGCTATACCCGGCTGGATGATATTGTGCGCACTGCCTGGCTCTGGCACCAGAAACGATATCGCGCCTAGCATCTCCGGCTCATATCATCACGTTTCCGATCAGATTACGAAGTTACCCGTAAGTCACCATCTGAGAACACGATCGGTCCTTTTCCCTCCCCTGAAAGTGGCATGGCGATCACCGAAAAGTCATTTTAAGCTTTTGGTTAGTTTAGACAGGAATAACTAGTGGCCCAATTTCAGCAAGGGACCAAAGACCCGAAAAGACACGCGTTCAACGCCCTGCCCTTGCTTTCTTCTGAAAGGCCAAAGCTCCCATCAAAATTCCGCGTCTATAACCGCGCCCGCGAAGATTATCTCAGCCTGGAAGTGACAGTCGTCGATACCACCGCCATGTCGCTCAGGCGGCTCATCGAGGATCTCACGAACAAAGTCGATTGCGCCCTTTGGTTTACACCGTATCGAGGCATTCCCGTGGCGCCCGGGCTTCCACCTTTCGACCTGATTTACCTCGACGAGCGTCACCGCGTCCTTCAAGCCGTTGAAACCTACCCGAGTCCAACCATCCGTCCCTTGGACTTTGAGCCTGCCGGCGCCCTCGTGTTGCCCGTTCACACGATGTTTGCCTCACGCGTACTTCCCGGAGACCAGCTCGAATTTCGCGATGCAACGGAACCAGTCGACCACGGATTCCGGGTTGTCCCCTCGCCTTCTCCGTCAGCTGACGACAGGAATGCAGAACAAGCCTCTCAATCCAATTCGAGCAGTGGAGCCTCCGGCTTGCCTTCGCGGCAGTCTGGCAGCCCGAAGTTGCAGATTGCCTCCAATCGTCTCGATTCCGCCCCCGACCTGAAGTCCGCGAGAAAAGACCCCTGGAAACGCTTCATGGGATGGCTGATCTCCGATCCTTCTGATCGCCGCACGGCGAGCCGCCGTCCTTTGCCAAGCCTGGTTGCCTATCACTGGACGGGCGGTAGTCCGCAGGCATACCAAATCGGCAACATCAGCGAAACCGGGTTTTTCCTGATTACAGAAGAGCGGCCGTTTCCAGGAACCATTATTCTCATGACTCTGCAGCGCACCGGCAGTTCGGGCGATGATCCCTCTGATTCAATCGCAGTGCATGCTCGGGTGATTCGCTGGGGACCCGACGGCGTCGGCCTTGAGTTGCTGGCACGCAACTCTGCCGATCACGACGGAGTCGAAGAAGAGCGCGAGGCGTTCGCCGACTTCTTTAAGCATCTCGACAACTGACGCGGAAGAAGGGCCGACCGAGGGCCTGACTTCGCATTCAGAGCGCATCTTCCGAACAAGGTTGTGACGAGTTTCGCGATAGCGGATTCTTCTGCCTGCGTCACCCATTCAAATGAGTCTGTGAATGCCTTTGGAGGTATCATCATTTGGTGCGCCAATGGTCTTAAGGTTCGTCACTGCCGCGCTCAAGTTCGTGGCCTTTGTCGCGTACCTTGCAGGCTTGCCACTTCTCATGTTGTGGCTCTCCGGCAATTGGCACTGGATTCAGGGCTGGATCTTTGGCAGTTGGTTCTTCGTTTTGTTCGGAATCTGCCTCTTCTGGATGTATTTCAAAGACCCCGCGCTGTTGGACGAGCGTCTCCGCGTGCCTGGCACCGGTGGCGAATCGCGCTTCGACCTTGTGATCCTCACCGCTGTCAAGGTGGGCTTCATCGGCTGGTTCTTCCTGCCTTCACTCGATGTGCGCTACGGTTGGACGTCCAGGCAGCCAATGTGGGGCGAAATGTTGGGAGGCATCGCCCTTCTCAGCGGAAGCTTCTTTCTCTTTCGCTCAATTACCGACAATACTTTTCTCTCGCAGGTGGTGCGCATTCAGACTGACCGCGGCCATCGCGTCGTTGATACTGGCGTGTACGGTTTCGTTCGCCATCCCATGTATCTGGGTGTGTGCCTCATCCTCGTGGGGGGCCCACTGCTGTTAGGCTCTGCAACCGGCCTTATCCCCGGAGTTGCGGTCATTCTCTTGCTCATCCTGCGCATCATGGGTGAGGAAAAACTCCTCATACACGACCTTCTGGGATACCAGGCTTATCGCCAAAAGGTGCGCTATCGCCTTGTTCCGCATGTCTGGTGAAGCGCCCCTCATTTCGTCATCTCACGCAGCCGCCGCTCAAGAAACCGTCTCGACGGTTCCTGGCGCGCCAGGCTCAAAGCCCGCCGGTAGGAGTCCGCTGCCTCCTCTGTTCGGTCCAGCCGCCTGCACAGATCAGCGCGTGCCGCATGCGCAAGGTAATAGTCGTCAAGTTCGCCCCGCGCCAGGATCGATTCCACAACGGCGAGACCCACGGCCGCTCCGTCGCGCATGGCTATCGCGACCGCGCGGTTCAATTCGACCACCGGCGTGGGGCTCACTTGCAGCAACGCATCATAGAGCCCTACGATCTCCGTCCAATCGGTCGACCGAGCTGTTTCAGCCTCCGCGTGGACCGCGGCGATGGCTGCCTGCAGCGCGTATTGCCCCGCAGGACGCGTGCCCAAAGCCCGCTGCACCAGGGCTGTGCCCTCTTCAATCAGGCTGCGGTTCCAGAGCGACCGATCCTGCTCGTCGAGAAGAATCACTTCGCTGTTCGCCGAGGTGCGTGCGGCGCGGCGCGACTCCTGAAGCAACATCAGCCCGAGCAGGCCAAGTGTTTCCGGTTCCGGCATCATCTCTGCCAGAATACGCCCCAGACGAATCGCCTCAGCTGAAAGATCCGATCGAACCAGCGACTCTCCGGACGAAGCCGAGTAGCCCTCCGTAAAGATCAGGTAGATAACATGCAGCACCGAATCGAGCCGGTCCGCAAGGTCGCCGCTCGCCGGTACCTCATACGGAATCCTGGCATCGCGAATCTTCGATTTGGCTCTCACGATCCGCTTTGCGATCGTGGGTGCGCTGGTCAGGAAAGATCGTGCAATTTCTTCTGTTGTGAGGCCGCAAACCTCGCGCAACGTCAAGGCGAGTTGGGCTTCCTGAGGCAATGCCGGATGGCAGCAGGTGAAGATCAGCCGCAACTGGTCGTCTTCGAGGTGCTCATCGTCCCACTGCGCCGGGTCGATCGCTTCAGTCTGAAGGTTCTCCGCGGCGTCGTCAAGCGATGCGTTGAATTTTGCACGCCTGCGAAGACGGTCTATCGCCTTGAATCTTCCCGTAGAAACCAGCCAGGCTGTTGGTTTGGTGGGTACGCCGTCGCGCGGCCACTGCTCCATCGCCGCAATCACTGCGTCGTGCAGCGCTTCCTCGGCCAGATCAAAATCCCCGACCAGTCGAACAAGCGTGGCCAGCACGCGGCGCGACTCCTTGCGATAGATTGCGTCCAGCGCGTCGCGTGCATTCTCCGGTGCATCCTGAAGCATGTGTGAGTGGACCTTCCGCAGTTACCGGCAGTGTACGTCCTGCGCGTCACGTATGCGTCTCGTGGCAGCAGCAGGAAGGCCTTGCGCTGGTTTCAGCGTGGTAGCCACCCATTGAGTCCGTCGCTCCATGCTGGTCGTATCGGTCGTGGGGCCGCACCCAGTCGGCGAGCGAAAAATACGGGCCGTTTTCGTTGCGTCCTTTCGGCGTCAGGTCCAGCCACATATACGCACCGACTACCTCCTCGTTTCCACGCGCATAGCAGGAATATGTGTGGAAGATCTCGCCTTCGTCTGAGTTGTAAAACACGTGTTGACCCTGCAGGTCCTGCAACGACGCCTTCATCTTCCGGTAGTTGTAATACACCTCGCCTCTCCCAAGTTCCTCGGGCCTGAAGGAGACATGGTAATCGACGTTGAAGTCGCTCCCCAGCGATGAAACCCATTCGAACTGCCATCCCATCCGCTGTTTGTACTTGAGCAAGTCATTGAGCGGCGCGCGCGACACTGCGACAAAGCTCACGTCGTGATGCGCGAGGTGCAGGTTGGCGCCGTCGACATGATCGCACAGGAACGAGCACCCGATGCAGCCGTTGCCCAGATCGTGCCGCCACATGAAGCTGTAGATGATCAACTGGCTTCGTCCGGCAAAAAGATCGGACAGTGTCTTCCTGCCCTCCGCTGTGTCAAAGACGTATTCCTTCTCCACGCGCACCCACGGCAAGGCTCGACGCGCGGCGTTCACGGCGTCGCGTTGGCGGGTGAGTTGCTTTTCCATATCGAGCAGCTTTTCGCGTGCCCCAAGCCACTCACTCTCTGAGACTACGTTTGCGATTTGTGTTCTTGCGGTCGTCATTGAGGATTCTCCTGTTCTGTAATAGGGTGATCGGGTGATGTGCCCGCTTTCTCTTCTGCCTCTGGCAGCAACTCTGATTGCCGACTTTCCCCGTCATTCTCCTGCCTCCGCGCTCGCGACCTCTTGAAAAGCAACGCTCCCAATCCTCCCGCGGAGGTTGAGCTCGAAACGATCGCTGCTGCCGTCAAAATGCACACTGGACACATGTGTCCCCCTCGCTCCGCGCTCCCTCGCGGAATTCGTCAGCTTGCCGCGTTGTGATTGGGCGTCGCCCGCTACTTGGCGCTGCTGTGCCTCAGCTCTTTGATAGGCCTCACTTCAATGCCGCCCATCCGAATCGGTGGAACTTTCGATGCCAGTTGGATGGCTTCGTTCAGGTCCCGCGCCTCGATTAGCAGGAATCCCCCGATCTGCTCGTTGGTCTCGGCAAACGGGCCATCGGTGACGATCACCTTGCCGTTTCTTACCCGCACCGTGCTCGCCGCGCTCACCGGGGCCAGCGCATTCGCTGTCACAAAGTGCCCACCCTTGCGCAGCTCGTTGTCATATTCCAGCGCCGCGTCGGTCAAATCCTGCGACTCCTGCTCTGAAAGGGCATCCAGATTTTTTTCGTCATAAAAGACCAGAAACAGATACTTCATGTCGCTCTCCTTTGGATTCAACGCCCTCGTTCATTAGCTAATCGATCCAGGACCCCGCAATTGGACAGGAAAATTTCAGAATTGCAGAAATATTTTCGAGGCGGTCTTCGGCCCGGTTCCGGCCCCGCTGCCTGTTGTCCCTAATCCATCTCGCGATCTGATCCGGCGCCCTGGGGCGCACCACTCACTTGCTCCTATAACCCCTGCGCCATTAAAGTGTGACCCACGCGCAGTATGCGCGGGCAAGCTGCCCGATCCGCGAGCGGCTCCCCTGTTCATTGATCTCACTTTGGTTCCCAAGAGGCCTTTTCATGTCTTCCGTGAACATCTCCGTTGGTCCACATCCCGTCTCTTCTGCAGCGAACCAGGATCTCGACTCGACCCTGCGCGAAAACCGCATCTTTCCCCCTCCTGAAGAGTTCAGCCGCACGGCCTATATTCAGAGCCTTGAACAGTACGAAGCAATGTACCGGAAGTCCATCGAAGATCCCGAAGGCTTTTGGTCCGCGGCGGCAAAGGAGCTTCACTGGTTCAAGCCGTGGGACAAGGTCCTTGACTGGAAAATTCCCTCGGCACAGTGGTTTGTGGGCGGAAAGCTCAACCTGAGTTTCAACTGTCTAGACCGTCACCTCAGCGGCCCGCGCCGCGACAAGACCGCCATTATCTGGGAAGGCGAGCCCGGGGAGATCCGCCGGCTCACCTACCTCGAATTGCATGCAGAAGTCCAGAAATTTGCGAACGCACTCAAAGATCTCGGCATCAGGAAGGGCGATCGCGTCGCTATCTACATGGGCATGACGCCCGAGCTGGCCATCGCCCTGCTTGCCTGCGCTCGCATCGGCGCCATCCATTCGGTCATCTTTGGCGGATTCGCCGCCAACGCCATCGCAGACCGCGTCAACGACTCCGGCTGCGTCGCCATCCTCACCCAGGACGCGAGCTACCGTCGCGGAGGAGAGATCAAGCTGAAGCAGACCGTGGATGAAGCCCTGCCGGGCTGCCCCACCGTGCGCCATGTGGTCGTTTATCGCCGCACCGGATCTCAGGTCAATATGGTGAAGGGACGGGATCACTGGTGGCACGATCTCGTCGCCAATGCGGCCGCGGATTGCCCGGCCGAGCCCATGGATTCAGAAGATCAGCTCTACATCCTCTACACCTCCGGCACCACCGGCAAGCCCAAGGGCCTCGTCCACACCACCGGCGGCTATGCGGTGCAGACCTACCTCACCACGAAATACGTCTTCGATCTTCATGACGACGACATTTACTGGTGCAGTGCAGATATCGGCTGGGTCACCGGCCACTCCTACATCGTTTATGGCCCGCTGCAGAACGGCGCCACCGTCCTTATCTACGAAGGCGCGCCCAATTACCCCGATTTCTCTCGCTTCTGGAAAATCATCGACGACCACAAGGTCTCTATCTTCTATACCGCGCCTACCGCGATTCGCGCCTTCATCAAGTGGGGCGACCAGTACGTCGAAAAATTCAAACTCGATTCGTTGCGCCTGCTCGGCACGGTCGGCGAGCCTATTAATCCCGAAGCTTGGATGTGGTACCGCGAAAAGATCGGCCGCAATCGCTGCCCGATCGTCGACACCTGGTGGCAGACTGAGACAGGCTCGATCATGATCGCACCCCTCCCCGGCGCCGTTCCCGCTAAGCCCGGCTCCGCCACCCGCCCTTTCTTCGGCATTGTGCCGGAAGTGGTCACCCGCGAAGGCCATCCCGTTCCGGCCGGCAGCGGCGGACTGCTTGTCATCCGCAAGCCCTGGCCCTCCATGGCCCGGACCGTCTACGGCGATCCCGAGCGCTATACGCGCACTTACTGGTCCGACGTCCCCGGCTGCTACTTTACCGGCGACGGCGCGCGCCAGGACGCCGACGGCTATTTCTGGCTCATGGGTCGCGTCGACGACGTAATCAACGTCAGCGGCCACCGGCTGGGCACCATGGAAGTCGAGTCCGCCCTTGTTGCCCACCCAAAGGTTGCCGAAGCGGCCGTCGTGGGCCGTCCCGATGACCTCAAGGGTCAAGCCATCGCCGCCTTTGTCTCGCTCGAAAGCGGAAACAAACCCTCAGAAGAGTTGAAGGATGAGTTGCGCAAATGGGTCGCCAAGGAGATTGGCTCTCTCGCCCGCCCCGACGATATCCGCTTCACCGAGGCTCTACCCAAAACCCGAAGCGGCAAAATCATGCGCCGACTGCTTCGCGATCTGGCCACGCACGGCGAGATCAAAGGCGACACCACCACCCTCGAGGACTTCACCGTCATCGCCAAACTCCGCGAAGCCGAAGAAGGCTGAACTCGGAATTCACTTCCCCCTGACCGTCTTGAGTCCGATCGAATGGCGGATGTGCATCCTCATGGACACCTAGAGGGCTGATGCAGCAGCTCGGCGTTATTCCCGTTCCGATGGCCGTTGACCATCGCTCCACGCCTTCACTTGCCCCGTCACATTACTTTTTCGTGTACCTACACAGACCTGAAACTTTCTCCATCGCGCCGGTGGACAGTAGAATGACGGCAAGTTGAGCACAGAGTACCGTCCGCCCGATCCGGAGGATCGATGAGCTTTCGCAAAAGTTGGCTTGAGAAACTTCTCCTTCCCGAAAGGGCGCCGCGCCGTTCCGCAGAGAAATTCTTCGCATTTCGTCTCGATGGATCCACGGTGCTCCAGGAGGCGATCCGCAACATCAGCTCTTCGGGAGCCTACCTGGAAACCAGAGCGAAGCTTGTTCCCGAGTCGCACATCTCCATCGTGATGCAGGCCGACGGACCATTTGAATTGAACCCTGCGCGGCGCATCACGGCCCTGGCCCGAGTCGTCCGCATCGATGGCGAAGGAGCCGGCCTTGCCTTCATCCCGCCCGGCGACTCCCATGCCCGCCGCTGGATCGAGCTTGTTGAGTACTGTGCTCGCGAAACCAAGCCTAAGGAGATGCTAGCCTTCCTCCAACTGAATGCGGCCTTCACTTTTCTCAGTCGAATCTGCCCCAAAGCCGGCGAAGAGATCGACCAGTTGGTCCGCACAAAATTCAGCAACTACAGAATTCAGCACGCCGTCGACATCGCCCTCAAAGCGGAGATGGGATTGGCTTCCGAGCCCGATGCCGAAAAGTTTCGCGCCGAACCAAGGGCCGTTCTACGCATCGTTGAAAACGGGTCGAACGCCGCGGAGGATTGGCTGCAGGACCAATGGGCAGGTCTTCTCGCCGCATGCTGCTCGGTTCAGGGCAAAGATGAAGTGGAGCCCGCCGTGGTTGAAACCTTCAGCCGCCTCACTCCATCGCAGGTCCGCATCCTCACCTCGGTGTGCGTCAAGTCGACCAAAGTGCGGTCAGAAGAAGGCAACCTCGTTGCGCGTCCTCTTACCTGTGATCTCAACGAGTTGATGTCCGCCACCGGCGCTCGCGATGCGCAGGTCGATCGCGATATCAAGCTTCTGGCCGATGTCGGCCTGCTTGAAATGAGCAAGCCAACCATCATGACCGACGGCCGAATCGATCTGACCCCCACATCAGCCAGCCTCCTGCTGCATGCCAGCTATAACGGACATCGCGGCAAAATCGAGGATTTCTATTCCGTGGCTTCGTGACGCCCGCCATCCTGAGCGCCGCAAGGGAGTCATCTCAGAGCAATCTCCTCCGCGAAATGCCGATACGCAGGCACCGGTTTCTCTCCAGAATCCCTGCCGAAGTTCCGGGTGGTCGACCGGCTTCCTGACGTAAATCAGTGATAACAAAAGGGTGGGCTACCACCCAGGCTTGAGCCCGACTTTGCCGTATGATTTGCCGAAGGACCACAAACGAAACGACGCGGCAAGAGTTCACGCACTTTGTAGAAACGACGATTGAGGGAGTTATTTGAACGATACGGAGCGACACACAAAAAAGTTGAGGATCACCGACCGAACAGCTCAAACGCACCGAGGAACAAAACGTTGCTCACTGCAATGCGGCGCGCCAAAAAACGATCAAGGGCAGGCGGACCGTCGCCTACCAGACCCAGAAAGACCAGCGCCGATCCCAGCGGGTTGATCATGGGGAGAAGCGCGCTGAAGGCAAGCAGAAA
>Ga0335072_10015460_pt1 | contig 10833 bp, 13 predicted proteins | sample Lox_Sample_21_FD_206725 | JGI IMG/M metagenome (GOLD analysis project Ga0335072, IMG submission 206725) | Soil microbial communities from Loxahatchee National Wildlife Refuge, Florida, United States - Lox_Sample_2.1 | ecosystem: Environmental > Terrestrial > Soil > Wetlands | place: USA... | reverse complement strand
TCCTCGGGCGCCGCCGCGGGGACCACGCCGAGCGGCAGCAGCGCCTCGGCCATGCGGCCCGAATCGTAGACGTTCATCTGGCAGCCGTAGGTCTTGATGAAGAGCCTCTTCACGGCGCGCGGCCCCGCCTTCGTCATGGCGCGACCGCGAGGGTGCGGATCTCGGCCTCGCCCTCGGCACCCTCGCCGTCCGCCGGCACCACCTCGAGCGGCCGGCCCGAAAGCGCGCGCGCGACGCCGGCCGCGACCGCGCGCTGGCAATATTCCGCGAGGGCTTTCCGCGAGCGCAGCGTCTCGGGCGGTGCGGGCGGATGGAACTCGACCACGACCGTCGCGTTGCCGAGCCCGGCCACGCGCCAGATGTGGCTCGCCATGTCCATGTCGCCGTACCAGGCATAGAAGGGCCGCAGGAACCGGCCGAGCGGCATGCCGTCGAGCGCCGTGTAGGCGACCGAGACCGGCTGCACCGTGAGCGCGCGCCCGCCGACCTCGGGCTGCGCCGCGGCGAACAACGCGCTCTTGAACGGCAGCACGCGGTTGCCGTCGTTGCTGGTGCCCTCGGGGAACAGGATCAAATCGTCGCCCGCCGCGAGACGCACGCTCATCTCGTCGCGCTGCGCCATGGCGTGGCGCCGGTCGCGCACCACGAACACCGTGCGCTGGAGCTTCGCAAGCAGGCCGAACAGCGGCCAGCTCGCGACCTCGCTCTTGGCGACGAACGAGCCCGGAATGAGCGAGGCGAGCACCATGATGTCGAGATAGGAGGTGTGGTTGCTCGCGAACAGCACGGGCGGCGTGCGCGCCATGGTGCCGCGCAGCTCGACGCGCAAGCCGAAGATGCGCCGGCAGGTGCGGTGATAGAAGAGCGGGATGCGCTGGCGGAACGGGCTCTCGAGCGCGACCGCGATCGCCTGCGGCAGCACGAGCGCGAAGGTCAGGCTGAGATAGGCCAGGATCCGGACCAGCGCTCTGAGCGGCGATGCCATCGGGCTAATCGAGCGCTCCGCCGCTTTTCGCCACCCGGTCGATCGAGAAATGCTCGCGGTACTTCTCGGTCACCCAGCCGGTCTTGACCAGGATCAGCACGTCGGTGGTGTTGAACTCGTGGTCGATCACGGCGCCGTCGCCGACGAAGCCGCCGAGCCTCAGATAGCCCTTGATGAGCGGCGGCAGCTCGACCAGCGCGCGTTTCGGGTTGATCGAGGCGGGATCGAGCATGAGCATGTCGATGTAGCGCTCCTCGACCGCGCGCGCGCGCAGCCCCGGCGGTGCCAGGTGATAATGAAACAGATACGTAAGCGCCACCTTGTGGGCGGCGAGGTCGATGCCCGGAAGGCTCGCGCAGCCGAACATGAGCGCCACGTCGTACTTCCAGACGTAGTCGGCGATGCCCTTCCAGAGGAGCTGCATGGTGCCGCGCGTGCGGTAATGCGCGTCGACGCAGGAGCGGCCGAGCTCGAGAATCTCGCCCGGATAGTCCTTGAGCTGGGAGATGTCGTACTCGCTCTCGCTGTAGAAGCGGCCGACGCGCGCGGCGGCAGCGCGCCGGATCAGGCGATAGGTGCCGACCACTCGGTCCGCGATCGCGAAGCGGTCGTTGTCGACCACGAGCAGATGATCCGCCACGTCGTCGTAGCGGTCGAAGTCGAGCTGCCTCTCCGCCACTTCGGGCGACGGACGCGCCGCCATCTCGCCGTAGAACACGCGGTAGCGCAGCGCCATCGCCGCCTCGATCTCGGCGGCGTTGCGCGCGAGGCGCACCTCGAGATTGCTCGCGTGGCTCGTCTCGTCGGGCGCGGGCGAGATTTTCCTGAGCGGCGTCACCTTGCTCATGAGCGGTCCCTCCCCGATCCTGGCGCCTCGGGCGCCGTCGCGACCGATGCGGTCATTTCGCGATTTTCTTGGCGCCGCCGAGCGGCACGCCGAACAGCTCGAGCCGGTGATCGGCCAACTCGTAGCCGAGCTCCTTGGCGATCTCGCGCTGCAGCTGCTCGATGCGCTCGTTGCGGAATTCGATCACCTTGCCGCTTTGGATGTCGATCAGGTGATCGTGGTGCGCTTCGGGAATCTCCTCGTAGCGCGCGCGCCCGTCGCCGAAATCGTGGCGCTCGAGAATGTTCGCCTCCTCGAACAGGCGCACGGTGCGGTACACGGTCGAGATGCTGATGCGCGGATCGATCTCGGTCGCGCGCCGGTACACCTGCTCGACGTCCGGGTGATCCGCCGAGTCGGACAGCACGCGCGCGATTACGCGGCGTTGGTCGGTCATCTTCAGGCCCTTGTCGATACAAAGCCGCTCGAGACGCGACGGCATCATTCCATCCGACCTTTGGCGTGAATGCGAACCGAGTATAGCCCAAAAGGGGCCAGCCGCCTATCTGTGCGCGGCCGTCACCAATCCGTCACAATACGTTGATTCGAAAGCGATATCGGCGCGATTGACGTCCGCCAACCGGGCCCCCGGCGCGCGCCCCTCAGCCCGCGCGCCCACCTTTGCGCGCGCGCGTGCCGAGGCCGATTTCCTTGGCGAGCCGGCTGCGCTGGCGCGCGTAGTTGGGCGCCACCATCGGATAGTCGGCGGCGAGGCCCCAACGATCGCGATACTGCTCGGGTGTCAGGTTGTAGGAGGTCTTCAGGTGACGCTTCAGCATCTTGAGCTTCTTCCCGTCCTCGAGGCAGACGAGATAGTCCGGATGGATCGATTTCTTGATCGGAACCGCGGGCTGCGGCTTCTCGGCGGCCGCCTCGGCGGGCTTTTCCAGACCCACGAGGCTCGCATATACCTGCCTGATAAGATTGGGCAATTCATCGACGGCGACGCTGCTCTTCGACACGTGAGCGGCGACGATCTTGGCGGTGAGCGAAAGAATTGTCGGGGCCGGGTTGAGGTCGGTCATTGGGCACAGTCCTCCGGAAAGACTCGGCGGCGTATATAATTACTTTCGCGTGCGAAGACAACCTGCGCATTAACGCCGAATATTAATTAGCGGCGGATGCTTTTCTCGGCGATTTCGCGCCGCAGGACCAACGCATCCTTCGCTTTGTCCCCATGAATATTCCGGTAATAGGCGGGCCGGCGTCCCACTTCGACGAAGCCCGCGCGCCGATAAAGCGCCTGCGCCGCCCCATTGTCCGCCGCGACCTCGAGAGAGGCCGACGCCGCCCCGCGCACGCTCATCTCCTCGAGCGCCGCTTCCAGCAGCGCCGATCCCACGCCGCGTTGGCGCGCGTCCGGGATCGTTGCAATGGTCAGGATTTCGCCCTCGCCCCCCGCGACGCGCGCGAGGACGAATCCGAGGGGTGCGGCGGCGTCCGGCGCGGCCGATTCGGCGACCAGCGCGAAGGCGCCCGGCTGCACGAGAATTCCGATCAGCGCGTCGGCGCTCCAGATTTCGTCGGCGCTGCCGGCGAAGGAAGCGGCATGGAGGGCCGCAAGCGCCTTCCCATGATGGGCGCCCGCCGCGACGATGGCGCAGGCGCTGGCCGGACTCGTCGTTTTGTCGCGCGTCTTCGGCAACGTGGTGTCGGCGGGCCGGAGGTAAAGGGGTGCGGGCGGCACAAGGCTCGCCTCGCCCGCGCGGCGCATCGCGAGGGTCGCCACGATCGCCGCGTCCGGCACCTCGGCATCGCGCGCGATCACGAGATCGCACCCGGCCTCGCTAAGCGCTCGCTCGGCGCGTGCGGCAGCATCGCCCGCGAGCAGCAAGGACGTCCCGGCGAAACCCTGGACGAGCGCCTCGAGAGATGCGGCGCGCGGCGCATCGAGCGGTGTCAAGTCCGGCGCGAAGCTCTGGGCGTAGAGCTCGGCACGCCGGCTCTCGATCAGGACCAGGAGACGGCGATCCTTGCGCGCCTCGGCGTCGGTCGCGGCCGCGATCGCCTCGAGGCTCGTCAGCCCAAGCATCGGCCGATGCGCGGCGAGGGCGAGGCCGCGTAGGGTCGCGAGGCCGATACGCAAGCCGGTGAAGGCGCCGGGCCCGATCGTCGCCGCGAACAAATCGACCGAAGCGAGGGCGATGCCCGCCTCGGCCGCGACCTCGGTCACCATGGGCACGAGGCGCTCGGCCTGGCCGCGAGCACCGCGCTCGAGACGGCGCGCTTTCACGGCGCCGTCCTCGAGCAATGCCGCCGAGCAGGCCGAGCCCGAGCTGTCGAGCGCCAGAATTCTCACCGTGACATCCTCATCGTCCGGTCCTTATTGTCTTCTCCGGATTGTCTTCTCCGGGCGGCCCGCGCCGGCGCCACCGACCCGTGCTAGGATCGCGAGGCCAGCGCCGCCCGGAGACCGGCTTCGTCCATGCGCCTCGTCGAAATCGCCCCGCCCCGCTTTCCCGTGCGCCTCGAAATCGCCTATGCGAGCGCTGCCAACTTCACCGGAGCACCCATTTACCGGCGCGCGGGCTGCTATCTCCATCCCGACGCGGCGGCGGCACTTCTGCGCGCGACCGAGCTCGCGCGCGCCCTCGAGCTCGGGCTCAAGATCTTCGATGCCTTCCGCCCGAGCGAGGCGCAATGGAAAATGTGGCGCCACACGCCCGATCCCGAGTTCCTCGCCGATCCGCGCCGCGGCTCGCCCCATTCGCGCGGCGTCGCCGTCGACCTCACGCTCATCGACCGCCACGGTGCCGCCCTCGAGATGGGCACGGGCTTCGATGAATTCACGCCCCGCTCCCATCACGGCGATCTCTCCGTCCCGGCCGAGGCGCGACGCAACCGGCTCACCCTCTGCGCCATCATGAGTGCGGCGGGCTGGGACTTCTACAGGAACGAGTGGTGGCATTACCAGCTGTTCGACGCAAGCCGCTATCCGCTGTTGTCGGACGCCGTGCTCGAGGAGCCCATGATGTGAAGACGCGTTTCCTATCCTTGCGCCGTGTTGCGACGTGCGCGTTTTTGCGCCGCGTCGCGGCAGCGCTCATGGCTTTGCGCCGCGTCGCGGCAGCGCTCATGGCTTTGCGCCGCGTCGCGGCGCTGGCGGCCTTCGCACTCCTCGCGTTTGCGGCGCTCATGCCCGCGCGCGCCCGCGCCGGCGATTATGCGTCGGTGCTGGTGTTCCACCGGTTCGGCGAATCGGCGCTGCCGAGCACGAGCGTCTCGATCGACGCGCTCGACTCCTACATCAAGGCGCTCAAGAGCGGCCCGTACCACGTGCTCCCGCTCGGCGCCGTCATCGCCGCGTTCCGCGCGCACAAGGATCTGCCCGACCGCACGGTCGCGATCACGGTCGACGACGCGTTCGAATCGGTCTACACGCGCGCCTGGCCGCGCCTCAAGGCGGCGGGCCTGCCCTTCACGCTCTTCGTCGCGACCAAGCCGGTCGATGGCGGCTATCGCGACTTCATGAGTTGGGACCAGATCCGCGCCCTTGCCGCGGCCGGCGTCGAGATCGGCGCCCATTCCGAGACCCATCCCCACATGCCGCTCCTGAGCGACGCCGCGATCGCGCGCGAGATTGCGAATTCGAACGCGCGTTTCAAGGCCGAGCTCGGCAAGGTCCCGACGCTCTTCGCCTATCCCTATGGCGAGATGAGCGCGGCCGTGCGCGCGGCCGTGATCAAGGCGGGCTACCTCGCGGCCATGGGCCAGCAGTCGGGCGTCGCCTACGCCGGCGGCGATCTCTATTTCCTGCCGCGCTTCTCGTTCGACGAGGATTTCGGCACGCTCGAGCGCTTCAAGCTCGCGATCGATGCGCTGCCCTTCCCGGTCTCGGACCTCGAGCCGGCCGATCCGCTGACGCGCGCGAATCCGCCGACCCTCACGCTCACCGTCGGCCCCGAGGTGGGGCCGCTCGGGCGCGTCAATTGCTACACCGTGCCGGTCAGGAAGGTGACGGTCAGCGTCGTGGGCGCGCGCCGCATCGAGATCCGCGCCGACAAGCCGTTCGCATACGGGCGCGCGCGCGTCAACTGCACGGCGCCGGGGCCGGACAAGCGCTGGCGCTGGTTCGGCGAGCAGTTCTTCATCGAGAAATAGGACGGCCGCGGCGCGCGGACGCGCGTCACGTGTTGTCGAACACGATGCGCGTGATCCTGCCGTCGATCAGCCAGGCGTTGTCGAGATCGTCGAGCTGGTTGCCGCGGATCGTGCGCCGCACGTCGCGCACGTAGTCGTCGCCGCGCACCGAGTAGCGCGTAAGCGCGCCCGCGAGCGCCATCGGGTCGAGGCCGCCGAGCTCGCGCCGTTCGTGCTCGCGCAGCGCGCGGAAGCCGTCATAGGCGGGATGGGTGTTGAGGTTGCGCATGTACGACATCACCGCGTCGAACAGGCCGCCATAGGTGTGGATGCGCACGTCGCTGTCGGTGAGCGCCACCGGCGTGAGGCCCGTCGAGCCGGTCGTGTATTGGCCGAAGATCGCGTTGCCTTGGACCGCGAAGCGCGAGGTGCCCCAGCCGCTCTCGATCGCGGCCTGGGCGAGGGCGAGGGAAACGGGCACCACGTCGACGCGCTTCATGAGCTTCGAGAAATCGTCCGTGTCGACGTCGTAGTAGGATTCGAGCCCGTCGAGCCAGCTGCGGTCGGCAGCACTCATGGTTCCGCCCGCCGCGACCTCGTCGGAAATCGTCTCGAGGCGCGCGCGCTGGTCGCGGATGAGCTCGTTCGCCTGCAGCACGAGCGGCAGCATGACCTGGAAGAACAGGCTCTTGTGCTGCTCGATGTCGTTGAGGTCGTTGAGGTCGGGGGGCAGGGAGGCCACCAGGACGCGCGGCACCGGAAGCCCGCCGCTGTCGTCGTCGCCGTCGAGCTCGTAGCCGAGCCGGTCGAACTCGTGCACCAGGCCCTCGGTGTCGCCGACCGCGACGGTGACCACCTTGTGCTCGGGCCAATGGAAGGCGTAGCTCAGCGCGTTCGGGCCGACCAGGCCCTGGGCGACGTTGCCCGAGAAGGGCCAAAGCGAGCCCACGAGATCGCCCGGCACGATCAGCGCCTCCGGCAGGCCCACGCCGTGCGCGCGCAGGTCGCGCCCGAACTGCGGTGCCGCCGCGAAGAAGCCCGCGACGAAGAAGCCCGAGAAGGCGATCGCCACGGCGATCTTGTCGAGCCCGAGGGCTCGGATCGGATTGTTGCTCACGAATGGCCTCCGTCTTCCGTCGATCCGGTCAGGCAGCATGCAGGCGCGGCGATGAAGACGCGGGCGCGCAAATCGTCCCCTGGCGCGCACGCGCGAATGCGATCGATCGTCGCGATCTTTGCGGGGTCAAAGCCAGAAGCCCGGCTTTAGACGGCCCTGACTTCCGCGACTTCCGGCAAATAATGCTTCAGCATGTTCTCGATGCCGGCCTTCAGCGTCGCGGTCGAGCTCGGGCAACCCGCACAGGAACCCTGCATGTGTAGGTACACGATTCCATCCTCAAATCCGTGAAACACGATGTCGCCCCCGTCCTGCGCGACCGCGGGGCGCACCCGCGTCTCGAGCAGTTCCTTGATCTGGGAAACGACGTCGCTGTCTCCCTCGTTCGCACGATGAGCGGTGTCGGTAACGGACTCGCGGATGACCGGATGCCCTGACGTGAAATGCTCCATGATGGCGCCCAGTATGCTGGGCTTGAGGAGCTGCCACTCCCGGTCCTCGGCTTTTGTGACTGTGACGAAATCGGCGCCCAAGAAGACGCCGGTGACCCCGTCGATGCGGAACAGGCGCTCGGCCAGGGGCGATCGATGGGCGTCCTCCGCCGCGGTGAAATCCGCCGTGCCCGCAGTCATCACCGTGCGGCCCGGGAGGAACTTCAGCGTCGCCGGATTGGGCGTCTGCTCGGTCTGTATGAACATACCTGGCTTTCAGTAACCTGACCTGTCGGGGCTTCGCCGCCGATGTGCCTTAGATGGTTGGAACTGGCGGCAAGGTCAAGCTTTACAATATTTTGACGGAAAATGCCAGACGCCTACTAGATATTGGGAAAACGATCCCCGAAATCCACAGAGAGCTAAGGAAAACGCGGGCTTCGGGCCTGGCCGGGGCACCCAATCGCACCCCTCATCGCGCGTGCAGGACGCAGGCGCAAAAACACCGCAAGTAGCGAAACGGCCGCTCCACGGACCTCAGGCGAGCCGGTCGATCTGCTCCTCGGTGAGGTTTCCGGGCACGATGGTGAGGGGGATACGCAGCTTCGCGACGTGCTTCCCCGAGAGCGCCGTCACCAGCGGCCCGGGTCCTTGGGGCCCGGTGTCGGCGCCGAGCACCAAAATCGACACGCTCGGATCCTCCTCGATCAGCTTCAGGAGCTGCTCGAGCGGCCGTCCCTCGCGGATGTACATGATGGGCATTTTCCCGGTCCACTCGACCACCTTGGCGGAAAGCTCCTGAAGCTTCTCCTCGGCTTCCTGGCGTCCCTCGCTTTGCGCCAACGCCTCGACCGCCATGAACCCCATGCCCTCGGGCGGCTCGACCACGCACAGGAGGGCGACGTGGCCCTTGGTGTGGGACGCGCGCCGGCACGCGAAGCGCAATGCCACCTTGAGCTCCTCGCTGCGGTCGACGATGACGAGGAAGGTGCGGCGCGATTCGGCGGTCGGTTTCTTGGCCATGGATCGCCTCCTTGGGATCTTGCCGGGGGATCAAGCCCCGCGCAGGAAGGTGCCGGCCGCCCAGCCCGCGGCGAGCGCGAGCAGCACCGCGATGAGACCGTAGGCAAGCGCGTCGCGATGGGCGTACTCGTAGATGTCGGCGCTGAGGCCGATCTTGCTGACCACGAGCGGCGTGGTTTGGGCGCTCGAGATGACGCCGTTCTTGAACAGGTAGACCTGCACCTGGTAGGTGCCGATCGGCACGTTGGACGGGAAATAGACGCTGACGCGGAACAGGCGCGCGCCGAGGAACTCGACCTTGGCGACGCCGCTGCTGTAGAGCCCTTCGTCCATCTTGTTGCGGATGAGGGCGGCGCGGAACTTCGCGTCCAACGCCGGCGGATGCGCGCCTTGCGGGTTGAGATGCAATGCCGGGAGCCCGATCTCCTGGCGCGCGAACTCGCCCGGGCTCGCAATCTGGTCGAGCGGCCGGTTCGACGCCACCAGGTAGTAGGAAGGCACGCGCGGGAAGGTCATGCGCTCGCGATTGATGTAGATGCCGGCGATGCGGTCCTTGTGGCGCACCACCACCTCCTCGTCCGGGCCGCGCACCACCACGACCACGTCGCCCTCGCCCTCGACCGCGCCGAATAGCAACACGTTGGCGCCGGTGAAGCCGGTGGTGACCGCGACCAGATGGCTCGAGAGATCGGCGACCAGCTGCTGGGCGCGCGCGGGCTCAGGCGCCGTCGCGAGGACCGCGAGCCCGAGCGCGAGTGCGAGACCCGCGAGGAGGCGGTGCCGGCTCATCCGAGCGGCCCCGAGATCGAGTAAAGGTCGATCGGCGGCACCACGAGATCGACCAGGAGCTTGGCCGCGACCGTGAGCAAGAGGAGCGCGAGGAGGGCGCGAATCTGCTCGCCCTTGAGCTTGTCGCTGAGCTTGACGCCGAACTGCGCGCCCACCACGCCGCCGGTCATGATCACCAGCGCCAGCACCACGTCGACCGTCTGGGTCGAGAGCGCCTGGAGGAACGTCACGTTCATGGTGACGATGGTGATCTCCATGAGCGACGTGCCGGTGACCACCGCGGTCGGCATGCCGAGGATGTAGATCATCGCCGGCACCATGACGAAGCCGCCGCCCACCCCCATGATCGCGACCAGGACGCCCACGCCGGCGCCGACCGCCATGGGCACCAGGACCGAGATGTAGATGCGCGAGCGGTAGAAGCGCATCTTGAACGGCAGCACGCGCACCCAATAGGGATGGCGCCCGGCGCGCGGCTTGGGCGTCTTCTGGCGCCGGCTGCGCAGGATCGAGCGCACGCTCTCGAACGCCATGAGAAGCCCGATGACGCCGAGCACGATCACGAAGGAGAGCGAGATCACGAGCTCGATCTGGCCGATTTTCGTGAGGTACTTGAAGATCCACACGCCGACGCCCGAACCGGCGAGGCCGCCGATCAGCATCACGACGCCCATGCGAATGTCGACGGCCTTGCGCCGCCATTGGGCCAGCGCACCCGAGAAGGACGCCGCGATGAGCTGATTCGCGTGGGTCGAGACCGCGACCGTGTGCGGGACGCCGATCAGGATCAGGAGCGGGGTGAGCAGGAACCCGCCGCCGACCCCGAACATGCCCGAGAGGAAGCCCACGCCGATCCCCATGCCGAGCAGCATGAAGACGTTGAGCGAGAGCTCGGCGATCGGGAAATAGATGTCCATCTCAGGCGCATCCCTCGGGCGGCCGCAGGGCGGAAGCCGGGCGGCGAGAGGGGCTCGTGGGGTAGCGCAGGGACGCCGACATGGACGCGGACCGGAGCGACATCGAGGCCGAAACCGCCCTAAGCTAACGGATTGATCGAGCGAATAAAAGCATGGCCGCGCAAAAAATCGCCGGGACCCTTTCAGGTGCGGTTCAGAATCCCTTGTAGGCGACCGTCACGTGCTCGACCTCGGGGGCGCTCTGGAAGCAATGGGCGACGCAGCTGCGCCAGACCTTGAAGTCCTCGGAGCCGCGGAAATCGACCGTGTGGTTCTCGAGCGTCGCCCAATGCACCACCAGGCGATAGCGGCCCGGCTTCTCGATCGAGCGCACGAGCTGCATGGAGGAGCAGCCCTTGGCGCGCTTGAAGACCGGCGTCGCCCGCGCGACCCCGGCCTCGAATTCCGCCTCCATGCCCGGCTTCACTTCGATCTGGGCGATCTCGAGGATCATGGTTGCCTCCCTCATTTTTCCCCGGGCTCAAGGCCCTGGGCTCAATGCCCCGGGCTCAATGGCCCGGATGCAGGAACCCGACGATGTCCTGGATTTGGCGCAGGATCGGCTC
>Ga0335072_10015459_pt1 | contig 10834 bp, 7 predicted proteins | sample Lox_Sample_21_FD_206725 | JGI IMG/M metagenome (GOLD analysis project Ga0335072, IMG submission 206725) | Soil microbial communities from Loxahatchee National Wildlife Refuge, Florida, United States - Lox_Sample_2.1 | ecosystem: Environmental > Terrestrial > Soil > Wetlands | place: USA: Florida... | reverse complement strand
ACCGCGGCGCGCAGCGGCCCGACCGAGGCGGCATAGCCGGCGGTGAACCGGGCGCAGTACCCCTCGAGTAGCAAGTCGGCTACGGCCGGGGGCGAGGAGGCAGCCGGAAGGTCCTGCGCCGCGCTCGCGATTTTCCGTGCCTCGGCCGGCCCGGCCCAGATGGCTGCCTCCAGCGCCTGAAGGAGGGTGTCGCGGGCCAGCCTGGCATCCGGCGCGAGCGCCCGGGACGCGTCGGCGAGGACGGTGGCTGCCTCGGTCGCGTTGCCCTCCGCGAACAGGATCTCGCCGTTGAGCCGCTTGGCCAGGCCGCGGGCGGCGTCATCGGCGAGCCGGGGCATCGCGGCGCGGACCAGCTCCCGGGCTTGTTCCGGGCGGCCGGCCCGGAGCTCGGCGCCGGCCTGGGTGACCTCCCGCTTCGCGCGGGCGCCGTCGCCGGGCGTCAGCTCGGCCGCGCGGCGCAGCAGGGCCGCCGCGGACGCGTAGCCGCCACGGCCGGATGCGTGCTCGGCGGCCTGCTGGATCTCGGCGGCGAGTTCCTCATCGGGTGCTATCGCGGCCGCGGCCCGGTGCCAGGCGCACCGGTCGAGGTTGCCCTCGAAGCGGCATGCTTCGCCGAGGACGGCGTGCGCGCGCCGTCGGTCAGCGTCGGTCGCGCCGTGATAGACAGCTGATCGCAGGAGCGGGTGGCGGAACCGGACCGAGTTACCGGAGTACCCGAGTATCTCGGCCGCGTCCGCCGCGGCCGTGTCCGCGTCGATTCCGGCCTGCGCCGCCGCCCGCCACAGTCGGCTGCGCCCGCCCGTGACGTCGGCCGCGGCCAGCAGCACGAAGGCCTGCGCGCCGGGCGGAAGATCGCGGACCTGCGCCAGGAAGCGGTCCCTGAGCCGCTGGCCCAGCGGAAGGGGCACGGGCAGCGCGGCCCGGCCGGCGAGCTGCTCCGCCGTGTACCCGGCGCCGAGCTCCACGATCGCGAGCGGGCAATTGCGCATGTCGGCCAGGATGCGGTCGGCGACCCGGGCGTCGAGGGGGCCGTCGACGACCGAGGCGAGCAGCTCGCGGGCCTCGGCGTCGGGCAGGCCCCCCACCGTGATAGCCGGAAACTGCCCGAACACCTGCTGCGCCGGCGGCTCGTCAACGGCCGCGATGAGCCCCACCCGGTCGGCGTAAAGACGGCGCGCCACGAACCCGAACACCTGCGCCGACTCGCGATCGAGCCACTGCCCGTCGTCGATGACGCACAGCAGCGGCTGGTCCTCGGCCGCCTGGGACAGCAGCGTCAGCGCGGCCAGCCCCACCAGGAAAAGACTCGGTGGTGGCCCCGCCTCCAGGCCGAACGCGATCTTCATGGCATCGCGTTGCGGCGCGGGCAATGCCGGCAGCAGCGACGTGAACGGGACCAGCAGCTGGTGCACAGCGGCGAACTCCATGCTGACTTCCGACTCGACGCCAGCGGCACTGGAGATGCGCAGGTCCGGCGCCGAGTCGATGGCGTACTGCAGCAGCGTCGTCTTGCCGTGCCCGGGCTCTCCGCGCAGCACCAGCGCGCCACTGAAGCCCCCGCGGGCGGCGTCAAGCACGCGGTCGATGGCCGCCCGCTCCTGGCGGCGGTCAAGCATGCCCAGCCTGCCCCGCTGGCCGTCCGCCTGCCGCCACAAGACCGGGCGGGCGAGCAGGCCTGCCGCCGGGGTACCTCCATCGCCGTCAGCCATCATCACCAGCTCCCGGGCCAGAGAGAAGCCGAGTCCCGCCGGAAAGCCCGACCTCCCACGGTGATCATTCATGATCATCGCGTGATCATTCTAGCCCGCCCGCGGGAACGCATGGCCGGAGCACTCGCGCGGGCTTGCGGGCGCTAGCTGGCCGGGGCGGGCGGCCGCTTGCGGAGGCCGCCCAGGTAGGCGTGCTGGAGCTCGGAGACGTCCGCGATGGCTGAGGCCGGCTTGTCGATGACGACATGGCCGACGTCGAGCACCGTCACGTGGTCGGCGATGCGGATCGCCGACTCGGCGGCCTGCTCGACGAGCAGGACGCCGAGGCCGTCCGCCGTGAGCTCGGCGACGATCTCGAGCACCTGCGCGACGATGATCGGGGCCAGCCCGCCCGAGGGCTCATCGAGCAGCAGGACGCGCGGCTGGGCCATGAGGGCCTGGGCGAGCGCGAGCATCTGCTGCTGCCCTCCGCTCAGCTCCCCCGCCCTGGACCGGCGGCGCTCGCCGAGCACCGTGAACCGCTCGTACATCGTCTCGGCGCGCTGCCGCAACGCCCGGCGGCGGCCCAGTCCGCCCCAGCCATCGCCGCCGCGCCCCATCACGTAGCCGCCGAGCAGCAGGTTCTCCTCGACGGTGCGGCGGTGGAACAGGCGCTTGCCTTCCATGACGTAGCCGAGGCCCAGCCGGGCGCGATCGGAGGGAGGGAGCCTCGTCACGTCCTGTCCGAGCAGCCGGACGCTGCCCGCGGTCACCTGGTTCAGCCCGGACAGGGCGCGCAAGGTCGTCGTCTTGCCCGCGCCGTTGCTGCCCAGCAACGCGGTCAGCCGTCCTGGCCACACGCGCACGCGGACATCGCGCAGGACCTGAATGTCGCCATACCCGCAGGAGACTCCGGACGCCTCAAGCAGCGGCTCGGCTGGCAGGCTCATTGACCACGCTCCGTGCTCTCGGTCGGGGCGACGCCCAGGTACTCGCGCAGCACGGTGGGGTGAGAGCGGATCTCCCGCGGCGGCCCGCAGGCCACGACCTCCCCGTTGGCCAGGACGTAGATGTCATCGGCGACGTCAAGCACGAGGCCGAAGTTGTGCTCCACCAAGATCACCGTCCCGCCGGCCGCCGCCAGTTCCCGGGTGAGCTGGGCGAGGTCAGCCACCTCGTCGTCATCGAGCCCGGAGGCGATCTCATCGAAGAGCACCACGGCGGGGCTAGCGGCCACCAGGCGCGCGACCTCGATCAGCCGCCGGATGCCAAGCGGCTGGGAGGCGGCATCCTCGCTGGCCAGGTTGGCGATTCCGGTCACCGCGAGGGCCTGCCGGGCGGCCTCCCGGTCGGCCCGCTGGCTTCGCCAGTGCGCCGGAAGCCGCAGGACTGAGGCGAGCATTCCGGTGTAGGCGGTCGCGTAGCGCCCCGTCGCCACCGCCTCGGCGACGGTGAGGCCGCTCGGGATAAAGGGCGTCTGGAACGTGCGCGCCACCCCAGCGGCGGCCACCTTGTGCGGCGGGCGGCCGCCGATGGCGGTCCCGCCGAGGGTGATCGTCCCCGCGTCCGGCCGGTAGAACCCGCAGATCACGTTGAGCAGCGTGGTCTTGCCCGAGCCGTTGGGGCCGATGATCGCGGTCACCGCTCCCGGCCGGGCGCTCAGCGACACCCCGGACAGCGCGGCGTTGCCGCCGAATCGCTTGGCCACCGCGGTGACCTCCAGCGGCACGCCGGACAGCGTGGCCGACAGGTGCTCCCGGCGCCGCAGGACGCCGCCGGCCGCGCTGTCCCGCTCATCCCCCCGGCCGGCGCGACGGGTGACCCGGGCGGTCAGCCGGGCGGCGATGCCGCTCAGGCCGTCGGAAAGGAGCAGGCCGAAGACGATCAGGGCCGCGCCGTCCACCGCGTCGGTGTACTGGTTGAAGGACGACAGCCGCAGCGGGCCGAGCTGGATGATCGCCGCTCCCGCGAGGGCGCCGTACACGCTGGTCGAGCCGCCGAGCACGGAAGCGGCGAGGACGGCGATGGCGGTGGTGATGGTGAACGGGCCGGGGTCGGCCGGCGAGACGAAGTGGTCCAGGTTGGCGAACAGCACCCCGGCGATCCCGCAGGGCACGGCGCCGAGTGCGTACGCCGTCAGCTTGAGTGGCCGCACGCCGATGCCCAGCGAGGAGGCGAGTACCGGGCTGCGGCGCAGCACGAGCAGTGCCTTGCCATGGCGGGACGTCACCAGGTTGCGGAAAACCGCGAACCATAGCGCCCCGATGACCACGGCGACGAGGTAGTACTGGTTCGCGTCCAGGGGCTGGCCGAAGAGCGTGAGGGCGGGGAGGCCGACCAGCCCGATGGTCCCGTTCGTCCACCGCTGCAGGATGTTCACCAGGTCGGGCACCAGCAGGACCAGGAAGAACGAGGTCATCGCGAGCGCCCAGCCGCCCAGCCGCAGCCCTGGGTAGCCCGTCAGCAGGCCGAGGGCCAGGGCCACCGCGATCGCGGCGAGGAGGCTCACGAAGAGGTCGGCGGTATAGGTGAGCGCCACGTACCCGGACACGTAGGCGCCGGCGGCGTAGATCGCGACCTGGCCAAGCGCGAGCTCGCCGGCGTAGCCGAGGCTGAGGTTCAGCCCGCTGGCCAGCAGGGCGAGCGCGATCGTGAGGACGATCTCCTGGTTCCAGTAGACGTCCAGGCCCAGCCACGGCAGCACGGCGAGCACCGCGGCGAGGGCAACCGGGACCACCGGCCCGGGAACCCGCCCGATCCTGGCCGGCACGTCACACCACCCGCTCGCGCCGCGCCCCGGCCAGGCCGTTCGGGAGCGCCAGCAGCACGACGATCAAGATGGCGAAGATCACCAGGTTCTGGTAGTTGGCGCCGAGATACCGGCTGGTGTAGGTCTGCACCAGCCCGATGGCGAAGGCCGCGGCCGCCGAGGCGACGAAGCTCCCGTAGCCGCCGATGGCCAGCGCGACGAAGCCGATGAGGGCCAGCGCGGCCGGCAGGGTGTAAGAGGCAAAAGTCAGCGGGCCGAGGAACGGGCCGAGGACCCCGGCGATCGCGCCGGCCAGGGCGAAGACCCCGAACTGCACCCGGCGGACGTTGATACCGCGCAGCTGCGCCGCCTCCCGGTCCTCCGATACCGCCAGCGCGGCCAGGCCAGTCAGGGAGAACCGGCTGGCCAGCGCGAGGACGGCGGTGAGGGCAACGGCCAGCCCGATGATCACGAGGTCATCGGGCAGGACCGCGCCGCCGAGCAGGTGAGCAGGGGCGTCGTCGAAGAACGACGGCACGGTCAGGGCCTGCTGGCCCCAGATGATCTCGATGATCCCCGTGATGAGGGTCGCTGTCCCGACCATCGTCACGAGCTGGCCCTGGATGTGGCGCAGCGGCCGGATGGCGATCCGCTCTTGCGCCACGGCGGCCAGCGCGACCACGAGCGCCGCGATCACGATGACGGCAGCGATCGGCCAGCCCAGCTGCACCAGGCCCCAGTAGGCGAGGAAGATGCCGAGCGTCATCAGGTTGGAGTGGGCGAAGTTCAGGGCGCCCGAGCCGATGTAGACGATGTTGTACCCAAGGGTCACCAGGGCGTAGACAGCGCCTACCGACAGGCCAGCAAGTACCGTGGTCATCGTCGAGAGGCCCCCTCGTCAGGAAGCGGGCGCGTCGTACTGGCCGTTGGTCAGCGCCGACACCGGCGCGACCACCCAGTTGGAGGTCGGCGCGGTCGGGGCGTGATCGGCCGGCGAGAAGACGTACTGGCTGAGCGTCACCCACGCCGGGTCGGCGGGCTGCTGGAGGTGCTCAAGGGCGCTCGCGATGGCCGGGGTGGCGATGGAGTTCGCCTGCTTGGCCGCGGCGGCGACCACCATGAGCGAGTCGTACTGGTACGACGTGATCGGCAGCGGGCCGGTGATCGGGCCGAACTTCTTGATCGCGGCGATGTAGTTCGCGACCGAGGCCGGCTCGCTGCTGGAGTAGACGGCGATCTGCAGTTCCTGGACCTGGAGTCCCTGCTCCTGCGGCTTGCTCGCGTCCTGGGCGATCAGCGGGGTCGAGGCCAGCGTCAGGTCACCGACGGTCGGGATCTTCCAGCCGAGGGTGTACAGGTCCTGCAAGATGATCCCGGTCGGCGAGCCGAAGCCCTGCACGTAGAGGGCCTGCGGGTGGGTCGCCTGCAGCTTCTGCAGTTCCGCGGTCATGGTGAGGTCGGTGTCGCTGTAGCTGGCCGTCGTCAAGGTGATCCCGGCCTGCTGGGCGGCCTGGACGGTCGCCTGCTCGGTGGAGGCGCCATAGGCGTCGCTGGAGTAGATCATCGCGACCTTGGTGTCGCCCTTGCCCTTGTAGTAGCTCATCAGCGACTGCTGCGACAGCAGGGCCGGCGGCGCCATGAGGAACTCGTACGGGTACTTCGCCGGGTCGTTGAGCGATGAGTCGTTCGGCGTGCCGATCGAGAGGATCTTCGCGGCGGCCGCGATGGGGACCTCGATGACGCCCTCTGAGCTGATGCTGCCCGGCTCGATCATGTCCGGCTTGGTGCCTGAGGCCAGCCGCTGCTCGAGGATCTGGGCGGCCGTGGTCGGGTTGCCCTGGTTGTCGAGCACCTCGACCTTGACCTTGTGCCCGAGGATGCCGCCCTGCGTGGCGTTCAGCACGTTGGCCGCGGCCTCCAGGCCGTCGACCGCCGCCGTCCCGTTGGCCCCGTACGGTCCCGTCGTGCCGGTGTCGATGACCACGTCAAAGGGCGACGCGGAGCTGCCGCTCCCCGTCCCGGTTGAGCTCGTCGTGCTGCCGCCGCCGCTGCTGCTGCAGGCTGCGACCGCGGCCACGACGGCGACGGAGAGGAAGAGCGCGGGAACGCGACCTCGTGCCTGACCCATGTGCCAGCCCCACTTCCGCCCCAGCGCCGGGGCAGTTACCTCCCTCCCTGGCGCGTGTGACAGGGAGGGTCTTTGGTTCGGAAGCTAACACTCACTCGCATACATCGCAAGATATCTTTACTATCTTATATGTGATGGAAAAGATGGAACCGCTGCCCTTCGACCACCTCGGCCTGCCGACCGCGCTGCGCGACGTTGACTGGGGGCCGCTGGTGCGGCCACGCCGGGCGGCGTTCATCGGGGCAACCGACCGGGAGGGCAGCCAGCAGCGTGCCCAGTTCCTCTTCTTCCGCCAGCGGGTGGAGCCCTTGGGCTGCGAGGTCATCCCCGTCAATCCCGGCAAGTCGCATGTCCTCGGCGTGCCCGCCTGCCCGTCGGTGCTGGACGTGGCGGGCGACGTTGATGTCGCCGTCGTGCTGGTCCGCGACGCGCTGCCTGCCGTCGAGGAGTGCGTGCGCAAGGGGGTCGCGTTCGTCATCGTCTTCTCGGCGGGCTTCGCCGAGCTGGAGACGGAGGAAGGGCGGGCCGCCCAGCGTCGCCTGACCCAGCTCGGGCGCGGGCGGACCAGGATCATCGGGCCGAACACGAACCTCAACTTCTTCGAGGCCTGGCGGCGGGACCTGCCCGGCCGGCGGATGGCGATCGTGACCCAGTCCGGGTTCCAGGGGCGCCCCATCTCGCAGGGTGAGGTGTACGGCATCGGGATCCAGTCCTGGGCGACGATCGGCAACGAGGCCGACCTGGAGTGGGCGGACTTCGTGCGGTACTACGCCGGGCTGCCGGACACCGGCGCGATCGCCACGTACGTCGAGGGCTTCAAGAGCGGCCGGACGATGATGCTGGCGGCCGACGAGGCGGCCAGGCACGGTGTCCCGATCGTCGCGATCAAGGTCGGCCGCTCCCCGGCCGGGGCCGCGATGGCGAGCGCGCACACGGGGCACCTGACCGGCGCGGACGCCGTCCACGAGGCGGCCTTCGGCCAGGCCGGCATCGTCCGGGTCGATGACCACGACGAGGCGATCGAGATCTGCGGGATGTTCTGCCACGTGCCCCCGCTGGCGCACTCCGTCGGGCCGGACGGGGTCGCGGTCTACGCGCTGTCCGGGGGCACGGCCGCTCACCTAGCCGACTTGTGCGAGGCGAACGGCGTGCCCGTCCCGCGGTTCGCGGCGCGGACCATCAAGGCCCTCGGTGAGCACATCCCGGCGATCTTGCGGATGGACAACCCGGTCGACACCGGCGGCACCCTGACCGCCACGCCAGCTGGCCGGGCGACGCTGGACGCCGTGGTCGAAGACGAGAACACGGGCGTGCTCATGGTGCCGATCACCGGCGTCTTCCCGGGGATGGTCGAGCCGCTGGCGGCCGACCTCGTCGAGATCCACCAGGAGGGCCGCAAGCCGGTCCTGGTCATCTGGGCCTCCCCGGTCAGGGACAACGACGGCTACCGCCTGCTGTGCGAACACGGCGTCCCGGTCTTCCACTCGCTCACCGCCGCCGTCAAGGGCGCGAAGGCGCTGATCGCGCACCGCCGGTTCCTCGCGGGCTACCGCAGCCCGTTCACCGCCTTGCCGGGGGCGACGCGGCCCGCCGCCGTGACCGGGCGAGCCGAGGTCGTGCGCGCGGCCCTGCGGGCCGGCCGGCCGCTCGATGAGGCGGAGGCGAAGCGGCTGCTGAGCCGCTACAGCATTCCCGTGGTCAGCGAGGACGTCGCCACGTCGGCGGCCCAGGCCCAGCGGGCTGTCGCCGCGGCCGGCGGGACGGCCGTCATGAAGGTGCTGTCGCCAGATATCGCCCACAAGTCCGACCTCGGCCTCGTGCGCGTCGGGGTCGCCGAGGCCGACGCGGGCCGCGCCTACCAGGAACTGCTGGCCGCCGCGCGGCGGGCGGCGCCGGCGGCCGAGTTGCGCGGCGTCGTGGTGCAGCCAGTGGTGGCCGACGCCGTCACCGAGGCGATCGTCGGCCTGAGCCACCAGGTACCGTTCGGCCCGGTCGTGATGTTCGGCCTCGGCGGGATCTTCACCGAGGTGCTGCGGGACGTGACCTTCGGGGTGCCGCCGTTCGACCGCGCGTGGGCGCGGTCCATGGTCACGTCCATCAAGGGCGCTCCCCTCCTGGCCGGGGCGCGAGGGCGTCCGCCCGCGGACGTGGACGCCCTCATCGACGTGATCATGAGCGTGCAGCAGCTCGCGCTGGAGGCCGGAGCCGACATCAGGGAACTGGACATCAACCCGGTCATGGTCCGGCCCGCGGGCCGCGGCGTGGTGGCCGTCGACGCGCTCGTCATTCCCGCTGGCTGTTGATCTTGTACTTCTCCAGGAGGCGGCGGCCGATGATCATCTTCTGGATCTCGGCGGTGCCCTCGCCGATGAGGAGCATCGGGGCGCGCCCTCGACGACCTCGTTGCGGTATTCGGCGGCGAGGGTCGTCTGCCTGCCCGCGCGCTTGCCGACCCATTTACACAGCGCAAGCACGGCCCGCTGACACGCGGGTGGCGAAGAAGTAGGTGCAGAAGCCGTATGATTAACGGCATGGAGCATCGTCCTGACCTGCTGCACCGGGAGGCCTTCAATGTATTACTCCTTCATTCATGGTGTGGCAAGCAGAATACATTCGCTACCCGATGGCACCGCGAAAAATACGGCCTTGGACGCGCTCGTCGGCTTCGATCGCATGGCCGTCGGCGCCCGTAGGATGATGCTTCATCATAATGAACCTGCTGAGATTACCGGCGAAACCGTTGTCTCCTGGGAGGATCTTCCTGAGGAAGTACGCCGAGAGCTCAGAGGAAGCGCCGACGGGATATTCATCAGCTACCGACGCAGCGATACTAGGCACGCCGCCGGCCGTCTCCACGATTACTTGTGCCAGCACTTCCCCCCGCAGAGTATCTTTTTGGATGTTGACCGGATGAATCCCGGGGAAAGTGTCGGGTCTTCAATTGAAGACGCCCTTAGGTCGTCGATGACACTCCTCGCACTCATCGGAGATGAATGGGCAGCAGCCCGGGACCCGCAAGGTAACCGAAGGATTACTCAGCCAAACGACTATGTCCGGATGGAAATCAGATCAGCACTAAGCCTGCCGATTACAGTGGTACCTATACTCGTTGATCACGCCCAGATGCCGGACCACGGCTTGTTGCCAGCTGACATTGCAGGGCTTGCGGAGAAGAACGCGATGTTCTTGCGTCACGAGACCTTCGGCTCGGATTGCAGCCGGATAGTTTCCTGGATCCAATCAACCCCGCAGCGACACCGCTAACGGGTGCTGTTTCCCGGGTGACTTGGCGGACTCGTTCCGTAGAGGGTTAGAGCTTGTACTTCTCCAGGAGGCGGCGGCCGATGATCATCTTCTGGATCTCGGCGGTGCCCTCGCCGATGAGGAGCATCGGGGCGTCGCGGTAGAGGCGCTCGATCTCGAACTCGCTGGAGTAGCCGTAGCCACCGTGGATACGCAACGCGTCCTCGACGACCTCGTTGCAGTATTCGGCGGCGAGGAACTTGGCCATGCCGGCCTGCAGGTCTGACTGCTGGCCGCTGTCCTTGGCCCGGGCGGCCATCACCATCATCTGGTGCGCGGCGACCGTCTTGGTGCCCATCTCCGCGAGCTTGTGCTCGATGGCCTGGTGCCGGGCGATCGGCTTGCCGAAGGCCGTGCGCTGCTGGGCGTAGGCGATGGCCAGCTCGAAGGCGCGCAGGGCGACACCGCAGGCGCGGGCCGCGACGTTGACGCGGCCGACCTCAATGCCGTCCATCATCTGGTAGAAGCCCTGGCCAGGTTGCTCCCCGAGCACCCGGCTGGCGGGCACGCGGCACTCGTCGAGGGCGAGGTCGGTGGTGTCGACGCCCTTGTAGCCCATCTTGTGGATCTTGCCGGGGACGGTCAGGCCGGGGCGGACCTCGCCAAGGCCGGGCTCTTTCTCGATGAGGAACGCGGTGAGGTTCTGGTGCGGCTTCGCACCGCCCTCGGCCGTGCGGGCGAGCAGCAGCAGGAGGTTGGAGGTCGAGCCGTTGGTCAGCCACATCTTGCGGCCGTTCAGCACGTAGTCGTCGCCGTCGAGGGCGCCGAAGGTCTTGATCGCGGCGACGTCCGAGCCGAGCTCGGGCTCAGACATCGAGAACGCCGCCCGGATGTCGCCGACGGCCATGCCCGGCAGGAAGGCAGCCTGCTGCTCCTTGGTGCCGTACCTGGACAGCAGGTAGGAGACGATGAAGTGGGTGTTGATGATGCCGGAGACCGACATCCAGCCGCGGGCGATCTCCTCCA
>Ga0335072_10015458_pt1 | contig 10834 bp, 9 predicted proteins | sample Lox_Sample_21_FD_206725 | JGI IMG/M metagenome (GOLD analysis project Ga0335072, IMG submission 206725) | Soil microbial communities from Loxahatchee National Wildlife Refuge, Florida, United States - Lox_Sample_2.1 | ecosystem: Environmental > Terrestrial > Soil > Wetlands | place: USA: Florida... | reverse complement strand
GGCCGCCGCCTGCGCCACCTGCCCGGCGATGAACTGGTCGTTCCGCTCGCCCGCGCTGACCGGCTCGCTGCTCGTCACGTGCCGCTCGCCGTGGTGCACGGCCGGCGGTCGCTCCGGATGCGGGTCCAGCCGCGCACCGGGACCCGGGCCGACCGCGAACCGCCGGGCCGGCTGCCGGTCGCCGGCGTCGTGCGCGATGACGGCGGCGTCGTCCCGGTCGGCTAGCAGCACCACGTGGGCGGGGCGCCGGGCCGCGAACGCGGCCACCTCGGCCAGGTGCGGCAGCGGCCCCACCCGGACCGCGGGCGTGGCCGCCCCGTGCGGCAATCGCTGGGCGAGCAGCACCTGCCCGTGCGCCGCGACCACCACCCAGGTGCCGCCGGCCAGCGGCTTCCCGGCTCCGGCGGCCAGTGCCTGGGCAGTGCGCGGGTCGGCGCCTAGCCTGACGGCCTCCCGGACGGCGTCGGCCCACGCCACGTCCCAGGCGTGCTCTAGCTCCGTCGCCGACTCGGGTACGTCAACCACCGCGGTCACGACGCGGTCGGACGCCGCCTGGCCCGGCTGGAGGTCGCGCAGCCCCGGATCGAGGTCCAGCCGCCCCAGCCTGAGCATCGGAAGAGCTCTCGGTGCGTTTGTCATGGGTTCCCGCCTTCGCCTTGTCGCGAGATATGTACCCATGGTCACGATCGGTTCACGCCGGCGTTTCCGCGGAACGCCGGCCGAACGAGCTCGCCAGCTCCTGCGCAATCAGCACCTCACACGGGCTGCCTCATCGGCCGCCGAGCGATAAAGATCCGATGACATGACCTTGCTGTCAACCCGTGCTTCCAGCTCGCCTCGTCGTCCGGAAATGCCGCTTTATCCTGCGCCGATGCGGAAGGAGCGAGATGCGGGTGCACCCTCATGCGGCAATGGAGCGGAAATGTCGGCGTAACGCACATCTTGCAGACGGCTCCCGTCAGGCGTATACATCCGATCAATAGATCCGATGTTTCACCCCACAGGAGCGTCAGTGACCCACGTGCAGCCCGAAGACCCCGCCACCATCCAGGCGCAGCCGGCGCTCGCCTCCGGGCACGCCGGCACCCGGATCGTGGCGCTCGACTGCTACGACGTGCGCTTCCCGACCTCGCTGGAGCACGACGGATCCGACGCGATGAACCCCGACCCGGATTACTCCGCCGCGTACGCCGTGCTGCGCACGGACGCCGGCGACCTGCAGGGCAACGCGCTGTGCTTCACGATCGGCCGTGGCAACGACATCGTGGTCGCCGCGATCGACGCGCTGCGCCCGTACGTCGTCGGCCGGCCGGCAGCGGAGATCACCGGCGGACTTGGCCAGTTCAGCGCCGAGCTGATCGGCGACAGCCAGCTCCGCTGGCTCGGGCCGGAGAAGGGCGTCATGCACATGGCCATCGGCGCCGTCGTCAACGCCGCCTGGGACCTGGCGGCGAAGATGGCCGGCAAGCCCCTGTGGCGGCTGCTCGCCGACATGACGCCCGAGCAGGTCATCGACGTCGTCGATTTCCGCTACATCGATGACGCCCTGACCCCGGCGGAGGCGCTGGGCATCCTGCGGGCGGCCCGGGAGGGGCGCCAGGAGCGGATCGCGGAACTGGAGCGGACCGGGTATCCCGCCTACACGTCCACGCCCGGCTGGATCGGCTACTCCGACGAGAAGCTCGCCCGGTTGTCCCGGCAGGCGGTGAGCGACGGGTTCAGCCAGATCAAGCTGAAGGTCGGCGCCAACCACGAGGACGACGCCCGCCGCCTGGCGCTGGCCCGGTCGGCCGTGGGGCCGGAGGTCCGCATCGCGGTCGACGCGAACCAGCGCTGGGGAGTCAGGCAGGCGATCCCGGCGATCTCCGCGCTCGCCCCGTGGGGACCGTACTGGGTGGAGGAGCCCACCAGCCCGGATGAGGTCCTCGGGCTTGCCGCCATCCGCGAGGCGATCGCGCCGGCCCGGATCGCCGTGGGCGAGCACGTGGCCAACCGGGTCATCTTCAAGCAGATCCTCCAGGCGAGGGCGGCGGACGTCCTGACGATCGACGCCTGCCGGGTCGCCGGCGTCAACGAGAACATCGCCATCCTGCTGCTGGCGGCGAAGTTCGGCGTGCCGGTGTGCCCGCATGCCGGGGGCGTTGGGCTGTGCGAGATGGTCCAGCACCTGGCGATGTTCGATTATGCCGCCGTGTCCGCGACCATGAATGACCGTGTCATTGAGTACGTCGACCACCTGCACGAGCACTTCACCGACCCGGTCCGCGTCGTCGGCGGCCGGTACCAGGCGCCGATGGCGCCCGGCTTCTCCGCGACCCTGCGCCCGGCTTCGCTGCGTGACTACGAGTTCCCGCAGGGCTCAGTGTGGCAGCGACTAGGACGCCAGTGAAGCAACCACATCCCCAGCAATCCCGGCAACCCCCTGAGGAGAGCAATGAGAGTCAGAGTCACCGCATTCCCAAGACGCGCGTCCGCCGTCCTCGCGCTGGCCGTGGCGGGGCTGCTCGCCGTCGCCTGCAGCTCGAGCAGCAGCGGCGGTAGCAGCACCAGCAGCCCTGGTAGCAGCGGCAGCAGTTCCGCGGCGTCGTCGTCCGGGCAGGTCACGATCGGGGTAGACCTGACCTACAACAACACGGCCTTCTGGGCCGCCTACATCAACTACGAGCAGCAGTACGCCACCTCGATGCACATCAAGCTGCTCGGGCCGTTGCTCGCCGCCGCCAACGCCAGCCTGCAGAACCAGCAGATCGAGAACCTGGTGAACGAAGGCGCCCAGGCCATCGTCGTGAACCCGGAGACGGCCACCAGCCTAGGCCCGGCGATTACCTACGCGGCCGCCCACCATGTCCAGCTCGTCTCGGTCGACACGATCGTCGGCGTGGGCCACGTCTACGTCGTCGTCCGGGCCTCCAACACGCTGTACGGGCAGGATGCCTGCGCCTACATCAGCAGCAAGGTCAAGTCCGGCTACGTCCTGGACCTGGAGGGCGACCTGACCTCATCCAACGGCGCCGACCGGACGAACGCGTTCGACTCCTGCATGGCGTCGAACGACCCGGGGGTGAAGATCCTCAAGGACCCCACCGTCTGGACCGACGCCACTGCCGTCACTGACGCCCAGAACGCGATCAACGCCTACGGCTCGCAGCTGAAGGCCATCTACTCCCAGTGGTCTAGCCCCGACACTGGCATCATCCCGCTGCTCAAGAGCAAGAACCTCGGCCCCGGTTCGGCCAGCCCGGTCATCTTGATCAGCGACGACGGCGTCCCGTTCGAAATGTGCGACATCTCCAACGGCTCGGTCACCGCGTCGCAGTCCCAGCCGGCCAACCTGTACGCGCAGTACGCGCTGACCTACGCGGTGGACGCCGCGAAGGGCGTCCAGTTGGCCGCCGGCCAGCCGGGCGGCGGCGCGCCCGCCCTGCAGAACGTGAGCTACCTAGGCGACACGAACCTCGCCGACCCGATCGTGGCGCCGTTCGTTACCAAGGCCGCGACCACGCTGACCCTCTCTTCGCCGGTTGACGGCCTGCCCGCCACGACCACCACAACCCCCGTGACAGACCAGGCGCTGTGGGGCAATGTGTACGGTGCCGCCCACGGCGGCGTTTGCTCAGCGTCCTCCTAACTGAAGTCACAGGAGTGGCCGGCGCACGGGCTGCGCCGGCCACAGGAAAAGAGCAACCATGACGTCCAGCGCCCCGGTCCTCGTCGAGATGACCGGCGTAGAAAAGCGATTCGGCACGACCCGGGCCCTGCGCGGGGTTGACCTGTCCCTCAGCGCGGGCCAGTGCCTCGGCCTCGTCGGCCGCAACGGCGCCGGGAAGTCAACCATCGTCTCGGTCCTGTCCGGCCTCCTCGACCCCGACGCCGGCCAGGTGCGGCTCGGCGGTGCCCCGGCCCCGCGCGCGGGCGACATCGCCCGCTGGCGCGAGTGGATCGCCACGGTCTTCCAGCACTCCATGATCGCGCCGGACCTGACCGTCGCCGAGAACGTGTTCCTCGGCAACACGGCCGCCATCGTCAGCTGGCGAGACCTGCGGGCGAGGACCCGCGACATCATGCGCGACTGGGGCTTCGACATCCCGGCCGACGCGCTGTGCCGTGACCTGCCCGTCGAGCAGCTCCAGATCGTCGAGATCGCCCGGGCGCTGGCCCGCGGCGCCCGCTGCGTGCTGCTTGACGAGCCGACCGCGGCCCTGGAGCGCGATGCCGTGCGCCGCCTGTTCGAGCGGGTCCGCCAGCTCACCGAGGGCGGGGTGGCGGTCCTGTACATCTCCCATCACCTGGAAGAGGTCTTCGAGATCTGCCAGCAGGTCGTGGTGCTGCGCGACGGGGAGCGCGTGCTCGGGGCGGCGACCTCCGAGCTGAGCCGGGACGACCTCATCGCGGCGATGGTCGGCGGCGCGCCGACCGCCACGCCGGGCACCCGTCGTTCCTCCTCTTCCGCTTCCTCAGGCGCCGGCACCCCGGTTCTCACGGTGACCGGCCTTACCTCGCAATCGCCCGCCGGGCGGCTGCGCGGGGTGTCCCTGGATGTCAAGGCCGGCGAGGTCGTCGGGATCACCGGCCTGCTCAGCGCGGGCGTCGCGACCCTCGGGCGCGTCGTCGCCGGCGCGGAGCCGCGGGCCGGCGGCGAGGTCCGGCTGCACGGCCGCACCTTCCCGTCTGGCCGTACCGTCCCGTCCGGCCGGCGGGCCGCCGCGCAGCGCCTGGGCATCGGGTACATCCCCGAAGACCGCCGGGCCGAGGGCTTCGTCGCCCACCTGGGCGTGGCCGAGAACGCGACGATGACCATCACGGGACGGCTGGCCGACCGGCTGGGCTTCCTGACCCCGGCCAGCCGGGCCGCGGCGGCGGCCCCGCTCAGCACCCGGCTCTCGCTCGTCTCGTCGGGCCCGGCCCAGCCGGCCGGCGAGCTATCGGGCGGCAACCAGCAAAAGGTCACCGTCGCCCGGACGCTCGCGCACGATCCGGCGCTCATCGTCGCCATCACCCCGACCCGGGGCGTGGACGTCGCGTCCAAGGCCCTCCTGCTCGACTCGCTGGCCGACGTCGCCCGGGCGGGCGGAACTGGCCAGGACGCCGCGGGAGTGCTGCTGTGCAGCGACGAGCTTTCCGACCTGGTCATCTGCGACCGGGTCATCGTCTTGGTCCGAGGCGAGATCTTCGCCGAGTTCACCGACCCACCCTTCGACCGCGACGAGCTCATCATCGCGACCGAGGGCCTGTCCAGTACGGCCGACGGCCAGGAGGCTGCCGAATGATCTCGAACCAGGCGGAGGAACGGTCCGGTGGCGATGCCGTCCTCACGTCGCTGCTGCGCGGCAGCGGAGGAGTAAGCCTGCTGCTGCGCGAGGTGGCGCTGCTGCCCGTCCTCGTGCTGCTGATCATCGTCGGCGCGGTGGTCAGCCCGGCCTTCCTGACCGTCTCGAACTTCGCCGGGATCGGGCAGCAAAGCTCCGCGCTCGGCGTCGTGGTCGTCGGCGAGAGCCTGATCCTCCTGATCGGCGGAATGGACCTGTCACTTGAGTCCACCTACGGCCTGGCCCCCATGGTCGCCGCCTGGCTGATCGTCCCGGTCACGGCGTTCGGCAGCGGCACCGACCTCAGCCCCTACCTCGGCATCCTGGTCCTGATCGCCGTCGGGGCCGCCATCGGCCTCATCAACGGCCTGCTGATCGTGAAGGGCAGGCTGAACGGGTTCATCGTGACGCTCGGCATGACGATCGTCCTCGCCGGACTGCAGAACGGCATCGTCAAGGCCCAGACGCTGTTCAACCTGCCGGGGCCGTTCGGCTACCTGGGCTCGGCCTCCGTCGGCCAGCTACCTGTCTCGCTCATCGTCGCCGTGGTCATCTTCGTCATGGTCGGGCTGTTCCTCCGCTACCACAAGACCGGCCGGGCCATCTACGCGATCGGCGGCAACCCCGCGGCCGCCCGGGCGGCCGGCATCAAGGTCGAGCGGGTCAAGATCGGCGTCTACGTCGCCGGCAGCATCCTGGCCGCCATCGGCGGGCTCATGGAGGCCGGCCGGGTCTCCGCGGTAACCGGCCAGCAGGGCTACCAGGAAGGGATCATCTTCAACGTCTTCGCCGCCGCGGTGATCGGCGGCGTGAGCCTGAAGGGCGGTCGCGGCAACATGATCGGTGCCGCGTCCGGCGTGATCCTCCTCGGGATCGTTCAGGACATCCTCGACCTGGCTAACGTGTCGAACTACTGGATCGAGGCCATCGACGGCGCCGTGATCCTGTTCGCGCTGTTCCTCGCCCGCATCGTCGGTGGCGAGTCCACCGCCGAAGATTAGGGGAGTACCGCATGAAGCTGCTAAGAGTAGGGGAGCGCGGGTCCGAGCGGCCCGCGGTCCTCGACGCTGACGGGATCGCCCGCGACCTGAGCGGGATCGTCGGCGATTTCGGCCCGGCATTCTTCGCCGGCGGCGGGCTTGACCAGGTCGCGGCGGTTTCGGCTGACCAGCTGCCCCCCGTGGAGGGCCGGACCGGACCGCCCATCGCCCGTCCGGGCAAGATCGTCTGCATCGGGCTGAACTACTCCGATCACGCCGCCGAGACCGGCCAGGCCCCGCCGGAACGGCCGGTGGTGTTCATGAAGGACCCGTCCACCGTGGTCGGCCCGCACGACGACGTGCTGATCCCGCGCGGGTCGGTCAAGACCGACTGGGAGGTCGAGCTCGGGGTGGTCATCGGGGCCACGGCCCGCTACCTCGACTCGCCGGCGGCCGGGTTGCGAGCCGTAGCGGGCTACGCCATCAGCCACGATGTGTCGGAGAGGGCGTTCCAGCTCGAACTGTCGCCCCAGTGGGATCTCGGTAAATCCTGCGAGACCTTCAACCCGCTCGGGCCTTGGCTGGTCACCGCCGACGAGGTGCCCGACCCGCAGAAGCTCGGGCTGCGGCTGGCGGTCAACGGCCGCAAGCGCCAGGATGGCACCACCGCCGCGATGATCTTCGGCGTCGGTTACCTCATCTGGTACCTCAGCCAGTACATGGTTCTGGAGCCGGGCGACCTGGTCAACACCGGAACCCCGGCCGGAGTCGCCCTCGGCCTGCCCGACCACCCGTACCTGCGCGCGGGCGACCACGTTCACCTGGAGATCGACGGGCTCGGGCAGGCCGGGCAGCGTTTCGTCCCGGCACCCTAAGCCTCGCACCCCAAACCCCCGCACCCCAGAACACAGTGAGGGCAGTGAGCACATGGCGGACAGCGGTACTACAGCGGAGTCCAGTGGTCGAGAGCTCAGCGGGCTGGCGGCCGTCGTCACCGGCGGCGGATCCGGCATCGGGCTGGCCACCGCGCGCCTGCTGGCCAGCCGGGGCGCGCGGGTAGCCGTCCTGGACCTCAAGCCGGGCGATGAGTTCATCGCCGTGCAGGCCGACGTCACCGACGACGAGTCGGTGCGGCGCGCCGTTGGCGAGGCGGCCAGCCAACTGGGCGGCATCGACATCCTGGTCAACAACGCGGGCATCGGCGCGATCGGCACCGTGGCCGACAACTCCGACGAGCAATGGCATCAGGTGTTCGACGTCAACGTCGTCGGGATGGTCCGGGTCACCCGCGCTGCCCTGCCCTGGCTGCGGGCCTCCGCCCACGCGGCGATCGTGAACACGTGCTCCATCGTGGCGACGGCGGGCCTTCCGCAGCGGGCCCTGTACGCGGCCACGAAGGGTGCCGTGCTCTCCCTGACGCTCGCGATGGCGGCCGATCACCTCCCCGAGGGCATCCGCGTCAACTGCGTCAACCCCGGCACGGCCGACACGCCCTGGATCGGCCGGCTGCTGGCGGCGGCGGGCGACCCCGTGGCCGAGCGCGCGGCGCTGGAGGCCCGGCAGCCGATGGGGCGGCTGGTCAGCGCCGAGGAAGTCGCGGCCGGCATCGTGTACCTCGCTAGCCCGGCGGCCTCCTCGGTGACCGGCACGGCACTGGCGATCGACGGGGGAATGGCCGGCTTGCGCCTGCGGCCGCGCCAGTGAACACGGCCACGGGCGTCAATGCCGTCCCGCTACCCCCGCCGTTGCCCTTGCCGCGGCGCAGGCTGGGCACGTCACCGGTCCTGGTGACGGAGCTCTCGTTCGGCGCTGCCGCGATCGGGAACCTGTTCACCGAGGTAACCGATGACGAGGCCAGGGCCGCGGTCGACGCGGCCTGGGACGGGGGCATCCGGACATTCGACACCGCCCCGCATTACGGGCTCGGGCTATCCGAGCGACGCCTCGGCGCGGCGCTGCGCGATCGTCCCCGAGATGAGCTAGTCATCTGCACCAAGGTCGGGCGGCTGCTGCGGCCCGCCGGCCCGCCGCCGTACGGCCCCGACCCGGCGGGCTTCGCCGTCCCGGCCCGGCTGGTCCGCGAGTTCGACTTCACCGCCGACGGCATCCGGCGCAGCCTGGAGGCCAGCCTGCACCGCCTCGGGATGGACCGCGTCGACATCGCGCTCATCCACGATCCGGACGACCATGCCGAGCAGGCCTTCCGCGAGGCGTACCCGGCGCTGGAGAAACTGCGCGGCGAGGGCGTCGTCCGGGCGATTGGCGCCGGGATGAACCAGGCCGCGATGCTCGCCAGGTTCGTCGTCGACACCGACATCGACGTCGTCCTCGTCGCGGGGCGCTACACCCTGATCGATCGTTCCGCCGCCGAAACGCTGTTGCCTGCCGCCCTCGACCGGGGCGTCTCGGTCATCGCCGGCGGGGTGTTCAACTCGGGCCTGCTCGCGGCGCCCGTACCGGGGGCGACGTATGAGTACCAGGCCGCGCCGGATGAGCTCCTCGCGCGGGCCCGGCGGCTCGAGGGCACCTGCGCGCGGTACGGCGTCCCGCTGCGCGCGGCGGCCGCCCGGTTCCCGCTCACCCATCCGGCGGTGGCCAGCGTCCTGATCGGCGCGCGCAGCGCCGCGGAGGTCACCGACGCGGTCAGGCTTCGCGCCCTGGACATCCCGGCGACGTTGTGGGACGCGCTCGCCGCCGCCAGCGCACCCGCCGATGAGGGGAGCCGGCCATGATCGTCGCGCTGCACACCCGTGTCCGCGCCGACCGCGTCGCGGAGTACGAGCAGGCCCACGCGGCCGTGCCGGCCGGGCTTACCGAGGCGATCAGGGCCGCCGGGGTGACCTCCTGGACGATCTGGCGCAGCGGGACAGACCTGTTCCACGTCATCGACTGCGCCGACTACCAGGCCATGCTCGCCGCCTTGGCGGGGAACCCGGTCAACGTGGCCTGGCAGGCCCGCATGGCCGGGCTCCTGGAGACCCCGCACGATTACTCGGCCGCCGGCGGCGAGGCCGCGCTCCCCCTGGTCTGGCAGCTATGAACGTCATCGACGCGCACCATCACGTCTGGGACCTGTCGGTCCGCGACCAGGACTGGATCACCGGTCCAGGGATGGCCGCCATCAGGCGCGACTTCTCCGTCGATGACCTGCGCCCGGCCGCCCGGGCCGCCGGCGTCACCGCCACGGTGCTGGTCCAGACGGTCACCGTCGCGCAGGAGACGCCAGAGATGCTGGCCCTGGCGGCGGCCGACCCGCTGGTGGCGGCTGTCGTCGGCTGGACGGACCTCACCAGCCCCGCCGTCGCCGACGACCTGGCCCGGCTCGCGGGCCTGCCCGGCGGCCGCTGGCTGGCCGGCATCCGGCATCAGGTGCAGTCCGAGCCGGACCCGGACTGGCTGCGCCGCCCGGACGTCATCCGCGGGCTGCGCGCCGTCGCGGCGGCCGGGCTGTGCTATGACCTGCTCGTGCTTCCGCATCAACTGCCCGCCGCCTGCTACGCCGCGGCGGCCGTGCCCGAGCTGACGATGGTCCTCGATCATGCGGCCAAGCCGCCCGTCGGGGGGGACCTCGGCTCGTGGGCGGCCGGCCTGCGCGCGCTCGCCGCCCAGCCCAACACGGTGTGCAAGCTGTCGGGCCTCGTCTCGCAAGCCCCGGCGGGCGCGCCGGAGACGGCCTTCATCCCCGTGGCGGATGCAATACTGAACCAATTCGGGCCGCAGCGGATCATGTTCGGGTCTGACTGGCCGGTCTGCCTGCTCGCCGCCGGCTACGGCGAAGTCGTGCGGCTGGCCGCCTTCCTGACTGGCGGCCTGTCCGCGGCGGACCGGGCCGCCGTGTTCGCGCTAACGGCGGCCCGGGTCTACGGGGTGCACGAGGGTGGAGGCGGGGCGTGGCTCTTACCGACGAGGCCATCGAGAAGATCAAGCAGATGATCCTCTCTGGCCGGGTCCGGCCGGGGGAGAAGCTGCCCAGGGAGGCGGACCTGGCCGCCGAGCTGGGCCTGTCCCGCAACTCGCTGCGCGAGGCGGTCAAGGCGCTGAGCCTGATCAACGTGCTCGACGTACGGCAGGGCGACGGGACCTACGCGACCAGCCTGGCCCCCTCCTTGCTGCTGGAGGCGCTGAGCTTCATCGTGGACTTCCATCGCGATGACACCGTGCTTGAGTTCCTTGAGGTGCGCCGCATCCTCGAGCCCGCCGCCACCGCCCTGGCCGCCCTGCGGATGACGGAAGGGGACATGGCCGAGCTAGAGCGCATCCTCGACTCGGTCGACGTGGACTCCCCGGTTGACCATTTCGTCGCGGCCGACCTGGAGTTCCACAAGAAGATCGCGCTCGGGTCCGGTAACTCCGTGCTCGCTTCCCTGGTGGACAACATGTCCATGCCCACGGCGCGGGCCCGCGTCTGGCGCGGCATGACCGAGCCGCACGCCCTGGAGCGCACCCTCGGCGAGCACCACGCCATCTACCAGGCGATCGTGAGCCGGGACCCGGACCTGGCCCGGTCCTGGGCCGCCGTCCACATCTCAGGAATCGAGTCCTGGCTGC
>Ga0335072_10015457_pt1 | contig 10834 bp, 11 predicted proteins | sample Lox_Sample_21_FD_206725 | JGI IMG/M metagenome (GOLD analysis project Ga0335072, IMG submission 206725) | Soil microbial communities from Loxahatchee National Wildlife Refuge, Florida, United States - Lox_Sample_2.1 | ecosystem: Environmental > Terrestrial > Soil > Wetlands | place: USA... | reverse complement strand
CGCGCCCGCCGTCGATGACGCCGTCACCGCGGCCCTGCGCGCGACCTCCTGGGAGGTCAGCGATCTGGATCCGGGCGAGTGGCGGGCCGCCACCCGGTGGACGGCCATCCTGCTCGTGGCCGAGGCCTACCAAACCAACAAAGACATTCTTGAACGTTACGCCGACAACATCTCACCGGACGTAGCCCGGCGCCTGGACAACGGCCGGCAGGCGGCGCCCGCGGCCGTCGCCGCGGCGGCCGATGGCCGGGTGCAGTGGCAAGCCCAGCTCGCGGGGTTCTTCGAGCGCTTCGACCTGCTGGCCATGCCCACGCTGACGATCCTGCCACCGACCCTGGACCGCGCGGACGAACTGCTGGAGTCGCGCTGCACGATGCCGGTGAACCTGGCTGGCGTGCCCGCGGTGGCGCTGCCGATCCCGGCCCGGGGCCCGCTGCCGGCCAGCATCCAGCTGGTCTCCGCGCTGGGTACCGAGGAGCGCCTGCTCGCCGCGGCCGCGGCCATGGAGGCCGCCATCGCGGGCTGACCCCGCGCGGAATTCCATCACTGGTTCCGTTAGCCACACCAGCCCCAGCGGTGCGGCATGAAAGGCCCTGATTTCCATGATCGTGAAAGCCGGTGCCTCGGCCACCACCGCCCTGGGCGTTAACGACGCCGACGAGGTGGTAGGCGTCTACACCCAGGGCACCGTGGCGGCGGGGTGCCGCGGGCACGGCGCCCCGCCGCCTTCCACCTACGACGCCAGGACGTCCTTGCAGCGGACAATGCGGGCATCGAGATCGGCCAGGAAGCTCTCCAGGGCGGACCGCTTGGCCTCGACGGTCTCGCGCAGGCTCTCCAGCAGGGTCAGGCATTCCCGGCCCAGCTGAGACCGCTCCTCGTCGCTGGTGCGGGTGTCCTGGTAGGCCCGGCGGATCTGGGCCAGGCGGTCCTCGTTACGCAGCACGATCGCGATCTCGTCGAGGTTCAGGCCGAGCAGGGTCTGCAGCTCGCGGATCCGGGCCACCCGGGCCAGGTCGTCCGCTGAATAACGGCGCAGCCCGCCGGGCGTGGTGCAGGCCGGGACGATCAGGCCCAGTTGCTGGTAGTAGCGCAGGGCCCGCTCGGAAACGCCGGCCTGCGCCGCTGCAGCACCGATGCCGAGCAGTTCTGGATGCCCGCTCTGGCCATGGGCGGCCCGCTGGGTCGTGGCCGCTCCCGGCATCACCACAACAACCTCCCCGTCCCCTTCAGAGCTCAGCCGCCTCCGCGCGACGCGTCGATTTCCCCGCCGGAGCCGCCCGACGTGGTCACTCTCCCATTGGTCGCGCCGTTGGATCCGGGCCCGGCCTGAGCCGCGCCGTCGAGATCGGCCACGCCGGCCGCCTCGTCCAGCCCTAGTACACCGGCCGACTCGGCCGCGCCCTCGGCCAGTCCTTCCAGCGTGGGCTCGGCCTGATGCACATACCGCTTGCCGCGGACGGCCGAGGCGATGAGGGCGACGGCCGTGGCGATGGCGGCGAAGGTGAACGCAAGATGCAGCCCGCCGGCGAACGGCTCCTCCATCAGGTGCGGGAAGAACGACCGGCCGGTGACGTAGGCGGCCTGCTTGGGCGACATTTTCGCCAGCGCCCCGGTCGGCCCGAGCAGTTCCTTGATCGGGTTGTAGCCGAGGAACGCGGAGAACAAGCTCCCGATCGGCGGTTCGCTGGACACGAGCTTGGCGGCACCCGATGGGACGCCGGCCGCGGTCAGCCCGCGGTACAGCTGGGACGGCAGCCGCGCGGCCAGGCCCAGGGTGACGATCGTGAAGAACAGGCCCATGGACAGCACGGTGGCCGAGTTCTGGAACGTGTTGAGCATCCCAGCGCCCGCGCCGCGCTGGTCCGGCGGAAGGCTGTTCATGACCGCGGCCTGGTTGGGGGCGAAGAACAGTCCCATTCCGACCGCGAACATCAAGATGAGCAGCGCGAACCAGATGTAGCTGAAGTTGATCGGCAGCAGCTCGAGGAGCAGGAAGCTGGCCCCGGAGACGAGCAGGCCGCCGGTGGCGAATGGCCGGGGCCCGAACCGGTCGGACAGCACGCCCGCCAGCGGGCCGACGATGAGGAACCCGACCGTGAGGGGGACCATGGAGATGCCGGCCCAGAGCGGGGTCTCGGCGAAGCTCTTGCCGTGCTGGGGCAGCCAGATTCCCTGCAGCCAGATGATCAGCATGAACTGCATGCCGCCCCGGCCGAGGGCGCCGAGCAGGCCGGCGATGTTGCCTGCGGTGAACGCCCGGACCTTGAACAAGCCCAGCCGGAACATCGGAGCCGCCACCTTGGTCTCCACCCAGGCGAACAGCACGAGAACGGCGATGCCGCCGAAGACGCCGGCCAGCACCCACGGGTTCGTCCACCCGGTGGGGTGGCCGCCGTACGGGAGCAGCGAGTAGACGATGCCGGTGAGCATCGAGATCAGCCCGACTGCGAACAGGGTGTTGCCCAGCCAGTCGATCTTGGCCGGGATGCGGACCCCGTTGTCGTGCAGCATGAGGTAGGCCCACACCGTGCCGAACAGGCCGAACGGCACCGACACCAGGAACACCAGCCGCCACTCGATCGGGGCCAGCACGCCACCCAGGATCAGGCCGAGGAACGAGCCCGCAACGGCGGCAATGCCGTTGATCCCCATCGCCTTCCCCCGTTCGTCCGGGGGGAACGCGTCGGTCAGGATCGCGCTCGAGTTGGCGAACAGGAATGCGCCGCCGACCCCTTGGAACACCCGCATGATGATGATCCACAAGGCTCCCGGCACGCCGGTGAGCCAGGTGACCGACAGCAGGATCGAGAACAGCGTGAAGATGGCGAAGCCCAGGTTGTACATCTTGACCCGGCCGTAAATGTCGCCGACGCGCCCCAGGCTGACCACCAGCACCGCGGTGACCAGCAGGAATCCGAGGAAGACCCACAGGAAGTAAGAGGTGTTGGATGGCACCAGCGGGTTGAGGTTGATGCCGCGGAACAGGTCCGGGAGCGAGATCAGCAGGATCGACTGGTTGATGGTCACCATCAAGATCCCGAGCGTGGTGTTCGACAGCGCGATCCACTTGTAATGGACGCTCCTGCCAGGCCCGTTCGCGACCGCCGCGTTATCCTGCCCCGCCACTGCCATGTGCCGTCCCCACTGTCGTCGACGATCGTGCCCGGGCCATTCTAACGGACCTTGACGTCAACGTCAGAGTCGGGATGGGCCGAGTCAACCGCGATGTCGCTCAGTGCGACTCGCGGGTTACCTCATGACCGCTGGCTCCCAGCAGGAAATCGAGGTCCGCGCCCTGGTCGGCCTGCATGACGTGGTCAACGTAGAGGCGCTGCCAGCCGCGGGCCGGGGCCGCGTAGCCGGCCACCGCCGCGGCGGGGGGCTCCCGCCGCCGCAGTTCTTCCGGCTCGATGTCCACGTCCAGCCGCCTCGCCGCCACGTCGAGCTCGATGACGTCGCCGGTCCGGATCAGGCCGAGCGGCCCCCCGGCCGCGGCCTCCGGCGCGACGTGCAGCACGACCGTGCCGTAGGCGGTGCCGCTCATCCGGCCGTCGCAGATCCGCACCATGTCCCGCACGCCCGCCTCCAGGAGCTTGGCCGGCAGCGGCAGGTTCGCCACCTCGGGCATCCCCGGGTAGCCCTTGGGCCCGCAGCCGCGCAGCACGAGCACCGAGTCGGCGTCGACGTCCAGGCCGGGGTCGTCGACGCGCTGGTAGAAATCCTCGATGCTGTCGAAGACGACCGCCCGCCCGCGGTGGCGCAGCAGCTCCGGCGAGGCGGCGGCCGGCTTGATCACGGCGCCGCCGGGTGCGAGGTTGCCGCGCAGCACGGCGATGCCCGCCTCGGCCTGCAGCGGGTTACCGCGCGGCCTGATGACCGTCTCATCCCAGATCCGCGCGTCGGCGAGGTGATCGACGAGAGGGCGGCCGGTCACGGTGAGCGCGGCCGGGTCGAGCAGGTCGCGCAGCTCGTGCAGCACGGCTAGCAGCCCTCCGGCCCGGTGGAAGTCCTCCATCAGGTGGCGTCCGGCCGGCTGCAGGTCGACCAGCAGCGGCACACCAGCCCCGGTGGTGTCGAAGTCGCCGAGCGACAGGTCGATCCCGAGCCGCCCGGCAATGGCCAGCAGGTGCACCACGGCGTTGGTCGAGCCGCCGACGGCAGCCAGCGCGACGATAGCGTTCAGGAAAGATCCCCGGCTGAGCAGGCGGCTCGGGGTCAGCTCCTGCGCCACCATGGTCACGGCGAGCCGTCCGGTGTCGTGAGCGGCCTCGAGCAGCCTGCTGTCCGGCGCGGGAGTTCCGGCGATGCCCGGGATCGTCGTTCCGAGTGCCTCGGCCATGCACGCCATGGTCGAGGCGGTGCCCATCGTGTTGCAGTGCCCCCGGCTGCGGATCATCGAGGACTCGGAGGTCAGGAATTCCTGCTCGGACAGGTTCCCGGCGCGGACCTCCTCGCTGAGCTTCCAGACGTCGGTCCCGCAGCCGAGGGCCATGCCGCGGAACGTGCCGGTCAGCATCGGCCCGCCCGGCAGCACGACCGCGGGCAGGTCGACCGATGCCGCGGCCATCAGCAGGGACGGGATCGTCTTGTCGCAGCCCCCCAGCAGCACGACGCCGTCGATCGGGTTGGCCCGGAACATCTCCTCGGTCGCCATCGCCGCCATGTTCCGCCACAGCATGGCCGTGGGGCGGACCAGCGTCTCGCCCAGCGACACCACCGGGAGGTTCATCGGGACGCCGCCTGCCTCCCAGACTCCTTGCTTGACGCTCTCGGCGACCTCGTTCAGGTGCGAGTTGCATGGCGCCAGGTCGGAGGCCGTGTTCGCGATCGCGATGTGCGGCCGGCCGTCGAAGGCGTGGGCGGGCAGGCCCCGGCGCATCCACGCGCGGTGGATGTAGGCGTTCCGGTGGTTTCCGGCGTACCACTGCGAGCTGCGCTGTTCGGGCATCGGCGCTCTTCCGCCTCTCCGGGCCAGGGATCTAGCATCAGGAAATGTCAACACAACTTACTCGTGAGCTGGCTCCGGCGAACGTGGCGGCGAAGGCATGAGGGCGTTTGTCGTCACCGGCCCGGGGCGGTCGCAGGTCGCTGAGGTCCCCGAGCCGGTGCCGGGGCCTGGGCAGGTGGTCGTCGACGTCCAGCGGGTTGGCGTGTGCGGCACCGACGTGGAGCTCTTCACCGGGGACATGGCCTACCTGCGTGACGGCCGCGCCGGGTACCCGATGCGGCTCGGCCACGAGTGGTGCGGGACCGTCAGCGCGGTCGGTGACGGCGTCGGCCCGGGCTGGCTGGGCCGGCGGGTGACCGGCGACACCATGCTGGGCTGCGGCGCATGCGATCGCTGCCGGAGCGGCCGGGCGCACGTCTGCGAGGACCGCCACGAGATCGGCATCCGCGGCGGCTTCCCCGGCGCGCTCGCCGAGCAGATGGCCGTGCCGGTCACCGCGCTGCATTCGCTGCCCGCTGCCGTGAACGAGGTAGCGGGGGCGCTGGTCGAGCCGGGCGGCAGCGCGCTGCGGGCGCTCTGGGGCGCGGCGGTCGAGCCGGGGGAGCGGGTCCTGGTCCTCGGCCCGGGCACGATCGGCCTGCTGGTCGCGCTGTTCGTGCTGGCGCACGGCGCCGAGGTGCACGTGCTTGGCCTGACCCGGCGGTCGCTCGACTTCGCCCGGACCCTGGGCGTGCACGGCGCGTGGACGGCGGCGGACATCCCCCGGATGCGGTTCGACGCGGTCATTGACGGGTCGAACTCACCCGACCTGCCGGCGCAGGCGCTTGACCGCGTGGAGCCGGGCAGGCGGGTGGTCTACATCGGGGTGGCCGGCCGCCCCAGCACCGTCGACACCCGGACCATGGTGCTGAAGGACATCACCGCCGTGGGCATCCTCGGCGCGTCGGCCGGCCTGGCCGGGACCATCGAACGGTATGCGTCCGGCGCGGTGGATCCGCGCCCGCTGGTGGCAGCGACCGTCGGCCTGGCCGATGTGGGTGACGTCCTCACGGGCTGGCGCCCGGCCGGGGCCGGCCCGGGGCCGAAGATCCACGTCGACCCCCGGCTGTGACAGGCGCCACACCCGGGAATCCGCGAGCCTGAACCGGTTTGAGCCCGGTAGGGCCGGGCAGGGTCAACAACCTTGCCAGGCACATCGAGTGGAGTGAGGTGCTGACTTGCTTACGCTAACCGACCGGGCCGCTGAAACGATCCGCACCCTGACCTCTCAGCCGGGTATCCCCGCTGACACTGGGCTGCGCATGTCCCTGCAGGACAGCGAGGCGGGCACGCTGGCGCTTTCGCTAGAGGGGCCGCAGCCGGACGACGCCGTCATCGAGGACTCGGGCGCGCGCGTGTTCGTGGAGCGCGATGCCACTCCGATCGTGGAGGATCGGGAACTCGACGCACAGCTTGACGAGGAAGGCCGGGCGTCGTTCATGCTCGGCAGCCAGGCCGGGTAAGCGACGCTGGAAGGCCCGTCGCGGGCAACCACCCCTGCTCGCGGCGGGTTCTCCCGTGCCCGGCAGCCGGTTAGCCGCTGGCTGCGGCGGCCGCCCCGGCCGGCACAGCCTCGCCAGTCAGGTCGGCGACCGTGCGGATCGTGGCGAACCGGCCGGCCAGCGCGTACTCGGTCCGGGCCACGATGTCTTCGACCTGCAGCGTGCGCGAATCGGCCAGGATCTCGGCCGGGCTGCGGCCGGGCGGCGCGTCCCAGTGCTCGATCGGGGACGTGGCGGTGGCGTCGGTCACGAACGTGACGCCGAAGCCAAGGTCCGAGGCGACCCGGGCCGTGGTCTCACAGCACTGCTCGGTCCTGATGCCGCAGATGACCACGTCGCCGATCCCGCGGCTGGTGAGAATCTGCTGCAGGTTGGTCGTGGTGAAGGCGTTGTGCGACGTCTTCGTGATGAGCGGCTCACCGTCCCGCACGGTCAGCCCCTCGATGAGCCGCACGTGCCCGCTGGCCGGGTCGAACACGGTGCCGGAGCCCGGCTCGGCGTGCAGCACCCAGATGACGAGATCCCGGTCGGCCCTGGCCGCCTCCACCAGCCGGGTCACCTGGCCGACGATGCCAGGGTTGGATATGGTTGCCCATCCCGGATGCTGGCGGAACGATTCCTGGACATCGATCACGATCAGTGCTCTGGTCATAGGTCAACCCTGGCGTACCGGAATCCGGACATCAAGATCGTGTTAACGGGGAATTCTGTCAGTAAATAATCCCTGGGTTCCCCACTGAGCCGGAGGCGGCCGATGAGCTACGGAGGTATCGAGGCGGGCGGCACCAAGTGGGTCTGCGCGGTCGCTGACCGGCCCGGGCATCCGGACAAGCTCGACACCTTCGCCACCACCAGTCCCGAGGAGACGGTGGCCAGAGCCGTCCGCTTCTTCACCGAGAACGGGCCGGTCGAGGTGCTCGGGGTGGGCTCGTTCGGCCCGGTGGACATTCGCCGCGACTCGCCAACCTGGGGCACGATCACCACCACGCCCAAGCCGGGCTGGGGTGACACCGACGTGGTCGCGGCGCTCCGCTCCGGGTTGGGCGTGCGGATCGGGCTGGACACCGACGTGAACGCGGCCGCGCTGGGCGAGTGGCGGTGGGGTGCGGCCTACGGGCTCGACACGTTCTGCTACATCACGGTCGGCACCGGCATCGGCGGCGGGGCCGTCGTGAACGGCCGCCTCCTGCACGGCCTGCTGCATCCGGAGTTCGGGCACATGCGCATACCGCACGACCTGGTCACCGATCCGTTCGGCGGGATCTGCCCCTACCACGGCGACTGTCTCGAGGGCCTGGCGTCGGGCGAGGCGATCCGGCAGCGCTGGGGCCGTCCCGGCCAGGAGCTTTCCGGCGCCGCGGCCTGGGAGACCGAAGCCCGCTACCTCGCTTTCGCCCTGGTCAACGTGGTCTGCCTGCTGTCGCCGCAGCGGATCATCATCGGCGGGGGCGTGGCCAAGCAGCCGACGCTGCTGCCGATGGTGCGCCAGCGGGTGCGCGAGCTCTTGGCCGGCTACCTGCGGGCCCCCGAGCTGACCGAGCCGGGCGCGATCGACCGTTACATCGTCGCGCCGCAGCTGGGCGGCGACGCCGGGGTTATCGGCGCGATCGAGCTGGCCTGGGAAGAAGCGGGTCAGAGCCGCCGGTAGGAGCGCAGTGCCGCCGCGCTGGCGACGGCGGTGATGCCGGCGCACCAGGCCAGGCAGATCAGGGTGTACTGCCCGGCCGAGTGGTCGAGCACGTGCGCCGCCACCAGGATGATCGACCGGCTGGAATCGGCGGGGTTCGTGCGCCGGGTACACGACCAGGCCGACCGGCGCCGGGTGCTGGTCGAGTTCGTGCCCCGCCGCCAGGCCGAGATCGACGCGGTGCTGAACCCGGGGCGCAGGCGCCTCGGCGAGATCTTCCTCGGCTACACCGAGGAGCAGATCGGCGTTCTGTTCGACTACTTTGAGCGCGCCGTGCCCGCGCTGCTCGCCACCGTCCAGGAAGTCCAGGCCGCCCGGGCGGCGCCCTAGCCGTCAGGCCTGTTCGGCCCAGTCGGTCACGAGCTGCTGGAGCACGCCGAGCGGTACCGCGCCGTTGCCGAGCACGGTCCCGTGGAAGGCCCGGATGTCGAACCGGGCGCCGAGCTTCTGCTTGGCCTCAGCGCGCAGCCGCTGGATCTCGCGGCGGCCGACCATGTAGGCCAGGGCCTGCCCCGGCCAGCCGATGTAGCGGTCGATCTCGTTCCGCACGTTGGACTGTGTGGTGGCGGTGTTGCGCCACATGAAGTCCATGGCCTGGGACCGGGACCAGCCATAGTGGTGCATGCCGGTGTCGACCACGAGCCGGCAGGCGCGCAGCGAGTCGAACGAGAGCATGCCGAGCCGCTGCAGGTCGGACGTGTACAGGCCCATCTCGTCGGCCAGCCGCTCGCAGTACAGACCCCAGCCTTCGCAGTAGCCGCACACCTCGGCGTCCAGGAAGCGGCGGAACGCGGGCAGCGGCAGCGTCTGCGAGGACGCGATCTGCAGGTGATGCCCGGGCGTGCTTTCGTGGAACGAGAGCGCCTCGTACTCGTAGACGTAGCGCTGCTGCGGCTCGGTGGTCAGCACGCAATGCGCACCGGGCCGCAGCCCGCCTGAGGCCGGCGGCCGGTAGTAGGCCAGCGGGGCGTTGCCCGCCTCGACCGGGTCGATCTCCTCGATCACGCAGTCCGGGATGTCGTACCGCGGGAACCAGCTGTCGCGGGCGTCCTCGGCGCGCTGCAGCGCGCCGGTCACCGTGCGCACGATCTCGGCCGAGCTGGTGAACCGCAGCGAGGGATCGTCGCGCAGCCGCTCGAGGATCGCGGGCACGTCGGTGATGCCCAGCACCCGGCCGCCCAGCTCGGCCCACTCGTCCTGCAGCGCCGCCAGGCAGTCCAGGCCGATCTGGTGGATCTGCTCCGGCGACAGGTCGGTGGTGGTGTTCTTGCGCACCGAGGCCAGGTAGCCCTCGGTGCCGCCGGGGACGAACTGGATGCCGACCTTGTCGTCGGGGCGCGCCACCGGCAGCAGTTCGTCCCGCAGGCAGGCCAGCAGCCGCCGCAGCGCTGGCCGGATCTCGCCTTCGACGATGCCGGCCGCCTCGCGCCGGATCGCCTCCTGGTCAACCGTGTCCGGCAGGCGCACGGTCACCATCACGTCGTCGGCCACGTCGCGGCCGATATGGCCCTCGATCTGCTCCATGGCCTGGCGCGTCCCGACCTCGGTCGGCACCCGGCCGTCGCGCTTGGCCTCGCTGTACCGGCGGGCCGCGGCGTCGAAGTACCCGCCTAGGCCGCGCAGCCGCTGCAGGTAGCCGTCGACGGCCGCGGCGTCGTCGAGCAGCGCGGTCGGGACCGACATGAACGCCATGGCCTGCGGCGCGGTGTAGCCGCCCGCCGACGCGTTGGCCTCCCAGAGCCCGTGTTCCAGTTCGGAGCGCGCCCCCCAGGCCAGCCAGGCCATGACGGCGTGGTTGACCCGGCCCGCCTGGTCGAGCGCGGTGACGTCGACGCGGCTGAGCCCGTCCTCGATCCTGGCGATCTGCTGCGCGTCGTGCGCGGCGCCCGCGCGGCTGGGGTCGGGGACCAGGGCGTCAAAGCCGGACGCGCCGACCTGCGTGGCAGAGAACGGGTCGGCCGTGTGGACGACGTCGAAGTATTCATCGCCGAGCCGGGTGAGCTCCGCCGCTGCCTGCTGGTTCGCTGCCTGCGCTTGATCATTAAGGCTCATGAACGGTAAGCCTGGCACAGCTATGGCACTGCGCGTCAAATCGGGTCCTAGCGGCCTTAGCTGCGGGTTCTCCGGCCAGACTTGACTAGCGTGCAGCGGAACTTCGCAGCGCCTCCGGCGGGACTTGACACCCGCCAGCCGGTTAGTGAACACTAACGGTTAGTGGATTCTAACCGAGCGGTTGACGGCTGGAGCGCGCTGGCCGACGATACCCGGCGCGCCATCGTGAGCCGCCTGGCCGAGGGTCCGCTGGCGGTAGGGCGGCTGGCGGCGGGGCTGCCGGTCACCCGGTCCGCGGTCTCCCAGCATTTGAAGATCCTCAAGGACGCCGGGCTGGTCAGTGAGCAAGCGGCCGGCACCCGGCGGATCTACCGGCTCAATCCGACGGCTGTGGCCGCGTTGCGCGATCAGCTCGACGTCTTCTGGCGGCGGGCTCTGGAGAGCTACGCGGAGGTCGTCGACCCACTGAACCAGGAGAGTTCATGACCCGAACCGATGCCACCGTGGTCCGCAGGCAGGTCGTGGTGAGCGCCCCGCAGGATGAGGCGTTCTCGGCGTTCGTCGGGCGGTTCGGTGACTTCAAGCCGCCAGAGCACAACCTGC
>Ga0335072_10015456_pt1 | contig 10834 bp, 10 predicted proteins | sample Lox_Sample_21_FD_206725 | JGI IMG/M metagenome (GOLD analysis project Ga0335072, IMG submission 206725) | Soil microbial communities from Loxahatchee National Wildlife Refuge, Florida, United States - Lox_Sample_2.1 | ecosystem: Environmental > Terrestrial > Soil > Wetlands | place: USA... | reverse complement strand
GCAGGCCGTCAAGCTTCGCCGACAGCACGTTAAGGTTCCGTCAAGGCCGGATGAAATCCGCTGGTAGCGGGGCTGAAATAGCAAGAGATGAGGATCCTCGGTCACCCACAACGCGGCCTACCGGCGCCCTACGCGCTGCCGGCCGGCTTCGCCGCGTTCCTGGCCGTGGGGACCGTGGCCGCCGCGCTGCACGGACGGCTGGACGCCAGTGCGGTCCTGGCCGCCTGCGCGGCGGTGGCGGGCGTGATGTCCTTCCTGGCCGAGCCGGTCGCGTCGGTCCTGCTGGCCGGCATCGGCTGGCTCACGGTCGCGGGGTTCTCCAAGCCGCCCTACGCGCAGCTGCGCCCGACCGGCCCGGCCGCCGCGCACGCCGCGATCGTGCTGGGCGTGACCGCGGTGGCCTGCGCCGCTCTCGGCCTGGTGTTCCGTTGGTACCTCCGACGGTTCACACTGGTAAGCATGGGTACGTTCACCGCCCGGCGCGGCCGGCGCCTGGCCGCGCCGGAGGCGGCGGCCGAGGGCGGTGCCACCGACGGCGGCATCGACACCCGCCGGCGCCTGGCCGGGGTGGCGCTCGGGGCCGCCATGCTGCCGCTGCTGACGTACGTGCTCACTATCTTCCGGCCGCACCTGGACATCGCCGATGAGCTGCTCATCTACCTCGTGGTCGTGATCGCGATCACCGTGCTGGGCGGCTTCTGGCCCGCCGTGCTGGCCGCGGTGGCGGCCAGCTTGCTGCTGAACTGGTTCTTCACCGAGCCGATCCACACCTTTACCATCCAGCAGCCCAAGGAGCTGCTGGCCCTGCTGCTGTTCGTGACCGTCGCGGTGGCGGTCAGCAGCGTGGTGCACCTCGCGGCCCGGCGCGCCGTACAGGCCGCCCGGGCCCGGGAGGAGGCCGCCTCGCTGCTCGAGCTGGCGCAGACCGTCCTGGGCGGCGCCGACTCGCCCGCGGCCGTGCTCGAGCACCTGACCCGGACCCACGGCGGCCAGGCCGAACTGCAGGAGCGCGTGGCCGGCCGGTGGGTCCGCGCCGCATCCAGCGGCGTCGAGGGCAGCCTGGCCGCGGCGTCCCGCATCGACATCCGCGGCGACCTGATCCTGCTCGTCGCCGGGCAGAAGGACTCGGCCACGCCGGCGCTACTGGCCGGCTACGCGGCCCAGGCGGCCGCCGCGCTGGACCGGGAACGGCTGCGGACCCAGGCTGCGCAGGCCGAGGCGCTGGCCGAAGGCAACCGGATGCGGACCGCGCTGCTCGCGGCGGTCAGCCACGACCTGCGCACGCCGCTGGCCTCGATCAAGGCCAGCGTCAGCAGCCTGCGGCAGACCGACGTGGAATGGTCCGAGGCCGACGAGGCGGACCTGCTGGCCACCATCGAGCAGAACGCCGACCGGCTCGACGCCCTGATCGGCAACCTGCTGGACATGAGCCGGCTGCACACCGGCTCCCTGCAGCCGTTCCTGCGCCCCACCGCGATCGACGAGGTGGCTCCGGTCGCGCTGCTCGGACTGGACGACTCGCCGCGGGTGGAGATCGCGGTGCCGGACGGCTTCCCGCTGGTGCTGGCCGACCCGGGCCTGCTCGAGCGGGTCCTGGCCAACCTGTTCTCCAATGCCCTGCGGCACTCCCCCGCGGCCGGGCAGCCGCCGGAGCTGCACGCGCGCATGGCCGAGGACATGGTGGTGCTCGAGGTCATCGACCACGGCCCGGGGGTGCCGGACGAGGCGAAGGAGCAGATCTTCGAGCCCTTTACCCGGATCGGCGACCGCTTCCCGGGCGGCGTCGGCCTCGGCCTGGCCGTGGCCCGGGGGTTCGCCGAGGCCATGGGCGGGCGCATCGTGGCCCGGGACACGCCCGGCGGCGGGCTCACGGTCGCCATCACCCTCCAGGCGGCCAGCGCCGACAAGACCGCGCTGGAAACGGGGTCATGACCCGGGTGCTCGTCGTCGACGACGAGCCGTCCATCCTGCGCGCACTGCGGATCAACCTCAGCGCGCGCGAGTACGACGTCAGCACCGCGGTCGACGGCACCAGCGGCCTGGCCGCGGTGGCCCGCGACCGGCCCGACGTGATCATCCTGGACCTCGGGCTGCCGGACATGGACGGCACCGAAGTCATCCACGGCGTGCGCGGCTGGACCTCGATCCCGATCATCGTGCTGTCCGCCTGGGGCCAGGAGGGCCAGAAGGTAGCCGCGCTCGACGCGGGGGCCGACGACTACGTGACCAAGCCGTTCGGCATGGACGAGCTGCTGGCCCGGCTGCGGGCCGCGGTCCGCCGGGCCGTGCCGGCCCCGGACGAGCCGGTGGTGTCCACGCCCGACTTCACCGTCGACCTGGCGGCCAAGCATGTGGTCCGCGTGGACGGCACCGATGTCCGGCTGACCCCGACCGAGTGGCAGCTGCTGGAGATCCTGGTCCGCAACCGCGGCCGGCTGGTCACCCAGCGGCAGCTGCTGCGCGAGGTGTGGGGCCCGGCGTACGAGACGGAAACCAACTACCTGCGGGTCTACCTGGCTCAGCTGCGCCGCAAGCTGGAGCCCGAGCCGTCGCGGCCTCAGTACCTGCTGACCGAGTCCGGGATGGGGTACAGGTTCAAGGCCTGAGGACGGCTCGGGTCGTTACCAGCGGGGGGTCTTCTCGAAGCGGGGCTTCCAGACGGCGCGGTACAGGAGACGGAGCGGGGGCGGGAGCTGGGCCAGGGTGGCTTGGCGGTGATCTTGGTCGGTGCCGTCCAGGATCCAGGCGAACATCTCCGCGCCGGCCGCCATGCCGTTCTGGCGGCCCATCTTGCGGCCCACGCCGCGCCACTCGGCGGCGGTCAGGGCCACGCCGATCAGCGGCAGGCCGTCCCGCTCCTCGTGCCGGAGGTGGCCGGTCAGCGAGGTGGTCAGGGCGTCGATGACGTCGGCCAGGCGGCCGCCGTCCTGCTCGACCCGCTGCTCGTCGAGCTGCTCGTCGACCGCGGCGAGCAGCGGGTCGATGAGCTCGTGCTCGGCCTCCATGGCGGCCAGGACGTCCAGGGCGTGCTCGCTGTGGGCCAGGCGGGGGCGCAGGGCGGGCCAGATGAGCTGGTCCTCGGTGGTGTGGTGCAGGTGCAGCTCGCGCTTGAACAGCTCCCAGCCTTCGCTGACCGACTGGCGGCGGGCCGGATCGGACAGGTTCGCGGCGCTGGCCGTGCGGGCCAGCCGGGTCAGGTCGCGGCGGAACGCGTCGTGCGCCGCGAGCATGATGGTCAGGTCGGCGTCCCCGGTGCCGTGCCGGGCCGCGTCGGTGCCCGGCAGCTTATGCGTGGTCATGATGCTTTCCCCTCGTATTGGTTGCTCTGAAGTGTTAGACGGAGACCGGCCCTGTGTTGTGACCGCGTCGGGCGGGCAGGGCGAGCATGAGCAGGAAGGCCAGCCCGAAAACGCCCACCTGGAACCACAGCGCGTGCTCGACCGCCTTCGCGAAGATGCCTGGCGCCGATTCGCCGGGCCGGATCGTGAGCTGGTCGATGAAGATCACGCCCATCAGCGCCAGGCCGATGGAGTTGCCGAGCTGGAACCCGGTGTTGAGCACGCCCGAGGCCGACCCGGCGTCCTGCTCGCGGACGTCGGCCAGGACGACGTTGGCTAGCGGGGCGATCACGGTGCCCAGCCCCAGGCCGGCCAGCGCCAGCCCCGGGGTCAGGTCCCAGGTGGTGACGGCCGCGCCGTAGTGATGCACGATGCCGATCAGGACGGCCATCGCGGCCGTCATGAGCAGCGCCCCCGCCATCGTGACGCCGCGGCCGAACCTCGGCTCGAGCCGGGCCGCGGCGCCCGAGGCGACGAATACGCCGGCTGAGAACGGGATGAACGTGGCCCCGGCGTGCAGCGGGGTGAAGCCCAGGCCCTGCTGCAGGAACAGCGTCAGCACCAGCCCGAACGAGGCCACGCCGAGGAAGAAGGTCAGGGCGACGCCCATCCCGGCCGCGAACCCGCGCTGGGCGAACATGCGCAGTTCGACCAGCGGCGAGCCGTCGCGCCGGGTCTTGATCCGCTCGTAGGCCACGAATCCCGCGAGCGCGGGCCCGGACAGCGACATCATCAGGTAGGCCCAGGCCGGCCAGCCGGCCTGCTGCCCCTCGACCAGCGGGTACAGCAGCAGGAGCAGGGCGCCGGACAGCAGCAGCACGCCGATCGGGTCCAGCCGCGGCGCTCTCGGGGCGCGCGACTCGCGGACCAGTCTGGTGGCTGCGACCAGGGCGATCAGGCCGACCGGGACGTTGATCAGGAAGATCGAGCGCCAGCCCAGGCCGAGCAGGCTGTGCGTGGTGAGCAGCCCGCCGAGCAGCGGCCCGCTCACGGCGCCCAGTCCGGCCGTGATGCCGAACGCGGCCAACGCCTTGATCCGTTCGGCGGCCGGGAAGGTGACCTGGATGACGGATAGCACCTGCGGGATCATCAGCGCGCCCATGGCGCCCTGCGCGACCCGTGAGACGATCAGCATCCCGGCGCTCTGCGCGGCCCCGCACAGCGCCGACATGATCGTGAAGCCGACCACTCCGGTCAGGAACAGGCGCTTGCGGCCGTAGGTGTCGCCCAGGCGCCCGCCGGTGATCAGCACGAGCGCGTAGGCCAGCGCGTATCCGGCCAGCGTCCACTGCACGTCGGCGTAACTGGCGTGCAGCCCGTGCTGGATGGGCGGGATGGCGATGTTGACGATCGACACGTCGAGCAGGTTCATGAACGCGGCCAGCAGCATGACGACCAACGCGGCCCAGCGTCTCGGATCCGCGGACGCGGTTGCGGCTGCGGGTGCGGCTGCGGCAGGCCCGGCTTCGGCTCCCCGGGGCTGGATTTCGGCGTCGGAACTCATAGGATCACCTCCATGGCGGACGACACTTAGGGAAGTTATCATCTCGGATAATTATTATCTAGCTTTCCTAGATACTTGTAAACCGAGTTATCCGCGCGGAGGGAGGAGCAGAGCATGGCGGAGGAGCACGGCGGAGCCGAGGAGCGCGGGGCGGAGGGCCACGGGCCGGAGGAGCCCAGGGCAGGGAGGCACGGACCGGAGGGCCACGGGCCGGAGGAGCGCGGAGCAGGGGGGCACGGACCGGAAGAGCACACGGTATGGGGGGAGCCGACGCCGGGGGCCAGTGCCGATCGGCATGAGCTGGAGAAAGACTTCCTGCTGGCCATGCGGCGGGCGGGGTCGATCATGCAGTTGCTCGGCCAGGCCTCGGCCGAACGCATCGGCATCAACGCCACGGACCTGAACTGCCTGAACATCGTGGCCCTGACCGGCCACGTGACCGCGGGTGAGCTGGCCCGGCAGACCGGCCTGACCACGGCGTCGATCACCGGAGTGCTCGACCGGCTGGAGGAGGGCGGCTTCGTGCGGCGGGTGCGTGACCCGCACGACCGGCGCCGGGTGATCGTCGAGCTGGCCTACGGACCGGGGTTGCGCGACGTCGGCGCCACGTTCGGGCCGGTGGTCAAGGCGTGGCGGGCGACCGCGGCGAGTTACTCGGACGACGAGTTGCGCCTGTTGCTGGAGTTCCAGGGGAAGCTCGAGGAGATCATGCGCGGGCAGCTGGCCCGCCTCCGCGGCGGCGACAACTAAGCCAGCCGCCGGCTGACCATCGAGGCCATGGTAAGCGCGTGGTCGCTGTTCGGCCTCGCGCGTCACAACCGCCGCTCGCGCCACATCAGGCCGGGAGGTTGTCCGTTTCGTGTGGTGGATCCTCGCTTGGTGGTGGATCAGTGGTGCCCCAGCACCAGCAAACAACCGCGACGCCCGGATCGCGGGGGGTGACACCACGGGCCGTTCGGCTGAAAAAAGGACAGAGGCGGGGCGGCGGGATAGGGGGCGGCCGTGGGCGGGTAGGGACTTAGTGTGCCCCCTTCCCTGTCCAGCGCCCGCCGAGTGGGCAAGAAGCGCAAGTCCAGCTGGGTCCGCGGGCCCTCGGCCATGGCCGAACGGGTCGAGCAGGCGCACGCGCTCGATCCGGTGGTCCGCAGGCTGTCCGACGGCGTCGTCCGGGCCCTGCCCGCGGGACCGAGGACGGACGCGTTGCACGGCGTGCCGTTCGGCCAGCCGGCGCATCCCGCGCTGGTGCGGCTGCCGCTCGGCTGCTGGACCTCGGCGGTCATGCTCGACCTGTTCCGCGGCACCGACCGGGCCGCCCGCATGCTGATCGGGGCCGGGGTGGCGGCCACCGTGCCGGCCGCGGCCACCGGGCTGGCCGACTGGTCGGCCCTGCACCGCGACCAGCAGCGGGTCGGCCTGGTGCACGCGTTCTGCCAGGCCTGCGCGGCCTGCATGTTCCTCGGCTCGCTGACGGCCCGGGCCCGCGGACGGCCCAGGTCCGGCCGGGTACTGTCTGTCTGCGGGCTGGCCATGGCCACCGCCGGGTCCTACCTCGGCGGGCACCTGGCCCTGCGGCTCGGCGCGGGTGCGAGCCATGCCGATCAGGTCAGCCACCTGGCCGGGCTGGGCTGGCACGACCTGTGCGAGCTCGACCAGCTACCGGACCGCCGCCCGGTCCGCCGCCAGCTCGGCTACCTGAGCCTGCTGGTGTACCGGCAGGGCGGCGAGGTGAGCGTGCTGTCCGACCGGTGCTCGCACCTGGGCGGGCCGCTACACCAGGGACGGATCGTCGTTGAACGGGGAACTGCCTGCGTGGCCTGTCCCTGGCACGGGTCCACCTTCGCCATCGCCGACGGTACCGTCGTGCACGGGCCCGCCACCGCCCGTCAGCCAGCCTTCGAGACCCGCGTGACGGCCGAGGGGCGCCTCGAACTGCGGGCCAGGCCCTGAGCTGACCGCGGGCGGGACCGGTTCCGGCGGTCGCGGCTGGGGCGGTTGGGGTACTTGGGGTACTTGGGTCGGGGTCGCCGACTGGCCGCCGATCGAGCTGACCAGGCCGCCGATCCCCTCCAGCGCCTTGCCGATCTCGCTGGGCACGATCCAGACCTTGTTAGCGTCGCCCTGCGCGATCTGCGGCAGCATCTGCATGTACTGGTAGGCCAGCAGCCGCTGGTCCGGGTTCCCCTCGTGGATGGCCCGGAACACGGTCGTGATGGCCTCGGCCTGCCCGCGGGCCCGGGCGGCCTGCGCCTTGGCCTCGGCCTCGGCCCGCAGCACGGCGGCCTCGGACTCCCCGCGCGCCTTGAGCACGGCGGCCTGGCGCTCGCCCTCGGCGTTCAGGATGGCGGACTGCTTGTTGCCCTCGGCGGACAAGATGGCGGCGCGCTTGTCCCGGTCGGCGCGCATCTGCTTCTCCATCGAGTCCTGGATGGAGGAGGGCGGCTCGATGGCCTTGAGCTCGACCCGGCCGACCCGGATGCCCCACTTGCCGGTGGCCTCGTCGAGTTCCTTGCGCAGCTCGGTGTTGATCTGGTCGCGGGAGGTGAGCGCGGTCTCCAGGTCCATGCCGCCCACCACGTTGCGCAGCGTGGTCACGGTCAGCTGCTCCACAGCCGCGTCGCGGTTGGCCACCTCGTAGGTCGCGGCCTTGGGGTCGGTGACCTGGAAATAGATGACGGTGTCGATGCCGACCACCAGGTTGTCCCGGGTGATGACCGGCTGGGGCGGGAAGGTGACCACCTGCTCGCGCAGGTCGATGAGCGGGCGCAGCCGGTCGACGAACGGCGTGACCATGTTCAGGCCCGCGTTCAGCGTGCGGTGGTACCGGCCGAACCGCTCCACGATCCCGGCGGTGGCCTGGGGGATGATCCGGACCGAGCGCCAGATCACCAGCGCGATGAGAGCGACGAGGACGATGAGCAGGATGGTCGCGACGAGAGTGGTCATGACGGCTCCACTTCGCGGCCCGGCGGCGGTTTTTCCGGGTCTGCCTGTGTTTAACGTTACAGACAGCAAGCGAGTTCAGCCAGTGCGGTTACTTGGCGCGGGCGGTCCAGCGCGACTGGCGGTGCTCGATCTCGAGCTGGACGCCGAAGCAGCGGGACAGGTTCCGCGCGGTGAACACCTCGTCGATCGGCCCGGCGGTCAGCACCGAACCCCGGCGCAGCAGCATCGCGTGGGTGAAGCCGTCGGGGACCTCTTCCACGTGGTGGGTGACCAGCACCATCATCGGCGCCTTGGGGGCGCGGGCCAGCTGGGCCAGGCGGCGCAGCAGGTCTTCCCGGCCTCCTAGGTCCAGGCCCGCGGCGGGCTCGTCGAGGAGCAGCAGCTCGGGGTCGGGCATCAGGGCCCGGGCGATCTGGACCCGCTTGCGCTCGCCCTCGGACAAGGTGGCGAACCGGCGCCGGATCAGGTGCGCGCAGCCGAGCGCGTCGAGCAGTTCGACCGCGCGGGTGACGTCGGCGGAGTCGTAGTCTTCCTTCCACCGGCCGAGGATGGCGTAGGCGGCGGTCAGGACCAGGTCGATGACCTTCTCGCTGGGCGGGACCTGTTCGGCGACGGCGGCGCTGGTCAGCCCGATCCGGGGCCGCAGGTCAAAGAGGTCGACCTCGCCCAGCTTCTCGCCGAGCACCTCGACCGTGCCCTCGGTCGGGAAGATCGTGGTCGCGGCCACCTGGAGCAGGGTGGTCTTGCCCGCGCCGTTCGGGCCGATGAGGATCCAGCGCTCGTTTTCGTGCGCCGTCCAGTCGACGTTGCGAAGCAGGACCGCCGCGTCGCGCCGGACCTCGACGCCGCGAAGCCGCAACACCTCGTCGGACATCGAGCCCCCTTCCACTTGTTGGGCCACCGAGACTGAACCTACGTCACCGGACCCGGGCCGGCCCAGGTTTATCAAGTTCCCTGCTCGTGGCGGACGGCGAACAGCGCGGCCTGGGTGCGGTCCTGCACGCCGAGCTTGGCCAGCACCGAGCTCACGTGAGCCTTGACCGTCTTCTCCGAGACGTGCAGCGCGCGGGCGATCTCGCGGTTAGAGCGACCCTGGGTGAGTTCGGCCAGGACTTCGCGCTCGCGGGTGGTGAGGGCGTCCAGGCCGCGGTTGTGCTGTTTTGTTTCGTGGAGCAGGGTGCCGGCGGCCTGCGGGGCGAGCAGCAGGTGACCGTCGTGGACGGCGCGGATCGCGCGGACCAGGGCGTCCGGGTCCACGTCCTTGTAGAGCACGCCCGCCGCGCCGTTCCGGATGGCCGCGGCGGCCGCGGCGTGGTCGGTGACGCTGGTCAGGATCAAGGTCCGGGCGCTGCTCTGGTTTTGCTTGAGTTCGCTCAGGACCGCGAGGCCATCCAGGCCGGGCAGCTTCAGGTCGAGCAGGATGACGTCGGGTTCTTGTTCGCCGGCCAGGGCGAGCGCGGTGGCGCCGTCGCCCGCCTCGCCGGTGACCTCGATCCCGTCCTGCACCTCGAGCAGCACCCGCAGGCCCTGCCGGACCACCGGGTGATCATCGACGATCAGCACGGAGATGTTCATGAGCCGCCTCCCTGCGTTTGCGTCGGCACGGTCATCCGGACGTGCGTGCCCTCGGCGCCGGACTTGATCGTCAGCGTGCCGCCGGCGGTGGCCGCCCGCTCGCGCATCGAGGCCAGCCCGAGCCCGCCGCTCGGGGCCTCGGCCACGAAGCCGTGCCCGTCGTCCTTGATGTCCAGGGTGACCCGGCGCCCGGCCCGGGCCAGCCGGACGCAGATCTTTTGGGCGCCGGAGTGACGCAGCGCGTTGTGCAGGGCCTCCTGCGCGACCCGGTACAGTGCCGCCTCCTGGCGGGCGCTCAGGACCGGGAGCTCGGCGGCGGTGACCGTGACCGGGATCCCGTGGGCGCGCCCGGCCAGGACCGCGTACCTTCTCAGGGACTCTTTCAGGCCGACGGCCCCGAGGTCGGGCGGGGCCAGGCCGTCGATGATGGCGCGCAGTTCGGCGTGGGCTTCGGCGCCGAGCGTGCCGACCGTCTCGAGCTCCTTTCTTACCCGGTCCGGCTCGTAGGGTTCGCGGGCGGCCAGGACGGCGGCGGCCCGGGCGTGGGCCCGGATGCTGAACAGTTTCTGGGTCACGGCGTCGTGCAGTTCCCGGGCCAGCCGCGATCGTTCCTGGATGACGTTCAGCTCGCGGCTGCGCTCGTACAGCCGGGCGTTGGTCAGGGCGATGGCGGCGTGCGCGGCGAACAGGGACAGGATCTGCAGGTCGCGCTCGGTGAACCCGCGCTTCTCGGCGGCGGCGGAGGTCTTGTTGGCCGCGAAGATGATGCCCAGCACCTGGTCGCCGTCGCGGACCGGGACCCCGAGGAAGTGCGACATCCGCGGGTGGGCGGCGGGCCAGCCCTCGAACCTCGGGTCCTGGCGGATGTCGGCCAGGCGTTCCGGCTTGCCCTCCTTGAGCAGCACGCCGAGCATCCCGTGCCGGCGGGGCAGCGGGCCGATGGCCTGCCACTCGGCAGCGCTGATCCCGTCCACCACGAACTCGGCGAACGAGTTGCCCTCGTCGGGCACGCCGAGCGCCGCGTACCGGGCCCCGACCAGGGACCGCGCCGACCGCACGATGACCTGCAGCACATCCCGGACGGACATCTGCCGGGTGACGGACAGCACCGCCTGGCTCACCTGGTACAGCTCGTCCAGCCCGTCACTCACACGTTCGACGGTAGCTGGATCGCGTGGGGGTCACATCGGGCGGGGGGCTTAGGACCATTGGCGTAGGCGGGGCGAGGCGCGCGGCCGATGTGCGGCGGGGCGGGGCTGCCTAGCGTGGAGGGCATGATCGCTTTGGTTACGGGGGCCTCCCGCGGACTGGGCCGGGCGCTGGCCGCCGGCCTGGCCCGCGAGGGCTACGACCTCATCCTTGACGCCCGGAACGCCGACGACCTGGACGCGGCCGCCCGGGACATCCGGGACGCGCCCGCGCGGGGCAGGCCGGGCGCGGTTACGGCGATTCCGGGCGACGTCACCGACCCGGT
>Ga0335072_10015455_pt1 | contig 10834 bp, 10 predicted proteins | sample Lox_Sample_21_FD_206725 | JGI IMG/M metagenome (GOLD analysis project Ga0335072, IMG submission 206725) | Soil microbial communities from Loxahatchee National Wildlife Refuge, Florida, United States - Lox_Sample_2.1 | ecosystem: Environmental > Terrestrial > Soil > Wetlands | place: USA... | reverse complement strand
CGCACCCCGGCGGCGGAGATGATGGCCCCGGTGATGATGCTGCCGACCGGGGAGGTTCCGATGTAGACATAGACCCACAGCGCCATGATCCGCCCGCGGTAGGCCGCAGACGAGTGCAGCTGCAGCGTGGTTGAGCACAGTGTGACGAACGAGAAGGCTGCCGCCCCGGTTGCCAGGAGCGTCAGGCACGCTACAGCGACATCTGGTGCCCCGGCGGTCGCGGCCAGGAAGACTCCGAAGGCCAGCGCGGCGGTCATCAGGTACGGCCGGCGGGGATGGCGGATGAAGCCGACGCCGAGCGAGCCGGCCACTGAGCCGACGCTGAGCATGGTGGTCAGCAGCCCGTAGGTGCCGCCGTTGCCGCCGAAGGTGCGGCTGGCCAGCACGGGCAAGATGACCGGGAAATTGAAGGCCAGCAGCCCGACCAGTGCCATCATGACCAGCGGCAGCCACAGCTGCTGGCGGCTGGCCGCGTACCGCAGCCCCTCGCGGACGCCGCCGGCCGCGCGCCGCCCTCGCGCGCCGGGCCGCAGCGGGCGCAGCATCACCAGCGCGGCGATCACGGCCAGGTATGACAGCGCGTTGACCGCGAAACACGGAGTGGTGCCGATCGTGACGATCAGTACGCCCGCCAGGGCGGGGCCGATCACCCGGGCGCTGTTCATGACGACGCCGTTGAGGCTGACCGCGCTGGACAGGTCCTCCGGCATCACCAGGAAACCGACGAATGCCTGCCGGGCGGGGGAGTCGACGATCTGCACGACACCGCCGGCCACGCTGATCGCGACGATCGCCGCGACGGACGCCTTCCCGGCGACCGCCAGGGCCCAGAGCACGCCGGCCAGCACACCATAGGCCGTCTGGGTGCCGATAAGCAGCTTGCGCAGGTCGACCCGGTCGGCGACCGTCCCGCCCCACGGGCCGAACAGCAGCGACGGTACGCCGCCCACGGCCAGCACCAGGCCCAGTTCCGCCGCTGAGCCGGTGAGGCGCAGGACCAGCCAGCCGATAGCGGTCTGCTGCACGAAGGTTCCGCTGGCCGAGGCGACCTGACCCGCGAAGTACAGCCGGAACGGCCGCGAACCCAGCGCGCGGAACGTCCCCCGCCTGCTGGTGGCTCGGACATGATCATGTGGTGCCGTCTCGGTCCGCGCGCCTTGCTCCGCAGGCTGAGCGCTTTCCTCCTCGACGTGGGGCACGGCCTCGGGCACGACTCTCAACCCCTCGCGGTCCATGGCGCTCCCGTCGCTGCTGGCGATCAGGCCCTCAACCCTTAGTGTGCGGGCTCTCATGCCAGAACGGCCCCGGCGCCGGCGCGTAGGTGATGGCGACCCGCCCGCCGCCCGCGCCGTGCACCTTAACTTAACGATGAGCCGGGCGCCACACCGGGCCCAGGCGCGTCCTAATGCGGCCTCAGCCCCGGGCAATCCCCGAAGGGTGGACACTTCCGGACGCGCCAGCCAGAGCCCGGCCACGTCGCTGGCAGACCGGCGAGCACACCCGCACCGCGGTCAGGCGCGCCCAGTACCGTCCTCCTGCAAGTCGGCGGATGGCCTGCCCGGGTCGAGGAGCTCCTGCACGGGAACGGCTACCAGAACGGACCGACAACTACCTGGTTCAGTGACTTCGCCTTCATCGTGCCCGTCCAGCGGCACTTATCAATGGGGACATCCAGGCGCAGCAACGACTGCGGGACCTGCATGTAACAGCGGCGGGCGACGGCGTTAGAGGCACGCCGCGGCGACTCGCGGTCGTCACCGGCGATTCCCGCGTCATAGCCGTGATGATCTCGCGTGGCCTGGTCCTTGAGGGCGCGCCGACCCCCGGCGAGCAAAAACGGGACCGAAACCGTCCCTCGGCAGCCGCGCTGATCGTCCTGGCCTGCGCGATGCGAGCGTGCGTACCTGTGCTGAAGAGGTGTACTACTCCTGCTGGAAAGGGCCGGCGGAGTCCTGCGCGGTCATCCCCTCATCGCCGGCCTGCTGGCTTATGGTGTTGGTGTCGCCCTGTCCCTCCTGGGGGAGCAGGCCGGATATCTCCAGGTACAGCTGTTCCGGATAGGGCAGGTATCTGACCTTGCGAAACGGCTGGTGCCGGCTGTCGGAGGTGACGATGAGCGTGCCGTACCCGAGCAGCCGGCCCAGAACAGTGCGCTGAAGCGTCAGACCCGTCACCTTCCCCAGGGGCATGAACGCGGCCGTGCGGATGAGCAGCCCGCCGGTGAGCACCATCCGCTTATCGGTCACGATGAGGTAGCTGACCGGCCAGGCTGCCAGGCGGCGCAGGAAGTACAGCGGGACGGGCAGGTACCCTCCCCAGACGATGTCCGGGCGCGGCGAGCGGCCGCTCAGTTTCCTGGCCGCCACCAGGCCGCCGCAGGCCAGGACCAGGGGCCCGGCCAGCGCTGCCGGGTGCATGCGGACCGCAATGACAGAGCGCTCATCCGGCAGCAGATACCGGTCCACTGACGTCGGCAGCCCGCTCTGTGCTGGGCTTACCTGCCTCATTCGCCCTCCGCAGGCTCGTACGTGATACTTCGTTTCCCCATCGTGACCCTACGCCGACAGCGGCCTGCCCAGCTCCAGAACCCGCGGACACGCCCAGCCGAGGACACGAACTCGCGGCGGCATGAGAGTGAGCCGCTACGGAACCAGCTGATGGTCCGGTCGGTACCCGGAGAAGCTAATCACTTGTCGTTATCCATGAGGGTAAGCAACGCTGCGGTCATGCACCTCAACCATCTCGGGCTGCCGGTTCGCGGCCTACGGTGCAGCCAGCAGTTCTATTCGGCCTATTTCGGCTTTGACCCGGCCACTGCTCAGGAATATGAGGACGGCACTGTCATCATCCGCAACGCGGACGGGTTCGACCTGGCTCTGCACCCGGTCAGGCAGGTCGAGCCATCGCCAACGTTGCCGGCTTCAAAGCCGCAGCGCCAGCTGACGTGCGCGCGCTGATGGAACGAATGGACGCTGATGGCGTCACCATCGTGGAACGGAACGATGAAGCAGCGTACGTGGCGTTCAAATGCCTTGACCCGGACGGCCACCGGATCGCGGTGTACTGGGAGCCACTGCGCGTCCAATGATGCGGAACCTGAAGCCCGGCTTCAGTGAGAATGCGCCGAAGCGTCCTGGCTGCGGCACCTCCCGAACACGGGACCCGAGTCGAGGTTCCACCCCGCGGCAGCAATCTGTTCGCCCACGTGGAGCCGCCGCACCATCAGCTGTGGCCGCCCACACGCGGCAGATGACAGATATTGGCTATGTGAGTCCGGTTGGGTTAGAAAGCTGGCGCCGGCTGGCGTCCTCGGGTAGATACGTCGTGGTAGACATGGTTTCCTGCGCGTGAAGGACAGTGCATGCCGTATATCGCCTTGAACTCGGCAGAGCCGGGCATCCGGGGGTTGCTCCGGTACCGGCCGGAGACGGGCCGCCCGCTGAGCGAGCTGGCTGAGGTGCTGCTGCGCGGGCCGAGCACCCTGACTCGCGGTGAGCGCGAACTGATCGCGGCCTATGTGTCGGCGCTAAACGACTGCCGGTACTGCTCGGGGTCGCATTCTGCGTGCGCCGCAGCCCAGCTGCCCGGTGGCATGGTCCTGGTGGAGCAGGTCCGCGCCGATGCCACCAGCGCACCGGTGCCTGCCAAGCTGAAGACCTTGCTGGCGATCGCCGCGGCCACGCAGCAAGGCGGACTCAGCGTCAGCGCTGAGCTTATCGCCCAGGCCCGTGCGGCGGAGGCGACTGATCTGGAGATCCACGACACCGTTCTGATCGCCGCGGTGTTCTGCATGTTCAACCGGTACGTCGACGGTCTGGCCACCGTCGCTCCCGAAGATCCCGCCCTCTACGCCGCCGGAGCGCGGCGCCTGATCAAGGACGGCTACCTGCCGCCGACGGGCGAACCCAGTCGCCCGAACTAACCGCAACTGCCGGCTCAGCAGCTCCATGAACCGGCTCGGCCAGCCGGCAGGTCGTGGGCATCGTCCTACGGACATTCCCTCGTCGCGACGAACGGCAGGCTGATCGTAGTCGTGGTGGGCGCTAATTAGTGCGGTATAAGTTACGTAAGGTAGGAACTCGACCGCGACCAGCATGGAGTCTGCATCTGGGACAGCTAACAGACCATGGCTGGGTACCGGTTTCGATAGCAAACTGCCAGTTCGTCACCACGGACGCAGAACTATGTGAATTGCATTGCAGGTAGGGGAAACAGTGAGCAAGTACCTGCTCGGGCTTGCTGTTCTCGCTGTGCTTATAACTGGATGCGTATCTACCGAAGCTGTAACAAATTCGGCGCCAAGCCAATCACAAACGCGTCCTGCCGCAGCCCGTTCATCCGGCAGCGCCTATATCGTCGCCGCCATCATCGTCATCGGCCAGCGTCGCAGAGGCCGACGCGAAACTGATCGCTTATGCTCTGGCCAGCGAGTCGGCTTCGGAGGTCTCATCAGCAGGCAGTTCGGTCGCCGGGCCGGTGATGCCCCATTACCTTCGCATGCAGGTACTTTGGGATACCGCCTACGCTGACGCCGGGGCAGCTCACCGGCCAGGACGTACGTGCCGCCGGGTCAGGACACCCGGACCTCGACCTCGTGCGAGGCGATGCCGTTGGCCACCACGCGCAGGTCGTAGCGGCCGTGGGGCAGGCCGGCCGGGACGGTGAACGAGGTGTGCACCTGGCGGTGGCGGGTGGCCACGGCCATCGTGCTGTGATCGAACGTCCGGCAGTAGTGCACGTGCCCGTCCTCGCTGATCAGCCGGATGATGGGGTAGTTCGTCGCCATGGTCGCGTCGTCGCCGTAGGCCACGGCCTGGGTCATGCCGTTGAACCGCTCGCCGTGGATGGCGTAGGTGTGGCCGGGCTGCAGGTCGCGCGGGTGTTCGGTGATGACCGGGCGCCATTCGTCGTCGGCCTCGCCCACCGGGGTGTAGATCTCGATGTCCGGGGTGCCGGCGCTGAACAGGACCTGGCCGGTGGGCAGGACCAGTACCCGCCCGTCGTAGACGAAGCCGCCCGCGTTGGCGGGGGCGGGCGCGGGGTCGAGCAGCTTGCCGTCGAACTCGAAGAACTGCCCGTTGGTGGCGTAGCCGCCGGCGTTCGGGGCGGTGCCGGCCACGCACAGGACGTGGCCGTCGGGCAGCACGCAGCCCGGCGCGTCGTTGGCCTTCAGCAGCGTGCCCGGCGAGCTGTCCGGGAAGTCCGGACCGGCCGTCCAGTTCCCGGGCGTGGCGGGGTCGTGGTCGCTGTGGTAGACGGCCGTGTGGCCGTCGGCCCCGACCTGGAAGGCCGTGCCGTCCGGCGGAGCAGGCAGGGGCCGATCTCGATGGAGAAGCTGCTCTCGATCAGCGAGACCGGCGTCTGCCCGGCGCTGACCCACGTGTCCGCGGCGATCAGGTACTTCTCGGCGTAGGGCGGGTTGGAGTTCTCCGGGGCCAGGACGGTGCCGTCGGGCAGCAGGGTGAAGCCTTCCCCGGAGCTCAAGTCGGCCTTGCTGGCGGACGGCGTCCAGGCGCCGGTCTTCGGATGGAAGATCGCGGTCCTGGTGTCGGCGATCGAGCCCAGCAGGACCCGGCCATCGGGCAGCACGCAGCAGGGTGCGTCGCCGATGGCGGCCCAGCCGGGCGTGCTGGCCGACTGCCAGGAGTTGGCGAGCGGATCGTAGACCTCGACCCGGTTCCAGTCCACGGCGACCGAGCCGCCGAGGCGTAGTACAGGCGCGCGTCGATCATCGGGGCCAGCGGTGACCAGGTGCCGTTCGTGTAGTCGCCCCACTCATCGGGGGTCAGGCGCCACCAGGCGGTGGCGGTGGGCTGGTTGGTAAGCGGCTGCCATGATCCGGGCATCTTCAGGCCTCCCCCTGTGCTGGCGCTTCTGCAGGCCGGAGGGCGGCCGGGCCCGGTCTGATACGGCCGCCGGTTTACAGGCCCGTGGCGGCGGCGATGGCGATCAGGCCGGCCGGGACGGCGATGATGCCGGCGATGACCAGCCAGGCCATCGGGTTCGCGACGTTGAAGGTCCAGCCGACGCCGAAGCGGGCGCCGACCATGATGGCGGGGTCGTCGCGGTTGAGGTAGATCAGCCCGGCTTTCCAGAACCGGTCGTCGTCCCGGTCGGCTCCGTCCGCCGGGCCGGGACGGCGACCGCCGGGACTTGGGCTGGGGCCGGGGAGCCGGGATCCGCCCTGGCCGGTGCGGAAGGTGACGACGGCAAGGAGGAGCAGGCCGACCGCGAGGGGCAGGACGGGCAGGGCGGAGCCGGGCCCGGAGGCCCGGTAGACCTGCCATTCGCCCAGGGCGGCCAGCAGCAGGCTGAGGTCCACCAGCGCGAGCAGGATCAGGATGGCCCGGGTGCAGGCGGCCAGGAACCGGCGGTAGCGGCGGGTCGAGGCCGCGGGATCAGCGGCCTCGATATCCGGGCGGGAGCGGTAGACGATCAGCATCAGCCCGGTCCACAGGAGCGTGACGTACACCTGGCCGATCACGATGGCGAACGCGGAGACGACGGACTTGGGCGCCGAGCGGTGGCCGAACCCGGCGGCCAGGCGGGCGGGCAGGTCGGGGTAGCGGATCACGCCGACGATGACGGTGGCCGCGATCACGGCCAGGGCGGGCATCAGCCAGCGCACGGGGAAGCGCGGCGGATCGGTCCGCCAGCTGGTGTCGGTGGCCATCACCTGCCGGTGCCCGGCGTACCAGCGTTCCGCGTGCTTGACTGCGGTGATGTTCCGCCGCGCGATCTGGTAGCAGCCGAAGTCGGCGGCCAGCTCGGCCAGCAGGACAAGCCGGGCCAGCCACCACGACCCGTGGCCGTGGACCAGCACGGCGATGACGGTGCAGCAGGCGCAGATGGCCGCGGTCCGGTACTGATAGGTGTGCCGCTCGCGCCGGATGACGGTCGCGCGGGCGTGTTCGGGGGGAACGCGGACGCCGAACGGCACGGTCGGCCGGGTGACGGCGGGCGCCAGGCACATCATCGCCCCGAAGAACGCCACCATGACCACGGCGGCCAGGCTGCCCGTGCTCATGGCTGGCCTTCTGCCTGGTTATCAGCGGGGAAGGCGAAACCGGCGATGGCGGCCTGGCAGGCGCGCAGGATGTCCGGCGCGGGCAGGCCCTGGGCGGCGGCCTCGGCCAGCAGCGTCTGCAGCCGGGCCGCCCAGTCCCGCGACCAGTCCGGGTGCGGCGGCCCGCTGCCGGGATCACGCTGCACCACCGCGCCGGACTTGCGGCTGAGCCGCAGCAGGCCTTCCTGGCGGAGCAGGTCGTAGCTCTTGTTCACGGTGTGGAAGTTGACGCCCAGGTCGACGGCCAGCTGGCGGGTGGAGGGCAGGCCGGAGCCCGCCGGCTGGCGGCCGCCGGCGATGGCCTCCACGATCCGGTCCCTGATCTGCTGGTAGATGGGCACCGGGCCGTCGGGTTCGATGCTGAGCAGCATGACGGCTCCCGGGATCGTTCTCGTGGTCAGCGGGCCGCGGTCATCATGCCCCCCGGACCCGGTACCGCTGCTCGGCGGTGGGCTTGGTGCCGGTGATCAGGCGCTCGCGGTCGAACACCCGGGCCACGGCGAAGCAGGCCAGGACGTCGATGACCAGGAGACCGCCCGCCAGCGCGGCGGCCACGGTGAACGTCGGGCTTATCACGTCGAACGACATGAGCGCGGTCACCGCGACCGGGGGCAGGCTGCCCAGGATGCTGAGCTGCTGGGCGACGCGGGTGTCGGTGGCCCGCGCGGAGATGGCCAGGCCGACCCAGATCGCCCAGGCGGCCAGCAGCGGGACGAAGACCAGCGCGGCGGGCAGCTGGGGAGCGTGCAGGACGGCCGTGGCCACCGCCGGCGTGGCCGCGAACTGCGTGATCGCCACGAAAACGCCGAACATCAGGTACGAGATGGCGATCGCGGGCAGGAATATCGCGGCCGCCTTGCCGAGCAGGAATTCCAGCCGGCTGACCGGCGTGGTCAGCACCGGCTCGAGGGTGCCCTGCTCGCGTTCCCCCACTACCGCGTACGCGGCCAGGATCGCGGGCACGAAGACCGGGATCAGCAGCGGCAGGAACAGGCCGGTCTGAACCCGCCTCTCCAGCACCGTGCTCAGCGCCGTGGTCTTTATGGCGAGGATCTGCGCGGTGGGACTGACCAGGAAGACGATCGGGAAGATGGCCGTCGTGGTCAGGATGAACCGGTTGCGCCGGAACTCCGCGAGTTCCTTGCGGATGACGGCACCGATGCGGGTCGCGCTCATGCTCATCGTGTCCGGCCTTCCGTATCCTCGACCAGTTCCAGGTAGACGTCCTCGAGCGTGTGCTGCGGTTCGGCGATCGACAGCACGTCGGCCCCGGCGGCCACCAGCGCCCGGGTGACCGGGGGCGCGGCCCGGGCCGGATCGGTCACGGCCAGGACGTAGTTCGCCGGGCTGGTGGCGGCCGGGCTGGTGGCGTGCCAGCCCCGGACGGACGGCAGGCCGGTGAAGACCTGGTCGGGCTGGGCCAGCGGGGCTGCGGTGGCGATGGCCAGGGACCGGCTGAACAGGGCCTCGCGCAGCTCAGCGGGCCGGCCGATGGTGCGCAGGCTGGTGCTCATGATGGCCACCCGGTCGCACAGCCGCTCGGCCTCATCCAGCCGGTGGGTGGTGAGGAAGACGGTGACGCCGCGATCCCGGAGCGAGGTGATCAGGACTTGCACCTCGTGCGAGGCCACCGGGTCCAGCCCGGAGGTGGGCTCGTCCAGGAACATGACCGACGGGTCGTTGAGCAGGGTACGGGCCAGCGCCGCCCGCTGGCGCAGGCCCTTGGACAAACTGCCGGTGAGATCGTGGGCCCGGTCAGCCAGGCCGACGGCGGCCAGGGCCTCGCTGATCCGCTGCTGGCGGCGGGGCAGGCCGTACAGCCGGGCGAAGTAGTCCAGGTTCTCGTTGACGGTCAGCCGCCGGTACAGGCCCGGGGCTTCGGGCATGATCGAGATGTGCTGGCGGATCTCGGCCGCGCTGGCCGGCCCCAGCGGCAGGCCCGCGACCACGGCGGTGCCGGAGGTCGGCGCGATCAGCGTGCCGAGGATCCGCACCGTGGTGGTCTTGCCCGCCCCGTTGGGGCCCAGGAAGCCGAACACCTCGCCGCGCGCGACGCTGAACGACACGTCGGCCACGGCGGTCCGCGAACCGAAGACCTTGGTCAGGTGGCTGACCTCGATCGCCGCGGCTGCGGTCTCGGCCGGGGCCGCCTGGGGCGGCCGGGTCGGGCTCGAGGATGGTCCAGACATTGCTCCCTCTCCCCCGTGCGGAAGGGTATTGTTCTAGTTTTTATAGAACAAATGAAACAAGTATGTCAACCGGGCCCGGCGGGGCGCGGTCGATGGGCGGGCGTGGTAACCGGCTGACCCGCGCGCAGGCAAGCGGTGGCGGCGGCACGAACGCCGTTCCGTTCGGAAAAATGAAAAAGACGGACGCGGTGCGGGCGGCTACGCTCCGGGCGGACCCCACAGCGGCGGGTGCCTGTCCTTCCATGGGCGGGCCTCCTCCAGCTGGGCGGACAGCGAGATCAGGGTGCCCTCGTCGCCCATCCGGCCGGCCAGCATCACGCCGATCGGCAGGCCGTCCTCGTTCCAGTGCAGCGGGACGCTGACCGCGGGCAGGCCGGAGGTGTTGTAGATCGCGGTCCACGGGGTGAACCGCTTCTGCCGCTCGAAGTTCTCGGCCGGGTCCACCTCGTCGAAATAGCCGACCGGCACGGGGGGGCGGGCCACCGTCGGGGTGAGGATCGCGTCGTAGGCGCTCAGCGTGGCGGTTGCCAGGCGGGTGACGAACTGCATGTAGGCCTGGGCGAAGATGAAGTCGGGCGCGCCGGTGGCCCGGCCGCGCTCGCGCAGGTAGCGGGTCAGCGGCAGCAGGATGTGCTCCTGGGCCGGGTCGACCGGGGTCAGCGTGGCGTAGGCGTAATAGATGGTCTCGAAGAACGGGACCACATCCTCGCCCAGCGGCATGGCGATGTCCTCGATCTCGTGGCCCAGGCTGGCCAGCAGGCTGCTCGCGTCCTCGTAGGCGTTCACGCAGTCCGGGTGGACGTCGGCGCCGGGCACCGGGTTCTGCAGGGTGCGGCCGATCCTGAGCCGTCCCGGCGCGCGGCTGGCGTAGCCGAGGAACGACTCGCCGGGCGGCAGCGGCGGCTGGGTGTACATGTCGCCGTGGTAGTTGCCCGTCATCACGTCCAGCAGCAGCGCGGCGTCGGCCACGGTGCGGGTGATGGGGCCGTCGACCCCGAAGCCGAGCAGGTCGGGCACCAGCGGGCCGTTGGAGACCCGGCCGCGGGACGGCTTGATCCCGAACAGGCCGCAGACGCTGGAGGGGATGCGGATCGAGCCGGCCCCGTCGCTGCCCTGGGCGGCCGGGGCCAGGCCCGCCGCCACCGCGGCGGCCGCGCCGCCGCTGGACCCGCCCGCGGACCGGGACAGGTCCCACGGCGTCCGGGCCGGCGGGCCGATCTTGGTCTCGGTGTAGCACGGCAGCCCGAACTCCGGCGTGGAGGTCTTGCCGGTGATGACCACGCCGGCGTCCTTGAGCCTGGTCACCACGTAGTCGTCGGTGTCGGGGACGTTGTTCTCATAGGACAGCGAGCCGAACGTCTGCCGGACGCCCGCGACCATGTTGAGGTCCTTGATCGGGATCGGCACGCCGGTCAGCGGCGGCAGGTCGGCGGGGTCGGCGGCCTGGGCGACGGCCTTCTCGGCGGCGCGGGCTTGCTCGGCGGCGAGTTCGGCGGTGACGGTATAGAACGCGCCGACCCGCTCGTTGAGCTCGTGCGTGCGGCGGAGATAATGGTCGGTGACAGCGACCGGCGACAGC
>Ga0335072_10015454_pt1 | contig 10835 bp, 6 predicted proteins | sample Lox_Sample_21_FD_206725 | JGI IMG/M metagenome (GOLD analysis project Ga0335072, IMG submission 206725) | Soil microbial communities from Loxahatchee National Wildlife Refuge, Florida, United States - Lox_Sample_2.1 | ecosystem: Environmental > Terrestrial > Soil > Wetlands | place: USA: Florida... | reverse complement strand
CACGGCCGCGTCTGAAGACACGGACCAGGCTGACGGGGACGCCCGGCTGCGGGAGGCCGCGCGAAAGGCCGCCGCCAGGGCCGCCCGGAACCAGCCGAGCGCGGGCGACGCCGATCCCGGTGATGCCGGTGCCACGCCTGGTGACCACGCGGGCGATGACGGCGCCCACGAGGACCCCGGCTCTGGCAGTCCTGTGCTCGACGATCCCGATTACCCCTGGGACTGCCTGCCCGGCATGCCCCCGTGCGCCGGCTGCGGCTACGACGAGTGCCGCTGCGATGGCCCCGCGAGCGACGATGCTTTCCCCGCCAATGGCTCAGCCACAGGACCCGGCCAGCCTCCCGAAGGTGGTCCCGGTCCCGGCGGTCCCGGCGGTGGCAGTGCCCCGGAGGCCGAGCCGGCCGTCGCGGCTGAGGTCAACCTCACCCTCCGGCACCTCGACATCCCCTTCATCACCGCCGCCGGCCTCGGGCAGCGGGCCGGCGAGGCCCGCAGCCTGGGCACCCTCGATCCCGCGCTCGCGCGCACGATCGCCCAGGCGGCCGCCCGGCACCCCGCCAGCAACTTCTGCCTCACCATCGTCGATGAGCAGGGCCGGGCCATCGGCCACGGCTGCGGCAAGCCCCGAAAGCCGCCAAGGTCTCGCAAGGGCCAGCGGGCCGGCCCGGCACCGCCGGTCGCCCCGGCATTCACGCTTACCCCGGCCGGCCCGCCCGGACCGCCCGGCGGCTTCGGTGCCTGGATCCTCACGCTGCCCGGGCGAGCCGGCGAGTACCTCGTGGACTTGCACCCCGTGCCGACCGGGGAGTGCGGCCACCAGTATGAGTCAGCTGGCCACGACCCCGGCGGCCTGCTACGGCACCTGGTGAACGTCCGCGACGGCCAGTGCGGCTTCCCCGCCTGCTCACGGCCCGCCAGCGAATCAGACTTCGAGCACGCCACCCCGCACGACAAAGGCGGCCGCACCTGCGGCTGCAACGGCTGGGCGGCCAGCCGCTCCTGCCACCAGCTCAAGCAATCCGACGGCTGGAACGTTACTGAGATCAGGCCCGGCTACCACCAGTGGACCACCCCATCCGGCCGCACGTACACCCAGGAGCCATGGCGCTACCCCGCATAGGCACCGGTCACCCGGGCGAGCGCGAAACGCTGGGATCCGCGCCCGCCCGGGCTGCTAGTCGAGTACGGCGGTGACGGTGCCGGCGCCGACCGTGCGGCCGCCCTCGCGGATCGCGAAGGTCTGGCCGGCATCGAGGGCCACCGGCTTGCCGAGCGCGACGGTGACCTGCGCCGTGTCGCCTGGCTGGGCCGACTCGGCCGGGCTGAGGTCCAGCACGCCGGACACGCCCGTGGTGCGGACGTAGAACTGCGGGCTGTACCCGGAACGGACCGGCGTGCCCCGGCCGCCCTCGGCCCCGGACAGCAGGTACAGCGTGGCGGTGAACCGCTGGTGCGCCGCCAGGCTGCCCGGCGCGGCGAGGACCTGGCCGCGCCGCACCTGGTGGTGCCGGATGCCACGCAACAGCAGGGCCGCGTTGTCGCCGGCCTGGGCACTGTCCATCGCCTTGCCGAACGTCTCGACGCTGGTGACGACGGACGCCAGCGGCGCGCCGAGGCCGACGACCTCGATGGCGTCGCCGGCCCGCACCCGGCCGCGCTCGATCGCCCCGGTGACGACGGTGCCCCGGCCGGTGATCGTGAAGACGCTCTCCACGGCCATCAGGAACGGGGCGTCAAGGTAGCGCTCCGGCACCGGGACGTACCGGTCGATCGCGTCGAGCAGGTCCTCGACCGAGCGCACCCACCGGGGCTCGCCGGCCAGCGCCGCCAGCCCGGAGACGCGCACGACGGGAACCTCGTCGCCGGGGTACCCGTAGCCGGACAGCAGCTCGCGGACCTCGAGCTCAACGAGCTCGGCGATCTCCTCGTCGGCCGCGTCGGCCTTGTTCAGCGCGACGACGACGTGCGCCACGCCGACCTGCCGGGCCAGCACGACGTGCTCCCGGGTCTGCGGCATCACGCCGTCGAGCGCCGAGACGACGAGGATCGCCCCGTCGACCTGGGCCGCGCCGGTGATCATGTTCTTCACGTAGTCGGCGTGGCCGGGCATGTCGACATGCGCGTAGTGCCGGGTCGCGGTCTCGTACTCAACGTGGGAAATGTTGATGGTGATCCCGCGCCGGGCCTCCTCGGGCGCGCGGTCGATCTCGCCGAACGGCACATAGTGGCTCATGCCGCGGCCGGCCAGCACCTTCGTGATGGCCGCGGTGAGCGTGGTCTTGCCGTGGTCGACGTGTCCCATCGTGCCGATGTTGAGGTGCGGCTTGTCGCGGATGTAGGCCTGCTTGGTCATGATTGGCTGCTCCTGGATCCTCCTGGTCTGCTCGATGACCCGAGCGCCGCTCACCGCCCGGCGCGAAGCCAGGTCGAGAGCGCCGTGCCACCCCTCCCCGCCGGGTCAAGGGAGCGCACGGGGAGGGGTCAGATTCGCAGGCCCGACAGGGTCGCCGAGGAAAGGAGCACCGAGGCAGCCGTCAGCGCCGCGCGAGCAGGCGCGGTAGCGGGAATGACGGCGAACCGGAGCACGAGATAAGCGTGCGCTGCCGGCCAATCGGCGCGCAACGGGTTAAATGCTGCCCGGCGGCTTCACCCAGAAGAGACGGCGGACCCAGCCCCGGGCGGCGGCCCGGCCGATCATGACCAGAGCGATAAGGGCGCAGGCGAACATGGTGAAGCCCCACGCGTTCGACTGCCAGGACGACTGGGGCAGGCGGATGCCGGCGGACCAGCAACCCGCCGCCGCGCCCAGCCAGCAGCACGCGAGCAGCCAGTAGACCGCGCGCGGCAGCGGCCGTTCCCGCTGCGGCAGGTGCGGCCAGGCGACGACGTACGCGACGGTACCGATCACCACCGCCATCCCGCCGCCGACCGCGAGCAGCAGGGAAAAGTACCAGCGGGCATGAACGGCGAAGACCAGGTGGGCCACCCCGCACAGCACCATCGTGGCGACAAAGTGGTCACGGACGCCAAGCGAGCCACGGAGCCTGGCCTTCCGCGCTCTCTCACCAGCCCGCACGCGCTGTCGTATCCCCTTCGTCACCTGGGACTGCAGGAGCGCTCTGCGCTGCTCATCACCCTCAAAAGCCACAACCGAATCTTCTACCACAAACGGCCCCTATCAACGGTAGCCCTCGGCTTGCAAGGTGAACAGCTCCGCGTACTTGCCGCCGGCGGCCATCAGGTCCTCGTGGCTGCCCGCCTCGACGACGCAGCCCTCGTCAAGGAAAACGATCTGGTCCGCCATCCGGACCGTGGAGAAACGGTGCGAGACGAGCAGCGTGATCGTCCCCGTGCCGGCCGCCAGCGACCGGGCGGCCGCTGAGTAGCGCTCGAAAAGCTCGTGCTCAGCGTGCGCGTCCAGCGCCGCGGTCGGCTCATCGAGCACCACGAGCAGCGGGGCCGGCGGCCGCATCGCCCGGCCCAGGGCGATCTTCTGCCACTGACCGCCCGAGAGATTCTGGCCGCCGGTATACGGCCCGCCGACGAACGTCGACAGGCCATCTGGCAGCTGGCCGGCCAGGTCAGCGGCCCCCGCCCGGTCCAGGGCCGCTTGCGCGAGCGGCGCGCAGTCATGCGACGCCACCTCCCCCACCCCGACCGATGACACGGCGGGCAGCGCGAACCTCGCGAAATCCTGGAACGCGGCGCTGCAGCGCGCGCGCCAGGATTGCGGCGACAAGTCAGGCAGCGGCACGTCATCGACCATGATGATCCCAGCCGTCGGGGCATACATGCCGAGAAGCAGCTTGACCAGGGTGGTCTTACCGGAGCCGTTCTCTCCCACCACGGCGACAGTCGAGCCTCGGCGAAGGTCAAGGCAGAGGCGATCCAGAACGGTCCGTTCGGTCCCTGGGTAGGTGAAGGACACCTCGCGCAGGGAGATCCCGGATGCCAGCCGGTCCGGGGCGGGCACGGACCCGGCCGCCGCGGCCGCCGCGGCCTGATGGTCTTCCAGCCACAACAGCCGGTCGGCGGTGGCCAGCGTGCCGACGAGTGCCCCTGACCCGGACGCCGCCGAGGCGAGCCGCGTGCGGGACCGGCGGATGAGCGAGACAGTCATGAGGACCGTGCCGAGCGAGATACCGCCCTCGGTCGCCCGGACAACGGTGAACCCGATCGCCGTCATCAGGCCCGCGGCGTACAGCAGCCAGCCCGCCGCCTGCACGGCCAGCACCTTCACCGCCTCCACCTGCGCGCGACGGTCCAGGTCACCTTCCAGCTTCCGGTGCATGGCCGCGACGTGGGCCGACAATCCGTAGCAGCGGAGCTCGCCGGCCGCCTCGGCGTCGGATGCTAGCTCGAACAGCATCCCGGCGAGCCTTCTGTCGTCGGCCATCGCGTTCTCTGAGCGCTTCGTGATGCGCTTGGCCAGCCGGTCGGCGACCATCGGCGGGATCGCGGTCACCGGGAGCAGCAAAAGCCACGGCGACACCGAGCCGAGCAGGACGAGGAGGGCGATGATCTGGGCGGCTGACGAGGCATTGGACAAGATCATGCGCGGCGCCGCGGCGAGCTGGCGGTTGCCCGCGGCCAGCCGCTCGACCTCGCTCAGGTAGTCGGGCCGCTCCAGGTGCTCCAGTCCCGGCACTCCGCTGACCAGCTCGATCATCGCCCCCGTACGGTAGATCGCGATCCGGTCCGACAGGGCCATCGCCTCGGTCGAGCCAATGGCGTTCAGCACCCACGCCACGCCGAGCAGGCCAGCGACGACGGCGACCCCCGCGACCGTGGCGGGCAGGTCCCCGCTGAGCGCGCCGTCGACCAGCAGCCGGTAGCCCAGGGGGTAACAGGTTCCCGCCACGCCGCCGAGGACGAGCAGCACGGTGACGGCGGTCATCCAGCCGGGAGCGGCCCGGAAGCCGTCGAGGAACAAGATGCTCGCCAGCCGGGCCAGGCGACGGGTGGTCGGCAGGCCCCGGAGCCGGGAGCGCAGGCCGCGGTGAGTGCCCGGCCGACCGCCGGGCGGAGCCTGGCCGGGGGAAGCGCCGGCCGCCTGGACCGCGGAATCCTCAGCCGGCGCTGGTGCGGTCATGAACCGAACCTCGCCGCCTGTATCGCGTACATCCGCGCGTACGTGCCGCCAAGGCCGACGAGTTCCTCGTGGCTGCCGCGCTCGCTGATGACGCCACCGTCGAGCACGCATATCTGCTGCGCCCGCCGCACGGTCGCGAACCGGTGGGAGATGACCAGGGTAGTCAGCCCGGCGGTGATCTCGTGGAAGCGTTCATAAAAGCGGGCTTCTGCCCGCACGTCCAGGGCAGCGGTCGGCTCGTCGAGCACGAGGACGCGGGCACCGTGCGCCGTGGCGAACAGCGCGCGGGCCAGCGCCAGCCGCTGCCACTGCCCGCCGGACAACTCGACGCCGCCGGGAAGCTCGCGGGCCAGGAGCGTGTCCCAGCCGTCCGGCAGGCCGGCGACCACCGTGGTGAGCCCCGCTTTGCTGGCCGCCCGCTCCACGCCTGCCCGGTCGTCGCGGTGCTCCAGCGCCCCGAAGGCGACGTTGTCGTAGGCGCTCACCGGGTACCGCACGGGAGACTGGGGCATCAGCGCCACCGTCCGCTGCCAGCGCGCCGGGTCCAGGTCGCGGATGTCGGTGCCATCGACGAGGATCGCTCCCCCGGTGGGATCGCGGAGCCGGGCGAGGAGGCTGACCAGGGTGGACTTTCCGGCGCCGTTGACGCCGACGAGAGCGGTGGAGGTTCCGGCGGGCAGCTCGACATCCACGCCGGCCAGGACGTCCAGCGCGGTTCCTGGGTAGCGGAAGGCGACCCCGGCGAAGCGGACCGACTCCCGGGGCGCGCCCGTGCCGGGGCCGTCCGCCCCGGCACCGCTCGTCCCTGTGCCGCCCGCGGCGGGGGCGGCCTCCGCTGCTCCTGTCAGTTCCTCCTCAAGGCGGTCAACGTCCGGCAGGCCCGACAGGGTCCAGGCCAGGGTGATGTCGTCGAACGAGACGCTGCCCGCCGACATGGTGACCGACAGCATCGGCAGCATGATCACGAGTGAGCGCAACCCGATCTCGTGCAGCCGGGCGGCGTCGGTGATGACGATCAACGCGGTCGCGTAGCCGGCGAGCACAAGAAGAAGGCACACGGCCGCCCGCCGGTGCAGCCCGCGCAACCCGGCGTGCCCGGCCCGGATCGCGGTGCTGAAGTACTCGCGGTACATGTCCGCGACGAAGCGCGCCAGCCCGAAGACCCTGACCTCCTTCGCGCTGCGGGCCTTCGTCCCGATGCCGGTGAAATACCAGGCGCGGCGCATCGCGACGGTCTGCCCGCGTAGGTCGGTCGCCTGCCGGACGACCGCGCCAAGCATGACCCGGCGAACCAGCAGCCAGATCACGAGCAGCAGGGGGCCGAGCCACCAGATGTAAGCCGCGATGATCGCGCAGGCAATGATTCCGGACAGCCGGCTACCCAGCAGCCCGGCCCAGGTGACGGGGGCGTCGCCGGGAAAGAAGCCGGTCAGCGACCCCTCCGCGCGGGCCAGCCTGTCCAGGGTCTCCTGGTCTTCCAGATGGGAGATGCCGGCGGGCCCGCTGACCGCGCGCAGCAGCCTGGCCTGCAACCGCCCGGTAACTCGCTGCCTGGCAGCGGTGCCGAGCGCGCCGCCAATAGGGTCGGTGACCAGTGACGCGGCATAAATGAGCGCGGCAATGCTGAGCAGCGCAATGAGGCGCCGCCCGGCGGCTGAGCTGAATCCGTGAGCGACCGCCGCGGGAATACCGCCCACCACGAATCCCAGGGCGGCGACGACCATCGACGGGATCACGGCGCTCGCCACGACCCAGGCGGCGACGGCCACTGACACGGGGCGACTTGATGCCCACATCAGTTGCCACGCCTGCCAGCCGCTGAGCCGTTCCTGGCCGGCCCCGCCGGGCCGGCCCCCCGCGTTTACCGCCACGTATGCGCACCTTAGCCGGGATCGCCGAGAAACTCATAATGGTATTTCGTGAGCACGCGCAGCTACCGGATGGTGCCTGACAGGCGCGCCGCGCGATGCCTGGGGTCCGCCCTGTACTGGAAGCTTCTCTTCTCAATTGATAAATTGCCATCTACCGGATGTTGGGCATGTCGCCGGTCTACAGTGACGAAATAGTCGTAGTGCTACAGACCACCGGCGGGACTAGCGATGGGGCACCAAGGACGTCCGGCAGCGGCCAGGCTGCCGGCGATCAAGAGCAGTAGTAGGTTGGCCACCGCTGGCACGAGGCAGCGGCCGGTCGTTCGCGGGCAAGGTATCCGCGGGCAGGGTATCCGCGGGCAGGGTATTCGCGGGCCGGGCGCGCACGCGGCACCGCCCGATCCCCGCAACACTCCGCCGCCCTGGCGGCTGGCCCTGCAGAACTGGCCAGTTGCCTGGCGATTGTTCGCCGTTATCGTCGTCGCGACTGTGATGGGCCTTATTTTCGGTGCCCTGCAGGTCTCCACGGCCGTGAGCCAGGCGAACCATTACTCCAGCGTGACGAAGCTGGCGCTCCTCGGGCAGAAGGGCGTTGCCCTGGCGTCGGCGCTGGAGGATGAGCGGGCCGAGACCGCCATGGACCTCGCCGCCAATAACGGGGTGAGCCAGTCCCTGTCCAGGGACCTCAGCGCCTGGTACGGGCCACCAGGAAGCGACGGCCTCAACAGCGGCACCGCGGGCAGCACGGGACGCGCCGCGGACGCGTTCATGCAGGCGGCCGCGAGCATCAACTCCTCGTACCCGGCGAGCGTGCGGTCGCAGCTGGCGACGGTGGAGCAGGACGTCATCGGCTTCCTGCCCGACCTGCGCTCCGAGGCGTGGTCGGCCGGGACGCCGGCACCGGCCGGAGGACAGCTGGGCGCCGTCGTCTTCTACTCGCTCGCGGTCAACAACATCTTCCAGCTCGATGACACGATCGCGCTCAACAGCGGCGACTCCGTGCTGCTCCAGGACGTGCAGCAGCTGGGCGCGCTCTCGCGGGCGACCGACCAGGTCTCACAGCAGCGGGCGATCGTGTGGGCGGCGCTGACCAACTTCAAGGCCCAGCAGGGTAGCTACTCCGGAATGGCCGATACCGGGACCCCTTCCGGCCTGGCCCTGCAGCAGATTGAGCAGACGCTCCTTACCTCCGACGCGCAGCAGTCCGGGTTCTTCAGCACGTTCGAGGCCGCCGCCACGCCCGCCCAGAACAAGGAACTCCTGATGGGCGGATTCCAGCAGGACTACGCCGAGATGCTGGGTGTTGAGGACTACATCATCCAGCAGCAGACCTTGAACATCCTCGGGATCGGCTACCCCACCGCGGGGGCCCCCCGCAAGTGGGCCGATACGTCGGCCGGGGCGGTCAGCCAGTACGGGCAACTGGAGGCGCAGGTCGCGCAGTCCATCGTGGACCGCAGCGAGTTGCTCCAGCACAACGCGTCGCGGGCAGCGTACGAGACCTCGATCCTGACCGGGGGCTTCTTCCTGCTCGTGCTGCTCGCGGCGCTGCTCGTCGCCCGGTCACTGGTGCTGCCGCTGCGGCGGCTGCGGGCCGGCGCGCTCGAGGTCGCGGCGGTCGGCCTGCCGGAGCGGGTCAAGGCGATCGGCGAGGGCGCGGACGCCGAGGCGCTGGCGGTCACGCCGATTAGCGTGTCGTCCACCGATGAGATCGGGCAGGTGGCCCGGGCGTTCGACCTCGTCCACCAGGAAGCCGTACGGCTCGCGGGCAACGAGGCGATGCTACGCGGCAACCTGAACGCGATGTTCGTCAGCTTGTCCCGGCGCAGCCAGTCGCTCATCGAGCGGCTATCGCGGACGATTGACACGCTGGAGCTGAACGAGGGCGACCCCGAGCGCCTGTCCAGCCTTTTCGCCATGGACCACCTGATCACCCGAATGCGCCGCAACTCCGAGAACCTGCTCGTTCTCGCGGGCTACGAGGGGGCGCGCAAGCGGATGGACCCGGTGCTGCTCGCCGACGTGGCCCGCGCGGCGACGTCGGAGATCGAGCAGTACGACCGGGTGGTGCTCAATATCCAGCCCGGGATCGAGATCTCCGGGCAGGCGGCCACCGACATCGTGCACCTGCTCGCGGAGATAATCGAGAACGCTACCCTGTACTCGCCGCGCACGACCGAGGTGCGCGTGACCGGCCAGGAGCTAGTCACTGGCGGGGTGCTCATCGAGGTCACTGACAGCGGGGTCGGCATTTCCGAGACACGGCTTGAAGAGCTCAACTGGCGGCTTGAGCACCCGCCGGTCATCGACGTGTCCGCATCCCGGCACATGGGCCTGTTCGCGGTGGCCCACCTGGCGGCGCGGCACGGGATCCGCGTGCGACTGCGCCCGTCGACCCCGCGCGGCCTGGCCGCGATGGTCTGGTTGCCCGCCACGGTGGCGACACCCGCGGTCGCCTGGCAGGGCGAGCAAACGCGGCGGCTCGGCGGAAGGCACCTTGACGCCTGGCAGGCGGACGGGGCGGAACGTGGCGTCACCGACCGGGTGAGCGGCGGCTACCTCAATCCCGCGTATGCTTCCGATGCTCCCAGGCAGGCCCTGTCACCGCAGGGACAACCGTCGGAGTGGGCAGCAGGCCAGCGGCCGCTACCGACCCGGGGCCAACCTGTCCGGGCAGCGGCACCGCAGGCATACACGACAGGGCAGGAGACAGTGCAGTCCCACACAGTGCAGCCGACGTCGAACTGGTTCCGGCCTCGCGAGGGCACGCACGAGCAGGCCTCGCGGCAAGGCGCCTGGCGGGACCAGTCCAGCCCGGTTCAGCCTGGCTGGGCGGCGCCCCGGGCGGGCGGCGGGATGACGACGGCGGCAGGATTGCCGAGCCGGGTCCCGCAGGCTAGCCGGGTCTCGCCTGAGCGCCACCAGGATTCCTGGGAAATGGCGGGGCAGGAGGCGGTAGCCACCCCGCTGGCGTCACCATATAACACTGGGTCACCGTATAACACCGGGCCGTCCTCAACTGCGCCGTCGACCACCGCGACACGGAACTCACCGCTGCCCCAGCGGTCGCCGGAGGCGGCGCGCAGCCGCCTGGCGGGATTCCAGCGCGGGTCCCGCCGGGCCGAGGGACGGACACCCCACGCAGGAGAGGGAGCTGAGCGATGAGCCACTTCGACCACCAGGATCTCGACTGGCTCGTCACCGATTTCACCACGCGAGTCGCTGACGTCGCGCACGCCGTCGTGATATCGGCGGACGGCGTGCCACTGGCTCTCTCAGACGGGATCCCCGCGCAGCACGCCGAGCAGCTGTCCGCCATCACCGCCGGGCTGACCAGCCTGATGCAGGGAGCGGCGCGGGTCTTCGAGGGCGGCGAGGCCATCCAGGCCCTCGTCGAGATGGAGGCGGGCCTGCTGCTCGTCAAGGCGATCAGCGACGGGTCCAGCCTGGCCATCCTGGCCTCGCCCCAGTGCGACACGGACCTGGTCTCCTACGAGATGACGCTGCTCGTCGAGGCAGTCGGCGAAGTGCTCACGCCAAGGGCACGCCAGGGAATATGATTGGCCGCGCCAAGGAAGTCTTAACATCTGTTAAGGAAATCCTCAGGCGAGCTTGGCATAGTGGGCAGGATGCCGCATCCTAGGCGAGGAATAGCTGCGAGTAACCGCAGGTGACCGAACGTAGCGATGTTACGGCAGGGGTGATCCTACCGAGGTACAGTCACGACTCAGTATTTTTAGCTACTGAGACAGGAGTTAATGAAAATGCGCGTCCTGGTACTTGGCGGCGACGGTTTCTGTGGATGGCCGACGTCGCTCTACCTTTCCTCCCGCGGGCATGATGTCACCATCCTGGACAACCTCAGTAGGCGG
>Ga0335072_10015453_pt1 | contig 10835 bp, 6 predicted proteins | sample Lox_Sample_21_FD_206725 | JGI IMG/M metagenome (GOLD analysis project Ga0335072, IMG submission 206725) | Soil microbial communities from Loxahatchee National Wildlife Refuge, Florida, United States - Lox_Sample_2.1 | ecosystem: Environmental > Terrestrial > Soil > Wetlands | place: USA: Florida... | reverse complement strand
GAGCCGTGACTGGCTCACCTTCGTCAAAAGCCCGCGCGCGCGCAACAAAATCAAGCATTGGCTCAACGAAGACCAGCGCCGTCGGGCCGTCGAAATTGGCCGCAAGCTTCTTGAGCGCGAAGCCCGCAAGTTTAAAGTGCCGATGAGTCAGATTTCTGACCAGGACCTGGGGCGGATTGCAAACGAATACGGAGTAGCGACAGCCGCCGATCTGCTGGCCACGTTGGGGCAGGGCAAGCACTCAGCCCACCAGGTTTTGAACAAGTTGGCGCCCGGATTTGATGCCCAGTCCGAGGCGGAAACCACGGGCGAGCCGAAGAGCGGAGCGCCGCGCGAAGCGCAGATGTCCGACGCGGTGCGCAAGCTGCACCTCACCGGCTCCGATTCGTTGCAGGTGGAAGGACAGAATGATCTGCTCGTCTATCGTGCGCGGTGCTGCAATCCGATCCGGGGCGAGGAGATTGTTGGCTACGTGACGCGCGGAAAAGGTGTGGCAGTGCATGCGCGCAGTTGCCCGAATGTCCAGAACCTTCTCTATGAGAGCGACCGGCGCATCAATGTCGAATGGTCGCGCGCCGGCGAAGCCTCCAATGGTCGTGTGCAACGCTATCCGGTCAAGATTACGGTTTTCTGCGACGACCGTACCGGCATGCTCAAGGAGTTGACCGCTGTGATCTCCGACGACGATACCAACATCCGCGGAGTGGAGGTTCGACGCGATGAGGACGGGGAAGCGATTATCGAATTCATCGTCGAGGCGGAGGATGTGCGCCATCTGAATCGGATGGTATTGGGTATTCGCCGCGTCGCCGGGGTGCGGCAGGTGCAGAGGACGCAGAAGATCTAGCCGCGTGGTGGGTGCGCCCGCCGACTTGCGGGTGTGGGTGATTGCGCGATGGCGTCTTTCGCCGTTGTTCTCTTTGTCGCCTTGTTGGTTGGCGCAGTCGCGCTCTACGTGATGCGCAACCGAAAGATTGCGTGTTGGCTGCTTGTTCTTTTCCCTGCTTTCACTTGCGCGTTGCTTCTGAAAGACCTGGCCGGAGGAATGGCGAGGCTTGGCCAGGCCGCATTTGAAGGCGATCAGAAGCAGCTGTTCTACGCCTTCTTTCTGCTGGCGCTGAGCCTCACTTCGGCTCTGCGATCGAATTGGACATGGCTCTTCTGGATTTCCTGGATCGTCAATGCAGCGCTATGCGGAGTCCTCGTCTACCTCGAGTTCTTCTGGAAGCTCTTCAGTTGACTGCACGCTAGAGGCTCGTCTCGCCGCAAAGGATTTGCCTTCCGCTGGGCCCCCAGGCGTCGCCATCTGTCTATCCGATCAGCGTGACGCGCATCCCTGTTGCGCGGGGCACTTGAATCCTGCATTTGCCATTGGCTAGGCGGCCATGTCTCTCTGGGCTGGTGATCTCTGCTTCGCGACTGTCGAGCGCCGGAGCCCGCATCTTCTCCATCTCGATCTTCCCGGACCGGTTTCCAAAATCCAGCGTCAGATCGACGTCCTTGTCGGAGTCCTTGTTCAGGATGATGACAGATGTGTGTCCCGAGTCGAGCCGGACAGCATAAACCGTAGCATCCACGCCGGTGGCCTGCAGAGCCGAAGCATCCGCCGGAATAAACTGAGCGCCGCCGAAACTGCCCGCAAACTTAAGTCCGTAAGCGACCGGTTCGAGCTTGTATTCCGAGCCAAATGTTGCTATCGGCGTATAGAACGGGTGCGGATGCGTGGCGATCTGTTCCGGGGTCGCGCCCTGGTCTTTGAGCAACACATCGCCCGGAAGGAAACCTCCCACCGAGTTTGCAACCGACTTGCCCGTCCCGCCGTGCAGATTGACGCCTGAGTAGTTGTTGCTTGCCAGCAGCAGCAAATAGTCTGCTGCCCACAATGCCGCGGCGAAGACGTCGGATACGCCAGGCTTACCGCCGCGATAACACGTGTTGCCCTCGGTCATGCGCACACGCACGCCCATCTTTCGTGCAGCCGTGGTGGCGATGTCGGCTGTGTGCTGAACTTTGGCCATAGTCGCCGGCTTCAGCAGATTAGGTATGTTGACTTCAGGATTGGTTGCCGGTCCGCCGAAGTAATAATGATGCGTGAGGGTCGTGACGTGCGGCGGATTCTGGATCGAGGGCCACGCATCGGCAATGTCGGTCAGCCATGAAACCTGCGATGCCACGTCGGGCATTCCAAATCTGGCGCCCGGCACGCTGGCCGCGATGGCCCGCGCGAATCCCAGCCACTCCTCCAGATAAGTGCGCGAGTTCCACGTGTTCGGATCGCGCAGATGATGCGTGAACAGGTCAACTTCGTTCCCGATCTGGAAGTATTGCAGGCTCGAGCCCAGCGTTTTCGCAACGAACTCCGCTTCCTCGGCCGCCCGTGCGGGCACATTCGTTCCCATTCCGATGCCGTAGAGGCAGGTCCATCCGGTTGCTTTTAGAAACGCGGCAAGATTGCGCACCGCGTCGGCGGTCACGGGATAATACTGCGCTTTCGGCTCGCCAACGACCTCGCGTGTCTTCGGGTGCTCGGGCTCGGGTGATGCAGGCGTCGGCTTCCACCACTCAAACTCGCTGGTATTGCCGCCGAGCCGCAGAACTCCATTCGGCGAAAGGTCTTTGAAAGCGCGTACCAGACCCGCGTTCGAAGCCGAAAAGAAGCCTGGATCGACAAGCTGCTGCACCTCATAGGAGAGGCCCACGAAATCGGTGGGCACCTGCGGTCCGCTCGCCTCAGAAGGGACGACGAGCGTGGCGCTGGGTCGGGTCTGATCCTGTCCGTGGAGGCGCATGGTTGCAACGGAGCAGGCGGCGGAGGCAAGAAATGTGCGTCGGCTGATGTTCGTCATGAGGCTGGTTTGGAACCGGCTTGGAGGTCTTCCGGTTGGCGCACACAGTATAGGTCCTGCCGCCGGATTTCGCGCCGAGTCGCGGACGATTCCCTCTGCCCCAGACGCCAGCTACCATGAATGCATGGCGGAAGAAACCGGTTCCCGCGATACCATTCTGCGCGGTATACACGTGCTTGATGGCGGCATGGCTACTGAACTCGAGTACCTGGGCGCTGACATCCACGGACCGCTCTGGTCGGCGCATGTGCTCCAGGATGCGCCGGAGAAGATCGTCGCGGTCCATCGCGCCTACATCGAAGCGGGCGCCCAATGCATTGAGACCGCGAGCTATCAGGCGTCCCGCGCGGGATACGTTGAAGCCGGCATGACGGAAGAACAGGCCGACACGGCGTTGCTTCGCTCTGTGGAGCTGGCGCGCACCGCGGCAGCGATGTTTCCGCAAAAGCGCATCGTCATAGCCGCCTCGCTGGGCCCCTTCGGCGCTGCGCTGCATAACGGCGCGGAGTATCACGGCAACTACGACGTCAGCTTTGACGATCTCGTCACGTTTCACCGCGAACGCATCGAGACACTCGCGCAGGCGAGCGGCCTTGCGACTCCTGACCTGCTTGCCTTTGAAACGCTGCCTTCCCTCGAAGAGGCTCGCGCAATCGGTGAAGCGCTTGCTTCGTGGCCCGATTTGCCGGCATGGTTTTCATTCACGTGCCGAGACGAACTGCATGTGGCGCATGGGGAATTGCTCCGCGATTGCGCATCCTACGTCGCAACGCTGCCGCAGGCGATCGCGATCGGCGTGAATTGCACTGCACCCCCCCTGATTCGCAGGCTGATTGAAGAGATCCGGACCGTGACTGGCAAGCCCATCGTCGTCTACCCCAATTCCGGCGAAGGCTGGGACGCGCAGCGCCGGTGCTGGATCGGGTCGAACGATCCGGCGGGATACGGCGAACTGGCCGAATCCTGGTTTGCCGCGGGAACCCAGATCGTGGGTGGGTGCTGCCGGACGCGACCAGCCCACATACGGCAAGTCGCAGATGCCGCCCGCTCAATCGATTCATTGCAAAACTAACGCGAACCCAGCACCTGCTTGGCAATCGTGGCGAGCTGCATGTTCGAAGTGCCCTCATAGATCGTGCCTATTTTGGCGTCGCGGTAATACTTCTCAGCCGGATAGTCGCGCACGAATCCATTCCCTCCGAAAACCTCCACGCACTGGCTGGCTACGCGCTCCGCCACCTCGGAAGCAAAGAGCTTGGCCATGGCTGCTTCGCGCGTGAACGGGGCCCCCGAGTCCTTGAGCCGGGCGGCATTGTAGACGAGCAGCCGCGCAGCCTCGATTTCGGTGGCCATGCGGGCCAGCGAAAACTGCACGGCCTGGAATTCTGCGATCGGCTTTCCGAACTGGCGGCGCTCGCTCGCGTAGCGCGTTGCATGTCCCCAGGCGCCTTCGGCCAGGCCGAGCATCTGCGCGCCAATTCCGATGCGGCCTTCATTCAGGGTTTCGATGGCAACCTTGTAGCCTCGGCCGGGCTCGCCCAGCACATTCTCTTGCGGGACAAAACAATCGTCGAAGATGAGTTCGCAGGTGCTGGAAGCGCGAATGCCAAGCTTGTCTTCCTTGCGCCCGACGGTAAACCCCGTCATACCCTTTTCCACGAGGAAAGCGGTGATGCCTCGGTAACCCGCCGAGGGGTCGATGGTCGCGAAGACGATGAAAAGCCCGGCCTCGCGAGAATTCGTGATCCACATCTTGCGGCCGGTGAGACAATAGCCGCCTTCCGATTTCTCGGCCCGGGTCTGCATCGCAAAGGCATCCGAGCCGGAACCGGATTCGCTCAGCGCATAAGCTCCCACGGTGTCGGACGCCATGCGCGGCAGCCATCGAGCCTGCTGCGAATCGGTTGCCCAGCGGCGCAGCGCATTGATGACGAGCGTATTGTGTACATCCACCAGGACCGCAACCGCGGGATCGACTGTGGAGAGTGCCTCGATGGCGAGGACCGAATCAAAAAACGTGCCCCCCGCGCCGCCGCGCTCCTCGGGGATTTCGATGTTCATCAATCCCATCGAGAAAATCTGTTCAATCAGGCCGGGAGCGAGCTGCTGGGCATCGTCCATTTCGCGCACCAGCGGCGCGATCGCCTTTTCGGCGAACTGGCGCACAGTGGAGAAGAACAGCCGCTCCTCCTCAGAAAGTTGGGTGAGCGGACCGGTGGCTGGCGTTACTTCAATCAAGGCATGCCTCCGGACTCGGAGTGTACCAGACCAAAGCCATGGGGATAGGCTGCCCTTCCGATCGCATTTCATTCGTCCGCGCGCAAAGAAAGAGGGCAGACGCCTGCGCGCCTGCCCTGAGGATCGTGGAGCAAAGTCTACTGGATCGTGAACGTGAACTGCGTGTTCGCCGTGATCGACGATGTGACTGAATCCGTTCCGGTCACGGTGATGGTGTAGGTGCCCTTCGGAGGATCGGAATTTGACCCGCCTCCACCGCCGGTGCCGGAACCGCCCCCTCCGCATGCTGAAATTGCCAGGCCAATCGCGAGCACGGCTATCACGCCCGCCACGGCACGGAATCTCCGCGCGTAGCGGCCCAGGAAGCCCGCCAGCAACAGACCGCCGAGAGCGATGCCCATGGGCGCCGGGTTCGGGCCCGCGGGCGGCGAGTTTCTCGAGGTCTTGACCGGTCCCAGCCGGTGCATGGCGCGGCCCGTACCCTTGCTCACCGCGCCGGAAGCACAGTCGGCCGGATTGCTGTCAAGGGTCAGCTGCGTGGTCACCGCCGATGTGCCGGTGACCGTGACCGACCCGTCGCCATTGTTCAGCGTGTCAGTGAACTCGTAGCAGAGGTTCGCGAGTGCGGTGTCATTCGAGGTGTCAAAGGTGAGATACACCGTCCCGGTGTATCCGCCCGACGGCGTAATCGAGATGGTTGATGCGCCGGAACTGCCTTGAGTTTCAGTCAGATTGGTTGGCGCCGGCGTGAAGGCGAAGTTGCCTTTGCCGGAACTGGATCCCGGCACCGTCACGGTAATCGCGCCGGTAGAGGCGGCGAATGCCGTGGCGCTCGTCGGCACAAACTGCGCGACGATGGAGTGTCCGCCCGACGTCGCGAAAGAGGTTTGATACGTCCCAACAGAGGAGGAGCCGCTCGCGGTCAGAGTGATGTTGTTCACCGTCGTTCCGCCATTGGCGGTCCCGCCATCGACGAGAACAGTCAAGGTGCCTGCGGGCGCCGTGCTGCCGGAGGCCGGAGTCACCGTCACCGTGAACGTGTCACTGGCGTTCAGAGCGGGCGCAGTGCTCGTTGCCGCGATGGTCGTTGTGGTTCCGACTGCGGTCGCAGTGCTGGCGGTCCACGCCGTGGCCAGTGCATTCAGGTCCACCGAGCCGAGACCGGTCACGAGGTCATAGCCTGTGCCGGCGGAATACTTGGTTTCCGCGCCACTGGTGCTGCTGCAATACGTGCCTCCTGCCAGGCACTCATTGTTGCCGCTGGTCACATCGTGGAACGCGGTGGCATACGTGCTTGAGTTAGAGGCCAGCTTATAAAGCATGGGATTGATGTTTCCCTGCCCGCCAGTACCGCTGGTGTAGCCGGCCTTCTGATTCAGGTCGGCCAGCATGCCGGCAAAGATCGGCGCTGCGAAGCTCGTGCCGCCGGCAACGGTCAGCGTACTATCCGACGCGCTGGCGCGAAAGCCGCTGCCGCAGCTACCGGTCTGGAACGGAGCAACAGTCATGTTCCAGTCGCTCTGGTCGCTGGTGCAGTACAGGTAGCCCGCAAAGCTCGGCGAAGCGTAGAACGAAACGTCAGGCACAAGCCGGTTCCCGCTACTCGGGTTGCTTTCTCCGGTGGTGGTGAAGTAAGTGCTTTGCCAACTGGGCTGCGTAAACAGCGCGCTCAGGCCGCCGCCGCTCGCGCTCAGACCGCTGCCGCCGTTTTGAAGCAGATACGCTTCATCGTTCCAGGAGATTTCTGGAATGTAGGTCTTAAGGGAGTTGATGATGTCGGTGCCGGAAGTCGTATCCCAGTAGGTCGAGTTGGCATCGTTGGTAGCACTGATTTCTGTGCCGCCCACGCCCGTCACGTACTGGCTGCTGGCCGGGTAGTTCACGGCGAGCGCCTCCTGCACGGCCAGGGTTGGATTCGTGGTGGTCGGGCTCTGGAAGCATGCAGTAGATCCCTCATCGCCGGAAGCCGCGATGATGGTCTGTCCCTGCGAAGCGCCCTGCTGCATGATGGCTTCCAATTGTGACTCTTCGGTTGGCGTCAATTCCGTCTCGCAGGCTCCATAGCTGACCGAAAGGATGTTGCCGAGCATCGAGTCGACCGCATACTGCATCGCGTCGAACACGCTGTAATTGGGGTCGCTGCCGCTATAAACGAAGTCGATGGTCGCGCCCGGAGCCATGGCGCCGGACCATTCGAGGTCGAGGTCCGACTCGCCTTCATCGCCCGCTGAAGTCGTCGTGCCATCACCCGATCCGGGAACAAGAATCAAGTTCGGGTCCTTTTTCGCAAGGCCGGCAGCGCTCTCGAAATTCTCGATGTCGCTGACGCTGATATAGGATTGCCCCGCAATCACAATGGTCTGGCCGGTTCCGTTGTTGCCGCCCGAGAGCAACGGCTTCATATCGTAGGCTGTGTTGATATCCCCGGGGGCGAAGAAGTCATTGCCCGTCTGGCCTGAAGTGAACGCCTTGCGCGGAATGTACTGGGCGTGCGGGCGGAAGTCGCTGAGATTGGTAATCGCAGCAATCGTCGGCGCCATGGCAGCGGGAACCGAGAGCTGGGTGGCGGCAGCAAAATGCTTCGCGCCCTGCACATTGAAGTAGTGCATCTGGGTCTCGAACGCATTCTCAACCTGGCCGACCGTGCCCGAGAACTTGATAAAGGTGCGGCTGCGCGCCACCGAGTCGATGGAGAAGCCCTGCTGCTGGAGCCACTGCTGCACGCTCTCGAGATCGGCCTGGTTCATTCCAAACCGTGCCGCGAATTGTTCGGGGGTGAGCCACTTGTGGTACAGCGGCGACGACGGATCCTGCTGAGCCGCGAGCAGCGACTGCAAGTCGGCTTCCTGGGCAGCGGAGCGATTGAAGACAATGGTGACACCATGGAGCGGCGTATCGGCGGGCATTCTGCCGGCGTCGAACTGCAACTGCGCCTGGGGATGCAACGATCCTTTCAGCGTTGACATTTCTGAATTGGAGATTTCGGACTGGATGCGGGGAGCGGGCATCTGTGCAGCAAACGAACAAGTGGTCGAAACCAAGACTGCCATCCACGCACAGATCCAAAGCCGGTATTGCCTGGTGAGAGCAAGCATCGTGATCATATTCATCCTTATAGATTGAAGCGCTTACACGGGCAGAGAGCCTTCAGCGAACACGTCATATCCGCCGCGACTGAAACGCGATAGAGAACGAGCCGCCCGGCGCTGGGGCCAGGTGGGGAGAGAAGGATAAAGGGAAGGACGCACATCCTAATATCTGTCCTGGGGCGGCTCCCACGTACACAAAATCCACGTGTCTGCCCACTTAGACTCTAGTTTGGTAGCAAAGTTGTGGCGGGCGTATCCCATTTTTGGGGGATAGAGAAGCGAATTCGGCCGTGAACGAGCTGGGTGTTTGGCTCGAGTTATGGATAACCCGGTCAATGGCTTACATCGAGGACGGCGAACGCCCGACAAGTTCGAGCGCGGCTCCCTGCCGGCCATGCGGCACGAAATTGGTGGCTCGCCAGGCAACGGAGAGTGTTTCGCGTTCCAGAAGTTTCCGGATCTGTCCGCGGGCATGATCAGACCAGGGGCCCGACTTGTCGAGCTTGACATAGGCGCGCCAATGGCGCAGCGCCCGCCGGACAATTCCCTTGCGTTCGTAGGCGAGCGCGAGGTTGTAATGGGCATCAGCATACTGTGGAGCAAGGGCCACCGCCTGCAGGTAGGCAGCGATGGATTCCTCCGGGCGTTCCAGTTCGTCAAGCACGTTGCCGAGGTCGAAAAAGGCGAGCACATAATCGGGGTCGATCTCAGTGGCGCGCCTGTAGAGTTCCTCGGCGCGATGGAACTGGCGCAAGTGAAAATGGATCGTTCCAAGATTGATGTAGGCGGGAGCGTAGGCCGGGTCCCGCGCAATCATTTGTTGGTAGAGGGTGATAGCGCGATGCTTCTCTCCCGCTTCCTCGGCCCGCACTGCTGCCAGAAAAAGGTCCTGAATGCCCGGCACAGCGACGGAATGGGGATTGCGCAAGGGGGAGGGCCTGGAACTGGATCGATCGTATTGCTCGAAATCAAAAAGAAGCTGACGCCGGATGGGATCGACAATGGCCCCCTGGCAGCGGAACGCCAGACGCGTACCGGTGCGCACGAGCTTCGCCTCAAGCAGCGGATTCGTCATGCCGGCCACAGCCTTCATAGCGACGATGGAATGGCGGATCGATGCTGCCGAGATTTCCTCCTCGCGCAAGGACCTCAAGGTGCGAAGCTGCCCGAGATCCTGAAACGTATAGGCTTGTTGCGCGGGAAAGATGCCGGCTCGTTCCCACCCCTGCAACTGGCGGGAACTGATCTGGAGAATGCGCAAAACATCAGGGCGGTTATAGCTGGTCACTCTTCAATGCTCCCGTGGGTGAGTCAGGGGCGGGTTCTCAACTCGAATGCATCTCGAATTTATGGTTCCGGTCCTCAACCTTTCTCCTGGAACAGCGACGAACGATCCGCTCATGCTGCGATTATGCCAAGGATAAACGTGGATAACAGGGCTTGAATTAGATGTTTAAGAAAAAGTGAGTGGATAACCGTGCACGATTTGGTTCATTTCAGCGTATCCACACGAAACCACGGCTTTGGGCAGCGGCAAGGTCGCGCTTCGCACCCAACATAGCTGTGACGGATCTGCAGCTGAAGCCTGCAGCTGGCTGCAAGGAAAGGCAGATCGGCGAAATCTGCACTGTGACTACTGAAGTAATATCGAAAGGGTTAGGTATCGAAAACTGTGTGTATTATGTGCTATCTTTCCTTCGTTTCCCCCGCGTTCCGAGCTGGTTCCGCAAGCGGCCGAATTGACCAGGGATGGGCCCGTGCACGAAGTTGTTTTCGAAATCCTGCGTGAGCGACAGGAGGTCATGTCGGTCAGCGAGGGTGTGGAAGCCCTGCTCGGATTCTCACAAGACCAGTTTCTCTCTGGTGCGATCTCACTCGCCGGCCGGATTCACCCCGGCGATTTGGACATCGCCACGGGGCTCTTCTCGTTCGGGAACAGACTCCCCCCGGAGCCATTCAACCTGCGTGTCCGGCACGCGAACGGAAGAATTCTCTGCCTGGTCGGGAACGCGTCCCAGGAAACCCAGCGGGGCAGGTTCGTCCTGATTTTGCGGTTGCAGGACGCGAAAAGCCTCCCGCGCGAACATGGCGTTCTTCATTCTGCCTCTTCGATGGTGATGGAGAGCGTCGATGAAAGTGTGTACCTGAAGGATCGACATCATGTCTATCTCCGGGCGAATCAAATGTTCCGGCGCAGCCTCGCGAAGAATGGCGACGCGGTGCCCGATGTTTCCGGATTGACCGACTACGATCTCTTCCCCGAAGAATTCGCTGACTCTGTGTACGAGATTGAGAAGAAGATTCTGTCGGGGGTACCCTTCGTCCATGAAGTGCGAGAGATCCGGAAAGGGGATGGGCAGATCGGATGGTCGGATGACCGCTGGTTTCTCGTGGAAGACACCGCCGGAGCGGTTTTCGGTGTTTTCGGCACTTCTGCGGATATAACCGAGGGTGTGCTGCGCCAGAAGGCTCTCGAAGCGAGCGAAGAGTCTTTGAGGGAAGCGCAGAGCATCGCCCGCCTTGGCAGCTTCGATCTTGATCTGCGGACACAGGTTTGGACGGGGACCGATGTCCTTTACGACATTCTTGGGCTCGACCGCGACGGCGAGCACACGGTGAGTCGTTTGATCCACCTGATCCATGACGACGACCTGGCCAGCCT
>Ga0335072_10015451_pt1 | contig 10836 bp, 11 predicted proteins | sample Lox_Sample_21_FD_206725 | JGI IMG/M metagenome (GOLD analysis project Ga0335072, IMG submission 206725) | Soil microbial communities from Loxahatchee National Wildlife Refuge, Florida, United States - Lox_Sample_2.1 | ecosystem: Environmental > Terrestrial > Soil > Wetlands | place: USA... | reverse complement strand
GAAGTACGAGTTCCCCGGCGACGACGTGGCCGTGATCCGCGGATCTGCACTGGGCGCGCTCAACGGCGAAGCGCAGTGGGAAGCCAAGATCGACGAGCTCATGGACGCGGTCGACAAGCAGGTGCCGCTGCCGGCCCGCGCCATCGATCAGCCCTTTCTGATGCCCATCGAAGACATCTTCTCGATCTCGGGCCGCGGCACGGTAGTCACGGGCCGCATCGAGCGGGGCAAGGTGAAGGTGGGCGAAGAAGTCGAAATCGTGGGCTTCCGCGAGACGCGCAAGACAGTCATCACCGGCGTCGAGATGTTCAAGAAGCAGCTCGATGAGGGACTGGCCGGCGACAACGCGGGCCTGCTGCTGCGCGGCACGGCGAAGGAAGATGTGGAGCGCGGCATGGTTCTGGCCAAGCCTGGCTCGATCACGCCGCACACGAAATTCAAGTCGAGCGTCTACGTTTTGTCGAAGGAAGAAGGCGGCCGTCACACGCCGTTCTTCAAGGGCTACCGTCCGCAGTTCTACTTCCGCACGACGGATGTGACGGGCGTGGCGACGCTGCCGGCCGGAACGGAGATGGTGATGCCGGGCGACAACGTGGAGCTCGAAGTGGAACTGATCACGCCGGTGGCCATGGAGAAAGGCCTGCGCTTCGCGATTCGCGAAGGCGGCAGGACCGTGGGCGCAGGCACCATCTCGGAAATCATTGCTTAGCTAAGAGCCGGTCAGCTAAAAACCGGTCAGCTAAGAAACGGTTGGCGAATGGCCAGCACGGCTGGATGGAAATGATGGGCGCGGCCAACAGCAAAATTCGCGGGGCTTCAGCTCCGCGAAGACGGTAAAAGCCCCGGGCTTCAGCCCGGGGAACCAGCCGAAACAAAATTCCGGGGCTTTAGCCCCGGGCGCAGCCAGTCAATTCTGGGGAAACGCCTGGAAATCAGGTAGGATAAGAAGATGCGGGAAATTGTCACATTGCAGTGCGGCGAGTGCAAGGAGCGCAACTACTCGACGACGAAGAACAAGAAGACGACCACGGGCCGCCTTGAGTTCTCGAAGTTCTGTAAGCGTTGCCGCAAGCACACGTCTCACAAAGAAACCAAGTAACGCCAGGGTTTAGGGGGCAGGGTTTAGGGTTTAGCCGGGTGAGCCCGGCGACAGAATGAGTTTCCGCGCCATCGCTGGCGTCGCTCTTGAAGTTCTACACCCTGCACCCTGAACCCTATCCCCTGCACCACAGGGGCGTAAGCTCAACGGTTAAACTGCCGGTCTCCAAAACCGGACTTGGGGGTTCGAATCCCTCCGCCCCTGCCAGATCAACTTTGTATTTGAGGAGCAGGGCTCCATGCCCATCGCAGAGAAAAGCGCGGAAAAGAAGAAGAAACCTATGGCCAAAGCAGCAATCATGAACTCCGAAGACGGCATCCCCAACCGCGCTCTCAGCCTCGTCACGCGCAGCCGCGACTTCCTCCGCGACGTCCGCGCCGAAATGCGCAAAGTCGTCACTCCATCGTGGAAAGAGGTCCAGTCCACGACCGCCGTCGTCGTTGTCTCGGTCTTCATCTTCGCCGGCTTCTTCTGGATCGTCGACGCGGTGCTTAACTATGCGATTACGCACCTTTATCACACGCTGGGCGCCGTCCAGTAGCAGCACGCAAGAGGATTAAATGGTAATGGCGGAAGAAACTGAAAACCCAACCCCGACCCCCGAAGGCGAACCCGGCGGCGAGCAGCAACCCCAGCTCGCTCCCCCCGCCAACGAGAGCTTCCGGTGGTACATCATCCACGCCTATTCGGGCTTTGAGCGCAAGGTGCGCGAATCCATCGAGACCCGCGTCCAGGCCTTCGGCCTGCAGAATCGCATCGGCCGCGTCATGATTCCCACCGAAGCCGTCACCGAGATCACCAACGGCAAGAAGCGTACCGTCGAACGCGTCTTCCTGCCCGGCTATGTGCTCGTTGAAATGGATCTCGACAACGACCTCTGGCACGTCATCAAGAACACGCCCCGCGTTACAGGTTTCCTCGGTACCGGCGACAAGCCTGTCGCCCTCACCGAAGCCGAGGTCAGCTCCATCCTCTTCCGCAGCGACGTGTCGAAAGATAAGCCGCGCCTCAAGGTCAAGTTCCAGAAGTCCGAATCGGTCCGCATCACCGAGGGCCCCTTCGCCAACTTCAACGGCATCGTCGACGAGGTCAACGAAGATCGCGAAACCCTCAAGGTCATGGTCACCATCTTCGGCCGCTCCACCCCCGTCGAGCTCGACTTCGGCAAGGTGGAAAAAATCGCGTAGGCGTAAGGTATCGCCGGCTTGTCCGGCGACAACCACAAGGTAGCCGCGGGTTTCAACCCGCGGATGAACAGCCGGAAACACCGGGGCTTTAGCCCCTGAGGTTTTGTGTCAGGGCACGACTTCAGTCGTGCCGAACGAAGTCGGGAAACAACGGGGCTTTAGCCCCTGAGGTTTATTCGCGGAGGCTTCAGCCCCGCGAAGACGGTAGAAGCCACGGGCTTCAGCCCGTGGAATGAGGTTCAGAAATTTAAGGGGCTTTAGCCCCGGGTATTCGAAAGGTTCACAGCAATGGCAGCGCCAACCAAAAAAATCGCAACCTCCGTCAAACTCCAGATCGAAGCCGCCAAAGCCACCCCGGCGCCCCCCGTCGGCCCCGCCCTCGGCCAGGCCCAGGTCAACATCATGGAGTTCTGCAAGCAGTTCAACGCCCGCACCCAGAACAAGGAGATGGCCGGCCTCATCATCCCCGTCGTCATCACCGTCTACGCCGACCGCACCTTCACCTTCGTCACCAAGACGCCCCCCGCCTCTGTCCTGCTGAAGAAAGCCGCCAACCTCGCCAAAGGTTCCGGCACCCCCAACAAGGACAAGGTCGGCAAGGTCTCCGAAGCCCAGGTCCTCGAGATCGCCAAACAAAAAATGCCCGACCTCAACGCCGCTTCCGTCGAAGCCGCCGTCAAGTCCATCAAGGGCACCGCCCGCTCCATGGGCATCGAAGTCACCGCGTAATCCACTCCGGCCAGGAGGGAACCGCCGCCTCACCGGCGAGCTTTCCCTCCCTGCCCAACACGCCCCGCACCAACGCGACCCGCACGATCTTGACCCGCCCCGCCTCTCTGCTCGTCCTTCTTCTCGCCGCCGCTCTGGAAGCCGCCGGCGACGCCCTCCTCCGCAACGGCCTCCACTCGCACTCGCTCCCCATCCGCGTCCTTCTCTTCTTGGCCGGTGCCGCCGCCCTCTTCCTCTACGGCCTCACCGTCAACACGCCCCCCTGGGACTTCGGCCGCGTCATCGGCCTCTACATCGTCTTCTTCTTCATCGTCGCCCAGCTCATCTCGTGGCTCGTCTTCAAACAGCCCCCCACCACTCCCCTCCTCCTCGGCGGATCCCTCATCGTCGCCGGTGGCATCGTCCTCTCCCTCGCCCGCTGAATCTCCCTCCGCCCCGGAATCACGCAGCGTAGAATCTCCGCAGGAGCTACGGCATGTCCGCGAATCCGGCACTCCGGCCGACAGAAGCCTCGGGTACAGATGAGATTCCTGCTTCGCCGGACATCCTCCTCCGTTCGCTGTCGTTTCCCGTCGTCCTCCGCACCCCGAAACGCCTGAGCGACGATCAGTTACTGGAGTTTTGCGCCGCTAACGATTGGCTGCGGATCGAACGCAATCCCGCCGGAGAATTGATTGTGATGACTCCGACAGGCGCCAAAACCGGCAATGCTGAACTCTATATCGGCCGTGAGCTGGATCTGTGGGTCGAGCAAACGCAGCGCGGCATCGCCTTCAACTCCAATACCGGTTTTTCGCTCCCAGACGGATCGGTCCGTTCACCCGACGCCGCCTGGCTTTCCTCCCAGAAGTGGCGGAGCCTGAGCCTCGAACAACAGAGCAAGTTCCTCCCCTTCAGTCCTGAATTTGTTATCGAACTCCGCTCCCCCAGCGACTCTCTCAGCGATCTCGAACAAAAAATGTCCGACTGGCTGGCCAACGGAGCCCAACTCGCCTGGCTCATCGACCCGCTCCGCAAACTGGCCATGATCTACCGCCCCGGCCACGAGCCAGAAGCCCTCCCCCAGCCCGAATTCCTCCGAGGCGAAGGCCCCGTCGAAGGCTTCGCTCTCAAGATGCAGCGGCTGTGGGAATAGATCATCGGTTCAGCTCTCCGGCGGCTTGAGTTCAGACGAACGCCGCACGGCGGCCACATCGGCAATGTCCTGCGGCCGCCCGGCCGCCAGTTTGTTCGCAATGAAGTCCTCGGCGGAAATGAAGAACACCTTAAGGTTGGACTCTTCGTCGACCACGCGCTCCACACGCCGCTCCCATGCCTGATCGAACGTGACACCCGAGATCTCCGAAAAAACCTCGATCATTTGCGGTGCCGTTCCCATGCGGAAAAATGATCCGCGCTCCACCAGATCTTCGGCCTTCAGATTTTCCAGTGGAGCCCCGAACTGAGCTAACGCAGCGAAAACCGCCTCTGCATTTTCGCGTTCAGGCTGCACAAAAATGTCCAGGTCCTTCGTTGCCCGAGGCTGTGCATGAACGGCTAAGGCGTATCCGCCGACAATGAGATATTTAACGCGATGTTCGTTGAAGGCGGACAAGAGTTCTATGAAGTCGTGGCTGAACATCGCGCTCCTTCGCGCCTTCCTTCCATCCATACTGCATCAGGGAGAGTTCCCACGCCGCCGCCAGCCGGGCATGCGCCGGCATCGCCTGCCACTCGCGATACTCGTCATCCTTCATCGCCTCGAAGCTGCCGTATCGCCGGATGGTCTTATCCATGATTCGATTCTACGGCTGGCGAGTTTCCTGTCCCTTTTAAACCCACCCACAGCATGAGAGCATAATTCGCATGGTCACCCGATACAAGCCAAGTCAGCGTCGCGGTAAACGCGTGACGTATCGCTCTACGGACCCGGATGAGCCGAGACGGGAAACTCTAAAGCTCATAAAATTCGCGACCCTCGGCATCTTCTGTCTCGGCATCCTCTGGCTAGTGCTGGTTCTATCGAGGTGATGCGATGGGCGTGGGTCCGGGAGATGGCTGACATCCTTACCCTTGCCACCCTCCCCTTTTTCATAGATAATCAATACCTGCGCCCTCCGGGCGCTCAGTCACTACAACCACGGCCGGCATTCCGTATCGTCCGCGCGGTGGGAGACGAGGTTCAATGGCAAAGCCAGGCAAGAGTATTGAGAAGGCGCGCGCCCAGGTGGAGAAGCGCCCTTACGCCCTCCAGGATGCGGTTCCGCTCCTGCAAAAAATCAAGTACGCCAAGTTTGACGAAACCGTCGACCTCACCCTGCGTCTCGGCGTCGACCCGCGCCACGCCGACCAGATGGTCCGCGGCACCGTCGTGCTGCCCCACGGCCTCGGCAAAACCAAGAAGGTCGCCGTCGTCACTACCGGCGACAAGCAGCGCGAAGCCGAAGCCGCCGGAGCCGACATCGTCGGCGGCGACGAGCTTGTCGAGAAAATCCAGAAGGAATCCTGGACCGACTTCGACGCCCTCATCGCCACGCCCGACATGATGAAGTCCGTCGGCCGTCTCGGCAAAGTCCTCGGCCCCCGCGGCCTCATGCCCAACCCGAAAACCGGCACCGTCACCAACGACGTCACCGCCGCCATCAAAGAAATCAAGGCCGGCAAAGTCGAGTTCCGTACCGACAAGACCGCGCTCGTGCACGTTCCGGTCGGCAAGATCTCCTTCCCCCCGCAGAAGCTCATCGAGAACGCCACGACCGTGATCACCAGCGTCGTGAAAGCCAAGCCTTCCGCGGCGAAAGGAAAGTACATCAAGGGCATCACCATCAGCTCCACGATGGGCCCCGGCATCGCGCTCGACTCCGCCGTGGCGGACTCGGCGGCCAAAGCATAAGACAGCCGGAAGCAGGAAGCCGGTAGCCATCAGGTACTCGCTTCCCGCTTCCAGCTTCCAGCTACTACAAAGCTGCACAAGATCAGAGGAATCGCATCATGGCACTGAGCAGACAGAAAAAAGCGGAGAAGGTCGGCGCACTCGCCAAAGAGCTCGAGCAGTCCACCTCCGCCATCATCGGCACCTTTACCAAACTCACCGTCGCCCAGGACTTCGAGCTGCGCAAGACCGTCCGCAAGGCCGGCGGCCGCTACCGAGTCCTCAAGAACAAGCTCGCCGGCCGCGCTGCGAAGGGCACCAGGATCGAAGCCGCGCTGCAGGGACTGAAGGGCGTCTCTTCGGTCGCCTACACTTCGGGCGATCCCGTGGCTCTGGCGAAAGCCCTCTCCACCTGGGTCTCCGACAACGCGGAGTTCACCTTCAAGCTCGGCATCGTCGACGGCAAAGTCATCAACGTCGAGGAAGTCAAGGCCCTCGCGACCATGCCCGGCAGGGAAGAGATCTTCTCGAAGCTCCTCTTCCTCATCAACGCCCCGGCCCAGCGTCTGGTCACCGTCATGAACGCTGCCGGCCGCGACCTGGCCGTGGTCATCAATCAGGGCGTCGAGAAAAACAAGTTTGCCGGCGGAGAAGCAGCCGCCGGGTAGTTGTTAGTTCTTAGTCCCCAGCGATGGCACTGAAGACTGGCAACTGGGGACTGACAACTTGAGAGATTCAGCCGCTCGCAGCGGCCTCAAGGGGTGCCTGGTCTGGGGCACATCGGAAACCTCGAGGCGGCCGAGAGCGGCAACTCCGGAGCGTAAGCGACGGGGCGCAACAAAAATTTCAGAAGTTACGTGGAGAACACCATGGCAGACCTGCAGCAACTGGAAGATCAGATCGTTAACCTGAGCCTGCTCGACGCAGCCGCTCTCGTCAAAAAGCTCGAAGAGCGCCTCGGCGTTTCGGCCGCGGCAGCCGCCCCGGTCGTCGTTGCCGGCGGCGGTGCAGCAGCCGGCGCGGCAGCCCCGGCAGCCGCCGAGCAGACTGAGTTCACCGTCATCCTCAAGGATGCCGGCGCCAATAAGATCAACACCATCAAGGCTGTACGCGAAGTCACTTCGCTCGGCCTCAAGGAAGCCAAAGACCTTGTCGATGGCGCTCCCAAGCCGCTCAAGGAGAACATCAGCAAGGAAGACGTCGAGGCCATCAAGAAGAAGTTCGAAGGCGTGGCGACCCTCGAAGTTAAGTAGTTACCCCTGATCCGGCCCCGGTTCGGCAAGCAACTTGCATGCCAAAGCGGAACGCGCTATCATTCTCTTTGTGCGTTCCGCTCGGTTGCATTCCAGCTTTCCGGTCTCGGGACGTATTTCCGTCTTCCTGATCAAGCACAAATCGTGATCCTGCTCGTCTCTGACGGGCGCGGAAGTTTGCGCGCATGAATCGGGAAGATCAAAAAATCATCTCCGGCAAGATTGTTGCCGGCGTAATCGCAGGCCAGGCGGCGGACCTGCTCTTACGAATGTAGTGAGTTTTCAGGCGGCGCGGGCAAGGTTTTAAAAGCGGCGGGAATCGGACATTCTGTCACAGTACAGTGCACAATTCGGTTGTGGCGCTCGTGGGACTTGCTGTCTCTGCGAGCGTTTCCGCTTTTCCCCGAACGATCTCTCTCGTCTCGCACACCTCTCTCCGCCGTGATCGACGTCCCGGTCCCGTTTTGCTCCTGAAAACGGGTTCCGGCAGGCTTAACCCGGCAGGTCCCCGGCGAACTGGTTCGGCGGGGTAGAAAGCGGAAGCGTAACCCCCCTGCGGCCTTCCGCGCAAGCAAAATTCGGCACTGCACTTCGCTTTTTGTGCGGCCGTAACCAAATTCCGTACGGCGTTTCCCGAACGAGGCGGGATCCATCGTGCGCTGGCACTAACAGTTCGACGAGCGCAGCTTGACCCGGGTTGCCGCTCTTCTCTTCCTCGCGTTACGGGTCCTGAGGAGTAACGAATGTCCAACGAGAACCGCGCGGTTCGCAGCCGTCTCGACTTTTCCAAGATTCCAACCTCTATCCGCATTCCCAATCTCATCGAAGTCCAGCGCCGGTCTTACGAACGTTTTCTGCAGATGGACAAGCTGCCCTCGGAGCGCGACGACTCCGGCCTGCAGTCGGTCTTTACCTCCGTCTTCCCCATCACCGACTTTCGGAATATATCCCAGCTCGACTTTGTGGATTTTTCTATCGGCAACTGGGAATGCAAGTGCGGACACCTCAAAGGTCTCCATCACCTGCGCACCACCTGCGTCCATTGCGGCGCCATGGTCATCACGGACCCGTTCCACCCCGGCGATGTCCTCTGCCAGAAGTGCGGCACCTACAACAAAAACACTCCCGACTTCTGCAACAAGTGCGGCGACCCCGTCGGCCTGCAGCTGAAATATGATCAGCAGGAGTGCGAAGAGCGCGGCATGACCTTCTCGGCTCCTCTCAAGGTCACCGTCCGCCTCACCATCTACGACAAGGATCCCGAAACCGGCGCCAAGTCCATCCGCGACATCAAGGAGCAGGAAGTCTTCTTCGGCGACATTCCGCTCATGACGCAGAACGGCACCTTCATCGTCAACGGCACAGAGCGCGTCATCGTCTCCCAGCTCCACCGTTCGCCCGGCGTCTTCTTTGAGACCGCCAACAACCGCACCTATTTCCTCGGCAAGATCATTCCCTATCGCGGCTCGTGGGTCGAGTTCGAGTACGACCAGAAGAACACCCTCTACGTCCGCATCGACCGCAAGCGCAAGTTCCTCGGCACCATCTTCCTTCGCGCTCTCGGCCTCAAGAGCGACGAGGAGATTCTGCGCACCTTCTACACCGTCGACAAAATCAACATCAAAGACGGCAAGCTCTTCTGGACCCTCGACGCTGCCAGCGACAAGACCACGCACCTGCTCGGCGCCAAGCCCGCGCACGCCATCGTCGTCAAGGGCGAAGAGATCGCGCACTCCGGCCGCAAAGTTACACCTTCGATCCTCAAGGCTCTTCGCGCTGCAAAGGTCGCTCAGGTCGAAGTCGAGCAGGCTGAACTCGACGGCGCTATGACCGCCGCCGACGTCGTCGATACCTCCACCGGCGAAGTCTTCCTCGAAGCCAACCAGGAACTGACCTCCGACAAGCTGCACAAGATCATGGAGGCGGGAATCACCACGGTCGAAGTCTTCTTCCCCGAGCGCGATGACATGGGCAACGTCATCACCAACACGCTGCGCCGCGACTCGGTCCGCAAGCCCGAAGAAGCGCTCATCGAGATTTACCGCAAGCTGCGCCCCGGCGATCCGCCAACCCTCGACACAGCCACCGCCCTGTTCGAAGGCATGTTCTTCGATCCGCGCAAGTACGACTTCTCGCGCGTCGGCCGCCTCAAGTTCAACATCAAGCTCTACGAGAATCAGGACGCCACCTCGCTCGATCACCGCACCCTGACTCCCGAGGACTTCTACGCCACCATCCGCTACCTCCTCAAGCTGCGCCGCAACATCGGCATCGTCGACGACATCGATCACCTCGGCAATCGCCGCGTGCGCGCTGTCGGCGAGCTCATGGAGAACCAGTTCCGCATCGGCCTGGTCCGCATGGAACGTGCGATCAAAGAAAAAATGTCCGTGTACCAGGAAATGTCCACGGCCATGCCCCACGACCTCATCAACGCCAAGCCCGTCATGGCTGCCATCCGCGAGTTCTTCGGCTCTTCGCAGCTCTCGCAGTTCATGGACCAGACCAACCCGCTGTCCGAGATCACGCACAAGCGCCGTCTCTCCGCCCTCGGGCCGGGCGGCCTCTCGCGTGAGCGCGCCGGATTCGAAGTTCGCGACGTGCACCCCACCCACTATGGCCGAATCTGCCCCATCGAGACGCCGGAAGGCCCGAACATCGGCCTCATCAGCTCGCTGTCGTGCTTCGCGCGCATCAACGAGTACGGCTTCATCGAATCGCCCTATCGCAAAGTCCGCGACCACCGCGTGCTCGACTTCGTCCAGATCGTCAACGCCGGCGAAAGCGGCATGCGCGTCGGCGATCACATCGAGAAGAGCGAGGCCATCAAGCTCAACGACAAGCTGAAGAAAGAAAAGCAGCGCGCCGTCGAGTTCGAGCCCTACTCCTTCTACCTCTCCGCGTGGGAAGAGGATCGCCACACCATCGCCCAGGCCAACGTCGAGCTCGATGAAGGCGGTCACATCGTCGAGGAGCTGGTCAACGCCCGCAAGCAGGGCAACTTCGTCCTCGTCAACCGCACCGAAGTCGACTACATCGACGTCAGCCCCAAGCAACTCGTTTCCGTCGCCGCATCGCTCGTGCCCTTTCTTGAGCACGACGACGCTAACCGCGCTCTTATGGGCGCCAACATGCAACGCCAGTCCGTGCCTCTGCTCGTCTCCGAGGCTCCGCTCGTCGGCACCGGCATGGAAGGCGTCACCGCCCGCGACTCCGGCGCCGTCATCCTCGCCAAGCGAAACGGTCTCGTCGACTCGGTCGACTCCGAGCGCATCATCGTCCGCGTTGAAGGTGAGCACCACCCCACGCAGCTGTCGCGTGAGGTCGGCTCCGACATCTACCAGCTCATCAAATTCAAGCGCTCCAACCAGAACACCTGCATCAACCAGAAGCCCATCGTCCGTCAGGGCGACCGCGTCCTCAAAGGCCAGGTCATCGCCGACGGTCCCTGCACCGAGCAGGGCGAGCTCGGCCTCGGCCGCAACGTCCTCGTCGCCTTCATGCCGTGGCGCGGATACAACTTCGAAGACGCCATCCTGATCTCGGAAAAACTCGTCCGCGAGGACTACTACACCTCCGTCCACATCGAGGAGTTCGAGATCGAAGCCCGCGACACCAAGCTCGGTCCGGAAGAAATCACCCGCGACATCCCCAACGTCAGCGAGCACTCGCTGCGCGATCTGGACGAGTCCGGCATCATCCGCATCGGCGCAAAAG
>Ga0335072_10015450_pt1 | contig 10836 bp, 10 predicted proteins | sample Lox_Sample_21_FD_206725 | JGI IMG/M metagenome (GOLD analysis project Ga0335072, IMG submission 206725) | Soil microbial communities from Loxahatchee National Wildlife Refuge, Florida, United States - Lox_Sample_2.1 | ecosystem: Environmental > Terrestrial > Soil > Wetlands | place: USA... | reverse complement strand
TGCTCGGCCGCAGCAAGCTCGCCATCGACGGCAACACGCTGGCGCTGACCCTCGGCGGCGACAGCGCCAAGCGCTACGGCGAAAGCGTCCAACGCCGCCTCGACGCCCTCGGCCGCGCCCTCGGCAAACGCACCGAAGTGCGGCGCGGCTGACGCCTCTCTCTCAGCCCGTTCACTTTCGTACCCCTTCATATTCGTACCCCCTCCCCCCTTGAGGGGGAGGGAAGGGAGGGGGGTGCCACAGGCACGCTGCTGAGGGGCCCTATGCTACGCTCCCCGCGCACCTCAGCTCTTTGACATCGTGAAGACCACCCCACGCCGAAAAAAATGCTCCCGGTGTACACCGGCGGCGTAGGCCCCTCCCGGCGCTTTGTGCTTGACGGAGGCTGCGGCGCTAATAGATCGGGACGTATCCCTGCGCCGAATGCGTCCAGCCGCGCTCCTCCATGCACGTTACGAAGAACTGGTCGGCGATCGGCCGATTGTACCCGCCGTTAATGACCACCAAGACCTGCCGCGTGTTCCTGCTGCATACGTCGTGGTCTCGCGCGTAATCCTGCTGGGTAGTGCCAGGCTTGTCGAAACTCATGGGTTGCGATTGCGCGCACCCCGCCAAGATGCCCAGCGCGATCAACGTAGCTCGTCGCATGGGGCTGTTATCCCTCTTGAGGCTACTTGAACGCCGGCATCACCTCTTCGCAGAGGAGGCGCAGCGCGTTGAGGACGCGGTCGCGCGGGATGAGGCTGCCGGGGTTGAGCTCGGCGAGGATGCCGTCGAGGCCGATCTCCTCCTGCAATTGCTTGAGGCGATCGACCACCATAGCGGGCGTGCCGACGATGACCTTGTCGCGCAGCACCTCGTCATAGCTGATGGTCTGCATCCGCTCGCCGCGCTCGGCGCGTCGCTCGATGTCGCGCGTGCCGGCCTTGCCGGCGGATTGCTGGACCTGCGCGCCGATCGTGCGCAGGAGCCGCATGATGCTGGCCTCGGGCTCGTCATGCGCCCGCTGCTCGGTCTCGGCGATATAGACGGGGACGCGGAGATAGGCCTCGCCGCGGCCGGGATGCCCCGCCGCCTGATAAGCCTCGCGATATTCCCGCACCAGCGGCGCCAGCTCGGAAAAGCTGCCGAGCCGCACCGCGACGAAGATGGCATGGCCGAGCTTGCCGATCGTCGCATAGGTGTCGGGGCTGGTGGCGGCGATGCGGATTGGCGGCCGCGGCTTCTGCCACGGCTTCGGCACCAGCGTCACATTTTCGTAGTGAAAGTACTCGCCGTGATGCGAGAATTTCGGCTCGGTCCAGGCCCGGCTGACGATCTCCAGCGTTTCGGCAAAGCGCTCGCGGCTCTCGGCATAAGGCACGCCATAGGCCTCGTAGGTGCGGGGAAAGCCGCTCCGGCCGACGCCGAAGATGAGCCGTCCCTCGCTGATCTGGTCGAGCGTCGCCGCTTCTTCGGCCAGCCGCAGCGGATGGCAGAGCGGCAGCACCTGGACGGCGGTGCCGATCTTCATGCGGCGCGTGCGCGCGGCAATCGCGCTGCCGATGATGAGCGGCGCCGAGAGCACCGACCGGTCGGGGACAAAATGCAGCTCGGCAAGCCACATCGCGTCGAGCCCCCAGCGCTCGGCCGCGTCGACCTCGGCGAAAGAATGGGCGAAGGCCGCCGCCTCGCTCTCCCCGGGCGACCATTGAAATTCGTGGAACATGCCGAATTCCATCGGTCCTCCTGCCGCCTTCCGGCGTCGCTTTTCCTCCGGCCGGACCCCGTCTCGGCGGGATTCCGGCATAGACCGGTTAGCCTAAGCCCAATTTTGCCGCGAGTCTCGTCTTTGCTGATCGAGCGCCTAGCCCGGATTTCTCCCACCGTCACGGGCTGCGACGGCGATCTTTGGCGCCAGGGTAGGAGCCGGGACGCGCGGCGATGCGAGCATCGTAAGCGTCCCGGCGACGCCCTCCTGGCGCCAAAGAGCGCCGTCCCTCCGGGTTGCAGTCTGTTGGCGCGCTGCCGCGTCGCGGCGGGCTTGACGATGCTCACATCGCCTGCGCCCTGGCTCCTAGCATCGCGCCAACAGACTGCAACGCAGCGCGCGGCGGTGGGAGAAATCCGGGCTGGGGGGCTATTGCGCGGCCTCGCTGGCGGCGAGGCGGACCAGCTTGATCCGCTTGCCCGCGGCGGTGAGGGCGAGGCGCCCATGTTTCAGGTCGAGCGCGTCCTTGCCGAAGAGCTCGGCACGCCAGCCCTGCAGCGCCCGCACCGGTGCGGTATCGTCGGCGGCGATCATTTCCAGGTCCTCGCTGTCGGCGACCAGCTTCTGCGCCACGTCGTTCTCCTCCGCGCGCAGCTTCAGCAGCACGCGCAGCAGATCGACCAGCGGGCCGATCCCCGGCGGCGGCTCGCGCCGCGGCGGCGGCTGGGGATAGTCGCTCTCGGGCAGCGCCGAGGCGCGCTTCACCGCGGCGAGCAGCTCGGCGCCGAGCTTGCCTTCGGCGAAATTGCGCCCGAGCCCGCGCGTGCGCGCGAGATCGGCGACATTGGCCGGCGCATGCGCCGCGATCTCGAGGATCGATTCGTCGCGCAGCAGCCGGTTGCGCGGCAAGTTGCGCTGTTGCGCCGCGGTCTCGCGCCAGGCGGCGAGCTCGCGCACCAGCGCCAGCATCTTGCGATTGCCGGTGCGCAGCTTGAAGCGCCGCCACGCCTCCTGCGGATCGAGGCGATAGGTGGCGAGATCGGTCAGCACCGCCATCTCTTCGCCGAGCCAATGGGCGCGGCTGGTTTTGGCGAGACGCTGGGCGAGCTTCTCATAGACCGTGCGCAGCGGTACCACGTCGGTGAGCGCGTACTGCAGCTGCCGCTCGGTGAGCGGCCGGTGCGCCCAATCGGTGAAGCGCGAGGATTTGTCGATCTGCGCCCCGGCCAGCTTTCCGGCCAAGGTCTCGTAGCTGACCGCATCGCCGAAGCCGCAGACCATGGCGGCGACCTGGGTGTCGAAGAGCGGCGCCGGCACCGCGCCGGTCAGGTTGACGAAGATCTCGATATCCTGCCGCGCGGCATGGAACACCTTCAGCACCGCCGTATCGGCCATGAGCGCGAGCAGCGGCGCCAGATCCATGCCAGGCGCCAGCGGATCGATGATGGCGGCGTCCTCCGGCCCCGCGATCTGCACCAGGCAGAGCTGCGGCCAGTAGGTCTTGTCCCGCATGAACTCGGTATCGACGGTGATGTAGTCGGCGTGGGCTTGCTTATGGCAGAAGGCGGCGAGCGCCGCCGCGGACTCGATTATATCCATCGGCGTCCTATACACCGAAAGTTGCCGCCGGAAAACAGCCCCCGGCCCGCGACCGCAGCGCGCTTGACAAACCGGGCAAGAGCCTGTGTTTTCCGGCTTCCTCAGCCGGAGCCGATGGACGCCCATGCACGCTTATCGCACCCACACCTGCGGCGCGCTGCGCCTTGCCGATGCCGGGCAGCAGGTCCGGCTCGCCGGCTGGGTCCACCGCAAGCGCGACCATGGCTCGCTGCTGTTCATCGACCTGCGCGACCATTACGGCATCACCCAATGCGTGATCGACCGCTCGAGCCCGCTCTTCGCCGAGGCCGATGGCCGGCGGCTCGAAAGCGTCGTCAGCGTGACCGGCACCGTGGTGAAGCGCTCGCCGGAGACGGTCAATCCGAAGCTCCCCACCGGCGAGGTCGAGCTGCAGATCGCCGCGCTTCAGCTCCTCGCCGAGGCCGAGCCGCTGCCCATGCCGGTCAACACCGAGGCCGACTATCCCGAGGAGATGCGCCTCAAATACCGCTTCCTCGATCTCCGGCGCGACGGCGTCCATGCCAACATCGTGCTGCGCTCGAAGGTGATCTCCTCGATCCGCCGGCGCATGATCGAGCAGGGCTTCATGGAGTTCCAGACGCCGATCCTGACCGCGAGCTCGCCCGAAGGCGCGCGCGACTATCTCGTGCCGAGCCGGCTGCACCCCGGCAAGTTCTACGCGCTGCCGCAAGCGCCGCAGCAATTCAAGCAGCTGCTGATGGTGGCGGGCTTCGACCGCTATTTCCAGATCGCGCCCTGCTTCCGCGACGAGGCGAGCCGCGCCGACCGCTCGCCGGGCGAGTTCTATCAGCTCGATTTCGAGATGTCGTTCGTCACGCAAGAGGACGTGTTCGCGGCGATCGAGCCGGTGCTGCACGGCGTCTTCGTCGAGTTTGGCGACGGGCGCGCGGCGACGGCGCCGCCGTTCCCGCGCATCGGCTATGACGAGGCGCTGCTGCGCTATGGCACCGACAAGCCGGACCTGCGCAATCCGCTGCTGATCGCCGAGGTCGGCGAGGTATTCCGCGGCTCCGGCTTCAAGGTCTTCGCCGGGGCGGTCGAGAGCGGCGGCGTCGTGCGCGCGATCGCCGTGCCCAAGGCCGCCGCGCAGCCGCGCAGCTTCTTCGACAAGCTCAACGACTGGGCGCGCGGCGAGGGCGCCCCGGGGCTCGGCTATATCGTCTTTGCCGACGGCGCGGCGAAAGGACCCATCGCCAAGTTCCTCGACGAGGAGCGGCTCGGCCGGCTCAAGACGCTGGCCGGGCTTGGCGACGGCGATGCCGTGTTCTTCGTCTGCGACCAGAAGCCGGCCGCCGCCAAGCTCGCCGGCGCGGCGCGCACCAAGATCGCGCAGGAGCTCGGCCTCATCGCGGCGAACGAGTTCCGCTTCTGCTGGATCGTCGACTTCCCGATGTACGAGCGGAACGAAGAGACCAAGCAGATCGATTTCAGCCACAACCCCTTCTCGATGCCGCAGGGCGGGCTCGAAGCGCTGACGACGCAGGATCCGCTGACGATCAAGGCCTATCAGTACGACATCGTCTGCAACGGCGTCGAGCTCAGCTCCGGCGCGATCCGCAATCACCGGCCCGAGATCATGTACAAGGCCTTCGCGATCGCGGGCTACCCGGCCGCGGAGGTGGAGGCGCGTTTCGGCGGCATGCTCAATGCCTTCAAATACGGCGCCCCGCCGCATGGCGGCTCGGCGCCCGGCATCGACCGTATCGTCATGCTGCTGGCCGACACGCCCAACATCCGCGAGGTCGTCGCCTTCCCGATGAACCAGCAGGCGGAGGATCTGCTCATGCAGGCCCCCTCCGAGGTCCCGCCCGAGCGCTTGAAGGAGCTGCATATCCGCCTGGCGCTGCCGCCGGCGCCGAAGAAGAGCTGAACCTCCGCGCGTTTTTGTTGCGTCGTCCCGCACCTTCTGCGAGAATCAACCATCGCGATTGCGATGGGGACGCCGCTGCGCAGCTTTGGGGGGACGGGTCCGTTGCTGCTCCTGCCGCTTCTGGCGGCGGGCTGCGCCGTGCCCCCTGCGGTCACCGTCGCGTCGTTCGCCGCCGACGGCGTGAGCTATGTTACGACCGGCAAGTCGGTGACCGATCACGGCATCTCGGCCGCGACCGGCCATGACTGCGCGCTGTTGCGGCCGGTGCTCGACGACAAGCCGGTCTGCGATACCACCGAGACCGCCGCGGCCAAGCTCGTCCCGGTCGAATATGGCGCGCCCGCGCCGCCGCCGGCCCCGGCCGCGATCCCGCGCGACCAGTATGTCGTGGTCGGGAGCTTTCTCGATCCCGCCAACGCGGCGCGCGCCGTGGCTCGCTACGCGCCGATGCAGGCCAACATCGTCGATGTCGACGTCCAGGGCAGGCACTTCCACCGCGTCGTGGTGGGGCCACTCTCGAACGATGAAGCGGCCGGGCTGAAGCTGCGCCTCGCTTCGGACTGAGCGGGCGGTCAGCGCCCCTGCACCACCTCATGCGCCTCGCGGCCGCTGCGCTTTTGCGCGTACATCGCCATGTCTGCGCGGTGCAGCAGCGCCTCGGGATCCTCGCTGCCGTGGAACGGGGTGAGGCCGAAGCTGGCGCTGAGCGGGATCGGCACGCCCTCGACCTCCGGTGGCGCGTTGATGAGCGTGCGGGTGAGGCAGGCGCATTTGCGGCGCGCATTGGCGAGCGTCGCGCCGATCAGCAGCAGCGCGAACTCGTCGCCGCCAAGCCGGGCGACGACATCGTTCTTGCGCACGCGGCGCCGCAGCGTCTCGGCCACCTGCCGCAGCACTTCGTTGCCGGTGCGGTGACCATAGAGGTCATTGACCGCCTTGAAACCGTCGAGATCGCAGACGATGAGCACGCCGCTCGGCCCGCCGCGCGCCGCCGCCGCGAGCGCCCGCGTCAGCTCCAGGCCGAAGCCGCGCCGGTTGACCGCAGAGGTGAGCTCGTCGGTGACCGACAAGCTTTCGAGATAGGCGAGGCGCTCCTCGAGATCGGCGATGCGCTGCTCGGCCGCGGCTGCGGCGGCGAGCGCCCAATCGAGCAGCGCCGGCTCATCCTCGGGCGCGGGCCGGGCGACGGGAACGAGACGGGCAATCCCGCTCTCGTCGGTGCGCCAGCGATTTTCGGCAGGAGCAGGCATGGTCGTGGTCCCGATGATCCTTTGACGTTCCGCAACATTTTCGCAAAACCCGTGCCAGTTGCAAAAGCGCGGAAACGCCGACCCTCGTGCGAGCGGCCGCCCGGCAAAACCTGCCGCATGGCAGAAGCTGCCGGCAGCGCCTGCCCTTTTTGCCGGAAAATCGCGGGATGCTGCGCCGCGGGGGCGCTACTACCTTCGGCGGGCGAAGCGTGACATACTCGCTCCCTTGCCCTCGACACCATTGGGATTCTCGTGATGATCTTCGCGCCGGCTCGCCTGATCGGACTGGCTTTCCTGCTCGGCCTCGTCGCGGCGCCGGCGGCCGATGCCGTCGACATCGCGCCCCATCGCGCGCTCTACAGCCTCACGCTGGCCCAGACCAAATCGGCGAGCGGCGTGGTCGCGGCGAGCGGCGCCATGGTCTATGAATGGGGCGAGACCTGCGACGGCTGGACGGTGCAGCAGCGCTTCCGGCTGCGGCTCGAATACGCCGAGCAGGACAATGTCGATGTGAGCTCCAGCCTCGTCACCTGGGAGTCGAAGGACGGGCTGCGCTACCGCTTCAACGAGCGCCGGCTGCGCAATGGCGACCTCGACGAGGAGATCAAGGGCGAGGCCAAGCTCGACGGCGCCGGCAAGGGCGGCTCGGCCGAGTTCACCAAGCCGGAGACGGCGACCTTGACGCTGCCCCCCGGCACGATCTTCCCGACGGCGCACACGCTGCTGCTGATCCAGCGCGCAGAGGCAGGCGATCAGCTGATTTCGCGCAAGGTCTTCGACGGCGCCACCGTCGATAACGCCGGACAGATCACCGCCGTGATCGGCCCGGGGCTGAAGCCCGGCGCGAGCAACGCCAACGAGAAGCTGCCGAAAAGCCCGCTGCTGGAGCGCCCGTCCTGGCGCATGCGGCTCGCTTTCTTTCCCGCCGACAGCAAGCAGGAGCAGCCGGATTACGAGCTCGGCATGCGCCTGCTCGACAACGGCGTGTCGCAGGACATGACGCTCGATTACGGCGACTACATCATCCGCGCCAAGCTCGACGACATCGAAGCGCTGCCGCGGCCGAGCTGCTGATCAGGCATCAGGGATCAGGTCTCAGAGAGGCCGCTATCTGATCCCTGATTCCTGATCCCTGATCCCTGAAACAGATCCGGCGGATCGGCGAGCGCCGGCTCGGCGAGCCGGTCGGCGCCGATGCCGATGAGGCGGAAGAGCGTGCCGTCCGCCGCGGCGCGCAACAGCGGCAAAGCGGCGCGATAGAGCGTCTCGGCGCGCTGCGTCGGATCGACCAGCCGGCGCGACCGGCTCAGCACGCGGAAATCGGCGGTCTTGAGCTTCAGCGTGACACCGGCCGCGGCGAAGCCCGCCCGCGCCAGCCGCCCGGCAAGGTTGGCGCAGAGCGGCTCGAGCTGCGCGGCGAGCGCTTCGTATTGGCCGATGTCGCGCGCGAAGGTGGTTTCGACCGAGACGCTCTTGGTCGGCGCGTCGGGATCGACGGCGCGGTCGTCCTCGCCGCGGGCAAAGCGCGCGAGGCGGCGGCCGATGGCGCCGTAGCGCGCGACCAGCTCGCGCTCGCTGCGCTGGCGCAGCTCGGCGATGGTGGTGATGCCGTCGCCCGCCAGCCGCTGCTGCAGCGCCGCGCCCACGCCCCAGATCAGGCCGACGGATTTGCCGGCGAGGAAGTCGAGCGCCTCGCCGCGGCCGAGAACGGCGAAGCCGCGCGGCTTGTCGAGATCGGAGGCGATCTTGGCGAGGAATTTGTTGTAGGAGAGGCCGATCGACGCGGTGACGCCGATCTCGCGCTCGATGCGCCGCGCCAGCAGCGCCAGGGTGCGCGCCGGCGGCCCGCCCTGGACGCTCTCGGTGCCGGCGAGGTCGAGGAAGGCCTCGTCGACCGAGAGCGGCTGGACCAGCGGCGTGGTCGCCAGCATCAATTCGCGCACCTCGCGACCGACGGCACGGTACTTCGCCATGTCGGGCGGAATCACCACCGCGTCGGGGCAGGCCTTCAGCGCCTTGAACATCGGCATGGCCGAGCGCACGCCGAACAGCCGCGCGACATAGCAGCAGGTGAGCACCACGCCGCGCGCGCCGCCGCCGACGATCACCGGCCGGTCGAGCAGCTCCGGCCGGTCGCGCTTTTCGACGCTGGCGTAAAACGCATCGCAATCGATATGCGCGAGCGAAAGCTGGGTCAGCTCGGCATGCGCGACGAGCCGCGGCGAGCCGCATTGCGTGCAGCGCCCGCCCGGCGGCGGCGTCTCGGTCAGTGCGGCGCAATCCCGGCACAGCGCGGCGGTCATGGCGTCTCGTCCGGGCCCCAGAGCCAGGCGGCGCCGCGGACGCCGCTGGCATCGCCATGCGCGGGCGCCAGGAGCCGCGTCGTTACCGCGTCGGAGAAGATGTAGCGGCCCCAGAGCCGCGGCACATTGTCATAGAGCCGGCCGATCCGGCCGAGCCCGCCGCCGAGGACGATGACCTCGGGGTCGAGCAGATTGATGACGACGGCGAGGCCGCGGGCGAGACGATCCTCATAGCGGCCGAGGCTCGCGGCCGCTTCGGTATCGCCCGCTTCGGCGCGGGCGGCGATCGCCGCGGCATCGATCGCCTCGCCCGTCGCCCGGCGATGGTCCAAGGCGAGGCCCGGCCCGGAGAGGAAGGTCTCGAGGCAGCCGTTCTTGCCGCAATAGCAGGGCGGTCCCGGCCGCTCCGCGTCGCCGGGCCAGGGCAGGGGCGAGTGCCCCCATTCGCCGGCAATGGCGTTTGTGCCACCGATCGGTCGCCGCTCGACGACGATGCCGCCGCCGACCCCGGTGCCGAGGATGACACCGAACACCACGCCGGCGCCGGCGGCCGCGCCGTCGATCGCCTCGGAGAGCGCGAAGCAATTGGCGTCATTGGCAAATCTGAGCGGCCGCGCGAGCGCTTGGGTGAGGTCCCGAACGAACGCCCGGCCGTTGAGGCAGGTCGAGTTCGCGTTCCGCACCAGCCCGGTTGTCGGCGACAGCGAGCCCGGCATGCCGACCCCGACCGGGCAGCGCCGGCCGAGCGCCGTCTCGAGCGCCGCGACCAGGCCTCGCACCGCGTCGATGGTCGCGGCATAGTCGCCGGCCGGGGTTGCGACTCGTTGGCGCAGCGCCGCCCGGCCCTGCCGGTCGATGGCTGCCGCCTCGATCTTGGTGCCGCCGAGGTCAATCCCGATACGCATGGCCGGTCGTCGGAAAGTTACGAATTCTTAAGGTAAATCAAACTATAGGTATCCTGCGTAGGGGAGCGTATGAGACAAATGCAATTGCCAGTCGTCGAGCCCGTCCCGGAGCCGTCGTGCTTTCACGAAAGTCCGAACACGAGGATCGTCCCATGAGCAAGCGGGTTCTCATCGTCGAGGACAATGACCTCAACATGAAGCTCTTTCACGACCTCCTGGAAGCGCATGGCTATGCCACGCTGCAGACCAAGGACGGCATGGAAGCGTTGAAGCTTGCGCGCCAGCATCATCCTGACCTCATCCTCATGGACATTCAACTGCCCGAGGTCTCCGGCCTCGAGGTGACGAAATGGATCAAAGAGGATGACGATCTGAAAGCCATCCCGATCATCGCGGTGACCGCCTTCGCCATGAAGGGCGATGAGGAGAAGATCCGCGAGGGCGGTTGCGAGGCGTACATCGCCAAGCCGATCTCGGTGGCCAATTTCCTGCAGACTGTCGAACGCTTCCTGAGCTGAGAGCAAGCCATGTCGGCTCGGGTGCTGGTCGTCGATGATGTCGAGGTGAATGTCCGGTTGCTCGAGGCGAAGCTGTCGAGCGAGTATTTCACCGTCATCACCGCGTCCAGCGGCCCGCAAGCCCTCGCGCTGGTGCAGAGCGAGCGCCCCGACATCGTGCTGCTCGACGTGATGATGCCGGAGATGGACGGTTTCGAAGTCTGCCGCCGGCTCAAGGCCGATCCGCACGGCGCCGACATCCCGGTGGTGATGGTGACCGCGCTCTCCGAGGTGTCCGATCGCGTCCGCGGGCTGCAGGCGGGGGCCGATGATTTCCTCACCAAGCCGGTCAACGACATCGCGCTCTTCGCGCGCGTGCGCTCGCTGGTGCGCTTGAAGCGCATGACCGAGGAGTGGCGGCTGCGCGAGGAGGTCTATGGCCGTTTCGACAACGTCATCGCCGAGACGCGGCGCGCCGAGGATATGAGCCCGGCGCACATCCTCCTCTGGGAAGAGAGCAGCTTCGCCGCCGATCGCATGACCGAGATGCTGCAGGGCGTCGCCTCCGCGGTGCTGCGGCCGACCGCGCCGGAGCAGCTGCGTGAGGTGGTGGACGCCTCGATCGACCTGCTCATTCTGAGCCTTGCCGGCGAGCAGGACGCGCTGCGCCTGGTGGCGCA
>Ga0335072_10015449_pt1 | contig 10838 bp, 10 predicted proteins | sample Lox_Sample_21_FD_206725 | JGI IMG/M metagenome (GOLD analysis project Ga0335072, IMG submission 206725) | Soil microbial communities from Loxahatchee National Wildlife Refuge, Florida, United States - Lox_Sample_2.1 | ecosystem: Environmental > Terrestrial > Soil > Wetlands | place: USA... | reverse complement strand
GAGCCCGGCTCGGTTGCCCGACCTGCTGCCGGGCGTGCCGCTGTTGGTGACCGGGCGATATCGGGGAGCCGCGTCCGGATCGCTCACCCTGCGCGGCACGTCCGGCGACGGCAGTGACTGGTCGGCCACCGTCGCCGGCCAGCGCGGCGATGCCTCGGCAGTGACCGCTCAATGGGCGCGCGCCCACCTGCGCGACCTCGAGGACCGCTTCGCCTCCGCGTCGGGAGGTAACGGCAGCAGTTCCACGCAGGATCTGGCGAAGCGGATCGTCGACACGTCGCTGCGGTTCGGTGTGTTGTGCAGGTTCACGGCATACGTCGCGATGGACGACCGGGTGGTTGCCGAGGGTGAATTGCGGCACCGCGTCATGCAACCCGTCGAGCTGCCGGCCGGAACCCCGACGGCGTCGGGTCTGAAGGCGTCTCCCGCCCGGCGACCGGAAGATGCGGAGTCAGGGGCGCGAACTGTCAAGCTGCGCAACGTCGTTGCGGTGGCGGTGGCCGTCATGTTGCTGGTCGGCATCGGTTGGTTCGGGTCGCTCAGCCGGGACGGTTCCTCCACCGCGACGCGCGACGGCGTAGTAGCAGCCAATCCGTCCGCAACCGTGGCTGGCGGCCTTCCCACGGCGAGGGGCGGGGTTCCCGAGAACACGGTCGAGGCGCCCAAAGCGCCACCATTTGCCCCGCCGGCGGCGCCGCCGGACAACACCTACAAACGCGACATCATCACCACGGGATCGGTGCGGATGGTCGTCGCTGAGCCCGCACAGGCGGCCGACCGGCTCGCCTCCGCGGTCACCGATGTCGGCGGGCGAGTGGACTCGCGCTCGGAGCAATCCAGGTCGTCTTCTGAGTCCGGGTCGGCGACGGTTGCTCTCGTGTTGCGCATTCCTGCGGACAAACTCGACGGGTTCCTGGCCGACGCCAGGAAACTCGGCACCGTCGAGTCGATGTCGATCGGCCACACCGACGTCACTTCGCAGCGCGTCGACCTGGATGCCCGCATCGAGGCCTTACAGACTTCGATCAATCGGCTGCTGGATCTGATGCGCCGGGCGGGCAACACCGCGGATTTGCTCGCCGCGGAGTCGTCCTTGACCCAGCGGCAGGCCGAGCTGGACTCGCTCAAGGCGCGTCGCGATACCCTTCGCGACGAGATTTCCTACGCGACAATCAATGTCAACCTCTCGGCCGTTCCGACGGTGACCAGCCATGGTTTCCCTGGCGCATTCGAACACGGGTGGCAGTCGCTGACCTCCGCCGTTCACGGCGTCGCGATGGCGGTTGGGTTCCTCATCCCGTGGATACCGGTGCTGGCCCTGGTGGCGCTGGCCGTCGTCTTCGTGCGCCGCCGGTCTTCTCGGCGAGCATCCAGCGCCACACCTGGTGCGCCGGCAACCGACGAAAATCGAAGGCTCTCAGAGGAATAGGCACGGCTCTTTGAGGTAAGTGGCGGCTGGTTCTGTCACGTCTGCCACACCAGTTTCTTGGGGGAGTCGGTTGTCGTTTTGCAACGGGTGCGAACGTTGGCCGCGCCCCCGCCGCCATCGGTCGTTATAGTAGCTAAGTAATGCTCCGTTCCGAGGAGGGCCATGCCAGACACTCAAGACGACACCTGCGCTTCGGCACGGGCCGTGGGCGGGTCGGGCAGATGACGCAACCGCAACGCCGGGGGCTCAACGACGCGGTTACGCGAATGTGGAGTTTCCTGGCCCCGGCCTACGACCTGCCGTTTTTGCAGCGCTTTGTCTATCGCCCCCCGCATGACGAGGTGATCGCGCAGCTGCGCGCTCACAGGTCCGGCAAGATCGCTGATATTGCTTGCGGCACAGGAATTCTCAGCGATCGGATCGAGCGTGAACTGCACCCCGGCGAGATCTACGGCGTAGACATGTCCGACGGCATGCTGGAGCAGGCGCGCGCCAGATCCAACCGAGTGCAGTGGCTGCGGGGCCCGGCCGAGCAGCTGCCCTTTGACGACGGGGCGCTCGACGCCGTGGTGACGACCTCGGCGTTTCACTTCTTCGACCAGCCGGCGGCATTGCGCGAGTTCCGTCGCGTGCTGGCGTCTGGCGGGCTGGTGGTCGTGTCGGCCCTGAGCGCGCGCCAGGCGCTGCTGCAGGCGCCCTCGTCCAACAGGTGGAAACCCCAGCACAACGCCTCGCCGGCCGAGATGCGGGATTTGTTCGAAGGTGCCGGATTTGCCATCAGCGACCAGCACCGGATCCCGCGGCCGCTCTGGACCCGGATGATCTCCGACCTGATCACGGCGGGCACCAAAGCCTGAGGCGGACCCCGCGTGTCAGGATGGGGGAATGGCTGACGACGAGATGCGCGGCGAGCGCGAATTCAACGAGCGCAACATCGAGGAGTTCCGCCGCAACGGCGGCAAAGTGGGCGGGCAGTTCGAGGGATTTCCGCTGCTGCTGCTGACGTCGACCGGAGCGAAGAGTGGTGCCCAGCGGCTGAACCTCATCGGCTACTTCGGTATCGACGGCAAGATCTACATCATCGGCTCGGCGGCCGGCCGGGACAACAATCCCGCGTGGGTGCACAACATTCGTGCCCACCCCCAAGTGAGCGTCGAGATCGGCTCGGACGCTCCGAAGCCGGTGACCGCGCGCGAATTGCCCCGCGACGAGCGGGATTCCATCTACCGGACCGTCGTCGAGCGCGCCCCCGGGTTCGGCGAGTACGAGCAACGCACCGACCGGGTCATCCCGGTCTTCGAGTTGGTCGCCGGCTGACGCCCACGGTTACCGGAAGACCGTCTCGGCCAACATGCGCTGGGACCACGCTCGGTAGCGCTGCACCGGCCACCCATCGCGGTGGATCATCTGGAGGTAGGTGTCGACGCCGCCGATCACCACGGCGGTTTCGACGAGCTCGTCGAAGGGGACGTCCTCTCGGAGCCATCCCCGGTCGCGCGCGACATCGAGCACTCGCCAAAACTGTTGCCTGACGCCGGCCATAAATTCCTTGACGTACCGATCGAGTTCGGGATCTGCGGCGGCGCCACCAAACAGGGCCGGTGCCAACTTTGCAGTCCGCTGGTGCACCCCGATCTGGGTGCCGACGATATAGTCGACCGCTTCGTCGCGGTCCTGGATGGCCAGGAAGCGGCGACCAACCTCGAGATTGAAAAGGTTCTCTTCGTCGCTCACGCCCAGCCCGGCGAACTCGACGGCCGCGATCAGCAGCGCCGCTTTGGCGCCTTGTCCCTGCACCGTTTCGGGGGACACGCCCGCCGCGTCGGCGATTTTCGCCAGGGTGGTCCGCGCGTAACCATGCTCGGCGAAAAGCTCAGCCGCCGCGGCGACCACCCGTGACCGAGTTTGCTCCGCCTGCTGCTGGCGCAGTTCTGATCGATACGCCCGGGCAGGCCGGGAGACCTTTTCCGATATTGACTGCGGTAGCATAGTAATGAATACTACCATCACGTAATCAACGTCATCTAGGGGCGGCGGCATGGCATCGATCGTCATTGCAAGCATCCCTGCCCATGGTCACGTGACGCCGATGCTGGCCATCGCCCGCGCCTTTGTCGAACGCGGTGATCAGGTCCGGTTCATCACCGGCGCCCGCTTCGCCCACCGGGTCGCCGCGACGGGTGCGTCGCACATTCCGTTGCCGCCCGATGCTGATTTCGACGATCGCGACCTTGTCGCCAGCTTCCCTGCCCGCGCAAAGTTGAAGGGAGTCAGGGCGATTGCGTTCGATATGGAGAACGTGCTCGTTCGTCCCGCGACCGCGCAGTACGAGACCCTGATGGCTGCCCATGCCGCGGCGCCGGCGGATGTCGTTTTGATCGAACCGCTTTTCTACGGCGCAGTACTCCTGCTCGGCCACCCGCGCCCGAAGCGCCCTCCGGTCGTCGTGTGTGGTGTTGCGCCGCTTCCGATCTCGAGTGCGGACACCGCCCCGTTCGGCTTTGGACTGCCACCGATTCGGTGGGGCAACCGACAACGCAACACTGTGCTTACCGCCTTGCACCGCCGAATACTGGCGCGGCCCAACCGTATTTTGGATGAGCGTTATCGCCAGGTGCACGGCAGACCGTTGCCGTCGTCGCTCATCGACTGGTACCGAGACGTCGATGCCTTTGTGCAGCTTACCGTTCCCGCATTCGAATACCCGCGCTCCGATGCGCCTGCGGCGCTGCACTTCGTCGGGCCGATCGGCGCGGCGGGCTCGGAAGCCGCGCTGCCGGTCTGGTGGTCCGACCTGGACGGCACCCGGCCCGTCGTCCACGTCAGCCAGGGAACCTTTGCCAACGTGGACTACGGGCAAGCCATCGCCCCGACGCTGGAGGCATTGGCCGACGAGGAAGTCCTGGTCGTCGTCGCCACGGGCGGCCGACCGCTCGACACACTGCCCCCGTTGCCGGAAAATGCCCGTGCGGCAACATTTCTCCCGTACGACGAGCTGCTGCCACGCATTGCCGTCTATGTCACCAACGGCGGCTACGGCGGCGTTCAGTACGCGCTGCGTTACGGCGTGCCGGTCGTCGCCACCGGCGGCAAAGAGGACAAGCCCGAGGTTGGCGCGCGGGTGAAGTGGTCCGGCGTCGGGCGGCGACTGCGGACGGAGCATCCCTCGCCCAGAGCGTTGCGACGAGCGATCGTCGCGGTGCTCAATCAGCCCCGCTACCGCGACGCGAGCCGGCGCATCGCGGCCGATATGGCCGCAGCACCGGGCTTCGCCCGCCTAGCCGAGGTAGTCGACGACCTCGCCACGACCACCCAACCTCTTACGCGGTGGAGTTGATCAGTTCCTCGATCTTCTTGAGCCGCTTGGCTATCAGCGTCTTGATATCGACGGAATGGTCAGGGGAGCAGGTGACGATCTGTGCTACCACATTGGCCTTCGCGATCATCGCGAAATCGCAAAACCATTGCTCACCTTCGAGTTTCGTCGACCACTGGACCACCTCGGGCGAACCCGGCTGCAGTGGCGTCGGGTCCACGGTGGATTTGCGTTGGTCGTCGCTCCAGGCGGTGATGGGGTGCTGGCAGCCCGATACGAGCTTGCGAATCGAATCGAGAAAGGCGGCGGCGTTGAACCCGCTTGGATAGGTGGCCGACACTTCCAGTAGCTGATGCTGGTTCTTCAGGGCGTCGGCCTGGGTGCGCGCCTCGCGGCCGGTGTAGTCGTTCGGGAACAGGTGGTGGCCGCCGTAACCCGCGACACCGTGGCATTCGGCCGGGTCGGCCGACGTGAACAGCGCGTTCTGCATGTCCTGTTCGAACAACGGACTACCCGGTACCGCCGACAGTTCCTCGGATGGCGTCAGCAGTTCGACTAGCTGGGACGGAAAAATGGGTCCATTGGACCCCCCACCGCGCTTCCCGGCCTTAGGGGTGCCGGCGACGACATTGCTGCAACCGGCGAGTACTAGGCAGCACGCCAGCACGAGTAAGCAGACCACCTGCGTAACTGCGCGTGGTTGGCGTCTCGGCATTGTTCGGTGCCTGGGCACGATCGGATCTCCTTCACAGGTGTCGATCTTCATCTTCGCTTAACCCAGCATCCGGTAGCAGCCTCAATAGATTCTTGATGACGCAGCTTGCGCACGGTTTATTAACCGGTGAAGAACACGGCCGAACCGTATACACAGCGTTTCCGCTATGAAACGATCTGGCGGGAAAGATGGGTCGGTGCGCGGCGGGCGGTTGAATACCGCCGGAATGGGATAGTCACATCAGCATGGTGAGGTTTCGGGTTATCGACCCGCGTGGCGCGGTTGTCGCGACGAAGACGTTCGACAGCGCGGAAGCCGCGTACCCGTGGTTTGTCGATTCCATCGCCGGCAGTTCCGAGCTGGGTTGGCGGATGGAGGTCGACGACGCGGGGCAGTGGGCGTTCTTCGACGACACCCAAGGCTTCACCGCCCCGTCGAGCCGGCGACCGGCGCCGAACCGGCGGCCCAGCCGAACCGTGCGGACCGACAGCTCGAATCGTCACGGATGACCGGCGTCATAAGTGTTGCCAGCGATATCGACGGCTTATGTCCTCGGCAAGGCCACACCTAGAAACTGCCTGCCGCCATCGCCACAGCACGCGGAACGGCGGCCGCTTCGCCACCAGGCAAAGCGGCCGCCGTGTCAACTGGCCTACTTACTGCGGGCTCCTTACAGCGGGATCCAGACCCCGAAGAACCAGAAGCCCCACTGGTTGAACCCGGGATCCCACACGGGTGTTTCCTGGTAACCCCAGTAGTTGATCGGGCCACCGATCCATGGCGATCCGGGCGGCGGGAGCGGTCGGCCCCAGTCCGGGCGGGGCGGCTCACCCCAGCCCCAGGGTGCGGGTCCGTTGCCCCAAGGTTGCCCGTGGAAGTAGCCGCGGTGGTCATCCCCGTGCCATCCGCCCGGAGCACCGGGAGGAGGACCACCCGGGCCGCGGTCCTGAGGCCCGCCGGGTCCACCAGGTCCGTGGTTCGGAGGACCGCCAGGCCCGCCAGGCCCGCCGGGTCCGCCGGGGCCGTGGTTCGGAGGACCGCCGGGTCCGCCTCCGCCGGGGCCGTGGTCCTGAGGCCCGCCAGGTCCACCTGGGCCGTGTGCCGGCGGCGCGCCCTGGTTACCGCCGCCCGGAGGGCCCTGGGGTGGTGCGCCGTGGCCGCCGGGGTTCGGCGGTGGCTGCGACGGATCGGCATATGCCATACCGGCGCCCACGCCCAACGCCGCCGCGCCCAGAGCACCCGCGACGGCTCCTCCTGCGATCAGTTGCTTTAGTTTCATGGTCCCCACCTGTTACGTCGTAAAACATCGAACATTTGCCCGATACCCAGAGGCTAAATAGCTTGTCTATGAATGCGCTGTGCTAAGCCCCTGTGCACCTTTTGCGCGGATATCTGGCACCAACGCCTGTGAATTGGCCGGTCACGCGAACGCCCCGGTCTCGTCGGCCTTTCCTCGAATACCCAGGTCGCGTCGATATATGCACCGCACTTGCCGAAACCATTAGCCTTATCCCTGCACGCCTCCGCGTACTCGCGCCCGGCGCAGACGATGGCCGAGCGCGCGAACGTGCTCCCAGTCGGTTTGCGGCGCGCTTTGGCGGGTTAGGAGTCGGCGATGGGTGACACGCCCGATTCGCGGGAGGGTTCGCAGTTCGGGCAATACCGGCTGCGGCGGCTGGTGGGGCGTGGCGGCATGGGCGACGTCTATGAGGCCGAGGACACGGTGCGGGAGCGCATCGTCGCGCTGAAGCTGATGTCCGAGACGCTCTCCCGCGACCCGGTCTTCCGCGCCCGCATGCAGCGCGAGGCCCGCACCGCGGGCCGGCTGCAGGAACCGCATGTCGTGCCGATTCACGACTACGGCGAGATCAACGGACAGCTTTACGTGGACATGCGCCTGATCGACGGCATCGATGTGGCCACCATGTTGACCCGTTATGGGCCGTTGCCCCCGGCGCGGGCGGTGGCGATCGTGCGTCAGATCGGCTCCGCGCTCGACGCCGCGCACGCTGCCGGGGTGACGCATCGCGACGTAAAACCGGAGAACATCCTGGTCAGCGCCGATGACTTCGCCTATCTCGTCGATTTCGGGATCGCCAGCGCCACGTCCGACGAGAAGCTGACGCAGCTCGGCAGCACGGTGGGCACCTTCAAATACATGGCACCGGAGCGATTCCGCGACTCCGAAGTGACCTATCGAGCCGACATCTACGCATTGGCCTGCGTGCTGTACGAGTGTTTGGTCGGGTCCCCGCCGTACCGGGGGGACCAGGTCAGCGTGATGAGCGCGCACCTGCACCAGTCGATTCCGCGGCCCAGCGTCGTGCGGCCGGGCATTCCGGCGGCCTTCGACACCGTGATCGCCCGCGGCATGGCCAAGGATCCAGCCGACCGCTACCCGACCTGCGGTGATCTGTCAGCGGCAGCCTATACGGCGCTGGCCACACCAGATCAGGACCGCGCCACCAACATCCTGCAGCGCAGCCAGGCGGCGAGCATGCCGGTCGGGTTTGCCGGCACGCCGCCCGGCGGTTTCACGCCTGCTCCACCAGGTGCGCCCGCACCGGTGACCCACGTTCAGCCGCAGGGGACCGGGTGGCGGCCGGCGCCGTCGGGTCCCGGCTCGACAGTGACTCCCGGCGGACCCATGCCCAGCAGGCCGATGCCGAGCGGCCCGATGCCCAGCGGGCCGATGCCTTGGGCCGGGGCACCGCCATGGGGTCAACCGCCGGTTCAGCCGTCCCAAGCCTCACGCACGCCCTGGCTGTGGGTTGGCGTTGCCGCTGCGGTCGTGATGACCCTGGTGGGCGGCGCGCTCCTCGTTGTGGCCAAACCCTGGGAGTCGTCGCCCACGCCGGCATCGTCGGCGTCGCCATCCGCAGCGGCGCCAGATGCGGTGGCGCTCAAGGTGCTCGACGACGGTGTGCTTGTCGGCAGTTCGGCGGCAGCGGTGACGATTGACATTTTCAACGAGCCGCTCTGCCCGCCATGTGGCAGCTTCATCCGGTCGAACGCCAGCGATATCGACACCGCGGTGAACAACAAGAAGCTCGCGGTGCGCTACCACCTGCTCAATTTCCTGGACACCTCGTCGCGCAGCAAGAATTACTCGACCCGGGCGGTTGCGGCCACGTATTGTGTTGCGGCGCAGAACGACCCGAAGATCTACAGCGACTTCTACTCCGGCCTGTTCACCAGTAACTTTCAGCCGCCCGAAAACGGACCTGAAGACCGCACCGATGGCGAACTGGCCCAACTGGCCAAGTCGGTGGGCGCCGACGCCTCGGTCGTCAGCTGCATCAAGTCCGGCGCCGACGTCGCAACTGCCGCAGCGAAGGCCGGCGCCGCCTTCGCGTCGCTCCGGTCACTCAATGCCGATTCAACGCCTTTCGTGTGGGACGGCGGCAAGTCGGTGAACTACAAGGATCCGGGCTGGCTCACGAAGCTGGTCGGCCAGTAGTCGGTTGACGTCGAAACGTGCGGCCGAGCGCGTCGATGCGGCTAGGCCAACATCGGCGCGAGTTCGGCGCGCGGCACCGCAACTTTCAGTGGCCCGTCCACGTGCGGTAGCAACCCGTCCTGGTTGAAGAAGAAGATCACCGCGTCGTCGGTGATTGCAAAACTCTGATACGCGGCCGCACCGAGTTCGTTGAGCGTCAGCAGGCCTGGCGCATCGTGTTTGTCCAACTCGCGCTGGACAATTGGGTTGAGTACCTCCAGCGGTTTGGTGCCGGCTTTGAACAGCGTGTCGAACGTGATGGCGGTGTGCTTGGCCAGGTCGTAGTTGAACGCCTTGAAGGTGGTGACCGGGTTGATGCCGGTGTCGTTTCCGATGTCGAGCAGCAGGCTTTGGGTGCCTAGGGTCGGGGTGCCGGATCGGTATGCGTGGCCGCCGATGTCCAGTCGATAGCTGACCGAGCTACCGCGTGGCGGCTGATGGGCGACCCAATCGTTGAATTGATCGCGACGCTGGACCAGGAAGTCCGTGACCGCCTGCTGGTCCGGGTAGTCGACCGGAAAGCGGAAGTCGAGGCTGGACGTGGGAGTGGCACCGCGTACGTGGCAGATCTGCTTGGTGTCGAGCGTGCCGCCGAGGCTGGTGCAGGCCGACTGCGCGACGGCAGTCGTGGTTGGCTGACCGGCCGACGAGGCAGTGCTATGGGCAGGGGTGCTTGATGTGCCGCATGCCGCTACGCCCATGATCGCGGCCACAGCGATGCATGCGAGCCCGCCACCCCGGTTCGGCATCCGGGCGCTGATGGCTGGTTTGGTGAATGTAGTGGACATGTGGCCTCGGGTGTTTGCTGTTGTCGGTTGGCTAATCTTCGTGGTTTGCGCACCGGCTGTCACTCCGCTGTGAATTGATCAGCGGCACTACGGCTTTCACCGGTGCTCTGATGCGCGCGCGGCGCATGGCGGCGGTCGCGCAAGCGGTCGAATTGCGTCAGGTAATACTCGACTAGGGAAACAGGCGCGTTCCGAACAACGACGGAGGGTATGCAATGGCAAACGCGAAACCACTCGAAGGCATCCGTGTCCTGGAGGCCGCGGTGTGGACGTTTGTGCCTGCGGCCGGAGCGGTGCTGGCCGAATGGGGCGCCGAGGTGATCAAGATCGAGCCGCGGGTGGGCGGCGATCCCCAGCGTGGTCTGGTCACCATGGGCCTGGTCCCCGGCGGTCCGGACGGGGTCAACTACATGATCGAGATGCCCAACCGCGGCAAGAAGTCGATCGGAGTCGACATGACCACGCCCGGCGGGCAGGAGGTGGTGCACGACCTCGCCAAGACCTGCGATGTGTTCCTGACCAGTTACCTGCCGAGCAGGCGCAAACGGTTCGCGATCGATATCGACGACATTCGCGCCGTCAACCCCGACATCATCTATGTGCGCGGATCCGGCTACGGCCCGAAGGGGCCGGACGCGGACAAGGCCGGCTACGACGGGGTCTCGTTCTTCTCCCGCGGCGGGATCAGTAATGCGTTCACCCGTGATTTCCCCGAACCGGTCATGCAGACCCCGGCTTTCGGCGATCTGCTGGGCGGATTGACGATCGCCGGCGGCGTCGCGGCGGCCCTCTACAAGCGCAAGGCAACGGGGGAGACGTCGGTGGTCGACGTGTCACTGCTCGGGCTCGCGTCGTGGTCCATGAGCCCGCAGGTCACCGCGGCCATGCTCTACGGCGGCGACCCGATGCCGAACTTCACCCACCGCGACATGCCCAACCCGCTGGTGGGCACGTACAAGACCCAGGACGGCCGCTACATCACACTGATGATGCTGCAGGGCGAGAAGTTCCTGCCCGAGGTTCTCTCGGTGATCGGACGGTCGGATCTGTTGGAGGACAAGCGATTTGCCGATCCGCACTCGCGCTACGAG
>Ga0335072_10015448_pt1 | contig 10839 bp, 6 predicted proteins | sample Lox_Sample_21_FD_206725 | JGI IMG/M metagenome (GOLD analysis project Ga0335072, IMG submission 206725) | Soil microbial communities from Loxahatchee National Wildlife Refuge, Florida, United States - Lox_Sample_2.1 | ecosystem: Environmental > Terrestrial > Soil > Wetlands | place: USA: Florida... | reverse complement strand
GGTCGTCGAACACGGCCAGGGCTTCCGCCTGGCGTCCCGCCCGGTACAACGCCAGCATCAGCAGCTCGCTGAGCGTCTCGCGCAGCGGATGGTCATCCAGCAGCGTCCGTAGCTCGGCAATCGCGGCCAGGTGAGCACCTGACTCGATGTCCATCGACAGCCGGTCTTCCGTCGCGGCCATGCGAAGCTCCAGGAGCCGGGAGCGCTGAGAGTCGGCATAGGGTCCCTGGATTCCGGCCAGCGGCATGCCCCGCCACAGCGCCAGGGCCGCACTGAGCTGGCTCGCCGCCAGGGTGAGGTCCCCACTGCCTCGAGCAAGCTGAGCCTGCTGGACCTGCTCGGTGAACAGCTCAAGGTCGACGCTTACCGGGCCCGTTTCGATGGTGTAGCCGTCACCCACTGACTTGAGCAGTTCAGCGGCCCGGCCGCCGGTCACCGAGTCCAGGCACCGGCGCAGGCGGGAGACGTACGTACGGACCGTGCCCACCGCCGAGCGCGGTGGGTCCTGCCCCCAGATGGCGTCGACCAGGATGTCCATCGCCACCTGCCTCCCCTGGGACAGCAGGAGGATGGCGAGGACGGCGCGCTGCTGGGGCGAGCCCACGTCGAACTCGCTGTCGTTGTTCCAGGCCCGCACCGGGCCCAGCACCTCGAACCGCAAGCGCTCGGCTGCATCCGTCACCGCGTCAGCCTCCCCCGCCGAACATGACTCGTCACAATTCACAATATTTCAGAGCCAGTCAACGCCTCCCGCGTACATCCGGGCATGGGCCGACGGATAGTTGATCCTCCGTCAGCAAGACGTCAATCGCTGGAATGTGCACTTGCGAGCAGGACGGCCACACGACCGTTCCTCGCCGGCCGGGCCGCGTGCTTTCTCCGGCCCACGGCGAGATCAACCTGCTCCCGCGAAGGAAGTCGAATGAGTATCCCCCCACCTATCGATGGCGTCTTCGCCGTGACAGCCGACAGCGCTCGCTGGCTGCGCGCCGACGTCGACGGGGTCGTCCTCGTGCCCGAGGATGACGGTTACGCGCAGGAGTGCGCGACGTACAACCTGGCCGCCGCCCGCCGCCCGGCCGTCGTGGTCGGCGCGGCCAGTTCCGGCGACGTCGTCTCCGCGGTCCGCTTCGCGACCAGGCGGGGCCTGCCCGTGGGGGTGCTGGCGACCGGGCACGGGTCTTCTGTTCCGGCTGACGGAGCGGTGCTCGTCACCACGAGGCGGATGAACGCGGTATCGATCGACCCGGTGGCGCGCACGGCGCGGGCTGCGGCGGGCGCCCGCTGGCAGCAGGTCATCGAGCCTGCCGCGGCCCATGGGCTCGCCCCGCTCAACGGTTCCTCGCCGCTCGTTGGCGTGGTCGGCTACACCCTGGGCGGCGGGCTGAGCCCGATTCACGGCCGCCGCCATGGCTGGGCCGCGGATCACGTGCGGGCCATCGAGATCGTCACCGCTGACGGGCAGCTGGCTCGCGTGACGGCCGAGCGGGACGCTGACCTGTTCTGGGCGGCCCGAGGCGGCAAGGACAACTTCGGTATCGTCACCGCGATCGAGTTTGACCTATTCGAGGTCCCGCCGGTCTACGGGGGCGCGCTGTACTTCCCGGGCGAGCTGACCGCGGACGTGCTGCACGCCTACCAGGAATGGGCACCGGCGCTGCCGGAGGAAATGACGGCGTCGGTCGCGCTGATGCGGCTCCCGCCACTGGACATCGTCCCGGAGCCCCTGCGCGGCCGGCTCGCGGTCCACGTCCGGGTCGCCTACCTCGGCGCGGCGGGCGAGGCAGAATCGCTGCTGGCACCCATCCGCCGGACCGGGGCCACGCTCATCGACACCGTCGGCGACCTGCCCTACCAGGACGTGGGCATGATCCACGCCGACCCGCCCATTCCGATCCCGGTGCACGAGGGGTCACGGCGGCTGGCGGAGTTCCCGGCGGCCGCCGCCGGGGCGATCGCCGCTGCCGCCGGCCCCCGGGCTGACTGCCCGCTCACCATGGTGGAACTGCGCCAGCTCGGCGGCGCGCTCGCCCGCGACCCTGATGTTCCCAATGCCGTCAGTGGCCGGAGCGCGGCTTTCCAGGTCTTCTGCGCTGGGATAGCCGGGCCGGATGGCGCCAAGGCCATGCACGACGCCGCGGACGAGGTGTTCAGCGTCCTGCGGGCCTGGGAGGTCAAGGCCGGGACGCTCAACTACCTCGGCAGCCGCGATACCGCGCGGGAAACCATTCGCGAGACGTTCGGCAAGCAAACCTACGACCGGCTGAGCCAGGTCAAGCGAACCTACGATCCGGACAACCTGTTCCGGGTGAACCACAACATCGCGCCAGCGGCATAGTGCGCGCGGTGACCCGAGCCCGGGGCTCGGGTCACCGCGCGCCGCGGGCAAGCCGTGCGGCTTACCCTCGAAGGCCCGCCTGTGTCGCTACGTCGAGAAGGGCCAGTGCCTTGTCGACGAGCTCGTCGGCGCTGGCGGAGTCACCGTCCAGCCCGATGACCAGCTCATGAGCGCCAGCTTGGGCGATGGCCGCGAAATCCTCCGCCAGTTCCTCGGGCGACCCGTGGAATGGCTGCCGCCCGGGCCCAAGCCGCTTGTCAGTGACCGTGACGAAGGCCTCGACCGGCACCAGCCGCAGGGCACCCGGATCCCGGCCCGCGGCCTCGGCGAGGTTGAGGATCTGCTTCCAGGCCTGCGCGATGGCCGGGCCGGGCATGCTGGTCGGCATCCAGCCATCGCCTTTCTCAGCGATGCGCCGGATCGCGCGCCCGGAAAAGCCGCCGCCGAGGAGGACCGGGATCCGCATCACCGGCTTGGGGTTGACCAGCGCTTCCCGGATGACGATCTCGGAGTCGTGATAGGTCACCGGATTCGGCCCGGTCAGCGCGCGCACCGCGTCGATTACCTCATCCAGGGCCTGGCCGCGACGGGCGAAATCAGCCCCCGCGGCCGCGTACTCATCAGTCGACCAGCCGCTGCCCAGCCCGGCGGTGACCCGGCCGCCAGTGGCCTGATCGAGCGTCGCCAGCGCGCGGGCCAGGTGCAGCTTGCCGCGCAATGGCGCGACCAGGACGCTGGTCCCCAGCCTGACGCGCTGGGTCACGGCGCCGGCCAGCGTCAGCACGGTCAGCGGGTCAGCGCAGTGCTGGTAATAGTCAAGCCACGGCATCCCGTCAATTCCGTAGAGGCCATCGGCCGGATCGAGCGGGAACAGTACCCGCTCATACGCCCACAGTCCGGCGTATCCCGCATCCTCGGCCTGCGTGGCCACCTTGATGACATCCCGTCGCAGATCACGGTGAGCGCCCTGCGGAAGGGCAAGTCCGAATTCCATGGCGCTCAGCGCACCAGCGCGCGATCAACATCGCGTTGACACCCTCATGACGGACGGCCTCGCTATGGATTGCCCGCGTCGATCGCCTGTCAATCAGCTGCCGGCCGCCGCGGTGCAGGCTCGTCACGAACGGGAGGGAGTCACGTACATGAAGGAAGCCAGCCGGCCAGAGCCCGTCACGCTGGACAAGGAATTCATTCAGGATCCACGGGCGGTATACGCGCTGCTGCGGGAGCAGGGGCCAGTTCGCCAGGTCATCATGGCGGGCGTGCCGGGGTGGCTCGTGACGTCCTACGACGAGGCCCGGGCACTGCTCGGCGATCCCCGGCTAGGCAAGGACTACCGCAGCATCGGGGGGATCCTTCCGCCCAGCGCGTCCGGGATATACGCGACGCCGCTCGCCTCGACCATGCTCGCCTCCGACCCGCCCGATCACACCCGGCTCCGCAAGCTCGTGACCAAGGCGTTCACCGCGCAGGCGGTCGCCGGGCTGCGCCCGGTGATCGAGCAGACGGCCGAGGAGCTCCTCGGCGCGATGGCCACCGGGGCGACCGTGGACCTCCTCACCGCGTACGCGCTCCCGCTCCCGATTGCCGTTATCTCCGACATGCTTGGCGTGCCCCGGTCAGATCAGGATCTCTTCCGCGACTGGACGCTGTCGTTCGTTTCGATCAGGCCACCGGAGGTGCTCGCCGAGGCCAACCGGCGGCTGACCGCCTATCTCGCCGCCCTTGTCGAGGACAAGCGCGCGCACCCGGGCGACGACCTGCTGTCCCGGCTGGCGCAGGTGGCCGACGAGGGCAGCCACCTGTCGGACGAGGAACTGCTGCGCATGGCCTTCCTGCTGCTCACGGCTGGATTCGAGACCACGGTCAACCTCATCGCCAACGGCGTGCTCTCGCTGCTGCGCCACCCAGCCCAGCTGGCACTACTCCAAGCCGATCCAGGGCTGCTGCCGAGCGCGGTAGAAGAGCTCCTGCGCTACGAGGGGCCCGTGCACGTGGCTACCTACCGCTTTACCAAAGAGCCCGTCCAGGCGGGCGGCGCCCACATCCCGTCCGGCCAGATCGTCTTGATCTCCCTGCTGGCCGCCAACCGCGACGAGCGGAGGTTCCCCGACCCGGACCGTCTCGACATCACCCGCCCGGCCGATGGCCACGTCGCCTTCGGGCACGGCATCCACCGGTGCGTAGGCGCGCCCCTGGCCCGGCTCGAGGGGCGCATCGCCATCGGCAAGCTGCTGCGCCGTTTCCCTGAGATGAGCCTGGCGGCCGAGCCGGGCGAACTGCGCTGGCGCAGCAGCACCCTGATGCACGGCCTTCACTCGCTGCCCGTGCGCCTCAGTTGAGTTTCTTTTTGAATGATTCTGTTGGATCTCTTGCGAGACTCCGAACACTGCTGGATAAAAATTCCGATTCACCGGAGTTTTCGGAGCACAAAATCCAACGCGATGGCGGACTTAGCTTCCCTCTTGCGGCGCTCCGGCGCGGATTTGACGGGTAATTGTCCCGACATGATGGTTTCCGCGATGATCATCCGTTACGCTAGCAGCCTTATCGGGCGGGGGCGCTTGCGGTCAGTGGTTCTCGCCGGGATCGGGTCGATTTTCGGAGGGGGAACCGATGGCCACGTTTACTACTGGCATGCAGCCAGTGGAGGAGTCGAGGGAAAAAGGCCTCAAGACTGGCGCCCTTGGCCTGGCATCAAGCGTCGTAATCGGAGTCGCGTCAACAGCGCCCGCTTACAGCCTCGCCGCGACGCTGTTCTTCGTCGTGGCCGCCGTGGGGCTGAAGTCCCCGCTGGTCGCCGTGCTGGCGTTTGTGCCCATGCTGCTGTGCTCGATCGGCTTCAGCGAGCTGAACAAGGCCGACCCTGACTGCGGGACCACGTTCATCTGGGGCTCACGGGCGTTCGGCCCCGGGCTGGGCTGGGCAGGCGGCTGGGCCACGGTGGCGGCCGACATCCTGGTCATGGGCAGCCTGGCCCAGGTAGCCGGGCAGTACGTCTTTTTCCTGGTCCAGGGGCCAAACAGCGCGATCGGGGCAGACGCCTCCGGCGGGTGGGTGCTGCTGGTCGGCGTGCTGTGGATCGTGGCGATGACCTACATCTGCTACCGCGGCATCGAGCTCTCGGCCAGGTTCCAGAGAGTGCTGCTGACTATCGAAGTGATCATGCTGATGGTGATGTCGGTGACCGCGCTGGTCCGGGTATTCGTCAGCAGCCCGGCGGGGTCGATCCACCCGCGCCTCAGCTGGCTGTCGCCGTCGCACCTGCCCCTCTCCGCGTTCGTTTCCGGGATCGTCTTGATGCTGTTCATCTACTGGGGCTGGGACACCGCCCTGTCGGTGAACGAGGAGACAGCGGACAAGTCCAGGACGCCAGGCCGGGCCGGGATCATCTCGACGATCCTGCTGCTCTTCACGTACGCGATCGTGATCGTCGCCGTGCAGTCGTTCGCCGGGGTCGGCGGCAAGGGGGTCGGGCTGACGAACCCGGCTCACCAGTTCGACGTGCTGTCGGTCACCGGGAGCGCGATCTTCGGAAGCTCCGGGTTCGGCACGGTGCTGTCCAGGCTGCTGATCCTGATGGTGCTCAGCTCGGCCGCGGCGTCCACCCAGACCACGATCTTGCCGGCCGCCCGCACCACGCTGTCGATGGCGGCCTACCGGGCCCTGCCGCAGCAGTTCGCCAAGATCAGCCCCCGGTACCTGACTCCCACGGTGTCCACGGTCGTGGTGGGGATCGTGTCGGTCGCGCTGTACATCCCGCTGAACTTCATCTCCGGGGGCAACCCGATCGCTGACGCCGTTTCCGCGATCGGGCTGTACATCGCTTTCTACTACGGGCTGACCGCCTTTTCCTGCACCTGGTATTACCGGTCCACCCTGACGAGCAGCGCCCGCAACCTGTGGATGCGCGGAATCTTGCCGTTGCTCGGCGGCGTGATCATGTACGCGGCCGGCATCTATAGCCTCCAGAGCGACTGGGTGGCGACCAACAGCTACACAACCTGGACGGTGCCCGGCCTGCAGTGGCAGATCGGCGGGATCTTCATCATCGCCGCGCTGGCCGCGCTGGCCGGAATAGCCAGCTTCGTCTACATGCGCGTGACCGCGCCCGCCTTCTTCCGCAGGCAGACCCTCACCAGGGCCACTCCGGTGCGAATCCCTGAAATGGAACTCTGAGCCGGGCGGGCGGCGATGGCGATGAAGACGGAACCGGACATCGCCGACGTGATCGTCGGCGAGTCGTCGTGGCCGGTCCGGTCAGGGACGGTCCCGCTGGCCGGCGATTACATCGGCCGGCTAGAGACCGCTCCGGACTTGACGCTTGCGCTGCCGGCCGCAGGCGCGGTCGCGCTGGTAACGGACCGGACGGGCCAGGTCCCGGCGGCTGACCCGGCGGCGCGGGACTGGCGGAGGGCGTCGGGCAAGACTCAGCTCGCCGCGGCCTTTGCCGAGTCGCTGTGGCAATCGGGCCAGCTGGACCTGCTGGTCTGGATCCAGGCCACGAGCCGCGCCAGCGTCCTGTCCAGCTACGCCGCGGCGACGGCCGCCGTGACCGGCCGGGATCAGGCGAGCAGTTGCGAGTCCGTCGCCGCCCAGTTTCTCGACTGGCTGCGAGAGACTAGCCGCCCATGGCTGCTCGTCCTCGATGACCTGGCCGATCCGGCGGAACTGGACGGGCTCTGGCCGGCCGGCCGGGCCGGCCGGGTCCTGGTGACCTGCGCTGACGCCGCGGCGGTGCCCCGCGGCATGCAGGCCCTCCCGGTCGGGCTGTTCAACGCCCGCGAGGCCCTTGGCTACCTGGTGGAGAGCCTGTCGTCCAACCCGGGCCAGCGGCTCGGCGCGATCGACTTGGTCAGTGCCATGAACCTGGAGCCGGCCGCGCTGATCCAGGCCAGCGCCGTGATCGCGACCTCAACGATGTCGTGCCACGACTACCGTGAGTACTTCCTGGGCAGGCGGGACCAGCTGACGGATTCGTCTGGCGCACCGCCGCCGGACAGCGCGGTCACCTGGACGCTCTCATGGGAGCGGGCCGATCAGCTTGCCCCAGGCGGGTCAGTTCAGTCGGTCCTGGCCCTGGCCGCGTTGCTCGACGGGCACGGGATGCCGGCAACCGTGCTGACCGCCCCGGCGGCTGTTGGCAGCACCGCCGGCGGCCGGGCCCGCGCGGCGCTGTCGGCCCTTGAACGCGTCGGCCTGCTGACCGTCGTATCCGCCGCGGCACCGCCGGCGGTCCTGATCAGCCCCGTGCTGCAGGGCGCACTGCGAGCCGTCATGCCGGAAGGCCTGCTCGATCAGGTGGCCAGGGTGGCCGCGGACGCGCTGCTTCAGGCCTGGCCGGAAGAAGAGCTGCCCGGCTGGCCCGCTTCCGGCCTGCGCTCGTGCGCTGCGGCCCTGCGGCAGATCACCGGGACCCGGCTGTGGGCCGGAGGATGCCATCCGCTGCTGCTCCGGGTGGGGGACAGCCTGGACGGCGCCCGCCTGACCGGCCCCGCGGTCGACCATTGGCACGACGTGCTCATCACGAGCGACCAGCTGCTTGGGGCCGCCCATCCGGACACGATACTGGCTGGGCAGCGACTGGCTGACGCCCTCCTGGCGGCCGGCCGCCCGGGCGACGCCGTCACCTGGTCTCAACGGCTACTCGACACCCTGGCCGTCAAGCTCGGGCCCGACCACGAGGACCTGATCGAAGCGAAGCGCCGCCTAGGTCACGCCCTGGTGGCGGCTGGCCAGCTCCAGCGGGCCATCCCCGTCCTCGAGGGCGCGCTCGCCGATTCCGTGCGGGTCCGCGGGGCCGAGCATACGGAGACGCTCGGCGCGCGGGACGAGCTCGCCGCCGCCTACCTGGCCTCGGGCCTGTACTCCGACGCGATCACCGCGTACCGGCGCACGCTCGCCGACCGGGAGCGCACCCAGGGATCCCGGCACCCGGAGACGATGATCACGCGTCTTGGCCTAGCCGATTCCTACCTGGCCAGCGGACAGGCCAGAGAGGCGGTAGCGGCTTACAAGCGGGTGGTCGCTGACCGGGAACGCGCTCTCGGGCCTAGTCACCTGGACACCGTCCGGGCGTGGTACATCCTGGGCACGGCCTACCAGCGGACGGGCAAGACGGTGGTGGCCGAGCGGTTCTACGAGCAGGCCCGGGTCGGCTTCGAGCAACTGCTCGGACCCCGTCACCCTGACGCGCTGCGCACCCGGGCCGAGCTGGCCCGGGTGTACCACCAGCTGGGACGGTACGGCGACGCCCGCGCGCTGCTGCGCGACACGGTCGACCGCCTGCAGCGCATCCTGCCGGGCGACGATCCGCTGGTCCTCGAGCTTCGCGAGATCCTGGCCGATATCGGCGAGGAATGACCGGTCAGTCAGCGCGACCGTTATCGAGCGCCGCCAGTAGCTCGCCGAGGGTCGTGCGGTCACCGGCCGACAGCGGGGCGAACAGCTCCTCGGCGGCCCGGCGGCGGGCCTCCCGCAGGTCGTCGCGAACGGCGGCGCCGTGCTCGGTCAGGTGCAGCAAGATGGCCCGGCGGTTGCGCGGGTCGATCTCCCGGCGGACCAGGCCGACCGCCTCCAGGGAGTCGATCACCGTCGTCAGCGAGCGCGGGACGATGCCGAGGCGGTCGGCGATCTCGGCCATCCGCGGTGGCTCCTCGCTGCGAGTGATCACCCGCAGGGCGCGCTCCTGAGCGGGAGTGAGGCCGAGCGGCGCCAGCTGCTCGGCCTGGGCGTGGCGGAGCCGCCGGGTGAGCCGGAACACCTGGTCAGCGAGCTGGACCGGGTCCTCGTACGCCATCTGCCGATGCTATCAGAGCCATGCTCATATGGAGTCGGGAACAATTATGAGCTAAACTCAGTTTGAGCAAGCAAGACTTACTACGATCCTCAGGAGGCCCTATTTGGGTACCGCTTCCAATCCCCGCGTTCCGCTCCGCCGCATCGTCGCGCTGTTTCGCCCCTACCGGTGGAGCCTGCTGTTCGTCTGCTTCCTGGTCGGCGCCTCATCGCTGATCTCCCTGGTCAATCCGTTCCTCATCCGGGCGGTCATCGACGTCGCGCTGCCCCAGGGCCGCGCCGGCCTGCTCACCATCCTCGCGGCCGCCATGATCGTGGTCGCGGTGGCGAACAGCTCGATGAGCGTCTCGCAGGTCTACGTGTCCACCCGGGTCGGCCAGCGGGTCATGCACGACCTGCGCACCGCCGTCTACTCGCGCCTGCAGCGCATGTCGCTGGCGTTCTTCACCCGTACCCGCACCGGCGAGGTGCAGTCCCGCATCGCCAACGACATCGGCGGCATGCAGTCCACCGTCACCACCACCGCCACGACCCTGGTGTCCAACCTGACCACGGTCGTCGCCACGATCATCGCGATGCTCGTCCTTGACTGGCGGCTCACCATCGCCTCGCTCATCATGATGCCGCTGTTCGTGTGGGTGAGCCGCCGGGTCGGCAGCGAGCGCCGTCGCATCACCCGCGACCGGCAGCGCCAGCTCGCGACGATGACCTCGATCGTGCAGGAGTCGCTGTCGGTCAGCGGGATCCTGCTTGGCCACACCATGGGCCGTTCGGCATCACTGGCGAAAGGCTTCGCGAGTGAGTCGGAAAAGCTGTCCGACCTGGAGGTCAGCTCCAGCATGGCCGGCCGCTGGCGCCAGTCCACCATCCAGATCGTCATGTCCTCCATGCCCGCCGTCATCTACTGGGTGACCGGCCTCACTGGCGGTGCCGGCCAGCACGGGGCGCGCCACATGGCCATCTCCATCGGCACGCTGGTCGCCTTCACCACCTTGCAGGGCCAGCTATTCCGGCCTGCCGTCCAGCTCCTGGGCGTCGGCGTCGACATCCAGAGCTCGCTGGAGCTGTTCAGCCGGATCTTCGAGTACCTCGACCTGCCCATCGACATCGCCGAGCCGCGGCACCCGGTCACCCTGCCGGGACGGGCACGCGGCGACGTGCGGCTGGCCGGCGTCGGCTTCAGCTACGCCGCGGCGGCGCGGCCAACCCTCAGCGACATCAACGTAACGATCCCGCCCGGTCGCCACCTGGCGATCGTCGGCGAGACTGGGTCGGGCAAGACCACCCTCAGCTACCTCATCCCGCGGCTGTACGACGTGACCTCCGGCGCCGTCACCATCGACGGCGTGGACGTCCGGGACATGTCCTTCGACACGCTCGCCGCCACCGTCGGCATGGTCGCCCAGGAGACCTACCTCTTCCACGCCTCGGTGGCCGACAACCTGCGGTTCGCCAAGCCGGACGCGACTGACGCCGAGCTCGTCCGCGCGGCCAAGATCGCCCAGATCCACGATCACCTGATGTCCCTGCCCGACGGCTACGACACCGTCGTGGGCGAGCGCGGCTACCGGTTCTCCGGCGGGGAGAAGCAGCGGCTGGCGATCGCCCGGGCCGTACTGCGCGACCCGCCCGTCCTCGTCCTGGACGAGGCCACCAGTGCCCTGGACACGCAGACCGAGCAGGCCGTGCAGGAGGCCATCGAC
>Ga0335072_10015446_pt1 | contig 10839 bp, 12 predicted proteins | sample Lox_Sample_21_FD_206725 | JGI IMG/M metagenome (GOLD analysis project Ga0335072, IMG submission 206725) | Soil microbial communities from Loxahatchee National Wildlife Refuge, Florida, United States - Lox_Sample_2.1 | ecosystem: Environmental > Terrestrial > Soil > Wetlands | place: USA... | reverse complement strand
CGGAAGCAAAAGACGCCGGGTGTGCTTCCCCGTCGCAAACAGCATGCGGTGCTTTGCCGGATTCGGAGGCCGATTCGCCACGCAGTGCTGTGAAGCATGCACGTTCACTCCCGACCTCATCTCGCCGGTCATGTTTTCCTTTGCCGCCCGGTTCACAATCTCCTGAATCGTGAAGTCAGCTCGCGCTGGCTGCTCCCGGTGAAGAAGCGCTGTTGCGAGAAATACCTCCACAGCGCACGAAACATCCGTCCAAACCATTTGTGTCGTCATTGAACCACCTCTCCAACCCCAATCATCCCCTCCGTACACCTGAAGTGTCCGATGTGAAAGCCGCTGCAAAACCTGCACCGATAGCTGACCAAGCGGCCGACACCGAACCCTCCTGAGTGGCTAATCTGGCGAATCCGCATTTGTGCGTGTTTGGCGTGACTGAACCGCACCTTGCTGGCGCAAGATGAACTCCAACGACAGAACGCAATGCTTTCTATGTCCATTTTGTCCTCCGCAAACCACTTCGGTTCGTCAAGAACTGATGACGAATTGAATTTCACTTTAACTATGACTCAATTTAATGAGAAACGCAAATTATTTCTCATTTATCATCGTCGCGGGACTCCTAGGTCTCTAAATATTTCCTCATATTCCCACGAATCAGGCCATGCATCCTATTCATCTGATAGCCAATGCCCGATCCCCATCCGCTCGACAATCCCATCTGGAGTGCGCTCACCACCGAACACGCTTCGCTGGCGCTGGGCGACTCGCTCGCTCGACGCTACCCGCCGGCGATCGGTCCGCTCAGCGGAATGGCTTCTCAAACCGAGGCCGGCTACGAGTCGCTGCGCACCCTGGCAGGCCCCGAAGGCCTCGTGGGACTGTTTCTTGAACAGCCTCCGGTTCCCCGCCCCGGCTGGACCCTGGTGCGCGGAGGCGAACTTTGCCAGATGATCTCAACCAGCGCTGACGCTGCTGATTCCACTCCCCTCCCGCCGGGTGTTTCCATGCGACGGCTCACAGCCGATGACGTTTCCGAGATGGTCGCCCTGGCCGAATTGACCGAGCCGGGCCCGTTTCGCAATCGGACTCATGAGCTGGGCGTCTTCTACGGAATCTTCGATGCCGGCCGCCTCGTCGCCATGGCCGGACAGCGCATGCATGTTCCGGGATTTGTCGAGGTTAGCGCTGTCTGCACGCATCCCGATGCACGAGGGCGCGGATACGCTCGGGCGCTCATGGCCGAAGTGATGAAGGAAATCCGCCGTCGCGGCGAAACTCCTTTTCTGCACGTCTTCGCCGAGAATCAGTCCGCGATGCGCGTGTACGAAGGCCTCGGATACGTCCAGCGGCGCATTCTCCATCTGGCCGTGCTGAAGAACGAGGCCTGAGAACCGGCCCGCCCAGTCGCGTACCTTCGCATCGCTCAACTAACATCGAAGAAGCCATGCCCTCCAGGCCAAAACTCGGCCAGAATTTCCTCCACGATCCTCAGGCCACTGAGCGCATCGTTGCGGCGCTCGGCGATTGTTCCAACCGGACCGTGATCGAGATCGGGCCCGGTCAGGGCGCATTAACCCGCGCGCTGGCCGCGCATCCGGCCCGCGTGCTGGCCATCGAACTCGATGCCGAATTGGCCCACAGCTTGCAATCTGAATTCGCACCCCCCCGCGTCACCGTTGTGAACGAAGATGTGTTGAGTTTCGATTTCAATAAAGCCGCGTCCGACGCCGGGCAACGCCTCCTCGTCGTCGGCAATCTCCCTTACTACATCACCTCGCCGATTCTTTTGAAGCTGGCCGCCAACCATGCGGTTCTCGACCGCGCCGTGCTCATGGTGCAGCGCGAAGTTGCCGATCGTGTCGCTGCCTCTCCCGGCTCACGCGATTATGGGCTGCTTTCGGTCACAACACAGCTCTATGGATCGGTTGAGAAGCTTTTCACTTTGCCTCCCGGCGCCTTCACGCCCCCGCCCGAAGTTCACTCCACCGTGTTTCGCTGGCGATTCGCATCGCGCGTGCGCGACCTTGACGTCGATGAAGCACAATTCCTCGCCTTCCTGCGCAAGGCGTTTGCGCAGAAACGCAAAACACTCGCCAACAATCTGCGCGCTGCCGGATGCACGCCCGACGCCATCGCCGACGCTCTCTTGAGTGCCGCGATCGATCCCCGCGCCCGGGCCGAAACACTCAGCCTCGAAACCTTCGCCGCGCTCTGGCGCTTGCTCCAAAACGAAAAGGCCGCTCCGCAAAACGAAGCAGCCCATTCGCCGACTCAATCCCGATCTTAGTGGTGCCCGCCTCCACCGCCACCGTGGGAGGCGCCTCCGCCACCGCCGCCGGCATGCGCAGCGCCGCCACCACCGCTGAAGCCTCCGCCACGCGAAACTCCGCCGCCGCCGGCTCGTGGAGCAGCGGCCCCACCGCTATAGGACCGTCCCGCCGGAGATCCCACATAGCCTCGGCTGGGAGCCGTGTACCGCGGAGTGTAGCCGCCATAGTAGGACGGCGTGCGTGTCGGGCCACCAGACGGCCGTGGACTGCTTGCATATCCCTGCCGCATTCCGGCGCCGTAATTCGGGCTCTGGATGAACCCGGACCGCACGGTTTCCGTGTTCTTCCCGGTCCAGTATGGATCCGAAACGAGACCGCGTTCGTACGCGGGCCGCGGAGACAGCGGGCGCAGCGGCTGAACGCTGTTTCCCGCGATCGTCACCGGCGAACCCTTGATCCGCACCGGCTGCCCATACGTGCCATCCTTGATCCGATTGACCGCAAGCACTGGGTGCGGCTCAAACCGTCCCCCTGGGCGAATCGGCCCTGGATGAACCGGTCCGCCGCGTGGGCGAAGCGGAGGCCGATAACGGTATGGAGCGTTGCCGATATTGAATCCCCAGCCGCCGCCAACCCACCACGGATAGCCGCCGGGCGCCCATCCCCATCCGAATCCATCGTAGTAATTCCAAATTCCCGATTCATACGGCATGTAGCCCCACGGTTCGCACGATACCCATGTATACCCGTATCCCGGGCTCCACACCCAGTTCCCGCAGCCGTAAGGCTCCCATCCCGAATTCATCGCGTCATACGGCGACCACACATACCCCTGCCCCGGAACGTTGTACCAGTTGCCGTTGGCATCCAGATCGCCCCACGCAGGATTGTTGCTGTTCGGTTCGCTTGCCGTGGCCTGCGTCCGCTCCGCTTCCTCTGAAGTCAATGCCTGGTCGCGGTCGGAGTTCCATGCATCCCACGAATCCGGCTCAATCGTTTCGGCTACGGTGTAGTCCCCCGGATCGGCGGCATTCAGCTTCACGCTTTCTCCGCCATGCAGATCCAATGAGAGATTGTCCGCGCCATCCAGATGCGCATTGCCTGAGAAAACCGCCAGCTCTCCGGGAGGCTCGTCCAGATCAACGCGGAACACCGAGAATCCGCTCGTTGCAACCGTTGCGCCTCCAAACCGAACCTGCGTGTGATCGTTCGGCGTGTCGCCCTGCAGCTCAAAATAGCCCAGACCGCTATCCAGAACCAGCTGCGTCTCGGTCGAATCTCCCTGCTGCCGCAGCACCCCGAGCGTCAGCGAACTGTTCGGCGAAATACGCGCCACGCTGCCGTCTTCAAACTGGACCTCCGCACGCCCGTCATCCGCCGTTGTGATCTGCGTCCCTTCAAACAACGGAGTATTAGCCAGCGCTCGCGACGCCAGAATCGTGCTGCCGTTCGCCAGCTGCACCGAGCCATCCACGTAGCTCAGCCGCACAGCCCGCGTTCCCCGCCCTGCATCCGGTCCTGAAGCGGGTCCCGCGCCCGGCCCCGCCGCCTGGGCCATCGCAAGCGGCCCCAGCGCCAGCGCGCTCATCAGAATGGTTGTAAGTCTAAGTCTCCCTGCGCCCGATCTAAATACTTTCGTCCCCATGGGTTTCATCGCGCCTCCCCCTTCCTCGGCCTCGATATTCGTTCAGCCTAAAGGAGGTCAACATCTATTGGACACCCCTCGCGCAGCGAAAGTCGCGCCAAGGTACCACCCCGCCTCGTATTTATTTATTCGCCTGCTCCAGCAGCATCCGCGCCCGCTTCCTCACCCTCTCCATCACCTCGGGATCGGCTTCCAGCCGCTGCAGAATTCCGCTGATGGTGCACACCTGCTGCAGCCTCCCGTCGCCCGACGCCTCCAGCAGGTACTGCATCTCCTTGTCGAGCCCCAGCGGATCGTGCTGCAGCACCATCTGCAGCCGCGCTCCTTCCGTCACCGTGTTCGCGACCCCCACCAGCGACTCGCCCAGGTTCTCGATCTCGCGGTCCTTTGAGTAGTTGAACTCGCACGATCCCTGCCCGTCCGGCCCCGTATAGGTGATCTTCTTCCATCCCTCGAAAGCCACCTTCGCATGGCTTTCACAGCTCACATTCATAAACTTGTGATGCCGCACCGTTTCAAATACCCGATCCGTAAACGGTCGCGAAAGCTGAATATCGCGATTCACGATCGTCGGCTCCATCGTTTCCAGACCATCCGCCGGGGGACCGCTGCCGCGCTCTGCATGAAAGTGCCCGCTCCCGTCAGGATGAAGAATCAGCGTCCAGTGCGATGGATCGATGTTGGGGTTCGAAAATTCGACCTTCAAAACCGTGGAGTTCTGCGCCGGCACAGCCATCCCAAGCAGCCCCGCCGCAACCGCGCACAACAGCGCCCTCACTGCAACACCCCCTGGTGCCGCAGAGTCTGCGCCGTGTGGATATGGCAGATGGCTATCGCCAGGGCATCGGCGGCGTCGGGGGGTTCAGGTGTTTCCCTCATTTCCAGCAACCTGGCCACCATGAACTGCACCTGCTCCTTCTTCGCCAAGCCGTATCCTACTACGCTCGATTTGATCTTCAAAGGGGCGTACTCCGCGATCGGCAAATGCTGATCCGCCGCCGCCAGCAGCGCAACCCCGCGCACCTGCCCCAGCTTCAGCGCCGACTTCGCATTGACCGAATAGAAGACTTCCTCGATCGCCACAACTTCCGGCTGCCAGCACACCAGCGCGGCCGTCAATTCGCGGTACACCTGGGCGAGCCGCTCCGGCAAAGCCATGCTCTTCTTCAGGCGGATCGCCCCGAGGCCGCAGCAGACAAGCCGCGGCGCCCGGCCCGCTCTCGGCTCCCCGGGAAGAGGTCTTCGTCCCAGGGGTGGCTCACCGTCCGATTCCACCACGCCGTAGCCGGTCACTTCCGTCCCGCAGTCGATTCCAAACACCCGCATCTGCCCACAAGTCTACTGCAGGCCGGCTTCCTTCCGTCAGTGCCGCAAGCGGCACCCGCCGCACATGCGGAACCCTCTCCTCAAATCTGCGCAGCGGCGCGCCAGGACAGCCGCGCGTTGCTGTGCGAAAGAGATCTCTCACGCCCCCTGCGGCAACACCCTTGGAACATCGATTCCAAGCGCCGTCGCCAGGTTATGCTGATGATCCTGCTCCTGCGAAATCACCTGGCGAAGCTGTTCCGCCAGCGCGTAGTGGCCCAGCGCCTCCGCCTGCCGCACCCGCTCCCGATAGTTCTTGATCGTCTCCGTCTCGTTGTCCAGGTCGAAGCGGATCATCTCTTCCGGCTTCTCCGAAACCTTCACCTGCTTCGGCGTAACCGTCGGCATGCCGCCAAGGTAGTCAATCTGATCCGCAAGGATCATGGCATGCTGCAACTCCTGGGTCGCATGCAGCTTCAGCTCGCCGGCAATATTCATCCACTGCGCGCCCTTCAGCACGTTGCTGTAAACGGTGTACGAGATGATCGCCTGGTACTCCCGCGCAAGGTCTTCGTTGAGCGCATGGATGAGTTCCCTCACCGCCTTGTCGTTGCCCTTGCCGTTCTGCTTCGATTTCTCCTCCGCCACAAATCCCATCCTCTCTCCAATCCACTCTGAAACACAGACAGAGGTTGGGATGCAGAACACGCCAGACCTGTTGGTTCCGCGCGCTCCAAGGCGCCCATATGAGACGGGTGCCGCGTGCCCATCCTTCGCGTTCTTTGCGAAGGGTGGGAACAAACTCGACTCAACGCCGGAGGTCCATGCGGCGCTGGGTGCCCCACCCTCGGTGTTCTGTGCGCCTTTTCAGAAACACCCAAAGGGGTCGAGTCTTAGTGTTATGGGCACATCAGTTTGATTGTTGGATTTAGCGATATGCTCCATACGGCGCGACAAGTTGCGTCAAAGGGAGAAAAGCATGTTGTGCTCGAAGTGTAAAAAGCCGATTCACGAATCAGTGTACACATCGGATGAACAGCCAAATGAACCGCTCTGCCCGAATTGTGTCGGTAATGGCGACTACCATTTGCAGCGTCAAATAGTACGGCTTCGAAAACATCCACCAACAAGAAGCCAAATGCGGGAGCCCCGGAAACGGGCGTGACTGTGTGACGGGACTGCCCCGTCAGACGCGGATACTTCCTTGACTATAGGCCACCCTCCCCGGGACCCCGGGGGGCCACGGGTCTTCGCCAGTCTTACTCATTGATTATTCATAGGAAAGAAAGACGCACTAGGCGCGACCGTCCGCGGCACAAATTAGCACAAGATGCCCAAGGAGTCTCTAGGGATTTGAGAAACGCGGGATGTCATCCAAATGCCGACCTACAAACTCTGCGCAACCGCCCCATGCTGATTTCGTTTCTCCCGTGTCCGGGTCACGATACCACGCCGCAGCCCACTGCTTGCCGATGTTCCATTCCCATGCGACCTTCTTTCCTTTCTTGAAGTGTGGTTTAGTGGTGGCATAAATTCTCTTCGTTTTCATCACGCCTCCGGGCGAAGTGGCCTCCAGAATCACACCTTTCACACCGGGAATAACCCGCGTGCATTCGGGATCAAAAAAAACTTCCACACCCGGGTGATAGACCTCGTGGACTTCGCTTGGCAGAGCACTGAGAACGCGGAGTATTGTCATACCGGAGTCGAGTGCCATCAGAGCATCATCGTCCGTCGTGCCCTGTCCGTGGACAATCCTGTTCCTTACGCTATCGAATATCTCTAGGGACCCTTCCAAAGCCGGTGGAAAACCGCATTGGCGCAGTTCGCCTAATGCCTGTTGTAGTGTGACAACCGGCCTTCCATGAAGTAGACCGCGAATAGCTAGGGCGTTAATTGCCTGTCTCTCAATCTCAGCTCTCATCGCAATTAGAGCGGCTTTGGGGGAGGACGCCGCTAGTTGGATGATGTGTCCTATTTTCGTGTCAAACTCTTTCTCTTGGCGCGCCATCGTCGCTGGACTCGCCTCGGGTGCCCCGGGAGGCAATTCCATGACTTCTTTGGTAACTGCTGCGACAGATGTCCGCAGCGTCGTCAGTTCCTCGCCTAGTTCAAATTCCTGTCCGAGGACTTTTCCTTTCTTGAGGCGCAACAGGGCGCGTGTAATCTCGGGCTTGAATTTGAAGAGTGCGACGAAGGCGAAGATGACCCATCCAACCGAAGCGGCAGCTTGAAGCAGGGGTGCGAGGTGGTCCATCATTTGCAAGACCCGTAGGCCGTCAGCCCTCACCGCGAATTATGCGCTCTAGTTCTTCGATGTATTGCCTTTGCGCATGTGCTGATTGTATTCCCCCGCCGACCCGCAAAAACCCCCACTTTCACCTCAAAGACCAACGCGGCGCGAACCAAGTTAGTTAACAGCGGACGGGCGCTTTTGCACAGCGACGTCCGATAATATTTTTGAGCATCGAAACATGATTCAGGAGTAGCCAATGGCTAGTCAAATCAAGGCAGGAGACGTAGTGGTATTGATGTCGGGCGGGCCTGACATGACAGTACGGTGGGTAGACAAAGACGAATGCTATTGCGAGTGGTTCGACGGAAAGAAGTCTGCGGGCGGCACATTCTTGGTTACATCGCTTCGCACGGGGAACCAACCCCGATTATAAGAAACCGCAAAAGCGAGGCCGCCCCGCGTGGAAGGCGGCCCCGGCCCAGTCACGATGCGCTTTGGAGCCCAAATGTTTCGGGGTCAGCCCGTTGCCGTTGCTGCGGCTAACGAACTAACCCCTTGTCGGCAAGCTAAATTCCTTCCAACGCTCCGGAGCGATGGCTCTGGAACCGCCATGACGGCTGAGTTTGCAGGCTCGGTCCTCTGAAGTGTGCTGCCGTTCCACTGTTCGTGTGAGGGTGATGAGTCCCTCAATAACCCCACATCATCGCACAGGGCGTGACCCCATCAGCTACCGCACTTCAGCCGTACATGGATGCACCGTCTATAGCCGGTGGCAAGGAAGCAAATTCCCTAGCTCAACGCGGGAAAACAAACTTCGATCCCGTTAGCTCCCTGCACGAACCCACATCGGGACATTTTCAGAAGGAAAGAGGCAAGCCTCTTCATGCTGCACCCCCGGAGAAATGTCTCGCGCACAGTTTAGTTCGCGGCTGGCAGTCTCCGCAATTCGGAGAATCAAGACAGTTATCCCCCACCCAGAGTCTAAAGACGACGACGCGCGCCCCTTCGCGCCGTCCTTGCGCGAAGAGAGTGAGAACAAACGCCAATACATCCCCTGGCCAACCCCGATGAAAACCTCGTGATTTGAATCACATTCGCGCAGGCAAAAACCGCGGTACTCTCTCACCACTGCGCACCCTCCGCAGCGGTCTAAGGGCCCGGGCGGAGCGCAACCCGGTGGGAATACCGGGTTCGGTGCGCAGCGGTTGGTGAGCAGTGGAAGAGATCGCCGTCAGGCTCTATGTTCAATCGATCCGGGCAAAACTCGAATTGTGCCGAATCGCCTGCGCCACCCTATCGAACAAACTTGAAGACCCAAATCTGAGTGATTCTGAAAAGTCTGCGATTGCCGCCGATTGGGATCAGCGACTCAGGGATGGCGATATTCTGGCCTTCTTCCTGGACCTCGTGCGACGGCTTGAACGGGAGCAAAGAGAGCGGCATACGGCAGGGGATGATCCCAAGTAGGAAATGTGCTTTCCAATTTAATGTGATCTAAATCACAAAAGTTGTAGTTCGATCCATCGGAATCGTGCCAGACTTGGCTATCAAGTGAATGGGTTCTGTTTTATGTTTTTCCGGGCTCCCAAAGACTTACCGCCGTTTGACCTGCTGGCGAATCTTCGAGCAGCCCTGCTCCGATTAGAGTCCGATCCAAATCCAACCCAATCGATGGAGAATCTCAGGCGCATCCTGATTCAGCGCATCTCAATTCTCGAATCGGAAGTGAAGAACAATTAGCCGGCTGCCCATCCTCCGCGCCGTCCTTGTGCGAAGGATTGGAACAAACCGGACTCGCCCTTCTTCCCCTTGCCTCTTTTTCCGCCAAAGCGCGCACAATAGAACTGGAGGGTGTTCTGCTTGAGCAGACACCCTCTTCCTGTTTCCGGCACGGCCCAGGCCGCGCATCATCCGAACGCTCCTTGAGAAGTCAGACCCGAACGCCCCTCTAACTCCTTGCCCTGCAAATATTTGCCCATAAGTCCATTCCCAGGAATAATTTGCGGCCAGGGCCAGAGGCTAAACCGTTTTCCAAGAGTAATTTGCGTCCGGGACCCCCGGGGGGGGGGTGGCCACGGGTCTTCGCCCGTCTTACGCCCCCAGACGCAACAACGGCCCGGGATCGCTCCCAGGCCGCTGCCGGTGATCTGTTGGGATTGGACTAAGGCCATCGCGCTGCCGCGAGTGCCAGTGACCCGGCCGGTAATGCTTCGCCGCCGGGGCGTACTGTGGACTGGGGCGCGATGCCCTAGGCCTCAGTCACCTCACGTAGGGTACAACTTGGTAAATCAATCTTCATAGGCTGGATCATCCTCCTTTCCCGTGTACCCCCAACCTAACCCGTCCCAAAAGCGGAGTCAAGACTCCGCCCTTCAGGCCGGCAGAAAAACCGGCAATCTCCGCGCCTTCATCAGCCGCGCGCGGATCGCTCCATGCTCCGCCCGCTCAATTCGGCGAAGGCTTCTCGATATGATCGATCACGATCACGTCGACCGGCTCTTTCCGTGATTCGAGTTTCAGGCCAAGTTGTTCCTGGAGAGCGGTAAAGAGCGGCGGCGCGGAAGCATCCGAACCCGGCGCGTTCGTCCCGTCGGCGCCTGACATCGGCGGCGCATCGTCCGGCGTCCATCGCAGCTTGAAGTCGTAGTGGCCCGTGAGTCCCGTCTTGTCCAGGATTGTGTGCCCCACCTGCGGCGAAAGCGCTTGAATCAGAGACTCGATCGTCGTCGCATGGGCGTCCATCTGTCCGTTGCCCATCGACCAGCCGCTGTCCTTCTCTTTCCCGTCCGGCCCGGCCTTGGTTCCGGTCAGCTTCGATCCTCCTTTTGCAATCGTCAGCACATAGACCGGCAGCACGCGGGATTCGTGATGGAACTTGAGGTTGAAGCGATCGCTGAGAACAGGGACGATCATTGCATAACGCTGGTGGTAGTTCAGGTCCTTGTATTGAGGCAGGTCGGCCGGGTCAACCCTGGCCTCGATGTCGAAGCGCTGCTCCCTGATCCAGGCCGGCAGCCCGACAACGCGATCGTCTTCGAGGTTGAACGCCGCGCAAAGTATCTGCTGCATGGGCATGCCGGTGAATGAGATGCCGTCGGGCGTGTTGCGCCAGGCGAATCCGGTACTGTCAGGCTTGCCCGGTTTGATGACCGCCACGGCGAACGATGGCAGCGCGGCAGCGCCACTTTGCGCCGCAGGCGGCGCCTGCCCGGGAACCGTGCCGGCGCAGCATGCGACCATCCCGGCGATCAACGCGCCACGCAACATCGGACCAGATCGGGACTTGGTGATCACAGAAAGGCTCTCCACGTCCATGAAACAACGCACGCTCCAGCTTCAGCGCCGCATCTTTCGTTTTGCATCGATCCGCGGCCAGTATTGGAACT
>Ga0335072_10015444_pt1 | contig 10840 bp, 13 predicted proteins | sample Lox_Sample_21_FD_206725 | JGI IMG/M metagenome (GOLD analysis project Ga0335072, IMG submission 206725) | Soil microbial communities from Loxahatchee National Wildlife Refuge, Florida, United States - Lox_Sample_2.1 | ecosystem: Environmental > Terrestrial > Soil > Wetlands | place: USA... | reverse complement strand
CAAGGAGATGATGTCCGACTTAGTGGCTCATTCTGAATAAAATATTGTGGGACATGTTTTGACACGGCCGGAAGGAGTCATAATAGGAGATTGTGGCTATGGTTTTGAAAAATCACCACCACTCAATCACGAGACGATCTGATCGGAGCCATCGCAGGGTTAGGGTTGGGGGTTTGAGCTGGACTCACGGCTGGCCCGCGGAAAACCGTCAACATATTATTCCATTCGCTTCGCTCGCTTTGAGTTGTCACCGTCAGCAGACAAACATATCTAATCAACAACCAATTTTTCTTTCAGTTTACTCTTCGAGCTCATCCTTCATCATGACTCTGCGCAGTTCTGATTTTGTTCTGGCAATGATCGCCGTTCTATTCCCTCCTTTAACAGTTTGGTAAGACTCCTGCATCACTGCCTGAATACTGACGAGTTTCTAGGATCAAGTCAGGTATATCGCGCCAAGATATCTTCTTTAGCTTACTGTAAACCAGGAATTTTCTCAGCAGATTCTCTGCTCAATATTGGTATTTCCTTATCATCTTCTCCGACCACGCCTAACATCTTTGTTTAGTCTTATGTATACTTGGATACTGTAAGTTCAACCCAATTTTCCGTGCCAACACATGCTAATGCTGCCGCCCGTTTTCAGTCCCTGGCCTATTGCGTACGACCTCTTGAGCCACCTTGTTCTAACTCAAATCAGATGCCTGGTATATTATAGTTAAAGATGCCGAAGCTCGGGAAGGGCGTGCAGGATATCAAGACATCGAATCTGCTCAGCCTGTTCAGCATGATGAATACGGTGCTATCGCTCAGTTTGACCGCACATACAAACAAACAAGTGGGGTGCGTGACGGAGCAAGAGACGGTCCCACGTATGCAGATGTCGTTGCTGGATCCACCTCCAACAATGCCAATGCCTCATCAGACAATCCCCCATCCTATAGCGCTGTTGTCAAAGGAGGTAAATCTCAGCTATTAGCTACAGTATCTGACAGTTGTCTAGATCATAAAGTTCAACATTAGGGATACAGAGCGTTCAAGGGTGGCGTTAGGTTGTTTCGGCCATGGGAATATCGATTTGGCAGAATAGGTGTGAATGCTTAAGGACTTTACATTAGTTTTATGATTGATATAATTGAATAGCAAGCTTTGGAGAAAAGTGTATTTTTGGTTTAGATTCATTCCAACAGCTAGCTACGTGGTTTTCTGGTGATCTGCTGCTATGAAGAGCGATGTGAAATTCGAGTGTAAATTAAAGGCGTGCCGTGTGATCTGCCACATATTAAATTGCTCGCCCCTGAATTCAAGTTTGGAGCATTCCTTTGTCCAGCCGCTTTCGCTCCAACTTCTTCCCGACAATGTCTGCTACGAATGATGATGCTGATCTCGCACCCACAACCGCTCCAGGATACAAGATCACTGAGAAGAAGACAGTGAGTGAATATGCTGCTCTCGATGCAAAGTAAGTCAAACGCGAAAAGTTGAGCTGATCTTCTCCATAGCGACGAGTCGCTTAAGAAGTGGAAGGCAAGCCTTGGGATCACAGACGAGATAATACCCTCCGATCCCAATGATCCCAGGAAGGTTTGATTCTCATCTTGAATTGTGATGTTGACAACCAGGTTATTGTCGAGCAATTGGCGTTGGAAGTAGCTGGTAGGCCTGATGTTGTTATCAATGTAAATCGCGGAAAGCATTTTCGTACTAATGCTTCTAGTTGAGCGAGCCCAATGCGATAGATAAGCTTAAAGCAAAGCCCTTTGTTATCAAAGAAGGCGCGGAGTATCGAATGAAAGTAAAGTTTCGCATTCAGCATGAAGTCATTACTGGTTTGCGATACATTCAAGTAGTCAAGAGGCACGGCATCACAGGTAATTAACTTTGGCTTTGTTTTTGGTGGGCTAACGAGAATTCAAGGCGACCGTCTTGAGGAAATGCTAGGATCCTACGCACCAGGGAAAACCAATGAGAAGAAATTTCCTCTCGAAGAAGCTCCCTCTGGTCTTCTTTTCAGAGGGAAATATGACGTTCGCTCTAAATTCACGGACGATGATCGCAATTCGTTTCTGGACTTCGACTGGACAATTGAGGTAATCCTACTCCTCACTATTTCCGACAGCTAACTCTCTTGGATAGATCAAGAAGAATTGGGACTAACAACGTTTTGTGGAGTTTGTCTTTTCTATATGCATCAGATATTGTTAATCATTTCCACACAGGATAGTCTAATCCATCGACATTGGAGCCAGCTGGTTTAACATTTGTCTTTTCAGTCTTTATTTCCTCCAAGTTCCTTTCTGATCTCCTCAACTAGTCTCTCCAGCGACACAAGTTTCTCTTCCAGCCATTGACGATTGATGACAGGGTCGGATGCCTCTGATTTTGTCAACGTTTCGTCGGTTCTTCGCGATTCCCGTGATGAGCTTGAACTCAGTCTGTTGCCCCGTTCTTGTACCTGACTGCGAGTGGTTACTTTTCGACTTCTGCGCTGACTTGGTTTTAAGGACTTCCTCGGCGAGTGCGCACTCATGGGTCGTCGTAATGGAGGGCCTGGAATACTAAAGATAGGAAAGGAATTGGGTTTAGTATCCATATCGCTCGCATCGTGCTCATCCAAAATTGAGTTAGCCTCGTCATATTCGTCATCTCCTTCATGACCTTCCCCGCCGGGCATTGAGACTAGCCGATTCCTTGCCCCAAGAGCATCATTGTCGGAAGTCTCTTCCTCTGATTCTATGACTGTGGATGCCAGACTAATCTTCCGTCGTCGGGTCGGATGTTTGAACTCTTTAGTATTTGTCGACTTTGGGGTAGCCGCATCTAGTGCCGCAGAGATGGTGACCAATGGAGGGAATGTACGCGTTGATTCCATCTTATTCACTGGCCTTAACATTGGCGTTGGGATTTCCTGAATCCACTGAGCTGTACTTGGTTTAATAGTTCCTGAAATTCCAGTTCCATAATTATACACTGCGGGACCACGATGTCCGCGAATTGAAGACCGGAATACCTCATCCAGAACATTCTGGGCTGCTTGGGTGGCGATTGATTCACGACGGTAACCACGTCGTTTAATTGTTGCATGGACAGGATCAGGTTTTTGATTTCCTGAGAAGCCGTTGGCGAGTGTTTCGAACGAGGATAAACGGTGAAGTGGAACGTATCCTGAAACGGATTTTGATCCCAGATAGAACCGTTCGAAGCAATATATTGTCGCGAGGAATGGCAAATGTGTTGCTTTGATCACATACCGATTTAATTTTATGAATTTTCGGTGAGGAAGGACGTAGCAGAGCGGTTGCAAAGTCCATTCGATGAGATTGAATGGGGGTTGGTAGAAGAAGAATGCGTCAGATTTGACACAGCTTATCGTGTTCAGTGCGAAGAGATATTGATGTTCTGGTGAGTTAGCCTTCCTCTTAAAAATTGGTAGTAATACCTTCTCTTGCATTCTTGGAGACTGCAGAGAACGTGTTGGACAGAACAGAGACAAGAATCGTGACAACTTTCAATGAGATGAGTTTGTTAAATGGGAATACCGAGGAAATGCGCCATGCCAACAAACAAGACAAGAAGGATTTTCCCAGTGGTATTGTATGCTTCAAAGTAAGAACGTCGCAAAGAAATGATATACAGTGAATTGTTTGCCATGCAGGAAGCTGAAACCCAAAAAATATTTGCTGCGGCATTAGCCTATGTGTTCAATTCACGGGAAATCATACCAAGAAATTGAAAGCAACCGTTCGAGTAGAATAGATCCCTCTTGCTGCCATTGTCAGTGTATAGCTTGTGAAGAAATACCAAATGTGACAGAAAATGCGACGAAGAAGCCGGTGAAGAAAACAACAATGAAGAGAAGAGAAGCGAGTAAATCAAAAGCCATGCGTCTAAAAGATATTATCATTTGAGAAAAGTATCGCGTGTGATCTTGTTATCGTCAGATCTGGAAGAAAATGACACAAACCCAGAGCAGCAAATAGTCTCGGGAACAAGAAAACCGCATTTGCTGCGAGAAGGTCGTATGCTGTGTCGGCAATCGCTTGAGATGGATCACCAATCAGGAACCCGTAAAGCCTTATTCCTAGAAAGGCGACGAAGAGGGTTAGGATTCCCATCTGAGCTGTTACAAAGAGTTAATGAAGGAGTCAACGTCAAAGAGATTCCATAAGTTTAAGAGGAAAAGAGTGCTTCCGGCGTTGAAAAATCCAACAACCTATTCCTGTTACGTGTTATCGTAAAGAGCGATACCTCATCCAACATATATCCTAGAGCCCAAATAGACATGAATATCTCTAAGGAGGTGAGCAATTGCGTTCTTTGAATCAAAACGGCCATATAGAGACCCAGTAGCTGCATAGGTCAGCTTGCATACAGGGATATGGTATACTATGGCAAAACAGACTGTTTGCATGAAATGCCTGTACCGAGGGACTCGCAACCGTGAGAGCTTGAAAAGACTGGCTTCCTTGACGTTGTAAAACGATGCAGTTTTTCGGGTATGATGAAAGGAAATTGCATCGTACCCTTTGTCTGTACTGCTGTAGAACACCTAGCACAGTCAGCTAGGTATCATTGAAGCATACAATTTTTCCACTCCAGATATTTTCAAGTGCTTGAACCACAAGCGGACTTGATAGAAACTTTTTGGATTCAGCATGAATCGCGATTTCGATAGCTGACATCCTTTCCGTCCGTGATCCGGAGTAGGTGGCGACAGAGCCATTGGGTTGGCCTCTAAGCGGCCAGAAACCGAACGTTAACACGTCAATCTAGAACATCAGTGTGAGGATGCGATAGTGTTACCAATTCTCGGGGATTGAATTCTTTGAGCATTTTGGTTGCCAATAATTCACAAAGCGATGCTCGCGTGGCCGAAACTCCTGATAAGGCGGCTTTCTGGCCTGCTTCTCTTTGAAACTGACCTGAATTGGCTAATAAAGCATATACAATTGCATATGACTTGCGAGCTTTCATTCGATCAAGGGCGGGTCGAACGAGGAATCTAGAAGTAAATAACGACAGGAAACGGAATTTACTGATGAGTCTGAGGAGACTTGAGTTGGTCGTATGTGCATGTTGTGTCAATGGAACAGATTATATCCTCTCTTACGGCAAGAACGAGAGGATATACGGGGACTTCATCCAGGATTCTGAAATTGTTGTCAATGACCAGGGGATCCGATTCTGTTCCTGGCGACGCTTCATCATCATAGCGAATCCCTAGAGCCGTCATCCCCTCCTCTCACAATAAAGTTTTCTTTTTGTTGGAGCCTTGCAAGTGAACCCGAGGCTTAATCGATGGAAGGCGCAGTTTGTTTACACCCCCGCGAAAAGCTTAATACTAGCACCGCGACTGGCACAGTGTTGGGGGACGGCCACTTGTCCGACTGCAGTAGCCTCTCGGCTTGGAAGCTCTGCTGCCGATCGCAGAAACAACAACCTTAAAAGGTCTGGGCCGCGCAAGCTGAGGCTGACACAGGCAACACCCTCAGCCCACAGCGGCCAGCGTGCCATAACATATCCACTCTCGCTACTCTCTCCTTCTCCCACTCCTCCTGTTCCGACATCGATCACCAAAATGGGTTTCTTCTCGAACTCATCAAATCGGGCGCCCAAACAGGCTTCCCTTCCGAACCCCCTGATCGGAGCTTACACTCATTTATCATCCATGGAGCGAGCCGATGAAGCCATTAAAATCCTCTACCAACTCGCATCGTTCGTAAAGCCTATCATGCAGAAACGGAATTGGAAAGTCGGAACGTTGGCTGAATTCCTTCCAGACTACCATGCCCTTCAAGGTCCTCTCCCTTGTTCCGCTTCACTTTCGGGTTGAGACTGACGAGCATAGGACTCAACACTAATTTCGGCCAAATAATAAACATTCGGTTAAGGCCACAGAGAAGCCCTAATGAGTTCCATGATATGGACTGGTTGATGGATACCATGCTTCATGAACTATGTCACAACGTCCACACAGAACACGATACCCAATTCTACGCATTACTCGAAGAAGTCAAGAAAGATTGGGAAACAATATCGTCAAAGGGATATCAAGGACAAGGATTCTTTTCTCAAGGACGGACGTTGGGAAAGGGTCATGTGTTCTATAAACCTTCTTTAAACGTTTCAGCGACGGACCGGAAGACCGTGAAATTAGCTGCCGAGAGAAGGGAGCGTGGAAATCAGTTTTTGGGACCCGGTCGGACGTTAGGTGGAGAGGAAACTCGAAATGGCCAGATGCCTGTTAATGTCCCGGGAGGCAGCGGTCAACGATTAGGAGGAGATGAAGTCCCTCCATCAATACCGGCTCAACCACCGATGGTAGAGGGCTTTCCTATCGAACCCCTTCCGATGCCTCCGGGCGGGGGTAACGGCTACGTGCCTCCGTACGAATGGGTTAATCCTAACAATGGAGTCGTCATGGGTCCGTACGGCGGTAACGATGAATATGGTGGTCGTCGATTAGGCGGCGAGGGAATTCATGATGTCGACCCGAAGCAACTTGCCGCAATTGCAGCCGAACAAAGAGCACTCGATCAAAAACGATGTGGGGCAAAACAACGTGGTTCAGATATGCGGAGGGAAACCGAGAAAGCAGAAAGAGAAGGTCAGAGGACTGAGGCTAAAGACATCGGGAATGTTATTGATTTGAATGATTTGCAACTATACGATTTGGATGATATACCCGATGACATTCCCGTAGTGTATGCACCACCGCCAGGCCCACCACCTCCTGAGCCGGTGCTCTCCACAAAGCCGGCCCCTGGAACTGGATTTACAGGAAATCCGTTTCAGAGTGATTGGTCTTGCAGAATGTGTACTTTTCAGAATCCACCGTTATACCTGGCTTGCAAAGTATGTGAGACGGAACGAGATCTCAAGGACATATCGGAGCCTAATCTGATTGATTTGACTGATGCAGACGTCGGAATCACATGGGAGTGTCGTCTTTGCACTTTTAAAAATGAAAATGTTACGAGCGCAGCATGTGAGATGTGTGGAACGGAAATGTAATCAGATACCCCTGGAGCAGACTTAGCGTAGCATCACAACTTTATTTCAGGAATAATACTTTATCATTACCACTAAGATCTCACTAGACATACAAGAACCGCGCCGCGTAAAAGTCTCTATCATACTAAAACAAGTACATCCCTTTTCGAACCCAATTAAGTCAATACTTGCCCTCAGTATCTTTTTCTAAGAAGTCCCAGAGTTTATCCGCAAGCTCGATATTCTCATTCAAATACGAGTTGGGGGGATGTGCTCGGGCCCAAGGAATAAAGTACTTGCCACTATCCTTCAAAGTCAATTCTGGACTAGTCCCCGCATAAAGTTGGTTAATTGCTCCCATGGGAGTTGGGAAGAGCAAATATTGGGACAACCATGTGATGAAGCTACCGGCATGCCTTTGTAATTCACTCTTGATTCCGCCTGGGTTCAAAGAGAATGCAAGGATGCCATCTTCAGCATAATGATGGGCAATATAGGTTGCCAACAAGATGTTTGCCTATTCAACGTTAGTGAAGAAGCGGATCGGCGGATGTACAGCTTTGGATTGTCCGTATTTTTGCCAAGCTCCGCCGTTGGGAAGGTTGACATCTTCAAAGTTGATCCATCCCTTTGGAGCAAAGTTATGACCATTGGAGGATGTCCAGACTATACGAGTGGCATTAGGAGCACCGAATTTTGCGGCTGCAACGACGTTTGGAAGAAGAAGTTTAGTGAAGACAAAGTGACCGACGACGTTTGTTCCCTAAGAATGAGCAACATTGTCTGGAGAACGTACCCATTGCAATTCGTATCCTTGAGCAGTTGTGCTCCCTTTGGGAGGAATCATGACGCCGCTGCGCAAGTTAGAGACAATTATGCGAATTGGATGACTTACGCATTAAGGAAGAGAATATCGATCTTAGGTTCCTTTGCAGCGAGTTCTCTGGCAGCGGCAGCAGCGGAAGGAATATCTCCCAAGTCGAGTTTAAGGAAATGAACATTGTCCTTGCCGGTGACTTGTTTCAGTTTCGCAATTGCGGCATTGGCTTTTTCTTCACTGCGAGCACAGAGATACACTTTTGCATTGTGTTCGAGAAGCGCCTTGCATGTTTCCCAACCTATGCCGGTATTACCCCCTGTCACAACTGTCACCTGTACTCGTCAGTCAATTGAGAGTGCAGAGTACGATACCTTGCCAGTGAGATCAGGCATGTTTTCGGCAGTCCAGCGTGGTTTGCCAGGGAAAGATTCCTTGAGAACGGTGCTCCAAAAGCCAGGCATGTTTCAAGTGTATTCAATTGTAGAAGTGTTGCCGAGTGAATTGAGTGAGGGATTGTTATTCGATTTATTCGAATCTGATTCAATTGAAGGGACGATGTTACTCTTTTTTATACTTTTTGCGATGAGTACAGGTGGTGCAGCGACAATCATGTAACCCCGTTCGGCCGAGCTTTGATTCACACACATCACACACAGCCTTTCAGTATGTAAATGTAGATGCCGATCAGACACGTATCCAATATTCAATTGCCGCTGGCGGTTTGGGCCGACACGGAATATTCCTAGCCTAATCGCTCGCAGATCCTAGGCTAGAATATTTATTCCGGAAATTTTTACCGACGTACGACATTGTAGCCAGTAAATTTGACTTAATGTTTGACCGATTCGCCGTCCTCGGCGGCGGGATTTCCCGGCTTGGGTAGAGTAACCAATCACGCATTGCCTGCATTTCAAACCGCGGTGCGGCCGAAGCTAAAGTCCACGGAGATATGGAACTGCGTCATCCAACGCATCAAAATGCGACCGACGGCTTCTTCCTAAAATCTCAGATGGACTCATATGAATACATTGGCCATCATGACAACGGCCCCAGAAGAATATGAAGTCACCCCAAGAGACCTCTCGTTGTGCGCAATACGATAATATACTTCAACGGCTAATGCAAGATTGACAAATTCATTCCTTCACAAGATTCCCATGGACAGCAAGTGCGAAATTGGACTCTCATTTTCAATTTTGGTCAAGCCAGCCACCATCAATTCAGTCAGATTCGCAGGATTTGGGAATTGGCAATCCCGTTCCTCCACCCATCCTGAATGAACATCTAGCATGCTATTTGACTGATTGGGGAATGCGTTACCTGTATGAAGATTGCATACACGTCTTGCAGTCGAACATGACTCAAGGGAACGAAGAATTGGTAAAGGAATGGCTTAGAATCGTGACAATCGTGACGGCTATGGGATATTTGAATTCAGGATTCTCGGTTTCAGAAATAGGCCAGGCACGGAAATTCCGTTTAGGATTGTAAAGCCATATTGTCGCCCACAAAGCATCTTATCTAGTCCTTCGTCTCTGAGAGCCTAAGATTAATTATCTGTTTTGAGATCTCGGTTGGACAATGAGCCGATGTGGTTTTATGTGGGACATGAGTTCGTCCGCAAGTGCAGATCACTTCTTTCAGATGAAAATCTGGCCATCAAGCATCTGCCCCTGAACAACTTCTCGACCCGGCCAAGTCTTCGTGCGACATGGTCTTCCCCATCCCAGTATCGACACTTTCAGGCTTCCGTTCGCCCATCCGTGTTTTCACAGAAAATGGGCCTACGCAAACCCCCGTCGTCATCCCATCGCGCAACTTGCACATCTCACTCGCCAGCAAAGGGGGTTCATTGTCTCTTACAATAAGACATAAACGTAACGCTTCCATCTTGCCCACAACTCCGTTTGGTCTTCGACTCGAATTTCCTTTACCATGTCTCGCAAGTGTCCTGGTCCTTAACCATTGCCAGGGAGGTCGAACTCTTCGCTTTAAACTGGTCCCGTCCCCTTATCAACGCTCGCACGAAGCCAACAATCGCTACACTATTGACGAGGCGGGACGTCCGTTAGCAGCTTATGCATACCACGATAATGATTACTTTAATTTGTTGGGACTCCTTAAGGATGGAGAGTTTATGGCTGAAATTCCCTCCGAGGTTCCAATGGAAAACATTGTCGAATGGGCGACTGCCCTTAAAGATTCCAAGTACTTGAAAGAGGAGGGAAGGGATATCCAAGTGTTGTTTGAGAATGATATTACTGGGCGGATAAGTCAGATAAAGGATGGTTTGGCAAGGGAGGAACAAATCGAATACAAGAGAATTTCTCAGCCCTTTACAGACACGCGCAATTCTCACGATTTGGGGAGTGATTTGCCAGAAAAGAAGTCTTCCGACATATCTGACAAATCTGACACTCTTGGATCTGAACATTCGGGACATCTCCTCTATTCTGATTGCAGCACCTGCTTTGGATTTAAGAGCCAACAAAGCGATAATCAATCTGGTTCTGACATGGAATACCAGCACAGATGGGACAGGTTCAATTCGTCGGGCGATACCTCAGAGTTGTCAGTTAGGGAAGAATACTCATCCCGCGGTCAAAGCACACAAACTCCCTCCCCTCGAAGGTCCAAACGGAGTTATGGCGACTCTGATGAAGACTCGTTGCCGCGCGATTCCTCAGAAAGATACTATCGGCCAACCGAATCTTGGCGGTATTATCGTCCGGCAAAGAAAAGAAGACGAGATGGGTCGTTCTCGGTCTAACTGTCGCTTGGGAGTTGAAAAGTTCTGGTTCAGCGTTGAATTCAAATTCAACTACGTTGTCATTGTCAATTTTTGAGTTGCTGTATGTTTTGTAAACAGCTTGCTAGTATTCTTTTAAGTGCAGGAATATAAAAATCTCATCACTATTGCTTCGTGACCTTAACGCTTCTAATTTGGTTCGAACATCGAATAGGGCCCTCGCTTAATTGATGACGATTCGACCTGAAACTCGCTTCGCTACATACATAAACTTCCCC
>Ga0335072_10015443_pt1 | contig 10841 bp, 9 predicted proteins | sample Lox_Sample_21_FD_206725 | JGI IMG/M metagenome (GOLD analysis project Ga0335072, IMG submission 206725) | Soil microbial communities from Loxahatchee National Wildlife Refuge, Florida, United States - Lox_Sample_2.1 | ecosystem: Environmental > Terrestrial > Soil > Wetlands | place: USA: Florida... | reverse complement strand
ACGATCGCGATCGCCCGGCTGGCCGCGCCGGCCGGGTCGGCCAGCTCGTGCAGCTTCGCCGTGGCCAGCACGAACTCGGCGCCGGTGAGGAACGCGTAGACCGAGTCGCGCTCGGGCACCAGGCCGACCGTGCGGTAGATGCCCGGGTTGCGCCAGGTGGGCCGGCCGCCGACGGTGACCTCGCCGCGCGAGGGCGCGAGGAAGCCGGCGATCAGGTGCAGCACGGTGGACTTGCCCGCGCCGTTCGGGCCGAGCAGGCCGGTGACGCCCTCGCCGACGGTCATGGTGATGTCGTTGACCGCGACCACGTTGCCGTACCAGCGCGACACGCTGCGCAGCTCGATGTCGCTCATAGCGTGCTCGCCTTCCGGTACCGGGACGCCAGGCCGCCCAGGCTGGCCGCGATCAGCACCAGCAGCATCGCCCCGTACAGCGCGCCGTAGCTGCCCACGCCGGGCACCGGGCCGGTCGAGGTGCCGCCGAGCCATTGCCGGACGCCGTCCAGCGTCGTGAACGGGCTGACCAGGCCGACCAGGTGAGTCGCGGTGGTCGGCACCTGGGTGATCACGTGAGCCTGGAACGTCCCGCCCGGCCCGGCGGGGGCGCCCGGCGGGGCGGGCGCGCCCGGGGGCGGCTTGATCAGCACGGTGCGCATCACGTTCCGCTGGGTGACCGCGATCAGGATGCCGGACAGGATCCAGGTCAGGAAGAAGTAGATCGCGATGGAACCGGTCGCGTAGGCACGGCGTCCGCTCATCGAGGCGAGCGCGAGCCCGATGGCGGCCAGCAGCACCGCCCACATCAGCCCGACGAGCAGGCCCGGGATAAGCGCCCTGGTCTGGGCCCAGACCGCGCTGCCGCTGTGCACCTGGGCCACCGTGCCCACGTACAGCAGCAGCAGCGGGATCTCGATGAGGGCCAGGCAGGCGGTGATGAACGCGGCCAGCTTGGCCACCGGGTAGTCCATGCGGCGCAGCGGCCGGCAGAAGTACAACGGCAGCACGTGGCTGCGCAGGTCGCGGGAGACCAGCTCCGGCGCCTGCGCCGCGATGAAGATGATCATGACCACAACGCGCAGCTGGTTGGCATAGGTGTCGTAGGGGACGAGGCGGGGTTGGCCTCTGGCGATCACCACCGCGTTTACGATCGCGGGCAGGCACATGATCACGAAGGTGAATACCGGCACGATCTTGGCCTTGGCGCCGCGGCCGAGGCCGTAGGCCGAGCGCAGGCTGTGCCAGAACAGCGCGCGGATGATCTGGGCCCGGCCCAGCCGCCGCCCGGTGTACCGGCGGTAGCCGATGTCGTGGATGACCCCGGCCTCGGTGCTGGCCAGGCCGGACGACCCGCCCCGGCTTCCCTGATCAACCGACATGGGATGCCTCCGGCGTCTGGCTGCCCGGCATCGGGTCGTCCTGGCTGCCCTGGGTGTCCCGGAACAGTTCTTCCACCCGGCGGCGCCGCTGCTCCAGCCGGTTGAGCGGGAGGCCGAGGTCGGCGACCGCGTCCCGGACGGCGTCGTAGGTCTCGTCGCCGTCCAGCCGGACCAGCACCGCCCGCTCGTAGGCCCTTGGCTCGAGGCCGCGGCGGGCGAGTTCGGCCAGCAGCCGGTCGGTCCCCTCGTCGACCTCGATCAGGAGCACCTGGCTGGCCTGGGTCATGCTGGTGATCGTGTCGGCGCGCAGCAGCCGGCCCGCCTCGATCGCGACCAGGTGATCACAGATCCGCTCGATCTCGCCGAGCAGATGCGAGGCGACCACGATGGAGATGCCGAACTCGGCGCCGATCCGGGCGATCAGCTCGAGCATCGAGCCGCGGCCCGCCGGGTCGAGCCCGACGGTCGGCTCGTCCAGCAGCAGCAGCCGGGGGTCGCCGACCAGCGCCTGGGCCAGCTTGACCCGCTGCTTCATGCCGGTCGAGTAGGTGCCGATCTGCCGGTAGCGCTCCTCGTACAGGCCAACGTGGCGCAGTGACTCGGCGGCCCGTTCCTTGGCCGCGGTTGGCGGCAGCCCGGACATCCGGCCCAGGTGGGTGACGAACTCGGTGGCGGTGACATCCGGTGGCAGGCAGTCGTGCTCGGGCATGTACCCGGTCAGCGCGCGGATCCGCTCGCCATCGCGCTGGCAGTCGCCGCCCAGCACCGCCGCCTGGCCGCCGGTCGGCTCGAGCAGGCCGAGCAGAATCTTGATCAACGTCGACTTGCCTGCGCCGTTGGCGCCGACGAGCCCGGTGATGCCCGGCTCGACCCTCACCGTGAGCGCGTCGAGCGCGGTGACCGGGCCCGGATAGCGCTTGGTCAGCGCGCGAGTCTCGATGACCGGCGTCCCGCGATCCGGTTCCGCGAAAGGTTCTCCGGCCCGTGCCGTTAATGGAGCGCTCACGTGCCTCTGGCCTCGCATTCGCCTGATATCCCTGGTCTGATCGCCGCGGTTCCTGGCATTCCGCTGGGCCCGTGGCAACAGCCGGTCTCACCCCGCCCGGCCGCATGGTGCTCCCAGCCTGCCTCCGTTGCGGGCCGGATGTCGTCACTCCGCAGGCTGATCTTATCTACGCCCTCAGAGCTAGTTACGCTCTAGCCGCTCACCGAGCCATGACCGGCGCGCGCCGCGGCTAGTGAGTATGGTTTGCGAAAGATGCCGGGTTACCATGCCCGGCTCGGTTGCGAAAGACTCGACCGCATGCCGCAGCAGCGCCCGGACCGCAGCGCCCAACGTGGCGACGTCCCGGCCTGGGCCCGTCCCGCGCTGGCCGCTGGCCTGCTGGCCCTGGTCGGGGCCGGGCTCCGCAACCGGGTGCCCGCGCCTTCGCTCGACGGGCCGTTCCGCCATCACGGCCTGCTGATCGGACTGCTGCTCGAGGCCGTACTGGCCGGACTGCTGGTTGCGCTCATGGTCAGGAACCGGCGAGCCCCTAGCCACGCTCTTCTGGCCGCCCGGCTTCGCAAGGTGCTGACTTATGTGGTCGGAGCCGGTCTCGCGGCGATCCCGGCCACATACGTGCTGAGCCGGCACGTGCCGCCGCTGCACCCCAGGTCGATCACGCCTCCGAAGACGACGGGGTCCAAGTTCCACGCGCCTCCCACGAGCCACCTCTGGGCTGGCTGGCTCATCGTCGTAATCATCCTGGGCGCGCTGGTGGCGGCCGCCCTGGTCTACCTCATCGTCGTGGTCTTGATACGGGGCCGGTTCTGGCTCGGCTTTCGCCGGGGGGCAGCCGGAACTGCCATCGACCCCGCCGGGCAAGAGGACGAGCCCGATCTTCGTGAGGCGGTCGAGTCCGGGCGGAGCGCGCTGCGTCAATTCGATGACGCCCGGGCCGCCATCATCGCGTGCTACGTGGCCATGAAGCAGAGCCTCGACCAGGCCGGAGCCGCCGGGGCCGTGGCCGACACTCCCTACGAGCTGCTGGTCAGGGCGGCCGACCAGGGCCTGGTCCAGGGGGACGCCGCGGCCCGGCTGACCGCGCTGTTCTACGAGGCGCGATTCTCCACCCACCCGATGCCGTTCACCAAGCGAGATGAGGCGCAGCGGGCGCTGGGCGAACTGGCCGCCAGTCTCGGCGAACTTGAGCTGGCCGGAACCCGTGGCGGGCCAGGCGGGGGCGGCGGGGGCGGGCAGGGCGGCGGGGGCGGGCAGGGCGGCGGGGGCGGGAAATGAACAGTCAGTCAGCCGGCCAGACCGGTGACGGCTGGCGGGCGGCGGTGCCCGAGATCATCATCGCCGCCATCGTGGTCGCGGTCGCCGCCGTCGCCGGGTACGCCGCCGCTGGGCTGGCCGGCACCGCGGTGATCGTGACCTGCGCGGCCGTGACCTCACTGGTCGTGTTGCGCGCCCTGTCCCCGACGCCGGCCGCTCACGGTGACGGCCGCGTGGCTGAGACCGAGGCAATCCCGGTCACGTTCACCGGCTACTGGCGCAAGCGCGCCGGCCTGGTCGACGGCACGCAGTCGATGGTCGCTTACAACGCGGAGCTGCGCGGCACCCTGCAGCGCCTGCTGGCCGCGCGGCTCGCCGAGCGTCACGGCATCAGCCTGAATGACGATCCCGGCGCCGCGCGACGGCTGCTGTGCCCCACCCCCCGCGACGACCGCCTCTGGTACTGGGTTGACCCGGCGCGGTCGCCGGCCACGGCGGACAAGCAGTCCGGCATTCCGCCCCGAACCCTGGCCAGACTCATCGACCGACTGGAGAAACTTTGACAGAGCTCAGCCGTACTCCCGAGCAGACCGCCGAGCGGTGTACCGCTGTTCTCGACGAGATCGAGCGGGCCGTCGTCGGCAACCGCCGGGCGCTCGAGCTGGTGATGATCGGCATCCTGGCGGGCGGTCACATCCTGCTCGAGGATCTGCCCGGGCTCGGCAAGACCCTGATCGCCCGGTCATTCGCGCGGACGCTCGGCCTTGACTTCGCGCGGATCCAGTTCACGCCCGACCTGCTCCCATCGGACGTCGTCGGCGCACCGCTGTACGACCAGCGGACCGGCCAGATGGTGTTCCGCCCTGGGCCCGTCTTCACCCAGCTGCTGCTCGCCGACGAGATCAACCGCACGCCACCGAAGACCCAGGCGGCGCTGCTGGAGGCGATGGGCGAGGGACAAGTGAGCATGGACGGTGAGACCCGGCCACTGCCGCAGCCGTTTGTCGTGCTCGCCACCGACAACCCGATCGAGTACGAGGGAACCTACGAGCTGCCGGAGGCTCAGCTCGACCGGTTCCTGATGCGCCTGCGCCTCGGCTACCTGCAGACCGGCGATGAAGTGCTGATGCTGCAGCGGCGGCTGGAGCGGGCATCGGAGCGGGCCGAACTCGGTCAGATCACGGACGCGGCCGAGCTGACGGCCATGCGCGAGTCCCTGGAACAGGTAGAGGTCTCGCCCGATCTGCTCGAGTACGCGGTCGCAGTCGTCCGGGCGACCAGGGAACACGCTCAGATCCAGGTTGGGGCCAGCCCTCGCGGCACGCTGGCCCTGGTCCAGCTGGCGCGAGGCCGTGCGGTGCTGCGCAAGCGCGACTACGTGATCCCTGATGACATCAAGAGCATCGCGGTGCCGGCGCTGGCCCACCGGATCACGCTGCATCCCGAGCTCTGGGTGCGCCAGGTCAGCTCGGATGACGTGATTGCCAGGCTGCTGACGACCGTGCCCACTCCGCGCACCGACCCGGCTGCCCGGTCCGGAGCCTGATCATCCGTGAACCCGCCGCGGGATCAGGCGACCGGGACGTCGTCGCAGACCAGGCAGGTCCGGCCGGCCTGGTCGCGGTCGGCTCATGCCGGGCGGCTGGTTACCCTCGCCCTGGCCGGACTGATCATCGCGGTCATCACCCGGCGGCCCGAGTTCGCCGGGGTCGCCGCCCCGGCAGTGCTGCTGCTCGCGGCCCGGCGGCCCGAGCGGCCCGTGCAGATCGGCGTCAGCGCCAGCCCGAGCGCGATGAGGCTGTCCGAGGAAGAGCAGGCCGACCTCAAGGTGGCGGTCACCGGGCACCGCGATTACTCGGTGGACTTGCTAGTGCACCCGCGGTTTGCCGTCGTGCCCGGGACGGCCGGCGAACCGGGCGGGCCGGCCGACGGCCGGGGCGGCGGTGCGTCCGACCTGCCGTTTCACATAGCTCGCTCTGGCCGCAGGAGCCTCGGCATCCTGGAGATCACGCTCAGGGACCGGTGCCGGCTGACTGAGGGCCGGGTCACGATCGAACTGCCGACGATCGACTGCTACCCGCGGCCGGCGGCGCAGCAGACGCGGGTAGTGCTCAGCCGGCTGCCCAGCCGGCTCGGCGACCACCCGTCCCGGTCATCCGGGGAGGGCCTGGAGTTCACCGGCGTGCGCGAGTTCGTTCCCGGTGACCGCCAGCGGAGAATCAACTGGCCCGCCACGACCAGGCGCGGGCGGCTGCAGCTGAACACGTTCGCGGCCGAGCGTGTCCAGAACGTCGTCATCATCGCCGACGCCAGCTCCGATGTCGGCGAGCCTGGGTCCACCCCGCTCGATCTCGCCTTCCGCGGCTCGGCCGCCGCCGCCCATGCCTACCTGGCCGTCAGGGACCGGGTTGGCCTCGTGGTCTACCAGGGCGGGGTGCGGTGGATCGCCCCCGGCCTCGGCGTGCGCCACTACTACCGGATCATGGACCTGATGCTGGCCGACCCCAGGGTAACCGGGCGGCTCGCCTTGACCGGGGGGATCACGCGACTGCCGCGGGCCGCGCTACCGCCCGGTTCGCTGATCCTGGTGTTCAGCCCGCTGCTGGACCGGCGGCTGGTCGAGACCCTCAGGGACCTTAGGGAGCGCGGCTTCTCCATCCTGATCATCGACGTGCTGAACGCCGAGCCATCGGGCCGGACCGACAGCCTCAGCAGGCTCGCCCGCCGGATCTGGCGAATGGAGCAGGAGGCGATCCGGTTCTCGCTGCGCGAGCTCGGCATACCGCTGGTCCGGTGGGACGGCCAGCAGAGCCTGGACGAGCCGCTCGCCCCGTATACCCGGAGGGTCATGGTGAGCCGCCGATGACCGCCGCGCAGCCAGCGAGTCCGGGTCGGCCCGCCAGCCAGCCCCCGCAGTCCCGCAGCGCCAGCCCCAGCGCCGCCCGCAGCGCCAGTGCCGCCCGCAGCGCCAGTGCCGCCCGCAGCGCCAGTGCCGCGAGTCTGCTCGCCGCCGCCTGCGTCGCCTGGTCGGCCATCCCGCTCACCGCGGGCGGCGCCGGGATCGCCTTGCTGGCCGCTGCGATTGCGTGCGCGGTCCTGTCCGCTGCCCGGCTCGCGCTCGGAGCCACGCCGGTGGAATCGGTCGCGTTCCTGAACCCTGTGGTCCGCGCCGGGCAGTCGCTCGCCGACCTGGCCCGGGGGTTGCCGTGGGCGGAGGCCATGGTGGTCGCCGTGCTGGTACTGGAAGCGCTGCATCGTTCCCGGCCCTGGCACACCGGCCTGCTTGGCGCTGCCCTTCTCGCCTATCTGTTCGCCACGCATCTCGCCGAGACCCGGGCCCGCCCCTCCGTGCTCCGCCCGCAGGCCCCGCTGATCGCGGCTGGGCTCGGGCTGCTCGCGCTCGCGGCAGGCGCGGCCACTATTCCCGCGGGCACCGGCTCCACCGCCGACCTGATCGCCGTGCTGGCCGCACTGGCCGCCATCGTCGTCGGCGGCCTGGCGCTCCCGCTCTGACCCAGGGCGCCGGGTGCCATTCCCAGTTCTGCCCAGCGGCACTGGCAGCTACCGGCCGGCGGCGTAGCCTTGCATGCCGCGCGGGTTCGCGCCCGCGTACAGGAACCCGTGGTCCCGCGCGACCGCGCTGATCCGCCCCAGCGACCACGGCGGCATGACGCTCACCGCGTGCCCGCGGCGGCGCAGCTCGTCGAGCACGGGCTCGGGGAGCCTCGCTTCGGCGGCCAGCGAGCGCGGCATGGACCAGCGCGGGTAGAACGACGACGGGAAATGGTCGGTGTGGAAGGCCGGTGCGTCGATCGCCTGCTGCAGGTTCATGCCGAACAGCACGTGGTTGAGGAAGAACCCGATCGTCCACTGGTCCTGCTGGTCGCCGCCTGGCGTGCCGAAGGCCAGGTAGGGCTGGCCGTCGCGCAGCGCCAGCCCGGGTGACAGCGTGGTCCGGGGCCGCCGTCCGGGCGCCAGGGTGCTGGCCAGGCCGGGAGTCAGCGTGAACATCTGCGCACGGGTGCCCAGGCAGAACCCGAGCCCGGGAATGACCGGCGAGCTCTGCAGCCAGCCGCCGCTCGGCGTGGCGGACACCAGGTTGCCGAACGAGTCCGCCACGTCGAGATGGCAGGTGTCCCCCGGCCCGATCTCGGGCGCCATGGGATTGGCCGCCTGGGCCACCGGCTCCCCGGCGCCGTGGCCGCGATGCCCGCCGTCGGCCACGCCCGCCGTGCCGTCGGTCCCCGCGCCGCCGGCGAACCCGGCGGCCGCGTAGCCGGGCAGCCGGGGCTCGGCACCGCCGGGCGCACCGGGGACCAGCTCTCCCGAGGCCTTGGCGCCCACCAGGCGGCGGCGCTGCGCCGCGTACGAGGGTGACAGCAGCTCGTCCAGCGGCACGTCAGTGGCCCGCGGATCCCCGTACCACGCCTCGCGGTCGGCGAAGGCGAGCTTCGCGCACTCGGTGACCGTGTGGATGAAATCGGCCGAACCGGGTCCCATGGCCTGCAGGTCGAAGCCGTCAAGCAGCGCCAGCTGCTGCAGGAAGACCGGGCCCTGCCCCCACGGCCCGGTCTTGCACACGGTCAGGCCGTGGTAGTCGAGCGTGACCGGAGCCTCTGCCGACGCACGCCACCCGGCGAGGTCGGCGCCGGTCAGCAGGGCGCGATGCCGCCGCCCGGTCACGTCCATGACCTCAGCCCGGGACAGGAAACCGGCGATCGCCGACGCCACGAACCCCTCGTAGAACGCCGCCCGCGCGGCCTCGATCTGAGCCGAGCGATCGCCCGACGCCGCCTCGGCCTCGTCGAGGATCCGGCTGTACGCGTCGGCCAGGCCGGGATTCACGAACCGCGAGCCCGCGGCCGGTGCCGCCCCGCCCCGCAGGTAGACATCGGCGGAGCTGGGCCAGTGCTCGCGGAACGTCTCGGCGACCGCGGCGACCGCGGCGCTCGCGGCCGGGAGCATCGGGTACCCGTTCCTGGCGTAGCCGATCGCGTACTCCATCACGTCCCGCAGCCGGAGCCGGCCGTACCGCTCAAGCAGCAGCATCCAGGTCCCGAACGCCGCCGGAACGCAGGCCGCGAGCAGCCCGGTGCCGGGCACCAGGTCCAGGCCGAGCGCGCCGAACGCGTCCAGCGTCGCCGCCGCGGGCGCTGGGCCCTGCCCGTCGAGCACGAAGGTCTCACCGGCCGCGGCCGAGAACCCGATCACCGGAACCTCGCCACCCGGCCCGTTCAGGTGCGGCTCCACCACCTGCAGGACGAGGCCGGTCCCCACCGCGGCGTCGAACGCGTTGCCGCCCTTCTCCAGCACCGCCATGCCCGCCGCCGAGGCGAGCCAGTGTGTCGATGCCACCATGCCGAACGTGCCGGCCAGTTGCGGCCTGGTCGTGAACGAAGAAGTACCGGGCACCTAAGCCTCCGCCAGGTCGACGAGCACCGTTTCCATACCGTAATGCGGCAGGCCGATCCGGCTGCAACCACCGCCCCCCGACCTGCGTCGTATGAGGCGTGACCATCATGGCCACAGCACGGAGGGGCACCCAGATGAGATCATCCGCCAGCGCGGCACGGACACTGATCGCCACCGCCGCTATCGCGTTTTCCGCAGCCCTGCTCGCTGGCTGCGGAAACTCGAGCAGCCCGGCTGCCGCGCCGAGCGCCGGTCCCAACCGGGCCGCCTCGACGCCAGATTCGTCAGTCAATCCGGGTGGTCCCGACCAGACGGTCAACCCCACGGCGACGGCCACACCGACGGCGGCGGGCGCGCCGGCCTGCGCGACCTCGGCGCTGCACGTGGCCGTGCCCACCGGTGCCGGGAGCGCGGCCGCGGGCAGCAGCTACTACCCGGTCCAGTTCACCAACACGTCCGGCTCGCCGTGCACGCTGTACGGCTTCCCGGGTGTGTCCTTCGTCACCGCGGCTGGCGGCGGCCAGATCGGCATCCCCGCGACGCGGAACCCCACCCTCGCGGCGCGGCTGGTGACCCTGTCTCCTGGCCAGACCGTCCACGCCGAGCTGCAGGTCGCGGTCGCGCAGAACTACCCGCCGGCCGACTGTGGCCTGGTCACGGCGCACTGGCTGAAGGTCTACCCGCCCAACCAGACCGCGCCGGTCTACGTCAGCTTCACCGCGCAGACCTGCTCGAAGCCCAAGACGATCCTGTCGGTGCAGACCGTCCAGACCGGAACCAGCGGAGCGTAGCGGCCGACCTGGTTCCGGACACCGCGAGTGGCGGCGCAGCGCCAGCGCGGCCAAAACGTCCAGCGCGAAACTGCCTAGCCCGGCACCGGCCCAGCCGGGCTAGGCCGACCGGGCCGCCGGGCTAACCGGTAGGTTTCCGGTCATGAATGATCTGACTCCCCGGCTGCGCAGCGTCTGCGATCTCGAGATCGCGGAGATGCGCGAGTTCAGCGGACGGCACGAGTACGACGGCAAGATTCAGGACTTGTCTTCCAGCGGAGTGCGGGCCGGGCTGGCCCGGGTGGCGGACACCTCGGCCACCGGCCCGGCGCTCGACGACCCACACGATGAGGCGCACCTGGCCACGTTCGAGGCCACTGCCGGTGTCTGGCTCGGCGACCTGGAGATGCACCGCCGTAACCCCATGTTGCACATGGCCGGGCTCGAGCTCGCCTGCTATGACCGGGAGTACGCCCCGCAGCAGCAGCGGGATGAGGCCCGCATGGCGCACCTGGCCGGATGGCCAGCGGCCATCGACGCCGCGATCGAGTCCCTCGACCTGCTCAGCGCGCCGGTCGCGGCCGCGCTCACCGAGGGGATCCGGGGGCTGACGGCCGGCATCCCGGCGACCGCCGATGAGCAGGTCAGGGCGGCCGCGCTGGCGGCGCACGCCCGGCTGATGGCGCACATCGAGTCGGCCGCCACCGACGGGCCTCCCGACGCCGCGCTGGGCTCGGCCGCGTTCACCGCGATCATGAGCAGCGCCGAGAACATGCCGGTCGACGTCGGCCGGCTCAGTGAGCGCGCCGACGCCGAGCGGGACCGGCTGACGGCCCTGCTCGCCGAGGCCTGCGCCCACGTGAATCCCGACCGCCCGCCGCTCGAGGTGGCTCGCGAACTGGTTCGCGACCACCCGGACGCCGACGGCGTCATCGAGGCGGCGCGGCGCTGGACGGAGCTGGCCATCGCGTTCACCAGGGACCGGGACCTGGTGCCCTATCAGGACGGCGAGTGCCGGGTCGGG
>Ga0335072_10015442_pt1 | contig 10841 bp, 7 predicted proteins | sample Lox_Sample_21_FD_206725 | JGI IMG/M metagenome (GOLD analysis project Ga0335072, IMG submission 206725) | Soil microbial communities from Loxahatchee National Wildlife Refuge, Florida, United States - Lox_Sample_2.1 | ecosystem: Environmental > Terrestrial > Soil > Wetlands | place: USA: Florida... | reverse complement strand
CACCTTCGTGATCTCCATCACCTTGCTCACCCGCGGAGTCACTCCCGTCAACACCAGGCATCGGCCATTTTTCTGATGCGACACATACGCCGCCACCAGCGACCCCAACCCCACCGAATCGATATAAGGAACATCCGAAAAATCCAGGATCATCGTCTCCGCGTTCTCATTGCGCACCGCCCGCTCAAACTGCGGCGTCGTCTCGATCGTGATCGGCCCCTTCAGCAGCAGAATCCTCTGATCCTCCGCCACCCCCTCGTACCGCTCTACTGTCAATTCGTGCACGTCGAACTCCCACTCCCCTCAGCCAGCCCGATTGTAGGACATGCCAACCGCTCTGTCACCCGCGAAAACGCCCGCCCCGCGCCCCTTCTGTATGCATTTTTTCGTGCGGACAGCCAAAATGTTTTGTTGGCGAAACCGTAGATCTCTATAACCCCGCGTCTCGACCTTCAGGTGCCCCAATCACCTGATTTCACTTCTTCAATCTGACTTCTTACTTCCGACTTGCGGTTTTCAATCTGCAATCTGACTTCGCAATCTGCAATGAACCTCTGCACTTCTGACTTGCACTTCGCGCCCTATTTCTTGTCGTCCCCATACACCGAATACTGTCCCGCCGGCTTCTTCAGCTTCACTGTGATCTCCACCGCCGCCTGCTTCACCTCATAATCCGCGCCATAGGTCTGAAATCCCGGAGCCAGCACCTGCACCTCGACCCTTCCATACGGAACCCCATCCACGCTCGTCTTCCCATCCGCATCTGTCTTCAGTTCCATCTCGCCCGTCATCTTGCCCTTCCGGTTCATCGGATGCAGCACCACCTGCGCATTTCTCACCGGCTTGCCGCTTGCCTCATTCGTCACCACAAATTGCACCGACGCCGACGGCCCCTCATCATCCTGCGCGAATGCTCTTCCACTCGCACCGACCGCGATGACAAGCACCGCCGTAAACCCCACTGCCCAAACCACCGAAGCTTTCTTCATTCTCATGCCTTCGCGAACTGCACTTCCCAATCTGCAATCTCACTTCTGTAACCAGCAATCTTACTTCTTCAATCTGACTTCTTACTTCTGACTTGCCTTCACTGCGGCGGCTGCTGTGCATTCCCGCCCGTCTTCCCCGCATCTCCCGTCTTCTTCGCGCTCTCCTGCACCCCATACGCCGTAACCTGTTTCGTCGGACGCTTTAGCCTTATCGTGATCAGCGTCGCTTTCTGATCAACCTGATAGTCTTCCCCGAACGTCTGGAAGCCCGGAACCAGCACCTGCACTCGCAGCACTCCATACGGAATCCCTTCAATGGACGTCTTCCCATCGTCATCCGTCTTCAATTCCAGCCCGCCCATCGCCTGCTTGCCATTCTTCTTCACCGGATGCAGCACCACCGCCGCATTCCTCACCGGCTTCCCATTCGTGTCCCGCACCACCACGAACGACATCTTCGACATCGGGCCGTTGTACTCATCATCATCCTGTGCCCACGCGAAACTTGCTCCTGACGTCAAGAAGCCAAGCATGAGCACCACAACCCATACCGCCCATCTACTTCTCATAACTGCATTCTCCCAAAACCGATCAACCGATATTCGTTGTCATCCTGAGCGAAGCATGCCGGTTCGCGAAGCGACTGGCATGCGTAGTCGAAGGATCCTTGCCCCCAGATGAACCCTCACTTCCAAGAGTTTCTCACTTCTGCATTCTGACTTCTTACTTCTGACTTGCTCCCCAGAACGCCAAATCATCCGATCACCCGATGCATCAATCTGCAATCTTACATCTGCAATCTGCAATGAAGTCTCGACCTCTTCCTTCTGCCTCACGCTACTTCATCCCCCTCACTACATACGCCTCCGATAGCACCTGCACATAGACGTACGCGTATGCATTCCCATCATCGACGATGGAAGGCGGACCAACGTTCCGCGCGGCTGCGAGCTCGCCCCCGAATTTCCTCCATGGAGCCATCTTTCCGCTCTCCACATCAACCTTGAAGATATCCGAGGCCACTTCCTGCCGCAGCGACGAACCAACATATATCGACTTTCCGTCTGACGACCAACCCGTCGCGAAGTACTTTGGATCGATCCCCGGTATCGGCCGGATGCTGTTGCTTTCCAGCGACCAGATCGCAATTTTTCCATCCGGTCCGCGCACCACCACACTCTTCCCATCCGGCGAGACCTCCGCTCCCACCACTCCTTCCGGCGTGATTGGCTTCGAATCGCCGCTGCTCACATCGATCAAATAATCCCGCATGCCGTGCCCCGTCTCGATTCCCGCAGCGATCAGATGCTTGCCATCCGGCAAGAAACGAGCGAACGGATAGCTCACGTTGTCGTGCGTCAGTTGCCGCGCTTCGCCCGCCCCCGTTGGCACAATATTCATCATTCCTTTGTCCTTGGGCTCGGTGATCACCCACTTTCCATCTGGCGAGATCGCTACTCCTCGCCCTTCGCCGATGCGCACCGGCGGCGAGCCATCGGTGTCGCGCAGGAACACAGTGTAGTTCGCTCCGCCTCCTTCTCCTTCTTCCTCAAACAAAACCTTTTTTCCATCCGGGCTCAGGTCTCTCATGATCGACCAGCCAAACCATCCCAGTTCTACTTCTTCCTTCGCTCCCGGCCCTTTTCCACGAATTGCCACGCGTTGGTGATGCGTCACCATCAACACGTCATCGCCTCTCCGGTCTTGAATCCACATACCTCCCGGCACGTTTGTCAGGATTCGATGCTTGCCCCCGAGCGTCACCGCCTGCGGATTCGTCGCGCTCCCATGCCCGCTCGCCGTGTACCAGATCTCGTCCCCTTTCGGCGACCACACGATTCCCTGCAGCGATACATATCCCGACGCCAGTTTCTTCTCATGCCCTTGCATGTCAATCACTGCCAGCGCGCCTTCATCATCGCCGCCCGGGTTTTCGTGATCCGCAAACGCAATCCACTTCCCATCCGGCGAAATCTTCGGATGGCTGATCCAGTTGATCCCGTCCAGCAGCACTTTCCCAATCGGATATTCGAGCCGCCAGTGCCCGTTCTCCGGCACATATCGCACCACCGCCATGCTCGTTCCGTCCTCGGCAAAATCCGCGTCCTGCACGTGGTCCAGCACCTCCCGCGGAGTCCCTCCGCTCAACGGCACCCTCGCCAACGTCCCCTCGCGCGCATATCCGCCGAAATATATCGTGTTGAGCCGGATTGCCAGTTCCCCCTTGTTCGAAATCGCCAGCACATTCGCGTTCTTCAACCCCAGCTCGCGCGTTCCCGGCTCGTCGGTTCGCGACATATAGATCTGATCTTCGCCGCCATCCCAGCTCGCGGTATATATCACCGTTCCATCGGGTGCGAAACGCGCGTTCTCAATCGAGCCGGTTCGAAACGTGATCTGCTGATACTCCGGAGCCTCCACCCGGTTCCTTCCTCCCAGCCACCATCCCAACCCTCCCGCAATCACAACCGCTACCAACGCTGCGGCAACCCCCAACACCTTCCCTCGACCGCCACCCTCCAGGCTCGCCGCCTGTGTCCCACTCCCCGCGGCATCGCCAATTACCGCCTGCGCGCCCGTCTTTGAACTAAGCGATGCATCCGCCAGCGCTTCCAGCGCAAATCCCACGTCGCCCGCCGACTGAAACCTTTGCGCCGGATTCTTCTCCAGACAATGCCGCACAATCCTTTCCAGCGCCGCCGGAACGCTTCTTCCCGTCTCCGAAAGCTCCTCCGGCTCTTCTTTCAGAATCGCGCTCATCGTGTCCGCCGGCGTCTCCCCGCGAAATGCCCGTTTGCCCGATAGCATCTCGTACAGAATCGATCCGAACGAAAAAATGTCCGCGCGATGATCTGTCCCCTTCCCTCTCACCTGCTCCGGAGCCATATATCCCGCCGTCCCCAGCACATGCCCCGGCTCGGTCTGCACCTGCGCCGTCATCGTCTCGCCCGGCTCGCCCGCCTCCGGACGCGTCAGCTTGGCCAACCCGAAATCCAGAATCTTTACCCGCCCATCCTCCGTAATAAAGATGTTGTCTGGCTTCAGGTCCCGATGCACGATTCCTTTATCATGTGCCGCCGCCAACCCGCGCGTGATCTGCATCGCGTAGTCGATCGCCTTGCGCGTCGCGAGCGGCCCAGCGCGCAGCACCTCCCGCAGGCTCGAGCCCTCCAGCAGCTCCGACACAATATAAGGAGAGCCCTGCTCCTCCCCGATGTCGTAGATCGAAAGAATGTTCGGATGGTTCAGCGCCGCGGCCGCGCGCGCTTCCTGCATGAACCGTTGCAGCCGGTCCGCGTCCGCCGAATAGGATTTCGGCAGCACCTTGATCGCAACCGTGCGATTCAGCCGCGCGTCCCGGGCGCGATACACCTCGCCCATTCCGCCCGCGCCAAGTAGCGACTCAATGTCGTACGGCCCCAGTTTTGTTCCCGCAGTCAGCCCCACCGATGAAGGTTCCATATATGAGCGTGGATTATACCGAAATCACGGGGGCCCCGGTCCTGACGCGTTCTTTGCCTGCGTTGCGATCTTGCAGCCTTTCGATGATCCGATGACCCGGTCGCCCGATGTTCATGATTCAACCTTTTGGCCTAGTCCCCGCGCCCCGCGCCATTTTTCAGATATAATCCTCCCGCTCCTCAACGTGCCTTGCCGCGATCCGTGTGGGGATCAAGGCTCCTGATCCACCCGATCCTATGCAACTTCCTCAAAGGAGGCTTATGCCACTCCGTTTCCCAGCCTGCTCTTTGCTTCTGATTCTCTTTCTCGCTGCATCCGCCCTCTCCCAAACCTGGGTTCCCATCAACAATCAACCCAATCCCAACTGGGCTCTAGACAATCCTTTGCTTCTCACCGACGGTACCGTCCTCCTTCACGCCCCGTGCACTCCGAACTGGTACAAACTCACCCCCGACAGCTTCGGCAGCTACGTCAACGGCACCATCAAGCGGGTAGCCAATTTGCCCGCCGGATACGGCCCTCTTTATTTCGGCTCCGCTGTGCTTCCCGACGGCCGCGTCATCATTGAAGGCGGCGAATACAACTTCTGCTACCCAGTGTGGACCAACCTCGGCGCCATTTACGATCCGAAAGCCAACAAGTGGACCTCCGTCGCCCCTCCAGCCAAGTGGACAACCATCGGCGACGCCCAAAGCGTTGTTCTCCCCAACGGCACTTACATGCAGGCCAACTGCTGCAGTAAGCAATCCGCTCTGCTCAATGCTCAAACCCTCACTTGGACCATCACCGGAGGGCGCAAGTTCGACTGGAATGACGAAGAAGGTTGGACCCTGCTTCCCGATGGTACCGTCCTTACCGTCGATGCTTACGTCAACTCGTACAATCCCGACGGCAAGAACTACGAAATCTACAATCCTGGAAGTCACACCTGGAAGAGCGGACCGCCCTCCGGCACCATCGTCCAGCTTTGGGATTCCTATCCCAATGCACAGGACGCCACTTACGAAGTTGGCCCCGCCGTTCTTCGTCCGGATGGCACCGTCTTCGCCACCGGCGCCAATACCGCGCCCGGTGGCAGCGGCAATACCGCCATCTACGACACCGTCACACAAACCTGGACGCCCGGTCCCATCATCCCCGACCACATGGACATCGCCGATGGCCCCGCCTCTCTTCTTCCCAATGGCAATGTTCTCATTCAAGCCAGCCCAGGTTATGGCGACCTGCCTTCCAAATTCTTTGAGTGGGATGGTTCCACTCTCACCGACGTCACCCGGGGCATGACCGACGCTCCCAACATCGGCTCTTACTACGGGAACATGCTCATGCTTCCCACCGGCGAAATCCTCTACACCGATTTCGGTAACATCTGGGTCTATCGCTCCAAGGGCAATCCCGATCCCGCCTGGGCTCCTCAAATCACTTCCGTCCCTTCCACCATTGCCCGCGGAGGCTCTTACACCATCGCCGGCTATAACCTCAACGGCTTCTCGCAAGGCGCTGCTTACGGAGACGATACCCAGGCCGCCACAAACTATCCGCTCGTCCGCATCACCAATCGCGTCACGGGGAACGTCTTCTACGAGCGTACCCACGACCACAGCACCATGGCCATCGCCTATACGAGCGAGGCCAGCACCACTTTCGATGTTTCCGCCAAAACACAAACCGGCTTGAGTTGGATCCAGATCGTCACCAACGGAATCGCGTCAGCCCCAGTCACCGTGAACGTGAAATAAGAAGACAAGTAATGAAGACAAGTAATAAGGACAGGGAAGTAATAAAGAGACGTGCAACCTAAATAATGGCCCAGGTTCGTGCCCCGCTCTCGGGCGCTAACCTGGGCTCACGAAAATTTCTACTGGAGCGATGCCATCTCGCTCGCCAACCCCGGACCACTCATTCGGAGCAGCTTCTCCTCAGTTTGCTCGACTGCGGAAGAGCGGCCCTTTAGGGCCGCGTTACGCCCAGCTTAATGACCGGGGCTTCAGCCCCGGGCCGGGGGTCCCTGGCACCCGCGGTTTTTCGCGCGACGGGACGGAAGCAAGAGCATCCCGATCACGCTCACGCCTTCTAAACGCCTCAACTTCTTCAATCTAACTCCTTACTTCTATCTTGAACTGAAAAACCCCAGCACAACGTGTTTAGTCGTGCTGGGGATGCCATGGAGGAGGGCCAGATTTTCAGCGGGCCAGTTTCTGCACCGCCGTCGGGTTGTAGACTCGCGTCAAAACTCGCTCAACTTCTCAAAACTTATACAAACCGGGTCGCTCGCAACTCAAAACCCACAACCCGCTTTTCCCTACCCCACGCAGAGCGCCTCAAGCGCCGCCTGGTTCCGAATCGTCAAAGTCGCACCATTCAGCTCAAGCACTCCCCGCCGCCGGAAATCCCCAAGAATTCTCGTCACCGTCTCCCGCGACGACCCGATCAGCTGTGCCAGCTCTTCATGCGTCAACGACATCTTCATCTTTACTGTCCCATTGCTCGTGCGCCCTTCCACCGACCACTGCTTCAGCAGGCGAGCAAGTTTTCCCGCCACCGAATGGCAAAGTCCAATCGACCGGATCACGTCATACGCGGAATGGCAGTCGCTGCTCAAATGTTGTGTCGCCCGCAGACAGGCATCCGCGTGCGTCCGCAAGAATCTCAAAAACTGTTCCCGTGAAATGAACGCCAACTGGCTCGGCTGCAGCGTCTCCACTGTCAGCTCGTAAGGGTTCCCCGTCACCACCGACTGTAGTCCCAGCACCTCGCCCGGCTGCGCGATCTTTACGATCAGCGTCTTGCCGTCGGCATTGTTCGTCATCAGCTTCACTCGTCCCTGGCAAACTATATAAACTCCTCGCGCCGCCTGGCCCTCCATCAACACCACCGCCCCTTCTGGATAGGAACTGGTGTGCTTGATTTCGTTCAACTCCTCCACCGTCTTGTCCGAAAGACCCGAGAAAAAGCTGCTCTCACCGAGATGGAAATCGCGTACATCTTCGATCACCGGCAAACCATATGGGGAATTTGCCTTTGCTTGCGCATCCGACGTGTACCGAAATCCTTGGCCCATCGTCCTGCCAATCGCCATCGTCGCTGTTGCCATATGACTTTCCTTTCTGGTACAGCTCTTGTCCAGCTCTCTCCGCCTTTAAGCCGCGGTTACTGCAATTTGACTAAGGGCAACCCGGTAGCCAAATGCCAAGGCCCTCCTGCCCACCCGGAGTCTGCAACTGCAACCTCCTTAGGATCATGCAGTTCTCGTCGAAATTGCGACCCGGGTTCGGCTCTTTCTCTGGCCCCGCTCCAGACCGCGGCTGCGGGTTTTGCCACATGCCTGAGTGATCTCCATCACTTTTTAGTGTGAGCGCTACACCATTTCTTGTGATCCCGGTTGGCCATGTACTTCAGTCATCTCGAAATAGCCTCCTTTGGCCTAATAAAAAATGGGTTCCCTGCGGCGGTAACCAGCCGCACCCGCTTCTGTTCCGCCCATAACCAAAACGCGCCGGAAACTGTGATGAATGCCAGATTTTCGGCAGATCGCCGACCGGCATGCGGAGGGCTTACTTTTTCGGATTCGGGTTTTCTTGGATAGCCCGATGACGCGATCGCCCGATCAAACATTGTTTGCCCGCGTCACGAACGTGCGCAGCTTCCCTCCGCGCGAGTTCGTCACCCGGTCATAACTCACCGTCGCATGCTCAAATTGCTCGCGCGCGGAATGGCCAAGCCTCCGCCCAAGCCGCCGTCCAAGGAATGAGTGAACTGAGTAATAAAAATGAGAGGAGACTGCCTACTTCCCTACCGCGCCATGTATCCATGCTGTCTGTCCTGCCTCGAACCGACGAGGCGGATAAGCAAACGTAAGCGCTTAAAATACCCGCCCGAACCGAGTCATCCTGAGCGCAGATGGAACTTCGCAAAGCGAAGTTCCATCGAAGTCGAAGGATCCCTATTCTCTTGGAAAACTAGCTTGGATTCACACGTTGGAGCGACTGCCTGACTGAAGTAAGCCCTAAACTGAAGTAAGCCCTAAGAAGAAGATGTTGGTGTCCCGGAAAGAATGGATCTGATCAGTGCCTTGAAATCACCAGAGCTGCAGCCGCCCCCACCAGCGCAATCGCGAAGAGCACGACCGTAGTCCGATTGCCCCACCGTTCCATGCCCATCTTTACGAAGTTCGGCCACGGAGGCACCGCGAGACGAATCGCCACCAGCACCACCACCAACGCGATCGTGATCGCCAGCGCCATATATGCCGAACGTTAGCACCGGCCATTTCGGCTGTCCAGCACAAACGCCGCGCCACAGGCGAACTCACACGAGCCAACAATCTCAGTACGACAAGCGTTCCCACACCTGCCTCCCTACGGTGTCATCCTGAGTCTCCAACCCGGTGTCATCCTGAGCGCGGCAATCCGATCTGCGAAGCAGATCGGATTTGCGAAGTCGAAGGATCCCTATTTCCTTCGAATCTCGCAGTTTTTTACAAGTATTTTATTATCAAATAGATAAGGGCTTGGCTTGCCCCCGCCGCCCGGCACTCTCCCTTGACATCCTCCCACTCACATCTCTACAATTAGCACTCATAAACCATAAGTGCTAACAATCGAAGAAACTGCTGCCAAGTATTCAAAAACCTAACCAACAACTTCTGAAAGGAGCATCACTATGGCTACCAAGTTCACCCCCCTGCACGACCGCATTCTCGTCCGTCGTGTAGAGGAAGCCGAGACCACCCGGGGCGGCATCATCATCCCCGATAGCGCCAAAGACAAGCCGCAGGAAGGCGAAGTCATCTCCGCCGGCAAAGGCAAGATCAACGAAGAAGGCAAGGTTCGTCCCCTCGACGTAAAGGAAGGCGACCGCATCCTCTTCGGCAAGTATTCCGGCACCGAAATCAAGCTCGATGGCGAAGACTACATCATCATGCGTGAAGAAGAAGTCCTCGGCATCATCACCGGCGCCGCCAAGGCAAAAGAAACCGCCGGCTCGAGGAAATAACTCTCAGGAGTTGTCATTCCGAGCCCGAGCGAAGCGAGTGGGCGAGGAATCTGCTTTTGCTCGCGGCTCGAAGCTCGTAGCTCGCGGCTAGAAGCTCGTAGCTCGCGGCTAACTCAAAAACGAAATTCCGCAGCCTCGCGCTGCAATCGAATTAACTGAGGAGAAGAAACAATGGCTAAGCAAATCGTTCACGGAGAAGAGTCCCGCCAGGCGATTCTCCGCGGCGTCAACGCACTCGCTGACGCTGTGAAGGTCACTCTCGGCCCCAAGGGCCGCAACGTTGTTATCGAAAAGAAATTCGGTTCGCCGACCATCACCAAAGACGGCGTCACCGTTGCCAAGGAAATCGAGCTGAAAGATCCTCTCGAGAACACCGGCGCCCAGATGGTTCGCGAAGTCGCTTCCAAAACTTCCGACACCGCCGGCGACGGCACCACCACCGCCACCGTTCTCGCGCAGGCCATCTATCGTGAAGGCGTCAAGACCGTTGCCGCCGGCGCGAACCCCATGGCTCTGAAGCGCGGCATCGAGAAGGCCGTGCAGACCATCAACGGCAAGCTCGACAAGGATGGCGAGCGCGAGAAGGGCGAACTCGACAAGTTCTCCAAGCCCGTTCAGGGAGACCACATCGCCCAGGTCGGCACCATCTCCGCCAACAACGACGAGACCATCGGCCGCATCATCGCCGAGGCCATGAAGAAAGTCGGCAAGGATGGCGTCATCACCGTCGAAGAGTCCAAGACTCTCGAAACCCAGCTCGATGTCGTCGAGGGCATGCAGTTCGATCGCGGCTACCTCTCGCCCTACTTCGTCACCGACCCCGAGCGCATGGAGGCCGTTCTCGAGAACGCCTACATCCTCATCCACGAAAAGAAAATCAGCTCGATGAAAGACCTGCTCCCGCTGCTCGAGCAGATCGCCAAGGGCGGCAAGCCGCTCATCATCATCGCTGAAGACGTCGAAGGCGAAGCCCTCGCCACTCTCGTCGTCAACAAGCTGCGTGGCACTCTCCAGGTCGCGGCCGTCAAGGCTCCCGGCTTCGGCGATCGCCGCAAGGCTATGCTGCAGGATATCGCCATCCTCACCGGTGGCAAGGCCATCACCGAAGATCTCGGCATCAAGCTCGAGAACGTTCAGGTGTCCGACCTCGGCAATGCCAAGAAGATCACCATCGACAAGGACAACACCACCATCGTCGAGGGCAAGGGCAAGCACGCCGAGATCGAAGGCCGCGTAAAAGAAATCCGCAGCCAGATCGACAAGACCACCTCCGACTACGATCGCGAGAAGCTGCAAGAGCGTCTCGCCAAGCTGGTCGGCGGCGTTGCCGTCATTAAAGTTGGCGCGGCGACCGAAACCGAAATGAAAGAGAAGAAAGCCCGCGTCGAAGACGCC
>Ga0335072_10015441_pt1 | contig 10841 bp, 10 predicted proteins | sample Lox_Sample_21_FD_206725 | JGI IMG/M metagenome (GOLD analysis project Ga0335072, IMG submission 206725) | Soil microbial communities from Loxahatchee National Wildlife Refuge, Florida, United States - Lox_Sample_2.1 | ecosystem: Environmental > Terrestrial > Soil > Wetlands | place: USA... | reverse complement strand
CCTTGGCCTGCTCGAAGGTGGCGTGCGGCGGGATCGGCGGCACGTCGGGGTCGGTCCTGAAGTCGAGCACGGTCGGGCGGTCGGCGGCGAGGGCCTGGTCCCAGGCCGCCGCGACCTGCTCGGGCTTCTCGATCGCGACGCCGTTCAGGCCGAGGCTGCGGGCGAAGCCCTCGTAGGAGACGTCGGGGAGCCGCTGCGACTCGGTGAACTTGGGCGCCCCCTCCATCGCCCGCATCTCCCAGGTGACCTGGTTGAGGTCGTTGTTGTGGAGCACGGCGATGATCAGCCGCGCGTCGCGCCACTGCTCCCAGTAGTGCTTGACCGTGATCAGCTCGGCCAGGCCGTTCATCTGCATCGCGCCGTCGCCGGCGAAGACGATCACCGGCCGGCCGGGGTGGCCGAACTTGGCGCCGATGCCGTACGGGACGCCGGGGCCCATGGTGGCCAGGTTGCCGGAGAGCGAGCCGCGCATGTCGCCGCGGAACTTGAGCTGGCGGGCGTACCAGTTGGCCGACGAGCCCGAGTCGGCGCAGACGATCGCGTCGAGCGGCAGCCGGGAGGACAGCTCGCGGAAGACCAGCATCGGGTTGATCGGGTCGGCCGCGACGTCGGCCTCGGCGTCCATCGACCGCCACCACTGGGCGACGTTGTCCTCGATGCCGTCGCGCCAGGCGCGGTCCTGCTTGCGCCGCAGGTGCGGAATGAGCGCGCGCAGGGTGGCGGCGGAGTCCCCGACGAGGTTGAGCTCGTTCGGGTAGCGCATGCCGATCATCGCGGCGTCGATGTCGATCTGCACGCCCCGGGCCTGGTCGAAGGCGGGCAGGAACTGCGTGTAGGGGAAGCTCGAGCCGACGGTGAGCAGCGTGTCGCAGTTCATCATCATCTCGTAGCTCGGCCGGGTGCCGAGCAGGCCGATCGAGCCGGTCACGTAGGGCAGCTCGTCGGAGAGCACGTCCTTGCCGAGCAGCGGCTTGGCCACCCCCGCCCCGAGCAGGTCGGCGACCTGCTCGAGCTCCCTGCGGGCGCCGCGGGCGCCCTGGCCGGCCAGGATCGCGACCTTGCTTCCGGCGTTGAGGATCTCGGCCGCCTTGGCGATCCCCCGGTCGTCGGCGCTCGTCGTCGACCAGTCGACGCCGAGGGAGGACGGGACCATCTTGAACGCGTGGGTCGGCGCCGAGTAGGCGAGTTCCTGGACGTCGGAGGGGATGATGATCGCGGTGGGGGCGCGCTCGGCCAGGGCTGTGCGGATGGCGCGGTCGAGCACGTTGGGCAGCTGCTCGGGGACGGTGACCATCTGCACGTAGTCGCTGGCGACGTCCTTGAACAGCGAAAGCAGGTCGACTTCCTGCTGGTAGGAGCCGCCCATGGCGCTGCGGCTGGTCTGCCCGACGATCGCGACGACCGGGACGTGGTCGAGCTTGGCGTCGTAGAGGCCGTTGAGCAGATGGATCGCGCCCGGGCCTGAGGTCGCCATGCAGACGCCGAGGGCGCCGGTGAACTTGGCGTAGCCGACGGCCTCGAAGGCGGCCATCTCCTCGTGCCTGGCCTGGACGAACTGGGGCTTGTTGCCGGCCCGGCCCCAGGCGGCGAGCACGCCGTTGATCCCGTCGCCCGGGAAGGCGAACACGTGCTGCACGTCCCAGGCGCGCAGTCGCTCAAGCAGGTAGTCGGCAACGGTTGGGGATGCCATCGTCTCGTCCTCTCGTTTGGGTCGGCTGTTGTGCCCGGTTGTCAGGCGGTGCCGGTCAGGTGGTCGGCCGCGCGGGCGGCGACCGCCATGATCGTCAGCGCCGGGTTGGCGCTGCCCTGGGTGGGGAGCACGCTGCCGTCGGTGATGTACAGGTTCGGCACCGCGAAGCTGCGGCAGTTCCGGTCGACGACCCCGTGCCGGGGGCCGGCCGCCATCCGGGCGCCGCCGACGAGGTGCGCGTAGCGGTTGATCGTGATGACCTCGTCGGCGCCGGCCGCGTGCAGGATGTCTTCCATGACCGTCCGCGCCTGCTTCATCAGCGCCCGGTCGTTGTCGCACTGGGAGTAGGCGAACTGGGCGACCGGGAGTCCGTGCGCGTCCTTCTCTTCGGCCAGCGTCACCCGGTTCTCCGGCTGGGCCAGGAACTCGCACAGCGAGCCGAGGGTGGACCAGTGCACGTAGTCGCTCATGTACTCGCGCAGGGCGCGGCCCCAGTGGCCCTGCGCGGCAACGTGCTCGGCCCAGGTGATCGGCAGCGGGGAGACCGTCTGGATCGCGAAGCCGCGCTTGTAGTCCCGGGCGGGGTCGGTCTCGTAGAACTCCTCGCTGCTCACCTCGGGCGGCGGCGCCTTGTACATCCGCACCTCGGCGTCGAACCGGCCGGCCGTCTGCGGTGCGCCCTGCACCATGAGATACCGGCCGACCTGGTCGAACTCGTTGCAGAGGCCGTCGGGGAACCTCTGTGAGGCGGAGTTGAGCAGCAGCCGTGGGGTCTCGATCGAGTACCCGGCGACCGCGACCATCCGGGCCCGCTGGAAATGGTCGCGGCCGTTGTGCCGGTAGTGCACGCCGAGCGCGCGCCCGGTCCGCTGGTCGACCACCACCTGGGTGACCATCGCGTTGGCGCGGACCTCGGCGCCATGGCTGAGCGCGTCGGGGATGTGCGTGATCAGCGGTGACGCCTTGGCGTTGACCTTGCAGCCCTGCAGGCAGAAGCCGCGGTAGATGCAGTGCGGGCGGTTGCCGAAGCGGCCGTTGACGATCGCGACCGGGCCGACCTTGGCGGTGATCCCGAGCTTGTCCGCGCCGCGCAGGAAGATCTCCCCGTTCCCGCCGACCGGGTGCGGCCGCTGCGGGTAGCCGTGCGGGTCACCCCACGGCCAGTGCTCCCCCGCGACCGGCAGTTCCTGCTCGATCGCCTGGTAGTACGGCTTGAGGTCTTGGTAGGTGAGCGGCCAGTCCGCCCCCACGCCGTCGTCGGTGTCGGTGCAGAAATCGCTCGGGTGGAACCGGGGGGTGTAGCCCGCGTAGTGGACCATCGAGCCGCCGACGCCGCGGCCGGAGTTGTTCGAGCCCATCGGGACCGGGTCGCCGCCGGTGATCACCCGCGGCTCGGTCCAGTAGAGGTGATGCGATCCGGCCTCGTCGCTCACCCAGTCGGCGTCGGGGTCCCAGAACGGGCCGGCGTCGAGCGCCGCCACCCGCCAGCCGTTGCGCGCGAGCCGCTGGGCCAGGACCGAGCCGCCCGCCCCGCAGCCGACGATGACCAGGTCGATCTCGTCGGCGTCGTCGAAGCGGCGCATGTCCCGGCGGAGCCGGTGGTTGGTTCTGGTGCCGTCGTTGGGCAGCAGCCAGGCGGACTCGTTGCGGTCGCGGACGCTTTTCTCGGTCGTTGTGATCGGCATTAGGCGTCATCCCCCACCGGGTCCTCGGCCGGCCGCGCGTCGGCGACCTCGAACGGCTCGCGCCGGTCGACGCCGGCGTTCTTGTAGCCGCGCGGATAGGCCGGGCCGGGGAAGCCCATCTCCGACCAGGCGTGCGGGTGGGCGTACAGGGCGGTGCAGGCGTACCGGGTCCACAGGCTCCACACCCGGGCGGCCGGCAGCCCGTGCCACTGGCCCTCGACCCCGCCGTCCTGCACCGCCTGGATCAGTTTTTGCTGGTCGGGTTCTGACGCGTCGGCGAAGCTGGTGCCGTACCGGTCGTGCGCGTCCTTGTCCAGGTATCCGAGCGTGTCCCGCCACGCCTGCCCGTCTTCCGGCATGTCCGCATAACGCCACCCGTCCGTCTCTCCGGCCGCCAGTCGCGCGTCGACCATCTCAAGCAGGGAGACCTGCAGCGGCTCATCGCCCTGGCCGGTGAGCTGGTTGAGCAGGGCGGCGGCGGTCGGCTGCTCGGTCTCGGTGAAGAACGCTGGTTCCTGTTGCGGGCTGATCCGCTTGGTGACCAGGTCGGCCGTGACCTGGTCCCAGTGCCCGACCTGGTCGAGCACGTCAAAGCCGGGGAACCGGCCGGTCGCGGGGCCGGTCACTGCTCGCGCCGCAGGATCGCGGCCAGCAGCCCCATGCCGCCCACCATCGTCACCAGCAGCGGCGCCAGCAGGGGCGGGCCCATCTCCAGGTTGTAGCGGGCGTTGGACCAGCCGCCGGGCTTCTGCGCGATGCCCCGGGCGTGCAGGTAGGTCCCCTGCAGGCCGTTGGCGACGATCGCGGCGGAGGCGATCGGCAGCGCCGTCTTCGCCATCCGCTGGCTGAAGAAACCGGCCACGCCCGCCACCGCGCCAATCGGGCCGAGCGCCACCGGCACCCACATCATCTTGTTGCCGAAGCTGGCGCTGTCGTGCTCGAAGTAGATCTCGGCCGCCGTCACCAGCGCGCCGGCCGCGGTCAGCCCGGCCAGGCTGCGCTCGAAGTGCCCGGTCTGAATGTTGCCCACCATGCGGTCGATGCCCTGCACGGTCCCGCTGGATGGGCTCTGGCGCGTCAGCCACGCTCTCATGCGGTCTCCTCGTGATCGTCAGTTCGCACCGCCTACCCGCAGTGCCGGCCGCAAACCCGGCGGCCGACAACGGGCGGCGGTCTGAATGGAACGCCCGATCGGGGGCAGCGGTGCAGGCGAGCCGGCCCGGCTAGGTCCGGTGCTGTTACCGATGTAAGGAGGAACAGATGGGTTTCATGGACAAGCTCAGGAACCGGTTCCAGATGGCCAAGGGCCACGGCGAGGAGCGGGCCGGACGGGCCATGGGCGACCCCGACCTGGAGGCCAGGGGCACCGGCGACCGCGTCGAGGGCGGCGCCAGGCAGGTCGGCGAGCAGGTGAAGGACGCGGGCAAGAACGTCCGCGACACCTTTAAGCGCTAGCCGCCGTCGGCGCGGGCCACGACGTCGGCGCCGCCGAAGGCTTGCTCCGCCTGGTCGAACAGGCTGGCGACGGCGATCGACAGGCCGTCGCCGGCCAACTGCCGGACCACGCTACGGCCGATGCCCAGGCGTGGCGAACGGACGCGGAACGGGTAGACGATACGTATGGCATCGACCGAGATCGCGTTGACGCACCTGGACGAGCCGCTGTTCGACGGGGCGGACGCCACCAAGCGCGACCTGGTGGACTACCTGGAGGCGGTCGCGGACCGGATCATCCCCGTGCTGAGCGGCCGGCCGCTGTCGGTGATCCGGGTGCGCGCGGGCCAGCGTCCGTTCATGCAGAAGAACCTGCCGGACTACGCGCCTGCGTGGATCAGGACCGTCACGATGTGGGCGGAGTCGTCGCACCGGGAGGTGCGGTACGCGCTGTGCGAGGACAAGCCGACGCTGATCTGGTTCGCCAACCAGCGGGCGGTGGAGTACCACGTCACGCTCGGCACCGCCGAGCACCTAGACCGGCCCTCCTACCTGGTGCTCGACATCGATCCGCCGGCTGCGGGCGAGTTCGGGCGGGCGGTGGCAGCGGCCAAGCTGGTCCGGGAAGCGCTGTCCGGGGCGGGCCTGGCGGGCGCGGTCAAGACCAGCGGAGCCAAGGGCGTGCACATCTACGTTCCGCTCCGGGAGTCCGTGTCCGCGGACGACGCGGCGGCCGCGACCCGCGCCCTGGCGGAGCGGGCCGCGCGGCTGGACCGCGGCCTCGCGACGACCGCGTTCGTCAAGGCCGATCGCGGCGGCATGGTGTTCATCGACTCGACCCGGGCCCACGGCGCGACCGTGGTGGCCGCCTACAGCCCGCGAGCGCGCCCCGGCGTCCCGGTCTCGTTCCCGGTGGCCTGGGATTCGCTCGACGAGGTGTCGCCGGGGGACTTCACGGTGCGGAACGCGGCGCGACTGCTGGCCGGCGCTGATCCCTGGGCCGCCGCCCTGCCGCCGCCGCAGGCGCTGCCCGAGGACCTCATCGCGGAGGGCCACGCCATCCCCATCGCCCGCGTGCAGGCCATGCACGAGGGCAAGCGCCGCGCCCGCGCCCGACGCGACCCGCCGCACGCTGCCGGATAAGGCCAGTCCCGGTCGGCGACGTATCGTCGGCGTATTAAAAATCGCATACGTGCCGGCAACATCCGGCTGCCTTAACTGGTGGCCATGGAAATCACCGTGTACGGGTGCGTGCCGGACGAGGCCGCTGCCTTCAGGAAGGCCGCGCCTTGTTTCGGCGTTGTGCCACGTATCACCGAGGCCCCAGTGTCCGAGGCCAATGTCGAGCTGGCATCTGGAAACCGATGCATCAGCGTCGGCCATAAAACCCCAGTGACGAACTCCACCCTGCTGGCGCTCAGCCAGACCGGCGTCAGGTACGTCTCCACGCGAAGCATCGGATACAACCACATCGACGTGAATCACGCGCAGAGCGTCGGCATCCGCGTGGGTAATGTCGCCTATTCACCCGACAGCGTGGCCGACTACACGCTGATGCTGATGCTGATGGCCGTGCGGAACGCGACATCCGTCATCCGCCACTCCGACAGGCATGACTACCGGCTGCCTGACGCGCGCGGGAAAGAGCTCCGCGACCTGACCGTCGGGGTCGTCGGAACGGGACGCATCGGCTCGGCGGTCCTGGACAGGCTGCGGGGATTCGGCTGCCGGACCGTGGCCCACGACGCTCGCCCGAAGATCGAGGCCCGCCACGTCTCGCTCGACGAGCTGCTTGAGCGCAGCGACATCGTCACCCTGCACACCCCGCTCACCCCGGACACGCACCATCTCCTGGATGGCCGGCGGATCGAGCAGATGAGGCGCGGCGCGTTCATCATCAACACCGGACGCGGCTCGCTGCTCGACACCGAATCCCTTCTTTCCGCACTGGAAAGCGGCCGGCTGGGCGGCGCGGCGTTGGACGTTCTCGAAGGAGAGGACGGGATCTTCTACGCCGATTGCAGAAACACGCCCATCAAGAACGTATCGCTGCTGCGGCTGCAGGAACTGCCGAACGTAATTATCAGCCCGCACACCGCCTACTACACCGACCACGCGCTGAGGGACACCGTCGAAAACACCATCATCAACTGCCTCACGTTCGAAAAGGAGAAAGTCGCGTGGTAAAGCTGAGAATAGGAATCATCTTCGGCGGCTGCTCAGAAGAGCATCCGGTGTCGGTCAAGTCCGCGCGAGAGATCGCGAGACACCTCAACCCCGACAAGTACGAGCCGTTCTGGATCGGGATCACGACCGGCGGCGCGTGGAAGCTGTGTGACGGCCCGGTCGCGAACTGGGAAAGCCACGCTAACCGCCCGGTCGTCCTGTCGCCGGACCGAAGCGTCCACGGGCTGCTGGTGCTGGATCAGGGACGGCACGACATGATCCGTCTGGACCTGGTGTTGCCCGTTCTGCACGGCCGGCTTGGCGAGGACGGCGCGGTCCAGGGCCTGTTGGAGCTGGCCGGCATTCCCTACGTGGGCTGTGACATCCCAAGCTCCGCCCTGTGCATGGACAAGTCCCTGGCCTACATCGTCGCCGGCAACGCGGGAATCGCCACACCGAAGCACTGGGTGCTGACGGGCGACGAGAAGATCGACCCCGACAGCCTCAGCTATCCCGTCTTCGTCAAGCCGGCCCGTTCGGGCTCGTCCTTCGGCGTCAGCAAGGTTTCTGGGCAAGAAGAACTGCCGAGCGCGCTTGAGACCGCACGGCAGTACGACGCGAAGGTGCTGATCGAGGAGGCCGTCGTCGGCGCCGAGGTGGGCTGCGCCATTCTTGAGGAACGATGCGGACTGGTCGCAGGCGAGGTAGACCGGGTTGCTCTCTCGGACGGCTTCCTCAGAATCCATCAGGAGAGCGATCCGGAGAGCGGCTCCGAGAACTCCCTGTTCATTGTGCCCGCCGACATCTCGGTCGAGTCGCGCACGCTGGTCCGGGAGACGGCCAAGGCCATCTACCGTGCTCTGGGCTGCCGGGGACTCGCGCGGGTGGACACGTTCCTGACTGACCACGGAACGGTCGTACTCAACGAGGTCAACACCTTCCCCGGCCTGACCTCCTACAGCCGCTACCCGCGAATGATGGCCGCCGCAGGCCTGCCGCTCGCCGACGTCATCGACCGGCTTATGACGCTGACCCTGGACGGCGAGAAGCGATGAACACCGACTTCGTCTTCGTCGACGAGTTCGTCCCCGGCATACGGTGGGATGCCAAGTACGCCACCTGGGACAACTTCACCGGCAAGCCCGTGGACGGATATCACGCCAACCGCATCATCGGCACCAGAGCGCTGTGCGCCGCCCTGAACAGAGCCCAGGCGGAAGCAGCATCCCTGGGGTTTGGCCTGCTCCTGTGGGACGGCTACCGCCCGCAGCGCGCCGTCGACTGCTTTCTGCGCTGGTCGCGACAGCCGGAGAACGGCCGCACGAAACGACGGCACTACCCGAACATCGACCGGCCGGAGATGTTCCGACGGGGGTACATAGCCACCAAATCAGGTCACAGCCGGGGCGGCACCGTCGATCTGACGCTGTACGAGCTCGCCACCGGTGATCTCGCTCCCATGGGCGGTGGCCACGACTTGATGGACAAGCTATCCCACCACGGAGCACGAGGAATCACGTCCGTCGAAGCGGAAAACCGGCACCGCCTCTGCTCCGTCATGCAGGATTGCGGTTTCGACTCCTACGACCGCGAATGGTGGCACTACACCCTCAAGCACGAGCCGTACCCCAACACCTACTTCGATTTCCCCGTCACATGACACCCGATTGTCCATGATCCCGACGACGCTACGACAACCAGGACGGAGTCAACCGTGACCGGGGCAGGTGTGACGGCGGCACGCGTTGTCGTCGCGGGCGGGCGCGCGGGCCGAGGTCGTGGTCGGCTTCGGCGGCTATGTCGCGGCTCCCGCTTACCTCGCCGCCCGCCGACACGGCCTGCCCGTCGTCGTGCACGAGGCGAACGGCCTGCGACCCGACGGACCGGTGCTGATGGTCACCGGCGGCTCGCAGGGCGCTCGAGTGATCACCGACGCGGTGTCCGGCGCCGTCGAGGCGATGCCGGCCCGCGCATCGGTGGCCGGGCGCCTGACGCGGACGTCGTCCTCGCCCGACACGTACTCAAGATCGCCATCAGCCGGCGTGCGGCCCGGCGGGGAGCTGCACCGTGACGCAGAGCCCGCCACCAGCTCGGGGGGCGAGGGCGAGGGTTCCGTCGTGCGCCTGGGCGATGCTCTTGACGATCGCCAGGCCGAGGCCGACACCCGCATGGTCGCCGCGTACGCGTTCGCTGCCGCGCTGAAACGGTTCGGCGAGCGTCGAGACCAACTGCGGAGGGAGCCTCTCGCCGGTGCTCTCGACCGCGAGCACGACGGACTCGGGGCGCATGATGGTCGTGACCTGCACGGTGCCGTGCTCGGGGAGGTTGTGGACGATGGCGTTGTGCAGGAGGTTCGTGGTCATCTGGAGCAGCAGAGCCGGTGAGCCGATCGCGGGGGTGACGTCACCCGCGGCCTCGATGGTAACGCCGCGCTTGTCCGCGAGCGGTAGAAGCGTTTCCGCGGCTTCTTCCGCAATGAGAGACAGGTCGACCTGCTCTCGGGTGAAGGATCGCTGGTCGGCGCGGCTGAGCAGCAGCAATGCTTCGGTGAGTTCGATCGCCCTGGTGTTGACTTCGCGGAGGCGCTTATCAAGCTCGCCGCTGTCGCGGTCCGGATCGTTGCGGGCGGCATCGAGAAGGGCCTGCGTGATCGCCAGCGGGGTGCGCAGTTCGTGGGAAGCGTTGGCCGCGAACCTCTGCTGCCCGGCGACGTGCGCTTCGAGCCGCGCGAGCATGGCGTCGAAGCTGTCGGCGAGTTCACGGAACTCGTCCGCAGGGCCCTCCATCTCGATCCGGTGGGAGAGCGACCCGTCCGAGGCCTTGCGGGTGGCGTCGGCGATGCGGGTCAGCGGGGCGAGCATGCGGCCGGCCAGGATCCATCCTCCCACGAGGCCGAACACCAGCAGGAACGCCAGCACCGCGGCCGCCAATTCACCGAAGGCCCGCTGGGTGAACGAGCGGTCCGGGGCGAACGCCCCGCCGATGCCAGCTCTGGTGCTCCTGATGATCCCCGCGTGGGGGAAGTACAGCGCGAGGACCAACCACAGGGCGAGCAGCAGGGCGCCCGCGAGCACGAGGAATCCGGCGTAGCTGAGGGTGAGTTTGAGCCGCACGCTCAAACCAGAGGCCCTACCCACGGTCTGCTCCCTCGCACCCGCCGCCGGGTGCCGCGTCGATGCGGTAGCCGACGCCGGGCACGGTGGCGATGGCCCACGGCTCGCCGAGCCGTTTGCGCAGGCCGGAGACCGTGATGCGGACGGCGTTGGTGAACGGGTCGGCGTTCTCGTCCCAGGCCCGTTCCAGAAGCTCTTCCGCGCTGATGACACCGCCCTCGGCGGCGATGAGCACTTCCAGCACGGCGAACTGCTTCCTGGTCAGGGCGACGAAGCGGCCGTCCCGGTAAACCTCGCGGCGGAACGGGTCAAGCCGCAGGCCCGCGATCTCCCGTACCGGCGGCCGGCTGTGCCGGTGTCTGCGGTCGAGTGCCCTGAGCCTGAGCACGAGCTCCCGCAGCTCGAACGGCTTGGTGAGGTAGTCGTCGGCTCCGAGCCCGAATCCGGTGGCCTTGTCGTCAAGGCGGTCGGCGGCGGTGAGCATCAGGATCGGCATGCCGCTGCCGGAGGCGACGATGCTCTCGGCAATCTCGTCGCCGGAGGGCCCAGGAATGTCGCGGTCGAGGACGGCGATGTCATAGGCGTTGATGCCGAGCAACTCCAGCGCCGCGCCCCCGTCGCCCGCAATGTCGGCCGCGATCGCTTCCAGGCGCAGCCCGTCGCGAATGGCCTCTGCCATGTAGGGCTCGTCCTCGACGACCAGCACACGCATGCTGTCAAGGTTACGAGCCGGTGGGTATCGCCGGCATATCG
>Ga0335072_10015440_pt1 | contig 10841 bp, 4 predicted proteins | sample Lox_Sample_21_FD_206725 | JGI IMG/M metagenome (GOLD analysis project Ga0335072, IMG submission 206725) | Soil microbial communities from Loxahatchee National Wildlife Refuge, Florida, United States - Lox_Sample_2.1 | ecosystem: Environmental > Terrestrial > Soil > Wetlands | place: USA: Florida... | reverse complement strand
GCCAGGACAAAAAACTGTCCATGCTCCTGGCCGGAATCATACGCAGGCAGGCGCGCCTGATTCTCATCGATCCCTACGCGAATTCCTTCATGCGCACCACCTCCGACCCGCCGCTCTCCTGGGCTGTCCACGACAACACCCAGATGAAGCCAGGCGTCGGCGAACGCAAGTGGGAAATCGATTCGCTCTGCTACACCATTCGTCTCGCCCACGGATACTGGCGTCAGACGGGCGATAAGCTGCCCTTCGATGCGGAATGGCAGGCCGCCGCATGGAAAATCATTCAGACCTTCCGCGAGCAGCAGCGCCTCACCGGCAAGGGGCCCTACTCCTTCACGCGCACCAGCCCCAATCCTCTCGATACGCTTTCCCTCAGCGGCTATGGCAATCCGGCGCGCCCTGTCGGGCTGATCTTCTCCATGTTTCGCCCCTCGGATGACGCCTGCACGTACCCGCTCTTCATCCCCGCCAATCTGTTCGCAGTGCGCTCCCTCACGCAGATGCAGGAAATCGCCACCGCCGTGCTGTCCGACTCCCGTCTTGCCGCGGCATGCGAAGAACTGCTCACCACGCTGCGAAAGGCAATCGCGCAGCAAGCCTTCGTCGACCACCCCGTCTACGGCAGCATCTGGGCCTATGAGGTCGATGGATACGGCAACACGCTGATGATGGATGACGCCAACGCGCCTGGGCTGCTGAGCCTGCCCTATCTCGACTGCTGCGACATCGCGGATCCCGCATACCAGCGCACCCGCCGCTTCGTCCTGAGTCGCGACAATCCGTATTTCTTCCATGGCACCGCGGCCCAGGGAGTCGGCAGCCCCCACACCGGCCTCGGCCAGATTTGGCCGATGTCGATTCTTATGCGCGCCCTCACCTCAACCGACGACATGGAGATTCGTCAGTGCCTGCGCTGGCTCCGCGACACAACCGCCGGCACCGGCTTCATGCATGAGTCCTTCGACGACAGCGACCCATCGAAATTTACCCGCCCCTGGTTCGCCTGGGCGAATACGCTCTTCGGTGAGTTAGTCCTGAACCTGGCAAAGAACCGTCCGGCGCTCCTCAGGGAATCTCTGTGAACTTCACAAAATCGAAACCCGCACACAGGCTTCTCACAGAGTGACTCAGCCACTCATCCACCCGCTTCAAACAGCTGCATATCTCCCTGCTCGCGAGGCAGATCGTCATAGTGGGCAAGGCGAAACTCCGACCAGTACCCCACCCATCGCGGATCCGACGATAGTGCTGCCCCCAGCTCCCGAATCATCTCTCGGCGCACCTCGGCCAGCTCCGGATCGTCGATCCGGTTCACCGCATCGTTGCTCTCCAGATCGAACAGCTCGTCCACCGTCGACGTGCAGTTATAGGAGTAGAGATACCGACGTCCGCTCGCGACCTTGTGCTGGATGCCGCAGTCGAAATTGACCCCTACGTGCCAACCGCCAAAGAACAACAGCGTGCGCTTCTCGTCACCCTCGCCGCGGGCCACCGCCGGAAGCAGCGACATCCCATCGAACTTTGCCTCCGGTTGAATGCCCGCTGCATCCAGCAGCGTCTGCGAAAGATCCAGCAGCGATGCCGGCGTCTCCACGACCGCGTGCTCCCGGGGCTGACTCGCCGGCATCTTCAGAACCATGGGAACCCGCACGATATCCGGATACAGATACACGCCCTTGTCCACGATCGCGCGTCGCCCGTTCATCTCGCCATGGTCCGAGATAAACGCGATCAGCGTCTGCTCGTAGAGGCCCAGTGTTTTCAGCCTGGCAATCACTCTGCCGATCACGGCATCCACCAGCTCCATTTGCAGCGCGTATGCCACCCGGTAATCCACCAGCGTCTGCGGATCGTAAATCCCCCAGTAGCGCCGGTAAATGTCTGTGATCTCCGGCTCCGTCGCGGCCCTCTTGAAATTTCGCGCCTGCGCCTCTTTGTAGGTCTCCGGCAAACCCACCACCTTCCGCAGTTCCCGCTCCCGTTCTTCGAATCCAGCCGGAATCGAAAATGGCTGATGCGGATCGAAGAAGTCCAGCTGCAGATACATCGGGTGATGGTCCAGAGCGCCGTTGTCTTGCAGCCCCTCCATCGTCTCGATCGCCTTCTCGCCCAGGTAATAGCTGTACTGTGCTTCCATCGGGAATGGCTTGCCGTCTTCCTGCACGATCCATCCCCCTGCGGAGTTCCCCGGCGTCTTGCGATCCTGCAGCCGGAAAACAATCTCGCGCGAGTACTTTTGCGGTTTCACTCCCAGGCTGCGCTGGTAGGCAAGAAAATCATCGTCGTCGAAGACCGGAGGAGACCAGCGATCCCACGGCTGATCGTTGTTGCCGAACGCGTCGATGAATTTTTTCGAGCCCACATGGCACTTTCCCACCTGGCGCGTCACGTACCCTGCCGCGCGCAGGTACTCGGGAAAGATGATGTCGTCCGGACGTAGCTCCGACTCCAGTCCCTCGGGTGCGCGCTCGCTGTTGCCCTGGATGTAGCTGTACCGGCCTGTCAGATAGGACGCTCGCGAAGGCGAACACAGCGGCACCGTACAGAAAGCATTGGAGAAGAACGTTCCGTCCTGCATCAGTGACCGGATCGCAGGCAACTGCACAAAACGGGAGAAAGGACGGCTCGGATGATAGAGGTCCGGACCCACCATATCCGCGCTGATCATGAGGATATGCGGAGGCTTCCTGCCGCCTTTCTCCTCAAAAGGTCCGGCGCCGGTGCGCGTTTGCGTAAAGCGGAGGCGCGGAGTCTGTTGAGCGCTCGACCCGTCTTGCCGGAATGCTCCACCGAACAGGGCGCCGGCGCTCAGGCCGACGAAAGATCTGCGGTTCACCGAAAGCTCTCCCGATTCGTACGACTCACAATACAGGGAGCACAGCGTTGATGTAAAGCATTACATCGTTCTTCGCCGCTTCGTTTTCTGCCTTCACGGCCGCCGCCGGCTTGCCGCAGAGCGCGTTGCCCCAGGGCCTGCCGTCGAGTGCCGCAGCACCAGGTGCGGATGGAGCGGCTCCAGCCGCTCCACCTTCTCGCCCCGCAGCGCCTGCTGCAGGCAGGCGAAGGCGCGGGCAGCGACCTCCCGGCGCGGATGACGAATCGTGCTGAGCGCGGGATGCAGCATCGCGGCAATCGGCAGATCGTCGAATCCGATAATCGACAACTCTCGCGGCACCCGGATGTGCGCCTCATGCGCCGCCTGCAGCGCCCCCACCGCCATCAGGTCGTTCGACGCCAGCACCGCAGTCGGCCGCGGCTGGCAGCGCAACAGCTCCTCCATCGCGGAGCGTCCCCCCTCCACCCGCATGTCGCCCGTGGCGATCCATTCCCGCCGCACCGTTAGTCCGTGTGCGCGCAGCGCCGATCGGAACGCCTCCTTGCGCCGTTGCGCCGAGTGGAGCGTCTTCGGGCCTGCGATGAACCCGATGTCGCGGTGCCCCATCGACAGCAGGTGCTCGAGCGCCTCGCCAAACCCCGTCGCATATTCCACCAGAACATTGGGATACTTCTCGCCCAGGTCGCCCTGATTCATCAACACCAGCGGAAGACCCGCCCGCACCGCCTGCTGCAGCGCCTCCGGGGCCACCTCGGAAGTCATCACCGCGATCGCGTCCACCCCGCGCTCCACCATCCGCCGGATGCTGCTGTGCAGTCGCGCCGGATCGTAGTTGGTGTGCGTGAAGATCACTTCGATTCCCTGCGACGCCGCCAGCGACTCGAACGCGTCGATCAACTCCGGGAAAAATGGATTGTTCACATCGGAGACAATCAGTCCGAACAGCCGCGAGCGCCCCACCCGCAGGCTGCGCGCGTTCGGATTGGGAATATAGTTCATCTCCGCAATCGCGCGCCGCACCCGCGCCTTGGTTTTTTCCCGGACTCCGGGAAAATCGTTCAGGACCCGCGACACCGTGGCCGTGGAAACGTTGGCTCGTTTTGCAACCTGCAGGATATCCATACGCTGCACTTCTGAATCTGCTTTCTGGCCCTTCAGCATATCAAGGCGAAATCAGTCCCCGCGCCCATACCGACACTTTTGCGATTCGCGCTCCGATTCGCAATCTGATTTGTCGATCTGGTTCGTCGGCGCCTGAGCGCCATAATTTCCCGCTGCAGCCCGCCTCCGTCGTCATTCTGGACTTTGCCGCCTGCGGCCCGCCCGATAGAATGCGGCATCGGAGGCTGCGACGAAGAGGACAACGGCACCCGTGAACCGTGATCTCCCCGCTGAGGACCAGCCGGAAGAAGTCCGCGCGCTGCACCGCGGGCGCATAGCCGCCGTCGCCGTCTGCTCTCTCGGAGGCACCGTCTTCGGCTACGATCTCGGCGCGGTTTCCGCCGCCACCCGGGGATGGCTGCACGCTTTTCAGCTCTCCGTTCCCCAGCTTGGAATCACGGTTTCCGCTTCGCTGTGGGGCGGTGCCGCCGGCTCTGTTCTTGCCGGAAAACTCGTACGTCGCTGCGGAAGACGCCCCATCCTCGCCGCCTGCGCCGCCCTCTATGCGTTCGCCGCGGTTGCACTCGCGCTCGTCCCCGCCGGTCGCTGGCCGCTCCTTCTCGCCCTCCGTGTACTTTGCGGCGTCGCCATCGGCGGATTCGTCGTCGACTGCCCCCTCTATCTCGCGGAAATCTCCCCACGTGCCTGGCGCGGCCGCATCGTCGGCTGTTTTCAACTGCAGATTGGCGCCGGTGTCGTGCTCGCCTTCGCCGCCGGCCCGCTGCTGTCGATGCTCGGGATGGGCCCCTCGCCCTGGCGCTGGTCCCTGGCTCTCGGCGCCCTGGCGCCTTTGTGCATCCTCGCTTTCCTGCGCTGCGTGCCGGAGGAGCCCCATTGGCTCCATGCCTCGGGCCGCCCTGCGCAGGCAGAGCAATCCGCAGCGCGGCTGGGTATCCCACCCGCCGAGTGGCTCCGCTCGCTGCATATCCTCCACCGCCAGTTTCCGGCAGGCAGCGAGCGCCTGCTTCAGCGCAAATACCTCCGCCCCATTCTGCTCGCTATCAGCATCGCCATGTTCAACCAGCTCAGCGGCGTGCAAATCTTCAGAATGTACCTCCTCGATCTCCTCTCCACCGCCGGCATCGGCCACCGCTCGCGCGATCTCTACGCCGTTTCCATCTCCGTGCTCAGCCTGGCCGTTACCCTCACCGCCGTCATGCTGATCGACATCCGCGGGCGCAAGCCGCTGCTCATAGCGGGCAGCGCCGGCATGGGCATGTGTCTCCTGTCGCTGACCATCGCGTTGCGCGGGCACGCGCACCCCGCCGCCCTCGAAACCATCCTCACCGCCTTTAATGCATGCTTCGCGTTCTCGCAGGGCCCCATGGTCTGGATCTATCTTTCCGAGCTCTTTCCCTTCGCCGTGCGCGGCGCCGGCCAGGGATTGGGCAGTCTCGTCCACTGGCTCACCAGCGCCTCGGTCATTCTTTGTTTTCCGGTGCTCCAGCGCGTGGCGCCGTCCGGCGTATTTCTCATCTTTGCCGCCATCATGCTGTTCCAGGTCGTCATCGTGGCAAGGTGGTATCCCGAGACCAAAGGCGCCCCTCTGGGCCAACCGGCCGAAGCCCGGAGCATCGCCTCGTGACAACGGAGGCCTATTCCTCCGCGCGCAACTCAATCACCGTCACGCTCTCATGGGGCAGCGTGATCTTCAGCGGCTGCCCCGCGGCCGCGCTCATCGCGATCGGCACTGGCACCACCTGTTGCGGCTCCGCCTCATCGTTCATCGTGTAGCGGGAGACAGAGCGTATCTGCTCGCCCAACACCGCACCCGCCGCCATCCGAAAGCTTCTCACGTCGAACTGTACTGGTTCATCGAGAGAGATCGAGCGGTTAACGCAAAACAGCGTCAGCTCCTTGCCGTTGGCGCTCCGCGTGGCCGCCACATCGATGTAGGGAACATCCTGAATATCGGCGTAACCCATCGTCCCGTTCTGCACGCTGTAGGTCCCGCTGTCGCTGAAGACGGGCAGCACCGTCTGCCCTTTCGCATCCGAGTACATCCTGAAAACGTAATACGCGGGTGACGCGAAGACCTGCTCGCGGCGCTTCCAGATGCCGGCAAACTCCAGCAGGCCGGTCATATCCACCAGCCTGATCTCGCTGTTATGGCGGAAAAAAGTATTGAATGTCCCCGCGATCATCACGGCGCCACCCTCGTTGCGCGAGCTGGGACTTTCGTCGGTGAAGTTGCGCTCGCCCCCGCCCTTGCTGTTGAAGAGCCACTCCGTGACCGCGACGTGGGTGTCTTTGTATCCCGGCGCCATGTCGATCTGCGCCTGCATGCGATCGAAGTCGTTGCCGACGCCGTACGGCACCGCGTAAGCCGCCTGCGCCATAAAGTCCGGCGTCGAATTCCGCAGACGCACGTGATTCGTGCCCGTAATGAAGTGCGTCGTCAGTAGATCGAAAGTACCCGGCGGATTGCTCAGCTGCGCCGCGTTCCACGCCTCGAAATTCCCAGGCACATCGCCCGTGGCCATCACCGTTGCATCCCCGGCCAGCGGCCGAATCGCCTTGCTGAACGCCAGCGTTCGCCCCGCGATTTCGTTCACCGTCGGATATCCGACCTGCCACCGCCCGTACAACTCGTTGCCCATCTCAAGAATCAGCGGCCCGTGGTATCGCTCTCGAATGTAGCGCACCCAGTCCGCTGCCTCTTCCGGCGTGCCGCTGCCCATGTTCAGATCGAATTGGGGCTCGGCGTGAACCAGCCGGCAGAACTCCAGGAACTCGTCGGTCCCGAAGTTGTTGTATTCCGGAATCCCCCACGCGATGTTCTTCATCGTCACCCGCTTGTCGAGCGGCCCCACTCCATCGCGCCAGTGATAGTAACTGCTGAAGTTCCCGCCCAGTCGCAGCTCCGTCATATGCATCGCGGCCGCCATGCGAATCACATCGGGATCCAGCCGATCGACCGCATCGCCCGGCAGCAGTGAAATCTCATCCACGTCCACCCGCTCATTCCCCTCGACGGAAAGCGCGAAGTGTACCGGTTCGAGACGCCTCACCGACCCAGGCTTCAGCTCGAGAGTGGCATGGTATTGCGTCCACCCTGCAGCGGTAATATCCACCTCGGCCGAGGCCAGCACCTGGCCCGACTCGCGACTCCGCAGCGAAACATCCACCGTCCCCGGCCCGCTCAGATGCTTCGCGTAAAACGAGACGTTATAGGTGAACGTGCGCGGCACCGGCAGATACACGCGCTGCATAATCCCGGTCAGCTGGCCGGGCACCCCCATAATTTCCAGCGACTGCCAGCTGTTCGCCGCGTCGCCCACGTGCAGCTCGTAGCGATTTCCCGCCGCGGAGTTCAGCGGCTCCCACGGCAGCGGAATCCCCGTAGTATCGCTCGACTCGACCAGTTCCGGCTGATCGCCGAACATCTGCTCCAGCATCGCGTGATTCCACAGCCCACCCTCCAGACTCCCGTTGACGAGAATCTCCGCAACCACCCCGTTGTTAATGGAGTTGTCGATCGGCTCGATGAACGTGCCGAAGATCCGCGGCGCCACCTGCCCGAGATTCCCACCGGCATCCACCTGCACCGTTACTACCGGCGGCATGGGTTTCCCCTGGGTGATTTGTGCAATCCCGGGGACTGCGAGTGCAGGAAGAGAAAGCGTCAGCCAGCCGAAAAAACGCACTGAATACCTCGCGCCCATGAGGCGAACAGAGTAGCACTGCATCAGGGTTGCAAAGCGGCCCCGCCATCCCCGGACCCCCGTGGCTCGGACAGGTTCGGTCCGCAGGGCCGCTCCAGGATCAGAAGGTGACCTTCCCCGCCACCTGCACAATGCGGGCCGCGTGCTGCGAAGACGTAATCTGCCCAAAGCCCGTCCCCGCGTTCACCCCGGTATTAGGATTCGCGAACTGCGCGTGGTTCCACGCATTGAAGAACTCGCCCCGCAGCGCGAATGCAACTCCGTGCTCGATAGCGAATTCCTTGTGCAGCGCGATATCCCAGTTATTCAGGCCCGGCCCGTAGTAAGGATCGAAACCGCTGTTGCCGAATGCATCCCGTGCCTGTACGCCGCCAATCACCGGCAGCTTGCCGTTCACCAGGTTGGCCGGGTCCTTTGCCGGATCAACGAAGCATCCGCCACCGGTCTCATTCTGAAACACGTTGCCCACTTCCTGATTCCAGAACCAGAAGTTGCCGTTGCTCCGGATATTGCGGCTCAGTCCGTGCTGCGACATGTACGATCCTGCGTGCGGATCGTGGCAGTAGCGGTTCGCACGTACCTGTCCCGGCGACCAGTCGGTCGAGTTGGCTGCTGTGATCGTGAACGGCAGCCCTTTCTGCATCGTCCCGATCGCGTCCACGCTCCACCCTCCGATCACCTCGTTCAGCGCGGTATTCATGTTGTTGCCCCATATCCGCCCATGCCCCACCGGCAGATTCACCACCGTGCTGATCACCAGTGCCTGCGGCACGTTCGACGTCGTCAGCCCGTAATCGCAGCTCAGGCAGCTCCGATTCTGGTTCACCGTCCCGTTGCTGCCCTGCTGCGCCTCGGCCAGTCCCTTCTGCCAGATGTAATTGGCCATCAGGCTGAACCCATACTGAAACTGGTGCTGGAACTTTGCCAGCAGGGCGTTGTAGTTTCCGTATCCGATGCTGTTCACTTCCTGCATGTAGCTGTAGCGGTCGTTATAGGGAATGCGCGAATCCACGCAGTACTGGTCCGCCGTCGACGAGCAGTCGAACGGATTCCAGTTCACCGCCAGATGGTGCGCCGTGTTGCCCAGATACGACACGTCCAGCAGATTGCTCTTCCCCAGGCCGTATTGAACGTCGAAGTTGTACTGGTCGATATACGGCGAGCGCTGATTGGTGGCCAGATACTGCACCGGTCCCGTCATCGCGTTCGCCTGTGCCTGGGTAATCTGCCCCACTGTGACGCTGGGCATCGCATTCACTCCCAGCACATACTGCGGAATCCCCTGCACATTCGAAACCGCGTTATTGATCGTGATGATCTGCGAAACAATCGAGTACTGCGCGTTCACGTCCTGCTGCGTCGTATAGTAAAGACCCCACCCCGCTCGGATCACCGCATGCGGCAGCACCGGCGGCTGAAAACTGAATCCGATGCGCGGAGCAAAGTCCGTTTTTGTCATCGGAAAGACTTCCGGATTCACCTGCCCCAGCGCGGCGAAGGTCAGCAGCCCGGTATCGAAGTCGAAGGCGTGAATCAGATTCTTGTCCGGTCCCACCGGATTCGGCGGCGTCGCCCCGTACCATGCCAGCGCCAGGTTAGCCGTCAGGTGCGGTGTGATCTTCCACGTGTCCTGCGCATACGGTTCCACCGTCGTCCACCGAAAATGTGTCTTCGGCATGGCGATAGATTGCCCCGTGTTCAGATCTCCCAGCAGGAAATCCGCAAACGAATAACCGCCGGCTCCGCCCGCATAGCTGTTATCCGTGGCGTATCCGTTGCCGGACTTGATCGTTTGTGCAGTGAACATGCCATTAAAGTTGAAGGCCCCGCGCGCGTTCGCGTTCGCACTCGCCTGAATCGACCGCAGGTAGTCGTACTGAAAACCAAACTTGAACTGATGGTTGCCGTGCAGCCAGTTGAACCCGTCGTGGATCTGGTACACGTTGTCGACATCGCCCAGCAGACCCGTCGAGACGCCGAACCCCGACAGGCCGCCGCCGGAGAAGCCGATGCTCGGCACGCCGTTGGGATCGCCCGTTCCCGTGATATTGAGCTTGGTCTGAATGCCCGGTACCGACGCTCCCTCGTCATAGACCGAGTCGCGCACCATGCCCACGCGCAGTTCGTTCACCTTGGTAGGGCTCAGCGACCAGTTCCATCCAAGGTTCACCAGCTCCGTGTCCATGGGATAGGAGACGCCCGTCGAAGGAAAGAGTCCGGGCGACGAAATCGGCGAATTCAGCCAGTTGCCCTGCGCGAAGATCTGATTCTTCGCATTCAGGCTGCTGTCGATCCGCCCCATGAACTGGTCGGAGTTAAACAGGTACGGCCGGTTCCCGCCTACATTCTTCGGTGCCGGGGCTGTGCCCGAGCCCGCCGTATAGTAGGCAAGCAAACCTTTGATGTTGTCGCTGATCCGGCTCGTTGGGATGATATTGCCCGCGAACGGTTGCCGCCGTCCTGTCGTCGTATTCAGCGTTGCCGGATCGTAAATCACAGTGTTGGGGAGCAGGGCTGAAAAATCGCCGCCGAACATCGCCTGCGTGGGCGCTTCGCCGGTCAGAAGTTGCTGCTGGTTCTCGCGGTATCCTTCGTAGCTCGCAAAATAAAACAGCTTGTCACGAAGAATCGGGCCACCAACATCGAATCCGAACTGGTCCTGGTGATACTTGCCTGGCGGAATCGGCGTGTTCGTGCCCGGGTTGATCGCAAAGTAGTCGCGGGCCTCCATCTGATTCGTCCGCAGGTATTCATACGCCTCGCCGTGGATGTGATTCGTGCCCGCCTTCGTCACCACGTCCACAATCCCCGGATTCGTCCCCATATCCGGCAGGAAAAATCCATAGTGAACTTCGAACTGATCGATCGCGCCGACGTCGATATTCAGCGAGCTGTTGCCGGCCCGGCTGCCCACCGTCTCGATGCCGTTCACCAGATACATCGTGTAATCGGGCTCGTTGCCCGCAACGTTGATCGCCAGATAAGGATGCCCCGTCTGGCTCGTCGAGCCCGCTGCCGCGCCCTGCGGCGTCGTGGCCGCTCCCGAAAGCAGGCTCAGTTGCAGAAAATTACGGCCGTTGAGCGGCAGATTCTCCACCGATCGCGGTCCGATCACCGTCCCCAGATCGTTCGACTCCGGATCCAGCAGGTTCGACAGTCCGCTCGCATCCACCGTCACC
>Ga0335072_10015439_pt1 | contig 10842 bp, 12 predicted proteins | sample Lox_Sample_21_FD_206725 | JGI IMG/M metagenome (GOLD analysis project Ga0335072, IMG submission 206725) | Soil microbial communities from Loxahatchee National Wildlife Refuge, Florida, United States - Lox_Sample_2.1 | ecosystem: Environmental > Terrestrial > Soil > Wetlands | place: USA... | reverse complement strand
GGTGAGCGGGGCTACTCGGGTGAGCAAGGCTACTCGGACGAGCAGGGCTACCCAGGCCAGCACCGGGGTTATCAGTCGCCCGGCAGCTGGCCAGAGGATGACCGGCAACGAGGCTGGCCGGAATCCGGCCAGCAGCGAGGCAGCAGGGCGCAGGACTATCAGTCGCCCGGTAGCTGGCCGGCGGATGACCAGCAGAACGGCTGGCCGCAGGACTACTCGGCGCCCCGCTCATCAGCAGGTGCGGCGCGCCAGGAGCCCTGGCCTGAGCAGGGAGAGGCGCTGGAGGCGCTGCCGCCGGACTCCGGCGAGGTACACCATGACTGGCCGGCCAGGAATGACCGGACCGCTCGAGGCTGGGCGGCGCCGAGCGATGACAGCGAAGGAGAAGCGTGGTGAGCCGGCTTCGGTACGGTCGGCTGATCTTCGCTGCGGTGGTCGTGCTGGTGCTCGCTGGCATCTATGGCGCGGCCGGGATCAGGCATCCGGCAGCTGCCGCCGGCAAGTCCGCGCGGCCGACTCGCGCCGAGGTGTCAATGGCGACGCGAGTCTGTCCGGCGCCAGGTTCGGCCGCGCCGACTGCAGGCTCCGTGGCGGTCGCCGCCATGCCGTCGTCATCAGCAGCCGGTACGGCCGTGGTCTCGAGACTCACCCCCAGCGGCAGCGCATCAGCGGGCTCGCCGGTAGCCACTGCCGACAAGGCCGGCGTCCTGCAGGTAGTCGGGATCAAGACTGCCGCGCCGCTGAGCAGTGCCGAGAAGGCCGGGCAGCCGGGCTCGAGCGCGAATGTGACAACTCAGGCGGGGCGGGGCGGCGTCGAAGTCAATGCGACCGGTGCGATGGCCCAGGGTCTGGAGGTGGAGCAGACCAACAGCCGCGGTGTCGTGACGGCGCAGTGCAGCACTCCAGGCACCAGCTTCTGGTTCGTCGGGCCAGGGCAGGCTTCGGCAGGCACGATTGAGCTCTACCTGATGAACACGGGCAGCCAGCCGGCTGACGCACAGGTGTCGGTGCTGACCGACGTCAATAAGGGTCCGCCACTGCTTGGCAACGCCGATAACGGCATTACGGTGCCGCCGCACGGCATGGTCGTGCAGTCGCTAGGCCGCCTGCTCCAGTCGTCGAAGATCATCGCGCTGAATGTGACGACCAGCGTCGGTCAGGTGGCGGCGGCGGTCCGCGAGAGCCAGTCCGCCCGCGACGCCGGGATCTGGCTGCCCGCGACCCAGGCGCCAGCCCGGCACATAGTGATTCCCGGCTTGCCCCGCACGCGCGGAACGCCAGAGCTGTACCTGGCGGTACCCGGCACTGCCGCAGCGGAGGTCAAGGTCACCGCCGTTACCGCTAAGGGCTCGTATCAGCCGACGGGCGGCACCGGTATCGATCTTCTCGGCGGTTCGGCGGTCTCGATCGCCTTTTCGTCGCTCAGCGCAGTGCCGGCCGCCATCTCGATCTCCTCGACCGTACCGGTCGTTGCCGCCGAGCTTGTGTCAGGCGGCCCGGCCGGGGCCCCGGGTGCGCTTGCCGTGAGCAGCGGACCCGTACTGCAGCAGGGCGTGCTCGCCGACAATCCCGCTCGCTCGGCTGGATCGACGGACCTGGTGCTGTCTGCGCCGGGAAAGGCCGCCTCGGTCCGGATCACTACTGCGACTACGTCTCTCGCGGCGGACGGGCAGCAGGGCACTGTGGTAAACATCAAGGCCGGCTCGTCGGTTGTAATCGCGCCCAGGCCACCGAAAGGCAGTAAGGCAGCGGAGTTCGCGCTGGTCGTGACGCCGATCGCCGGGTCGGGTCCGGTCTACGCGGATCGGGTCATCGCCATCGGCCGGACGGTGGAGTCGATAGTCCCGGTGCCGAGTTCGCTGACCTGGATTGCGCTGCCGAGTGTCCAGAACTCGCTGTCAGCCAGCTCGGCTGGCAGTCACTCCTCGGCCGGATAGCCAGGGTCGACGGTCTGCGGGTCGACACCAAGCCAGCGAGCGAACTGCTCGACGATGACGTCGAGAACCAGCTCGGCGAGCTCTTCCTCGCCGTCTGCGCGGGCCATCAGCGGCCGCCGGTAGAGGACGATCCGTGCCCTCCGCTCGGACGAGCCGGACAAATCCGGCTCCTCCGGCTCCTCCGGCTCCAGGGGCTCCGCGCCGCCAAGCCGGATCCACCCTGCCTGCGCCGATCCTTGCCGTGGTACGTCGGTCTGCGCTGAGCGAAGCTCAAGCCTCGCCAGCGGTACCGGCTCGGGATCATCGCCGTCAGGGATCACCGGAGGGATCTCTTCGACGCCGAATTCCACGTCAGCCAGCTCAGCGTCCCAGCGCGGCTCTAGCTGGGAGACCGCCAGCAGAACGAGGTCATCGAACCGGTCGGACCGGCTGCGGTACAGCGGCACCCCTGGCGGGACGAGCGAGCCACGCAGTCCCCGCCCATGCCGATCCCGGCGCCTTATCCGGCCAGTTCTGGCACGGCTCCGGCCGTCCGCGTCATGCACAGTAACCGAGCGTATCCCAGATGCCGCGGGCCGGTTCGGCGGCTCCGATCTGGCAGCCGGAGACACGATCGCGCAGTGTGCCCCGGGTGGTGGCGTTACCGTCTGCTGATCGATACCGTCTGCCGTTGTGAGCGTTCATCGCGATCCCGCCCTCCCCGGCCTGCTGGCGCGGCGGTCCGCCGGGGCTGGCATGAAACCAGGGTGATCGTCAGTTGACAGCTCGCCAGTGCTCGAGGCCGGCCTGCAGGCAGGCCGCCGTATACACGCTGACTTACGTCTACCGGGACTCGACGGCGGTGCTGGGTCCGCTGGCAGCGATCGTCGAGCCGCATTGCTACGACCTATGTGCGCGGCACGCGGACCGGATGACAGCTCCGCGAGGCTGGGACGTCGTCCGGCTCCCGGTGGGCCAGCCCGATGAGGCCGCCGAGGCAGACGACCTCGAGGCACTGGCCAATGCGGTTCGCGAAGCGACCTCACCTCGAACGCCAGACGAGCCGACCGGCCAGGGTGTCGAGGTCGGCCGCCGGGGCCACCTGCGGGTGCTACGGTCAGCCCCGCAGGACGGCGGTGGCCTCAGGTAGCAAGGCCTCGGATAGCCGGTGCACTGCGCGTATGGTGCACCAGTAGGATTCCTGGTCGAAGCCCGCGCCGCCTGGCCACGATGGGCGACTGGAGACGTGATGAAGATCGAAGCCTGGCTGCTTGACATCCTGGCCTGCCCGAAGTGCCATTCGCCGTTGCAGGCAGACGAGGCGGCCAGTGAACTGGTGTGCACTGGAGCGGATTGCGGACTGGCCTACCCGGTACGCGACGACATCCCAGTGCTGCTGATTGATGAGGCACGTGACCCGGCGGCTGGCAACGCCCGGGAGTGATGGCCTATCGCCACCGGCGGAGCGCCCGCCTCCGCGGACAAGCCCCGCGGCCACGGCAGTAAGCACTCCGTAATCGCCGCACTAGGCGCCAACCTGGGCATCGCGATCACCAAATTCGCCGCGTTCGCGATTACCGGGTCGGCGTCCATGCTGGCAGAATCGGTGCACTCGGTCGCGGACTCCGGCAATCAGGTGCTGCTGCTCATCGGCCGGACCCGCTCGGAGCGGGCTGAGACGGAGGAGCATCCGTTCGGCTTCGGCCCCGAACGTTACTTTTACGCCTTCATGGTGGCCGTGGTGCTATTCACTGTTGGCGCTGCATTCTCGTGCTATGAGGGTATTGACCGTATCCGGCACCCGGAGAAGCTGACCTCGCCATACGTCGCATTCGGTGTTCTAGCCATAGCGATCCTGCTAGAGGGCTTCTCGCTGCGCACGGCGGTCAAGGAGTCGAACCGCAGCCGCCGCGGGGTCCGGTGGCGCAGCTTCATCCGGCACGCGAAGGCGCCAGAGTTGCCTGCGATTTTGCTGGAGGACGTAGCCGCACTCAGCGGACTGCTGCTCGCGCTTATCGGCGTTACCCTTGCGACGATCACTCATAACGACCGCTGGGATGGCGCCGGCTCGGTGGCCATCGGCCTATTGCTCGGCTGTGTTGCCGTGCTGCTGGCGACCGAGATGAAGAGCTTGCTGATCGGCGAATCGGCCGGGTCCGGCGCGGAAGCTGCGATTGTGGCCGCCATCGAGGCTGACCCCGCTATACCGGGGGTAATCCACCTCCGGACCCTGCATCTCGGCCCGGAGACGCTGCTGGTCGCCGCAAAAGTCGCGGTCAGCGGCGATGCCTCGGCGGCCAGCGTCGTCGCGTCGATCGATGCGGCCGAACGGCGGATCCGGGCGGCAGTGCCTATCGCTGAGCTCATCTATCTGGAGCCTGACATTTACCGGCCTGCCCGCGACGATCTCACGGACCCGGCGGTCAGGGCGGCCAGGCGGCGCCCGCGGCGCGCCCTGCGCAGGCCGCTCCGGTAACTGCCTCAGCCGCCCGTGCCGTCGAAGCCGACCATCCAGCGCGGGTTGACCCGGACGTAGACAATGTCCGGGCCCCACGTCGACGGTGACGTGCCATAGTGCCGGGTCAGGTGCTCCTCGATCCAGGCGCGGTCGGGATGGCTGTCGTCCAGGAACTCGGCGTCGCCGTGGGTGAACACCCCGAACGTGTCGCCCTCCAGGTAAGCCGCGCTCACCGCCGGCCGCTTCATAAGGTCGGTGGCCTTGACCGCGGAGCCGCTGGTCGTGAACGTCCAGCTGCCGCGGAGCAGATGCCCGTCGACGCCACTGATCCGCGGCCGGCCAGCCGCGCTGACAGTGCTGAGCGCCAGCGTCCGCATTCCGCTCAGCCGGCTTACCAGGTCTTGGGCGGGAACGGCGCGGGCAGGGCTGATGATCGAGCGGAGGTGTTCACTCGCCCCGGCTAGCGAGCGGTCGAGCAATTGCTGCAGCCATTCGAGATCCTCGGGTTGCTCGTACACGGCACCAGCATGGCCGGTGGTACTGACAGTCGCCGGGCTAAATGCCGAGCAGGGGTGCACCTCAGATATGTAGGGGTCAACGCGATTACTTTACGTGACCGTTATCCACGGCGAGGCGCGCCCTTAGCGGCCGATCTGCACACTGGTCCGGGTCTGGCGATTCCAGACTCCGTCGCTCCCGAACGGGATGATCTGTGCATGCCGGGTATCAGGCTGGCGGGTCGCCGGGGATGTCGGCGGCTCGGCGGAATAGCTGCTGTGCCGCGCGGATGAGCCGGGCGTCGGCTGGCGCGGTCTCGCCGTGGAAGTCTGGGTCAAAGCCGTGCGTGCTCGCCCAGCACAGGACGGCAGTCGCTTCGGGATCCTCGACGTCGAACGCGCCCGCCGCCTTTCCGCTGGCGAAGACGTCGCTGATGGCGTTCAGGACGAGCGCGTGGGTGGCCCGGTGGCTGTCGGACACGTGGCCGCCGTGGCGGAACAGGACCTCGTGCAGGTCGTCGCGCTCCCGGTAGCTGTCGAAGATCGCCTTGACGCACGCGTCGAGCTTGGCGGGCCAGTCCGGGACTGGGTCGGTGGCGGTGCGGATGCGGTCGGCGAGCTCGGTGGAGAACTGGTCCTGCAGCGCGCTCAGCAGGTCGTCCTTGGAGCGGAAGTACAGGTAGAACAGTCCTTTGGAGACCCCGGCGCGGCTGGTGATGTCGTCGAGCGAGGTGGCCGCCACGCCTTTGGCGAGGAAAAGTTCCCTGCCTGCTTCAAGCAGGTCGGCACGCCGCTGTTCGGCGGGCTTGGTTCGGGCCATGCGGGCGCTCCATCGTTGAGTTGACGCTACCGCGATCCTACTGGGTGACGGTCAGTCATTTAATTGACTGACCGTCAGTCATCAGGCTAACCTGCCTGTTGTGAAGCGAATTGCCCGGCTCGGGCGGCATCTTGTCGTGGACGTGTCGCCGCTGCGGAGATCCCGTGATCTGCGCTGCCTGGTCGCCGGGCAGCTGATGTCCACGGTTGGCGGCTCGCTCACCACCGTCGCGGTGCCTTTCCAGGTGTACCTACTGACCCGCTCGTCGCTTGATGTCGGGCTGGTCTCGCTCGCGACGGTGCTCCCGCTGATCGCCGGGGCCATGCTGGGCGGCTCGCTGGCCGACGCCGCCGACCGCCGCAAGATATTGCTTGGCGCCCAGTCACTGACGCTCCTGTGCAGCGCCGGGCTGGCGGTCAACGCTGACACCGGGGCCGCCTTGTGGCCGCTGTTCGCCCTGCCGGCCATGGCGGCCGGCTTCGCGGCGGCAACCGAGTCGGGGCTGTCGGCCATCCTGCCGAACCTGGCCCGCCGGTCCGAGGTGGCCGCTGTCAACACCATGTTCCAGGCGCTGTTCCAGATCGGCGGGGTCGCAGGCCCTGCCGTGGCCGGGTTGCTGCTCGCCGGGGCAGGCGTCCGCTTCGTCTTCTGGATGGACGCGGCGACCATGGCGGCGGCCATCGCGGCGACCTTCCTGATGGGCCCGCAGGTCCCGCAGGTCCAGCAGGTCCCGCAGGCGGGCGCCCACCAGCGGCCCGGCCTTCGCTCCATCGTGGGCGGCTTCAGCTACCTGCGGGGCCGGCCGGTCATCCAGGGCGCTTACCTGATCGACATCAACGCCACGGTGTTCGGCATGCCGCGCGCCGTGTTCCCCGCGCTGGCGCTGACGGTGTTCGGCGGCGGGGCCCGCACCCTCGGGTTTCTTTACGCCGCGCCCGCGGCCGGCGCCCTGCTCGGCGCGGTCACCGCCGGCTGGATCCCCCGGATCCGGCGGCAGGGCCGCGCGGTCATCGCCGCCGTCCTGGTGTGGGGCGCGGCGATCGCCTGCTTCGGCCTCGTACCCTGGCTGCCCGCCGTACTCGCGCTGCTGGCCGTGGCCGGCTGCGCCGACGTCATCTCGGCGGTGCTCCGCGGCACGATCATCCAGCTTGGCGTGCCCGACGAGTTCCGCGGCCGGATGATGGGCATGCAGATGGCCGCCGTCGCCGGCGCGCCGCGTATCGGGGACGCGGAGTCGGGCGCGGTAGCGGCCGCGTTCACCCCCCTCACCTCGGTGGTCTCCGGCGGCCTGGCCTGCATCGCCGGCGCGCTGATCCTGGCCCGCCTGCTCCCGGCGTTCTGCAGCCAGACCGCACCCGCCACCCACCCAGACCCCGCCCCGGCAGCAGAAGGCGCATAAACGGACACGGAACGCGACGATACCGCTAGGTCGGCCGCCCGGTGGCGGCATAGCGCCGAACGAGCTGTTCTGGCGCCCGGTGCACGTGCTACCCCGCCATCGCGGCCCGCGCCGATTCGGCGCGATCCGGGCGGCAGTCAAGTTGGCTGCCGTGACCTTGCGTGATCGTCGCGGCGGGTTCACGGTGTGGTGAGTCATCGTGGCTGAGGCCCTTCGCTGGCCCAGCCTTCCGGGCCTGAGCCGGATCCGGGAGGTGCGCGATGACCACTACCGCTTCGTCCTCGTCCGCCGTGATCGCCGTCGCCGAGCTGGTGTTCGCTAACGCCGAGCGGCTGGCGCTGGCGGGTTTCCTGGCCGGTCACACCGGCCTGATCCGCGAGGCCTACGCACTGGACCTGTGCCAGTACGCCAGCTGGTGTCAGCAGCACCACGTCCGCCTGTTCGATGCCCGCCGGGCGGACGTCGAGAGCTTGGCCCGCGACCTGGAAGCCAGGGGCCGGGCGCGGGCCACGGTGACGAGGCGGCTGTGCACGATCGCAGGGTTCTACCGGTACGCAGTCGAGGAAGAGCTGCTGGATCACTCGCCGGCCGCCCATGTCCGCCGGCCCCGGATCGATTACGAGTCGGATGCCGCCGGGCTGGACCGCAATGAGCTCGGCGCGCTGCTGGTCGCTGCAGGGCTCGGCACCGCGGCCGAGCACGTCCCGGTCTGCCTGCTCGCGCTGAACGGGCTGCGGGTGTCCGAGGCGACCGGTGCGGGCGTCGAGGCCATGGGCGCTGAACGCGGCGACCGCACGCTGGTCATCACCCGCAAGGGCGGCAAGGTCGTCACCATCCCGCTGGCACCGCGCACCGCCCGCGCGATCGACCTGGCGATCGGGGAGCGCTGCGAGGGACCCGTCTTCCTCGCTGCCGACGGGCGAGGGCTGGACCGCCACGGCGCCGGGCGGATCGTCCGCCGCGTAGCCCGGCACGCCGGGATCTCCAAGAAGGCAGGGCCTCACACGCTCAGGCACGCATTCAGCACCGCGGCACTAGACGCGGTGTCCCGTAACGCGACGTCCAGGGAGCTGCCTCGCACGCCGACCCGCGCACGACCATGCGGTATGACCGGGCACACCTCGCTGGACCCGGCACGCCACCTACATCGCCGCCGCCGCGCTGCGGTCATAGAGGGCATGGCCGGGTGTCCGGCGCGCCATTTCCCGGCCCACGCCCAGTCCATGTCCAGGGCTGGCAGGCTTAGTCCGAAGGCTGGGCTGCCAGCTCGTGCGCGCAGTCCAGTCCGTCCGCGACCCAACCGTCGGATGAACAGCGGGAGATCCGATTGACGTCACGAAGCTTGCGTCACCTCGCGCTGCCAGCCGCTCTGCTGGAGCTGGCCGGGATCCTGGAGTTCGCCGAGGTCGTCCGGCAGCGACGCCGCGGGACCGGCCGGTCCCTGGTGACCTCCAGCGCCGACCGTGACCCGGCCTCCGTGCGGCTGCTGGCGCTGACCTGGTGGCCCGCCGGCCTTGCCGCGCTCGCGGCCGCCGCCGGGCTGCCCCGGTGCGGAGTCAGTCGGCGGTCAGCCAGGCCCTGCCTGCTGGCCGGCGTCGCCGTGACCGGCGCAGGCGTCGCCCTGCGGCAGTGGGCGATCGCCACACTCGGCGAGTACTTCGTCGGCCATGTTCAGGTCCAGCCCGGGCAGACGGTCGTCAGCTCGGGGCCTTACCGCTGGCTGCGCCATCCCTCCTACACCGGCCAGTGGCTGGAAATGATCGGCGTCGGGCTGAGCACCGGCAACGTTGTCAGCCTGGCGACCTGCGTGCTGGTGCCGCTTGTCGGCATAACCGCACGGATCTCCGGCGAGGAGCGCGAACTCGCGGCCAGCCTGCCCGGCTACCGCGACTACATGCACGGCAAACCCCGGCTTGTTCCGTTCCTGTGGTAGCGAGCGCACTGATACGCAGCATTATGTGACGTCGCGTTTAGCGCTTCCCTCGTCACCCTGCACGGCGGAGGATTGGAATGCGCAGTCCGTCGCGCCGGCAGAGCACCATCCTGCTAGTGCCAGAGCATCCCCTTGGCGGCCCACCAGGGTGACACTCGGCGGCGTGGTAGCAAACCGAACCCTGTTGCCTGTCATGACTAGCTAGTCGTGGTACAGGACTGACCGAGCACAGGAGGTGACCACCGTGGACGGCAACTCGGTTGAGCTGAGCCGGCACATCCGTGCCCCGCTCGAGCGAGTGTGGCAGGCTCTGGTCGACCCGGCGCAGGCGGGCACCTGGTTCGCCGCGAAGGCCAACATCAATCCCGAGCTGGGTGGAGCATACGAGCTGTTCTGGCGCCCGGACACTCCCGAGAGCCAGAGCACGATCGGGTGCCGCATCACCGCCATCGCGCCGTGCCGCTACCTGGCCTTCACTTGGCGAGGACCCGACGAGCTCGGCGCCTTGATGAACGAGGGAGATCCGCCGCCTCCCCCTACCCACGTCACCATCACTGTGTCTCCGAGCGCAGCCGGCGCCGACCTGCGCGTGCGGCACGTCGGATTCGGAGACGGCGAGGGCTGGTCCGGCGCCGTGGCCTGGCACCAAAGGGCGTGGACAGCCGTCCTGGATAACCTAGAGGCGCTGTTGTCAGGCCGACCGCTGCCGCGCCCGTGGGATGACGGAGATTCACAAAGCGCATGACAGACGCGTGGTGATGCCGCCGACCCGGGTCTTCGTCCCCCCGCGGTTGATGCCGGTGCACGGCCCGTCGGACTAATCCTGGCGATCCCAAGATCATGAATGCTCTCGACTCCCTCACGCTCTGCGACGGCAGCGACCGCGATGCAGGCGCCCAGTGCCGCCTAATTGAGCGGGTGGCTGGGGCGTGACGGGTGCAGATCTGAGTATTGTGTGTGCCCTGGCCGGGTCGGTCGGGGCGGCGGTGGGGGATGCGCTGCGGGTCTTGGAGGGCTTTTGCACTGGCGCCCGTGCTGTCGCAGCTCAGCGTCCTGCTGACAGCGGACCAACTACGGGAAGTTTCATCGCGAGAATTCTCTGCGGGCAGGCCATCGTCCGTCGATTTAACATCTGACACTAGCGAGCCCTTTCGGTGATCCATCAACCATTGTCAAGGGCGCATGACGCACCTGTTCGTCGACGGCTTGGACCGGGAGGCGGTGCGGCTCAGCCGGGAAATTCGGTGACGCCGAGGGCGAAGTCCCAGTGCCCCACCCCGTGGCGGGCGAGGCCCATCACGACCAGGCCCGTTCCTTCCAGCCAGTGCGCCATTTTCAGGCCGCCCACGTCCAGCGGGCGCAGCCCGAGGCTCTCGATGAACGCCTCCACGCCCGCCTTGGCCTGCGCATTGTCGCCAGCGATGAAGACGTCGGGCCGGCCCTTCTCCAGGACATGACCGAAGATGGTGTTGAATGCCTTCACCACGCTGGCGCTGGCCGGGGCCGCCTTGGCGACTTCCTGCGCGATCGAGGTGTCCTCGCGGTGGGCCAGCCCGTCGGCCGCGGAATTGAAGGGGTTGCTGATGTCGACGATGACCTTGTCCGCGAGGGCGTCGCCGTACTGGGCGACAACCGGAACGACACTGGCGTACAACAGGGCCACGATGACGATGTCCCCGGCCGGGACGGCGCCCCACTCTCCCGTCGTGGCTCCACCGCCCAGAGCCCTGGCCAGGTCAGCGGCCTTGGACTGATCGCGGCCCATGACCTCGACGGTGTTGCCGCCCGCTACCGCCCGCGCGCCGATGGCGCGCGCCAT
>Ga0335072_10015438_pt1 | contig 10842 bp, 6 predicted proteins | sample Lox_Sample_21_FD_206725 | JGI IMG/M metagenome (GOLD analysis project Ga0335072, IMG submission 206725) | Soil microbial communities from Loxahatchee National Wildlife Refuge, Florida, United States - Lox_Sample_2.1 | ecosystem: Environmental > Terrestrial > Soil > Wetlands | place: USA: Florida... | reverse complement strand
GCGAGGTCCTATCGGTGCTGCAGGCGCAACGGCCAGCCGCGCAATTCTGGATCGTCGGCTCGGCCCCCACACCGGAAGTCCGGCAACTCTCCACCCTGCGCGGCGTGCACGTCACCGGCCGCGTGCCCGACACGCGCCCTTACATTGCGGGGGCCGACGTGGTGGTCGCTCCGCTGCGCATCGCGCGCGGTATCCAGAACAAAATCCTCGAGGCAATGGCCATGGCCCGTCCGGTGGTTGCCACTCCGGAAGCTTTTGCCGGCGTGCAGGCAGAGCCCGGACGCGATATCCTGCTGGCAGGTGGGGTGGACGGCACCGTGCGACACATCAACGACGTGCTCGATGGCCGATATCCGTCACTCGGCATGGCCGCGCGCCAGGCAATGGAATCCGGCCATCAATGGCCGGTCAATCTGCGCGCCCTGGACCGATTGTTCGGCGCCGCCCCGCTCCCTGTGCCGGCAGGACAGCCCGCATGACAGCGCCCGCATTGCTCTCCGACGACTCCGCCACCACCTGGCGCACCCAACGCGGCCTCGCCATCTGCCTCTGCCTCAGCTTGCTCTCGCTCGGCGTATTGTTCCATCAGGAAGTCGCCGCCGCGGTCCAGACCTGGCTCGATTCAACCGCCTACAATCACTGCTTCTTGGTAATTCCCATCGCCGCCTATCTGGCGTGGGACCGGCGCGACACCTTGCGCGGCGTCACGCCCAACCCCGAGCCGCTGCTCGCCCTCGTGGGCATTCCGATTGCACTGGTCTGGCTGCTGGCCGAGCGGCTTGGCATCATGGAAGGGCGCCAGCTCGCGGCAATGAGCATGGCCGAACTTCTTGCCTTCGTCGTGCTCGGCCGCAGGCTATGGTGGTTGCTCGCCGGGCCATTGCTCTATTTGTATTTTCTCGTGCCGTTCGGCGATTTCCTCACGCCCAACCTGCAGGACATCACGACCGGCCTGGTCCGCTACGGCCTGGAGCTGTTGCAGATACCCGCCTACATCACCGGCTATACGATCGAAATTCCCGAAGGCACGTTCTATATCGCGGAGGCCTGCGCCGGCCTGCGCTTCCTGATCGCCTCGATCGCCTTCGGCACGCTCTACGCCTTGCTGATGTACCGCGGCGCGCTGCGGCGCACCGTGTTCATCGCGATCTCGATCGTCGTCCCGATCATCGCCAACGGCATGCGCGCCGTGGGCATCATCGCGCTCGGCCACCTGCTTGGCAGCGCCCAGGCCGCCGCCACCGACCATGTGTTGTACGGCTGGTTGTTCTTCTCCATCGTCATCCTGCTGCTGATCGCGCTTGGCCTGCCGTTCCGCGAAGATCTCGACGGCGCCGCCAGGCCCTCCGTCCCGCCGCCCGGGACAAATAGCGAGGACCATTGGCGTGGCGCATTGCTCGCCTGCATCCCGGTGATATTCCTCGCCGCCGTCGGCCCCGTCCTGGCGATGCAGCTCGACCGCGCCGGACCGCCCGCCGAAAGCACCACGCGGGCGCTGGATTTTGGTCCCGATTGCTCTGGCCTTGCCGATCACGCGCCAACGCCCCTCGACATACCCGGACGCGTGACATCGCAACGCATCGCCTGCGAGGGTCTGATCTTCGACGTGCAGATCGATGTGCTCTCCACGCACAGCACCGCCGCGCCATTGCTCGTGGCGCAACGCCGCCTCGGCGCCATTGCCAACGTCACCCATGACGACGAATTCGAAGTGGACTGGTCGGCGTTCCCGATACCAGGCGCGCCCGCTCATCTGTGGAAGCTCTCGCATACCTCCGAACCAGGGCCGATGGTCGCGATTGCCTCCTGGGTGGATGGCAGGCCCGCCGGAGGCGGCTTGCGGATGCGCGTCAGCATGGCGAGGCAAAGCCTGGTGGGCGCCCCCGTCCCCCCGATCGTCGTGGCCGTGCGTCCGAAGATAGATCAGTACCCGCTGCCGCGTGCGACCGCCGAGGCGATCGAACGGAAACTCGCCCGCGTGATCGCGCAGGCCGGCCTGCCCGCGCAGGTCGAGCAAATCGTCGCCGAGACCCAAGGGGTTGCAGCCGGAGCCCCGGCGCGTTAGACATCTCGGCCATGGCAGCAATACGCCCCGCGACGCGATTTTGGTACCGCTGGTACACACCGGCGGCCTAGGATCGTGCGCACGTAGCAAGTTCCCCGAAGCCGCCCTGCCAAGGCGGCTTTCGTTTTTTTCACCCGCGATCAGTACGCCAAGGCAGAGCGGCCTCCCAACCCGAAGGAGGTTCCTGTGCCCGCTTCCAGCTTCGATTTCGACGTAATCACCGGCCCGTCCACGCCGCGTCCGGCGCCGTCGCAGCCCACCCCGCCGTCACCGCCCGCCGGCACTCAGCCGGCGCCATCGCGAACCCGGTGACGCGCCATGCATTGGACCCCCAACGCCTGGCGCGCCAAGCCAATCAAGCAAGCGCCGCCTTATCCCGATCCCGCCGCGCTCGCCGCCGCGGAAGCCGAACTGCATGCGCTGCCGCCGCTCATCTTCGCCGGCGAGGCCCGCGCATTGCGTGCGGAACTGGCCCGTGCCGCGTGCGGCGAAGGATTCCTCTTGCTCGGTGGCGATTGCGCCGAATCCTTCGCCGAATTCCACGCCAATGCCGTCCGCGATACGCTCAAAGTGCTGCTGCAAATGGCGGTCGTGCTGAGTTACGCCGCCGGCGCGCCGGTGGTGAAGGTGGGCCGCATGGCAGGCCAGTTCGCCAAGCCCCGTTCGTTGATGTCCGAAACCATCGGCACAACGACGCTGCCTTCCTATTTCGGCGACGCCATCAACGGTGCGGCGTTCACCACGGAATCCCGCACACCGGACCCGCTGCGCATGCTGCGCGGCTATTCCCAGGCAGCGATTACCCTCAACTTGCTCCGCGCCTTCACCCAGGGCGGCTTCGCCGACCTGCATCGTGTGCAGCAATGGAACCAGGATTTCGTCGCGGCCTCGCCACAGGGCGAGCGTTACGCGGCATTGGCATCGCGCATCCAGGAATCGCTCGGCTTCATAAGGGCCTGCGGCATCGATCCGGCCAGCGCCCTGCAACTGCGCACCACAGCGGTCTACACCGCGCACGACGCTCTGTTGCTGCCCTATGAGGAGGCGCTGGCACGGCAGGACAGCCTCACCGGCGACTGGTACGCGTGCTCTGCCCATCTGCTGTGGCTGGGCGATCGCACTCGCCAACCGGACCATGCCCACGCTGCCTTCGCCTCGGGGGTCGCCAATCCGCTGGGCATGAAATGCGGCCCGTCGCTGACCGCCGACGAACTGTTGCGCGTGCTGGACATCGTGAACCCGCACAACACGCCCGGGCGCGTGACCCTGATCACGCGCATGGGCGCCGAAACACTGGCGTCACGTCTGCCCGATTTGATTCGCGCGCTGCAACGCGAGGGCCGCGCCGTTGTCTGGTGCTGCGATCCGATGCACGGCAACACCGAGACTCTTGCAAACGGACGCAAGACCCGGCGCTTCGATCGGATTCTTGAGGAAGTGCGCGTGTTCTTCGCGGTGCATCGCGCCGAGGGAAGCTGGCCCGGCGGCCTGCACGTCGAAATGACCGGCAAGGACGTCACCGAATGCCTCGGCGGCGGCCAGCGGATCGCGGAATGCGATCTCGACCGCTGCTATCAGACGCCGTGCGATCCGCGGCTGAATGGCACCCAGGCGCTCGAACTGGCATTCCTGGTCGCCGATCTGCTGCGCGATCGCCGGATTTCCACTCCGCCGCCTGGACACTGAAATGCCGCCGCCACGGTGACGGCCGTGGCGTCGCGGCCGTCCGTGGTCGGTACGGCGTTGCGGCGGCGAGCCCTGTTGTCGTCACTCCGCCGCTTGCGGAATCTGCACCGTGTTCGGCCCGAACCTTTCGCGGAACGGCTGCGTGTCGATCTCCTCCAACTCGATCTCGCCTGCCAGCACCTTGCGCTTCCAATCCTGATGCGCCGGCTCGTTGCCGTGGAACTCAGGCATCACTTCCTTGGCGAACAATTCCAGGCTTTCGCAGATATGCTCGTGAGCATTCTTGCCGGCCTGATTGAGCAAGATGACCTGATCGATGTTGGACGTCTCGAACCGGCGCAGCTTGCGCCGCAACGTTTCGGGCGAGCCAATCAGGCCACCCGACAGCGCACGGGCGGCAGCTTCCGGATTCTCGCGCTTCCACTTGTTGTATTCGTCCCACATGTTCACGGAGTAGGGATCAGGCCGCTTGCGTCCGGAACTCGCGCCGTAATAACGCAGCGCAAACTGGAAGAACGTGGCACCGTCGGCGCGCCGCCGAGCCTCCTCATCGGTCTCGGCGCACATGAAATAGCTGACCAGGGCGATGTTCGGATTGGTGGCGTAGTCGGCCAGCCGGTCCGGCCGTTTGACGAAGCTGTTGTAGTAGGCATGCACCCACGCATGCGCGGCGTCCGCCGATAGGAACTGAAAGCCAAGCGCGCCCATGCCGCGCCGCCCGGCCATCTCGATCGTTTCGAGCTGTGAGCAAGCGACCCAGAGCGGCGGATGCGGCTTCTGTACCGGCTTGGGCAGCACATTGCGCATCGGCATCTTGTGCCACTTGGTGTCCAGCGCGGTGCCCTGGTCCTTGAACATCGGGATGATGCAGCGAATCGCGTCTTCCCAGATCTCGCGCTTGGTCTCCATCTCGCGGTCGAAACCGCCAAGCTCGGTGATGGAGGCGGATTCGCCGGTGCCCATCTCCACACGCCCGTTGGAAACCAGGTCAAGGCAGGCGATGCGTTCCGCCACCCGCTGCGGCGGATTGGTGGTGAGCTGCACGATGCCATGGCCGAGCCGGATGTTCTTCGTCCGCTGGCTCGCGGCACCGAGAAACACTTCCGGTGACGGGGAATGCGAATATTCCTCGAGGAAATGATGCTCTACTTCCCATGCGTAGTCATAGCCCAGCCGATCCGCCAATTCGACCTGATCGAGCGCATTCTGGTACAGCCGCTGCTCGTCACCCGGTTCCCATGGGCGTGGCAGTTGCAGTTCATAGAAGATGCCGAATTTCATGGCTTTCCCTCCTTCGCCACCCTCTTCCGCAAAATGCGAAACGTCAAGATGCTTCCGGGTGCTCCTTGCCCGGCCCAACCGCGTCGATCCGCTTCATGACCCATCCCACGCGCGACCGGCTCACACGCGGAAGCGGCTACAGCGCATTCTTCACAAACCGCCCGTCGAGCAAAATCGCCTTGATGTGCTGCCCGTCGTTCCGCAACAGGTCCACGTCGCGATACGGGTCGCCGTCCACCACCAGCATGTCGGCGAATGCACCGGGAACAATCTCGCCGATCCTGCCCTCCTGGCGCACGATCTCCGCGTTCACCAGCGTGGCCGAACGAATGATGTCCGCCGCGCTCATCACCTCGCGGCGGATCGCAAATTCATTGGTATGATCGGTCTGCAATTGGCCAAGCAAATCGCTGCCGAAACCAATCTTCACGCCGGCGGCGCGTGCAATCTCCAATGATCGCAATCCCGCATGCAGCACCAGTTCGTTCTTGGCCAGCGAGTATCCCGACAGTCCATACTCGGGGCCGCGCTTCTTCAGCGAATCATACGCGACCAGCGTCGGCACCATGTAGGCGCCACGTTCCGCCATCAGTCTCGCCGTTGGCGCATCGATCAGGTTGCCATGCTCTATCGTGCGCACACCGCCGCGCACCGCGCGTTCGATCGCCTTGGCGCTGTAGGCGTGGGCGCAGACATAGCTGCCCCAGCGAGTGGCTTCCTCGACGGCGGCTTCGATCTCATCCATGCGGTATTGCAGGCTTTCGAGCGGGTCCGCCTGCGAAGCGACCCCGCCTGACACCATCAGCTTGATATGGTCGGCACCCTTGCGCAGTTCGTCACGCGTGGCCTTGATGACGTCGGGCACGCCGTCGGCGACGCGCGACGTCCAGGCGAGGCCAGAGCAACAAGGGCAAAGTACCGTGGTCTCCGTGCGCATCCGGTGATCGGCGTGCCCACCCGTCTGGCTCAATGGCTGGCCGGCGATAAACAGACGCGGACCGGTGAACAAGCCTTGCTCGACCGCCGCCTTGATGCCCCAGTCCGCGCCGCCGGTGTCACGCAGCGTGGTGAACCCGCGCATCAGCATCGCGCGCATCGATGCCGACGCCTTGGCAGCGAGCAAGGTCAGGGGCACGTCGGACAGCAGGCGCAGGTTCACTTCCGTCAGCACGACATGAATGTGGGCGTCGATCAGGCCCGGCATCAGCGTGCGGCCGCCGAGATCGATCCGAAATGGACCAACGCCGGTGATCGGCCGATCGGAGACCTCGCGAACGATATTGTCTTCGACGAGCACTTCCATGCCGTCGACCAATTCGTCGCGGTGCGGATCTAGCAGGCGGAGGTTATGAAACAGGATGGAGGGCATGACTGGCTCGCTGGTTGGAGAAGCGCTGATAAGACCCTTGCCGCAAGCGCGTGGCGCCACCTCGCGTTGATCCGCCGCGTGGCGCAACCCGCTGCGCAGCAAAAGTCACAAACTCTTCGACACCATCTCGAATGTGTTGCGGCTCAACCCTTGCAGTTCCAGGATCCTGCGCAATTCCTGCTGCATCAGCGTCTGCCGCTCGGCATCGAATCGCCGCCACTGGCCGAGCGGCGCCACCATCCGCGCCGCCACCTGGGGGTTGCGCGGGTCGAGTTCGATGATGATGTCAGCGAGGAACCGGTAGCCTTCGCCCGATGCATCATGGAAGCAGGCGGGATTGCCGCTGGCGAAACTCGATACCAGCGCGCGTACCCGGTTGGGATTGCGCAGGTCGAAATCCTCATGCTCTGCAAGCTTGCGCATGGCCCGTGGCGTGCCGAGGTCGGACATCGCCTGGATGGCAAACCACTTGTCCAGCACAAGGTCGTCCTCGTGCCATGCATTATAGAAATTGCGCAACGCGCTGCCGCGCTGCGGGACGTCGATTTGGCAGAGCACGGACAGCGCCGCCAGCACGTCGGTCATATTCTGCCAGGAATCGAATTGCTCCTTCGCCAGCGCGGCGCCCGGCTTCGGCGCGCCGGCACCCAGATAGCCGAGACAGACATTGCGCAGCGCGCGCCGGCCGATCGACGCGCCATCGATGCCATACGGACCACTGTCAGTGAGCTCATAATACTTCGCCTGCAAAACGGGCATGAGTTGCGCACCGATCGCTGCCCGCGCTGCCCGTCGGACCGCATGGATCGCATCGGGATTCGCCACCGTCATCTGGTCGGCGAGGAAGGTCTCGCTCGGCAGCGTCAGCGCCTCCGCGGCGAAAGCGGGGTCCGCGCCAGAATCATGCAATGTTGCGATGGCGGCACCAATAATGCCTTCCGGCACTTCTATGCGACGGCCTGGTTGCCATTCCTCCACCGCCTGCAACAGGACCTGCGTGGCATATTGCTGCCCTGAATCCCAGCGCACGAACGGATCGGTGTCATAGGCAGCCAGGAATTGCAGCCGGTCCAGGCTGACTCCCGACAGTTTCGCCGGCGCAGAGAAGTTGCGCAGCAGCGACGGGGTCGGCAGCGCCGCCACGGCTTCGAACACGAAGCTCTGCGTTGCTTCCGTCACCCGCAATACGCGCGTGCCGCTCGTTGCCTCGGCTTCGCCGGCGAGACGCGTCGGCAGCTCGGTCCCATCGTCCGAGAGCAATCCCATGGCGATCGGGACTACCAGCGGATGCTTGTCCGCCTGACCAGGCGTCGGCGGCGTTTGCTGCCGCAGCGTCAGTGTGTAGCGGCTGGTCGCCGGGTCGTGCGAGTCCTCGATTGCAAGCGCCGGCGTGCCGGCCTGATGATACCAGAGCTTGAACGGCCCAAGATCGACGCCGGACGCGTCCTGCATCGCCGCGACAAAATCGTCGATCGTCACTGCGTTATTGTCATGGCGGGCAAAATACAGATCCATGCCGCGGCGGAATGCCTCGCGTCCGATGATGGTTGCCATCATGCGGATCACTTCCGCGCCCTTCTGGTACACCGTCGCCGTGTAGAAATTGTCGATCGCCATGTAGCTTTGCGGCTGCACCGGATGCGCCAGCGGCCCGGCATCCTCGCGGAACTGTCCAGAGCGCAGCACGCGCACGTCGCCGATGCGCTTCACTGCCCGGCTGCCCTGGTCGGCAGAGAATTCCTGGTCACGATAGACTGTGAGCCCTTCCTTCAGCGAAAGCTGGAACCAATCGCGGCAGGTGACGCGATTGCCCGTCCAGTTATGGAAATACTCGTGCGCGATCACGGATTCGATGCCCTGAAAGTCGCTGTCCGTGGCACTGCCCGGCTGCGCCAACACGTATTTCGTGTTGAACACGTTCAATCCCTTGTTCTCCATCGCGCCCATGTTGAAGTCCGAGACGGCGGCGATGTTGAACACGTCGAGATCGTATTCCAGGCCGAATACATCCTCATCCCATTTCATCGCGGTCTTCAACGACCGCATGGCATGTTCGCAACGGTCCTCATCGCCGCTGCGCACCCAGATGCCAAGATCCACGTGGCGGCCTGATCGCGTCGTGAAGCTGTCCTTCACCGCCACCAGGTCGCCGGCCACCAGCGCGAACAGGTAGCATGGTTTCGGGTGGGGATCGTTCCAGGTGACGCGGTGGCGGCCCTGGCCAAGGTCGACCACGGCGCCCGGATTGCCGTTCGACAGCATCACCGGTACGCGCTCCTTGTCGGCGGTGATGGTCACGGTGTAGCGCGCCATCACATCCGGCCGGTCGGGGAAGTACGTGATGCGGCGAAAGCCTTCGGCCTCGCACTGGGTGAAGAAGCTGCCGTTCGAGACGTAGAGGCCGCTGAGTTCCGTGTTCTCCTTGGGCGCGATCTCGGTAGCCACCGCCAGTTCACAGGCGTCCGGCATGTCGGGGATGATCAGCGCGCCATGCTCTATGCGATAGTGATTGTCACCCAGGGTTTCGCCGTCGCGGGCCAGATCAAGCAGTCTGAGCGCCTCGCCGTCGAGTCGCAGCGGCGCGTCTTTCGGTGCGGCGGGATTGCGGCGCAGCGTCAGGCGCGATGTGACGCGGGTCGCGGCTTCGTCGAGGTCGAAGTGCAGTTCGACATGGTCCACCAGGAAGGGCGGCGGCTGATAGTCCGCCAGCCGCACTTCATGCGGGGTCGCCTGGGCCGCGATATTGCTCGCGTCGAGATGCATGGCCGGCATCCTTGCTCTGCTGTGTAACCGCTGTGCCGCGCCATGGCGGCCGACCCCCACAGTCTAGCGCAGACCGCGGTCTTGTCAGCGCCCCATCGCGCGCGGGCGCACGAAACGTGTCCGGAACGGCAGCCGCGTCACCCGCGCTTGTTTCGACCAGCGGCTCTCGCCTGACGTTCACCGTATTTCATGCCTTCCAGTTTCATGCCGTCCGGACCAAGAAAGAATACGGCGTAGTAATCGTCATAATATTCACCAGCCGGATCCACGATGCGGGCATGCAGTTCGTTGCGTAGAAAGGCGTCGAGCTCGTCAACATCCTTGCGGCTGCGCAACTGGAAGGCGTAGTGATGAAATCCGACGTCGCCGTTGCGATATTGACGGCCTTGAGCGTCCGCCGAGGTGATCCAGTAGCGGGTCCGCCCGTTGGTCCAACCGATCATGTCGTCGTATTCGTCGGATATTTCGAAGCCAAGAAACGAGAACAGGCTCTGGTAGAATGCTTTGGACTTTTGGTAGTCGCTGACGCGGACTACCAAATGGTCGATCCCAACGACGCGGGCCATGGCTTGCCTCCTCCGCTTGCGCCAGTGCGGGGCGTCGCCCGTCGGCCGGTCCGTCATTCCGCCTCATGGCGGCGCTCGAAACACGGCGACGTTGAGAATCCGTACCAGGCTTGATCCATCGACTGCCCAATTGCGCACGACCAGCAGATGTTCGGCGCTGCCATCAGGTATCGCAAGATCGACATCGCGCGGCACCGGCGTCGGCCCTGCTCCTGCCTCGATCACCTGCGGAGATGATATGTTCGGCGTGACCAGCACGCCGATTTCGCCTCGCAGCACACGGAGCCGGATACGAAGAATCAGCTTGCCCGGAAGCAGCGCCTCCGGGTGTAACGGCGCGATTGCACTGTACGCCCATTGTTGTGGCGCCGTCTGCAGTTCGACGCTGCCGTCCGGTGCATTGTTCAGGCTTGCACCATTTTGCGCGCTAAGATTGGCGAGTGGAATTTGCGCGATCTCGGCACCCACCGGCGCCGAAGGCGGCACATAATCCACGATCGTCACGGTATAACCGAACCACGCGCCGGGAAATACAAAGCGAGCCCGCAGATGCGCCACAGCACCGTCGTTGCCAAGCGCCTGCATCGCGATGTCGCCCTCAGCGGTCGTGCGCGACAGGATCGCAATGTTGGAATACCGTGCGAGCTCCCGGCGCAAGGCAGTATCAAGATGTGCGTCCGGCGATCGCGGCAGAGCTGGTACCGCAACGCGAGAGTAGGCAAAGAGAAAGATCGATTGGATGCTTCTGAATGCGAAGTCCTGTGGCGTCTCCCCATACCAGAAGGCGACCGGCCCATCGGCAATCAGCAACGTGCGACCAACAGCACGTTGCAAAAAAACCGCGCCATCATAAAGATCACGGTCGGGCGCGCGCCAGGCCGGATCATGCAGCGCCGCATAATCATTATGAGAATCGAAATCCTGCTCCAATGTGGCGGGTGTCGCGCCCCCGGCAGGGATCTGGTCGAAGGGGAAATAGCAGATCTCGATCGCCAGCGCCGCCGCCGTGATCGCGCCAACGGCACGCACTGCCGGAATTCGCCTCGCCGCCATCAGCAGCAACAGTGCGCCAGCAACGATCGCCAGCGTCGACGGCGCTGCCAGTGCCAACA